>JAABUX010007372.1_pt1 | contig 12937 bp, 9 predicted proteins | sample 5561851 | NCBI WGS metagenome assembly JAABUX01 (sample SAMN10711883, study PRJNA513361) | rock metagenome | isolation source: Antarctica rocks | place: Antarctica: Victoria Land, Richard Nunatak red sandstone | collected 2016-01-03 | reverse complement strand
CGTAGACCGTGGACAGGGCCATGATACAGGCCACCATGATCGTGGGCGCCGCCGCTGTCAATGATTGCATGGGGCGCACTCCTGCCTCCGCATCGTCTTACTCACCGCTCGGAACGCCCGTGGCGCGCCGCGCCCGCTCCTCCGCCCGCTCCTCCGCCCGCTCCTCCGCCCGCTCCTCCGCCCGCTCCCGCACATGCCAGCGGACGACCTGACCAACGAGCCAGACCGCCGCCGCGAACACGAGCCACTGCACGAACAGCGTGAGGTGCTCGTATTCGTAGCGCGTGTCTCCGAACCGCCACGTTTTGATCGCTCCCTCGAAGAGGTCCTTGAGTCCCGCGAACAGTACGAGCCGCGCGGCGACCACGCGCAGGTCCGCCTGCGGCGTGATGCGGTGTGTGATGAGCGCCCCGAGGACGCCCATGAGGGCCATCGTCAGCAGCACCCCCGGATCAAGATCGCGCGCGACCGCGATCTGAGGCGTCACGTAGATGCCCGCCACGGCCGCGGCGTAGATCGACCAGAGGCGCGGGGCGAAAGACGGAAGTGTGTGCACGTGTTGCATGGCTCCTTAACGTGTGGAGAGGGATGGGAACAGAGGCGCGGGGCGCGCTCACGCCTGCCAGGGGACAGGGGCGCCGGGCGCGCCGATGACCAGGCCCATCATCGGTCAGGACAGGGTGCGCGGGCAAGGGGCCGGGCGTGACGAGAGTAGCCGATTGGGGGTGGGAAGGGTAGCTGTTCGGGGGTAGCGGGCGAGGGTGGGACGGATAATAGTGGAGGAGCTAGCGGGCGAGGTCAGTCGTGAGGCGTCTTTCCCGTGCCCTGGATGGCTGCCTTCTTTGCGCACACTCTCGCGCACGACGTAGAAACGAGGACAACATGGCTATCGCGCGGTGCTGGTCGCACTCTGGGCAGGCGGCTCTGCCCAGAGTGCGACATCTTGTGTGGGTCACAGGTCTGGCCGTTGTGTTAATCGCTGTGCTAAGCGGTCCCCTTCTATGGGGTCTGGGCTATGCGCTACGCGGTGACGGCGGTGGAATCGACTTTAGCATCTTTCTCCAATCTGGCCGCGCGCTGGCACGTGGCGCCAATCCCTATGCGGCCTTCACGGGACCGCTCTGGCGCGCGACGCCCTGGATGGTTGGGCCTAACCTCAATCCGCCCGTCTCGCTCGTGTTGCTGCGTCCACTCGCCAGCCTCGCACCGCTCGCCGCCTTCCACGCCTGGCATGTCTGGCAAATCATCTCCCTCCTGTGCTATCTTGCCGCGCTGTTGCTCCTCGTACGCGCCTATCCGCGCCCGAGCCTTCCTCTGATCGTCGCGTGGGCCGTGTCCCTGTTTGGGCTCTGGCAGACTCTCTTTGCCGGCAATCTATATCTGCCCCTTGTGCTCGTCTGCACCGGCGCCTGGCTGTTGCTGGCGCGCGGTCATCCACGCGCGGCGTGCGTTCTCATTGGCGTAGCGGCCGCATTCAAGCCCCAACTGCTCGTGTGGCTAGTCCTCCTTGCCCTGGCAGGGACAATGGGGCCATCTCTCCTGGGCGCCGCCGTCGTCGTGGGACTGTGGGCACTGCCTGTCCTCGTCTTTGGCCCTGCGGTGTACGCCCAATGGCTAGCCACGCTGCCTGGCCCCTTCCTGGCATCCACGGAGAACGGCTCTCTGATTGGCGTCCTGGCGCACCATGGCATGGCTCGTCTGGGCATACCTTTCACAGCGGCGGTGCTGGGCGGCCTGGCGTTCATCGTGCGCCGCCGGCGACCAGACCTCCTGACCGTCAGTGGCCTGGGCCTGGTCGCCGCACTCCTGGCGTCGCCGATCACCTGGGCTGGCTATGTCCTTCTGTTGCTCCCGCTCTTCTTTGCCTGGCGTTGGGATTGGACGCTGCGCATGGCCGCTGGGTTGCTGCTGCTCCCCGATGATGTGCTGTTGCGCATGAGCACGGGGTGGCCGGTCGTGACCGACCTGCCTGGCGTCATGCGTCTGGCCGTCCTCACGCTCCTTGTCGCCGCGCTTCTGGGAGGGAGGCTCCGTCCCACGCCTCCTCGATTGTCTTTTAGGCGTATGGCCCCGCCGCCACCACCGTCAGCCCCACCGACGACGCCGGCAGGTTGAGCCCGAGTTTGCCGGAATCGACCAGGCTTGTTTCCGTGCCCAGTCCGTCGCGGCAGAGGTACTGGAGATCATACGAACCGGCGGCCGGATCGACCGTGAGCGGCGTCCAGGCCGGGACCGGCGGGCCGCCCTGATTGGTCGAGGAGCCGGGACCAAGTTGGTTGTAGATAAACTTCGACCACTCCCAGCCCGCCGTGTTGGGGAAGTCACGGTAGCCCGCGCCGCTTACATCGTGCCCCAGGCCAAAGAGCGCCGACACCACCGCGCCGAAACCGTTGTCGCCGGTCTTGGCGGAGCCCATCGCCGTCGCGCCTGGTCCCGTGACGCTGGCGAGGCGGTACGTCGGGCCGTTCTCGATTGTGCCGTGCGATTCGAGCCAATACCACGTATTCGGCTGGAGCGTGTTCGCCAGCACGACCACGGATGAGACCACCGTGCCGTTCGCGTTGTACTCCATCGTGACCGCCAGGTTGGCTCCCAGCTTGATGCGAAAATAGCCAGCGGTGGAGAGGTTCCAATCCACCAGTGTCGTATCGCCCACGGGCGCGGCGGGAAAACGAAAGAACAGTCCGAAGATGGACGCGGACGCCCCGTAGATAGACCCGTACCGAAAGTTGACGTTCGCTGTTGCCATGACTCCACTCCCTTGCGCTCCTTGCGCCAGGAACGCGCCAAACGCCCCCGACCCTTGCGCGCCGCCGCCGGGCGGGGGCAAGGCGACCCCGCCCGTGTTTTGATAGTAATTCCAGTAGTGCAGATAGCAGATATCCAGCGGGATGACGTACCCCTGCTGCGACAAAAAGTTGTACGCCCCTTCTGGCGCCACCTGCAACGGCGCCACGCCCCCATAGGCCGGCGTGATGAACGTGACGTAGCGCGCCACCCGCGCGTCCACCGTCGTCACCGCCGGGCTGGAGCCATAGACCACGGCCGCCTGTAAGCCGGGCACGGTGTCGGTGTAGGTCGGGCCGCCGGTCGTGACCTGGTAGGTCACGGTGACGTCGCGTACGCGCAGGAACTGGGCGGCGCTCTCTGGCCCTACCCGGATCAGGTTGCCGGTGTCCTCGATGATGTGGCCCGATAACGCGAATGTTTGGATGACGTTGGTTGCCATGCGTCCGCTACCCTTTCGCGCCGAAGCTATTGAGGGACTTGATCTGGTCTTGAAGCCCCGCGGCCACGTCCTGCGGTGTCGTCTTGTCCTTGCGGAGCACCGTCGAGAGCGTGAGGTCGGCGTAGGCCAGGCTGCCGCCCGACTCATCGAGCGTGATCGTGGCCTCGATCACCCACCACAGCGCGCCGACCATATGGACCACCTGTGTCCCCACGATGGAGAGGCCATCGGCTGATAGCTGATTGATCTGATCCTGCAGGTTGACCGGCAACAACATGCCCGGCCGCACGGCCCACAGCGCGCTCTCCTGTCTGGTGAGGGGGCACTTCACCTTCAGGGTACGCGCCGGGACACTGTTTTCCGAGAGCCAGCGGCGCGCGACGCGGGCCACGTCGCCCGAGGCGCGTAGGGGTGTCACGGCGGTATTGGTCTGCAAGTCGGAGAGGCCGGACGCGAGAGCGGCGTCGGTCGAGGCGTCCGGGTTCACAAGTGTATATGACCAATCGTTGCAGTCGTCTAATCGTCGCTGCCAATACCAATCGGCCGGCAGGTCCTGATTGCTGCCGGCGGCCTGGATGTGTGTGTTGGCGGCGTTGCCGATAGGCGAGGAGGCCATAGGGCCGATGGTGATGACGGCGTTGCTGGGCAGATCTCCGCTGGCGCGACGGGCCAGGTCCGCGAACCACACCGACAGCGATAACTCTTCTTTGGTGAGGTCACGCCAGTAGCGCGCGTCACTGCTGGAGTAGAAAAATTGCTTGGGGTTGTAGGCGAAGAACCGGGTTTCCAGTTCCCCCTGCAGGCCCTGGTACTGCCCCGCCGTGACGCCGGCGATGGAGATACCCGAGAGCCCGTTGAGCCCACACGCGCTCTTCCAGCCCTTGCCGTCAAGCGTCGCGCTCCAGTAAAGACCGGCCGACGTCGAGACAAAGACAGCGGTATACTGACCGCTGATCGTGACGCCCAACCCCGTCGCGCCATTGATGGTCGGCTCCGGCCCACCGCTGGCCGCCGCGAGCGAGCCGTCGGCGTCGGCGGGTGCGAACGGCCCCCACGTCGTGCCGGTGCGTACCAGCATGTAGGCGCTCTGGCTATCACCCTTGCTCATCGCCCACACCGAGTCCTGGGGCGGGTGTGAGCCGTCGCCAGCGGTGATGACGCGATCGAGGGCGAAGGCGCGCACCCCCGCCGGCAGCGCGTACGGTGTCATCGGCGTGGACGAGCCGCCGCCCAGGCCCACCTGATGCACGCGGCCCTGGTCGTTGTCGAGGAGCACCCAGGCGGTCCGGTAGTCCGTCATCACGAACGACTGAACGTGCGCGCCGACGATGGCCGGCGCCCAGCCGTCGTAGCCGCCGCCCGTCAGTCCCGGTGCGCCGGCGATGTAGCTGTAGATCCCGTGCAGGTTGAGCTCCTTGGGTTGAGCCTGCGCGAACAGGTGCACGCCCGCCGCGTTATCGCGTTGCACGGCCAGCCGGTCGATACGTGCGTGCAGCGTCCCCACCGGCGTCCACGCGTGCACGGCACGCACATCACTGCTCCGGGAGAGCACGCCGTCGGCGGTCCCAATGTAGATCGTCGACCCGGCCGTATCCACGTACAGACTGTAGACCGGTCCGGCGCCGGTGAGCAAGGGTCTGAGTACCCCATCGTTGTTAAAGAACGCGACGCCGCCGGTCTTATCCTCCGTCTGGTAGCTGATAATGGGCAGGCAGGTCGTGTAGTCGGTCCGGTCGCCGCTGCCGATGGGATTGAGCAGCCCCAGGCCGGTGATCGTCGCGCCATCGGGCAAACCGGCGTTGCTCTTGCCGCCGGTGAAGAGGACCTGGCCGTAGGTGTCAGCGTTGTTGGTCTCGATCGACGCCTCGACGATGCGCGCCATCACCGTCTCATCCACCGGCCCCGAGCCGTTGCCGTCCAGGGTGAAGCCGGCCGCGGGGGAGCCGCCGATGGTCCCGACGACGACGCCGTTGCTCGCCACGGAGAGACTGGCCGCGTCCTCATAGTAGTGGCCGCGATAACCGATGGGGTAGGCGTCGCCCGCGATGTAGTCGCCGGCCATGCGCTTGGTCGCTGCCTCCAGTGCGCGCAGCGTCGTGTCGCCGCGTGTCTCCAGGTTGGTCGAGATCCCCGCGATCGAGGCGTCCACGGCCGGCGTGACGGCCAGCAACGCCTTGCCGGCCCAGGTCGGCAGGCCGGGCGCGCGCGAGAAGAGGCCGCCCAGGTAGGGAATCGCGCCATTAGGGCTCAGGAAACCGGCCGTGCCCGCGGCGACGGGCACAATCGTACCGGGCGTCGCGCCGAGCACGTCGGCGAGTTGGCAGCCGGGGTAGTAGGCGTGGGCGATGACGACGCCCGCGTAGCCCGCCAGCGGACCTTCTCCGGTGATGTCGATGATGGGCGCGCCGTCCTTGTAGGAACGCGTGACGGCCGTCACGCGCAGCCGCACGGCGATGACGCCGCTGGGGCCGGAGACGCCGACCTCGACGACGGTGGGGACGGGCGCGGTCCCGTCGTCGGTCCCGGCCGCCTGGAGCGCGGCCGTGCCGAACGTCGTGCCGCCCGATCCGGTCGCTGTGCCGGGGTCGGAGGCGGGCGCGGAGAGTGTGCCGGTGAGCGGCGCGTCCAGGGTGAGCGTGCGGCTGAAACCGGCCACATGGGTCGTGGTCGCGACGACGGCGCCGGAGCGGATGTCGATCAGCCGCGCGTAGGGCGCGAACGCGCCGACGGGGAGCTGGCCCGCGCCGGACAGGGGGACCGCCGTCGTAGGGCCATCGCTGGCGTTGTCCGTGATCGTCAGCATGGCGGGGCGTGAGCCGGCCTGGGCGGGGGTAAAGACGACGGTCAGTGCCGCCGAGGCTCCGGCCGCGATGGTCCCGCTTCCGCTCGTGGGGATGGTGTAGTCGGACGCGGCCATCCCCGCGAGCGCCGTGCTGTAGGTCAGCGGCTCGCCGCCGGTGTTGGTCAGCGTCAGGGTCAGCGTAGATGTGCCGGGTAGACGCGTGACGGGGAAGGTGAGCGCCGCCGGGGCAACGGTGAGGTAGGCCGGCGCGACGCCCGTGGCCGCGAGCGGGACGGCCGTGGGCGTGTTGTCCCCGTTGTGCGCTAGAGAGAGTGACGCCGAACGCGCGCCCGTCACCGACGGCGTGCAGTGGATCGTCAGTGTGGCCGAGGCCCCAGCGGCGATGCTGGCCGGCAGGGTTCCGAGTGAGAAGTCGGCGGCGTTGGTCCCGCTGATAGTCGCGCCGGAAAGCGCGAGCGCCGCCGTCCCCGTATTGGAGAGCGTGAGCGTCTGATCGGGCGCGGCCGTGCCGGTCTGCGTCGCCGCGAACGTGACGGAGGCGGGCGCGGCGGCGAGGTGGCCGATAGACGGCGGCGGCGCGCCGGTCGACGCGGCGCGCTCCGTCGCAAGGAGGAGCAGCAGAGAGGACATACGCGGTTACGTCGCGCTCGCCGTGAACATCCACAGCTGATGCGTGTCGCTGTAGAACGTGGAGCCGGCCGCTTGTGTGTTCTGGATTGTCATCACATAGTGCCCATCGGTCGGGCTATCATCGAACAGCGTGTCCCTCCACTGCTGCTGATGTCCCGCCACGCTATCACCGCCGGGATCGCCCAGCGCCAGCGACGCCAGCAGCGCGCCGGCGGCGTTGGTGCGCCGCAGCCGCAGCGCGCAGCCTTTGACGACGCCACTATGGCTCTGCGATATCCACACATTCCAGTTGAGGGGGATGGGCGCGGCGGTAGCCGCCCCGGCGAGGGTTACGTCCAGGCCGGTGATGATCGTCTCGGTCGTGTCGGCGCCAACCTGGATGACGCCACTGGCCGCGTTGGTGTTGTGCGCGAGGAGGAAGCCAGCGCCGGGCGCGGTCAGCGGGTCCACGCCGAACAGCGTGGCGACGGTCCCGGCGGCGAACGTCGCCGTTCCCGACGCGCCTGCCGTCAGGTGGATCGACGTAATGGCCGCTTTGCTATTCCAGTCGCCCCCGGCGTTCAGGGTGATCTTCGAGCCCGCCGGCGTGGGTGCGCCGCTCGCGTACGTCGTCGCGCGATAAACTTTGTCAAACGTCGTGTCGGCGTAGCGGGGAATGGTGGCCTCGATGAGGCCCGCCGAGGCCACGCCGCCCTCACCGAGCCAGCCGAGGTGACCGTAGGCGGCGCCCGCGCTCTGCCCCGCGCTGACCGCACCGCTGCCCGGATTGTAGATGAAGACGTCTCCATAGTTGGCGGCCGTGTCGCCATTGAATTGGACATGGACCTCCTCCCACGTCGTGCTGGCCGTCGTCGTTTGCCCCGTGACAATGAGCAGCAGGTGCTTATAGGTCGCCGGGATAGCCGTAAAGTCGATGGTCGCCTGCCCGCCGGTCGGGACGGTAATCTCCGCGATTTTGCCCATAGTCTGGTTTTTCCTCTCCGTCTCTTTAACCGAATGATGACAACAGACTGAACGTCAACGGAAGCGTGACGCTGTGTGTGTTCGCGCCCGGACGCAGTGCCAGTTCCGGTTTCGTGAGCCGCGCCGTACATTGCATCGTCGTCACGTTATCAGCCCGCCTAACCACCAATGCCCCTTGAGGTGTCGCGGCCAGACCCGACAGGATGGTGTTGAGTTGATTCTCGACGCTGTTGTAGGCGGCGCGGCCATAGGTCCCCGCCGTGGCGTCGATGCTGGTCTCCCACGTCGCCTGAGGGGTCTTTAGGGGGCACGGGCTGACGCCGCGCAGGTCGAAAGGGTAGCGCCCGCCACCGGCCCGCGTGTTGTACTGCCCCTGCCATTCCCACGTCATCGCCTTGACCGGCAGCCCATCGCCGCCGAGCGTGACGCCGGCGTGCGACACGACGCGCCCAAACGGCACGGCGACGGAGGCCGGCATTGACGCGGGCAACGTGGGCGCGCTCCCCAGGGCGGTGAAGTCGCTAAGGAGCGTCCAGGTCAACGGCACGAAGTAGTGGTAGGTGTGCTGGCCAGGCAGCAGGGCGAGTTCGACCTTAGCGATCCTGGCCCAGGCCCCGGCGTAGCTCACGCCGTCGGCGCGCAAGACCACGAGCTGACCCACCTGCCCGCTCACCTGCCCGCCGGCGTAGGTGTATGTGCCCTGGAGCGCTGAGAGAATAGCAGCGAACTGACTCTCGACATCGCTGTAGGCGGCGAGCCCGACGTGGCCAGCGCTGGCCTTTAAGAGCACCGACGTCGAGAAAGACGAGTCCTTGCGCGGGCCAGGTTGCCCCGCGCGGAGGTCGAACGGGTACGACGTCGAGGGGATGAGCGCCGTGTCCGCGGCCTGCTCTAGCCCGATCGCGGACAGGGGCGTGCCTCTGCCAGTGAAGGCCAGCCCCCCGAACTGGATCACCCGGTCGGCTGGATAGATCGCTGTCATTAGCGAACCGCCGTGGCGAGGCCCTGCACGCGCAGGGGGTTGCCGATCCCGACGCCCGGTGTGGCGCGGCCACCACGCGCGATCGCGTCGCGCACGCTGATGGTCGCCGCCGTGCCGTCCTCGACCGCGCCCAGCAGCGCGGTCAGGGCCTGGTTCTGCTGCGTGAGCTGCTGGACCTGGGTCTCCAGCTTCTCGATCATTTGCTGGGCCGGGTCCTTGCCGACGCGGCCACCGAAGGTCACGAGGGTCTCGCCGAGGCCCACGCCCTGGCCGACCTGCTGCCGACTGGTATAGCCATACACCGAGCGCTGGAAGCCAGTCCCGATCTTCGGTGCGGTCAACTTCTTGAGCCCGGCGACGATGCCCGTCTTGGCGTCGAGTTTGGAGAGCAGGCTATCGGAGTACGTCGTGGCGTCCGCTTTGGCCTGGCTGGCGGAGACACCGGCGTTAACCTCCATGCGCTGTTTGAGCGACGTGAGCGCGCCAATCATCGTCCGGGCATCGCCGTATTTGTGGTCGCGCATGTCGGTCGCGAACTGGGTGTTGTCGTTCTGGTACTGGGCGTGCAGGTCGACCGTTGCGGTGTGGTGTTTCGCGCGCTGGGCGGCAGCCGCTTTATGGACAGCTAGGAGCTGGGCGTGATGCGCGACGACGGCGCCGTGGTGCGCGATTGCCACATTGTGGTGAGCCACACGGACCTGCTGGGCGGCGGCGTGATGTCGAATGGCGTCGTTGCGACGGTGGACCTGCGCGTCGAATTGCGCCTGCAAGAGAGCCGCCTTCTTTGGGTCTAACTTGGCGAGGACGGCGATGTCATGCGTGATCTGTGCGTCGGCGCGCCGGCCCTGCTTCCAGAGCGCGGTATCGGTCTGTACACCCAGTTGGGCCGATTGCAGGGGCGAGCGCGCTTTCGGCTTGCCGGCCAGGTACGCTTGTGCCGCGCGTTGTGCCGCGTTCAAGCCATGATGCGCGGCGACCGCGGCGTGATAGCCTAAGATATGCTGAGTGGGAGCCGGCACGCCGCTACTCCCTGTGCCGTACCCTTCCCGCCCGCGTAAGCGCGCAGCCAGGAGATTGACGCCGCCCGTTTGTGACGCGGGGTGATTGGCCGCCCCATGCGCCCCTGTCCGTGTGCCCGTCGGGCTGACCCCGGCCGCTTTGTACGCGGCTCCGATGGCGTCCTTGACGCCGGGGATCGAGGAGACCATGTGCAGCAGGTTGCCGAAGAAGTCGATCAGGCCCTTCACCTTGTTCGTCACCCAGTCCAGGGCTCCGCCCAGCACGTTCTTCAGCCCGCTCGCCACGGTCCCCAGCCCCGGTGCGAACACCGACGAGAGGAACGTCCATGCCTTGTTTACCGCGTCGTGGAACCACCCCACGTTTTTGTAGGCCCACACGACACCGACGACGAGCGCGGCCACGGCGGCGATCACGAGGCCGATGGGGTTGGCGTAGAGCGCCGCATTGAGGAGCCACTGCGCGCCGGTCCAGAGCGCGGTGGCCCCTTTGACAAGCAGTCCCCAGGTGTTGAACGCGATCATGCCCAGGACCATGCTGGTCCCGCCGGCCGTCGTCAGGAGCATCGCGCCGCGCAGCAGGCCGAGCGAGAGCGTCCACGCCGTCGTCGCGACGCGCACAATACCCGTCCAGGTCGCGGAGAGGACCTGCTGGACGGTCTGCTGCACGAGACCGAGCCGCACGGCCAGGATCGCGAGCGAGAGCGCCTCGTTGACGGCCGCGTACGCCTTGACGGCGACGCCGGCGATCACGACCGCGTTTTTCCACAGTGTCACCGCTACGGTTCCCGCCGTCTGCGCGATGGTCCACGCGCTTTGCGCCACGGTCCAGGCCAGCATGCCCACTTTGATCCCGACCACGGCCGGGATCAAGAGCGCCAGGCCCGCGCCCAGTTGAGCCGTGCCCTGGCGTGTCGTGCCTAGATGTGTGGTCACCCCAAGTAGTGGCGCGACAAGTCCTTTCAGGCCGGACGTGACGCGGACCATGGCGCCCACGGCGGCGACAAAGGCGCGCCCGACCGCTGTACCCGCTGAGATCAGCACGGTGAGGCGCGGCGTGAGCGCGGCCACGGCCTGGGGCAGATGCGCGCCCAGCCACGTCGCCGCTTGGGTCACGTAGGGCAGCAGCTTGGTCCCGAGTGAGATCCCGAGCAATTGAATCGTATTGCGCAGTTCACCGAGTTGGAAGCCGAGCGTCTTCGTGGTCCGCCCGAAGGCGTCCATGGTGGGCTGCGTCTTGCCTGCTATCGTCGCTTGCAAGCTGGCCAGGATCGCGGTGTAGTCCTGCGTCCCGCTTCCGGTGAGGACTTGAGCGCCCAGCCCTCCGACCTTCGCCGGCATGATCTTGAACAACTCGGAGGCGTCGACCTGACCCTTGCTGTTCGTAATAGCCGCGCGCAGATCAGCGATCACGCCGGTCAGCCCGCGCGTACGGAGGCCCTCCGCGCTAAAATCGCCGAGCAGGTTGATTCCGGTCGATAGTTGGAGCTTCGCCAACTCGGTCCGCGCCGACTTGACCGGGTTGACGATGTGCGAGAGCATGCTCGTCATCGAGGTCGCCGCCGTGGGCACATCCTGGCCGTGGCGCGTCAGTGCGCTGATAGCCGCTGTGACCTGCGTGATCGGCACGCCCAGGTTGGCGGCCATCGCGATGGCTTTGCCCCCGCCCTCCGCGAACTGCTCGAGTGTGGCGTTGCCCTGCGCGGCCGCCAGGTGCAGCACGTCCATGTAGCGCGCGGCCTGGTTTGTGTTGGCTCCGTACTCGTGCATGGCGTTGGCGAGCACATTGGCGACATCGGCCGTGTTACCGCCCGTCGAGACCGCGCTCTGCTGCGCGGCGTTCAGGACCTGCTGGGCCTGCGCCGCGCTGAACCCCAGGTTGGTGATGTGCATCCAACCCTGGGCCAATTGGTCAAGCGGGGCCGACGTCCTGGCGGCCATGGCCTGGATCGCCGTACTCATCTGGGCGGCGCCGGCCGCGCCCATCGTCGTGTTGTTGGCGACTTGAGTGACGAGCGTCTGGTAGCTGGCCGCCGCCTTGACCGCGCCGACGACGAGGCCGCCCATGGCTGCGGCCCCGACGGCGGCGAAGGTGCGCAGGCCGACCGACGCGCCCAGGAAGCCGGGGCCCGTCAGGTCGCGTGCATGAAGAGCGAGGTAGAGGTTGCTGGTGAAGTCCGTCATTGTCTCTCCCTCTCTCTCCTGCCTCGTCTATTTATCCCGCGCGCTGGCTCTCGCGGTAGCGCTCGCTCATGGTCCAGTAGGCGGCCATGTCCGCCAGGCGTCCGGCCGGCTGGGCGTCGATGTATTCGAGCGTCCAGCCGGACATCTTGATGATCTCGCACGTCTGGGCCAGGTCCAGCACGCGCGGGTCGACCCTATGCAGGAACTTCCCCTTGACCACCATCTCCAACTGCTGCCGGAAACTCGGCCGGCGCCAGGGCTACCTCCACCGTTGCCGCCCCATCGGCCGGTGGCCCCATCAGGCTCTTGGCGCGTTTCTGGCACTCATCCACCAAAAACTGGAAATCCTCGGGATCAAGGGCGCCCAGCGTTTCGTCGGTAAGCGGGATAGGATCGCCGGGCTGGCCCGCCGCCGCCTGCTCCTCGGTGGGCGCGTAGCGGCTAGTCCAGCGCACGACCATTAGCTTGAGCATGAGCAGGCCGACAGCGATAGAGTCGGTCTGCTCCTCGGCGAGCGCCTGGCGCTCCTCTTCGGGCATGGCGACGAACTGCGCCTTAGTCATACCGTCGGGCAACGGCATAAAGTGCGCGACTTCCCGCTGCATCGCCGTGGTGAGTAAGGGGCGCAGGTACACGTCGTCGCCCGCGTCCCATCCGTCGCGCCGGACCATCTCTCCCTCGTCGGGGCGATAAATCTTTGGCATCTCTCGTGTCTCTCCTTACACCGATTAGCTGCTGTAGGCCGTGGCCACGCTGTTGACCAGCGTCAGGCCGATCAGCTTGCCCGTCGCGTCCGGCAAGGTCTTGATCGTAAAATCTTCGACGATCGTGTCTTTGACCGCGCCCTTCATGTCGTGCGTCGGATAATAGGCCGCGCCCGAGCTGATGGTGAGTTGCTTGGTCCCGTTGACGAGCTGCGCCTGGATGATCCCCGGCGCCATCATGCGCGTCAAAAAGAGCGCCTGCTCCACGTCGTCGCGGAACAACCGGCTGAACTTCCACTCGACGGTATGAATACCGGGCACAATACTGGTCGGTAGACCCGCGCCACCGGCGCCGTAGCGGTCCACGTTGGCGAAACCGATGGTGATCTCCAGATCGTCCACGTCCTTCTGCGCCGTCGCCCCGTT
>JAABUX010007371.1_pt1 | contig 12938 bp, 17 predicted proteins | sample 5561851 | NCBI WGS metagenome assembly JAABUX01 (sample SAMN10711883, study PRJNA513361) | rock metagenome | isolation source: Antarctica rocks | place: Antarctica: Victoria Land, Richard Nunatak red sandstone | collected 2016-01-03 | reverse complement strand
TAGCAGGAGGGGCCCCATGATCACCACTTGGTCGGAGTACCGCCACGTTCTTCAACGAGACCAACTGAACAACGACAGGCGGCGCGTGCTCGGCCTGACCCAGCTCATCCCGAGCACATGGGATACCTACCGCACAGACACCGCCAGCGAGGGCTGTGCGGACCCAAAGCAGCTGCAGCAGCTGGTTGCCGACACTTTTCGCGGGACCACCGCATGACAAAACTTCAGCTCGGCGGCGAACGAGGGTCGATGACACTGGAAATGGTGATCGTCGCTCCCGCGATGCTGCTGATCCTCGCGGTCGTCGTCTTCGCCGGGCGGGTGGTCATCGCCGGCCAATCCGTCGACCACGCCGCCGCCGAAGCCGCCCGCACCGCGTCCCTGGCGCGCACCGCCCCCGCCGCCCAAGCCGCCGCCAACACAGCTGCCCGCGACTCCCTGACCCAGCAAGGGCTGCGCTGCTCGAGCACCTCGGTCAGCGTCGACACCGCCGGCTTCTCCGTGCCCGCCGGAACACCCGCCACCATCAGCGCCACCATTACCTGCATCGTCGACACCGCTGATCTGGCTGCACCCGGGATTCCAGGATCCCGAACCGTCACAGGGCGTGCCTCCAGCCCGCTGGACACCTACCGGGAGCGCAGCTGATGCCCCGGGCCCGCCCACACCGTGGCGACCGGGAACGCGGCTCGGTGTCGCTGTTCTTCGTCATGGTTACCCTCGCGTTGCTCGTCGTCGTCGGTCTCGTCGTCGACGGCGGCGCACAGATCCGCAACCGCCAACGCGCCGACACCTCCGCGCAGGAAGCCGCCCGGGCCGCCGGTCAAGCCGTCAACCCCGCAGCCGCGATCAACGGCGACGGCGCCCAGCTCCAGCTCGGCACCGCGCAAGCGGCCGCGCAGCAATACCTGGCCGCGGCGGGGGTGCAGGGCAACGTCACCACCACCGGAGGTACCACCGTGCACGTGCACACCACCACCACCTACAGCCCCTCGTTCCTAGGGGTCATCGGTGTGGGGTCACTGTCCGCGTCCGCGGATGCTGATGTGCGAGTCGTGCGCCAACTGGGCGGCGAACGCTGATGCCCACGACCACCACAACGCCACCGGCGCGGCACACCCGCAACCCGTGGGCGGCACGGATCACCGGCCTCGGCTACAGCCTCACCCTGCTGATCCTGATCGTCGGGATCCCCACCGTCCTCTGGGCAATCCACGGCAACCCCCTGCCCACCAGCATCCCCAGCTGGCAGCAATCCAAAGACGCCCTCCTGCGTCCCGACGACGGGCACCTGTTCCTATCCGCACTCATCGTCATCGCCTGGGTCGCGTGGGCAACATTCGCGCTCCCCGTCGTGGTGGAACTCGCCGCCCGCCTGCGCGGTTTGCCCGCACCACACCTCCCAGGTCTGCAGTGGCAACAGCGAGGCGCCGCCGGGCTGCTCGCCGGGGCCGCACTGCTGTTCACCGCCGGCCAAGCCGGGGCCGCAACCCTGCCCGCCCACGCTCTCGCCCCAGCACCCACCACCAGCATCAGCATCAGCATCACCCAACAAACCACCACCACCGCGGCGACCCCAGCCGCCACCCCCACACCCCCACCTGCGGCGGCGGCCACGATGTCCTACACCGTGCAACGCGGCGACACCCCCTGGGGCATCGCTCACGCCCAGCTCGGCGACGGCGCCCGCTACACCGAAATATCCAACACCGACGGTCATCCGCTCGACCCCAGCCACTGGCTGCAACCAGGCGAAACCCTCGCCCTGCCCGCACCACCAGCCGCCCCCAGTGCCATGGGTGTTGCCGTCCCCGTGCACGACGGCGACACCCTGTCCAGCATCGCCGACCAACACCACCAGCCCCTCGCCGACGTCATCAACGCCACCAAGGACACGCCTCAACCCGGGGGTCAACACCTCACCGACCCCAACCACATCTACCCCGGGTGGACCATCACCCTGCCCGCCCCCACCGGCGCCGCCACCCCCGCCGCGCCAACTGTTCCTCCGGCACCGGCGGCGCCCGCACCACCACCGGCAGCGGCTCCAGCAGCACCGGCGGCGCCCATACCTCAGGACTCCACCGGCGCCCAACGCCAAGAAGCCCAGCGGGCACCGCAACAGCAGCCTGCGGCCAGCGAGCAACAGCAGCCGGCCGCACCCGCCACCACTGCCCCCGCCCATCACGACACCACCGCAAGCAGTAGCGAGGGCGAGCAGTTCCCGGTACGCACCGCATCCGGGGTCGGGGCAATCCTCGCCGCCGGCGTCCTCGGCATGCTCGCCTACCGACGCCGCAACCAACAGCGCCACCGCCGACCCGGCACCCACATCCCCACACCCACCGGGCCCGCCGCCGACACCGAGCAGGAACTGCGGGCCACCGCCTCACCCCTGGACATCACCACCGTCGACCTTGCCCTGCGCAGCCTCGCCCACACCAGCCAACTCACCCACCAGCCGCTGCCCCACGTGCGGGCAGCACGCCTAACCGAGGAGCAATTCGAGCTCTACCTCGCCGAGCCCACCCAACTCCCGGCACCATGGACCGGCACAAGCGACTCCACCGTATGGATGCTGCCCAACGACCTCGACGACACCGACCTCATCAGCCCCGAGCAAGCCGAGGACGTCACCGCCCCCTACCCAAGCCTCGTCACCATCGGCCACGACCTCGAAGACGGCCACGTCTTCCTCGACCTCGAAGAAGTCACCGCCCTGGGTGTGACCGGTGACCCCGACCGCACCCGCGCGGTCATCACCGCCCTGGTCCTCGAGCTCGCCACCAGCTGCTGGGCCGACGACCTCCAGGTCACCGTCGTCGGCGCCTGCGCCGACCTGGAAAACAACATGCAAACCGGGCGCATCCGCTACCTCCCCGACGCCGACAGCGTCCTGGCCGACCTCACCCGCCGCGCCGCCGGAGACCGCGACATCCTCACCAACTGCGACACCCCCGACCTGCAACATGCCCGGGTGCAGGACACCGCCCCTGGGATCTGGACACCGGAGATCGTGCTGATCGCCGACCCCATCACCGCCACGCAGCGAACCCGGTTGAACGCGGTGCTCGAGGAGACACCGCGGGTCGCGGTCGCTGCAGTCACCAGTGGGGACCCCGTCGGTGAGTGGGCCCTCACCCTCAACGCCGACGACGACACCGCGGTCCTCGCCCCGATCGGTCTCACACTGCGGCCCCAGGTCGTCGACACCACCACCTACACCCACCTCGTGCAGGTCATGGCCGCCGCGAACACCACCGACACCGGGGAAACAGCAACCGAGCCGGCCCTGGCGGACCTCCCGGCGACTGCCGACACCGAACCAATGCCCGCAGCCGAAATCGCCGCTGAGGTCGACGAGGCAGTCGGCGTCACCGACGACGATGCAGCCGCACTCACGACCACCGAACCGGTCGTCGACGACATCGACCCCACAGCAGCGACACCGGAGCAGACCGAAGAAAACCCGGCGGCGAAACCCAAACCCGAAGCTGCAGAAAATGAGGACCGCCCCGACCCCGTCACCCCCGAACTGGTGAAGGACGAACCCGCTGACGAGACGGTGGCTAAGCGTGCGGCCGACGAAGCAACGACGACCGCGCCTGCGGCTGGTGTCGTACACCAGCTGCACCCGGACGCACCCCGCGTCCTCCTCCTGGGACCGCCCGAGATCAACAGAGCCCGCGACGCAATCGCCAGCAACATGCGCAACCGGTCCATCGAGCTCGCCGCCTACCTGGCCCTGCACCCCGACGTCGACTACACCGCGATCGACGCCGCCATGTCACCCGGCAAGATCGTCAGCAACAGCACCCGCAACCGCAACGTCTCCGTTCTGCGGCGCTGGCTCGGAACCGCCCCCGACGGCCAGGACTACCTACCACGGCACAACCCTGACGGCTACCGCTTCCTCGACCCGGTCACCACCGACTGGCACCAGTGGTCCGAACTCCTCCCAAATGGGGCCAGCGGGGCACCCACCGAACGCCTCGAGCAGGCCCTGCACCTCGTGCGCGGGCGCCCCTTCCAAGACGTCAAACCACGCACCTATGCGTGGGCGGAGACGCTGATGCAGGAAATGATTGCCGCGATCGTCGACGCCGCCCACGAACTCGGCAACCGCCGGCTCCTCGAAGGCCGCTGGCGTGAAGCCAGCCGCTCCGCCGTAAAGGGCCTGAGTGTCGAGCCAGGGATGGAAAGGCTGTGGCGTGTTCGGATCCTGGCTGAACACTCCGCCGGCAACACCGCAGCTGTCGAGGACGCTATCGACCGCCTGCTGACCATCACTGGAGCACTCGGTGGCGACCTCGAGGACTCCACCGAGCAGCTGCTCTCCGACATCGCCGAGCAGCACACACCCGACCGCGACCAGCTCGTCGCCCATGCCCACTAGCGAGGAACACCACCGATGCCGACCACACCCCACCGAAACCCCCACCACCTGTCACCAAGACTGGGTGGGTGGCTCGCGGAACGCGGACGGTGCCCAGTTGACCATGCTGGCATCATCACCTACGGGGAGGAGCCAACTCTAATGCGACACCGAGGAACACGAACCGCCGCGCTTGCCGCGATCAGCGCAGCGCTCATCGCGGTCGGCTGCAGCAACAGCGCCGCCCAACCAACACCCACACCCAGCACCACGACCGCAGCTACCACCACAGCGGCCACCCCCTCTGACCTCGCCATCGACCAGGCCAAGAACGAGATCACCGCCTACTACAAGATTTACAACCAGGTCACAGAGAACCCTGCCGCGGATCCCGCAGCAATCAACACCGTCGCTGCGGGCCAAGAAGTCGCCAATGTGGCCAGCGAGGTCCAAGGAAACAAAGCGAAGGGCCGGCGCGCCGTTGGCGACACGACCATCACAAGCATGAAACCGACAGGCGTCAATATCACCAAGGCGGATGCTGACGTGACCGTCGACGCCTGTTACGACGTCAGCAAGGTCCAGGGAGTAGATGCCCAAGGCGCACCCCTGCCTCGACAGACGATGCAGATGGTCGACAGCAACAACCAGATTGTCGCGGTCCCTTGGCGAGACCAGCGCCTGGGCCACTTCACGGTGCACAACTCCACTTGGCCCGACCCGTCGGGGTGGCGAGTAACGAACACCGACCGAAAGAACGAACCATGCTAAGAGAATCCGCTCGTATTGGAGTCGGCGGCCTCATCGTCGGCGTCCTCGCGGCCATCGCCCCCAGTGCCAACGCCTCGGGTCCAGCCAAAATTGACTTTAGCTGCGGCAGCCTGGGCGATTGCCAGGTTGTAGCGCAGGCGCCGGGTGCCCCTGCAGGGCCAGGGCCGGCCGCTGCAGCACCAGCGGCCCCCGTGAGCCAGTCCACCGGGGGCTACAGCGGCGGTGGCGGCGGCAATGGCTCCAGCAACGGTGGCTCCGCCAGCGGTGGCGGCGGCAATGGCTCCAGCAACGGTGGCTCCGCCGGCGGTAGCTCCAGCGATGGTGGGGGAGGCAGTAGCTCGAGTGGACCGGCAGTGCCAGCAGGACCCTCCCTGGACGGGTACGGATCCCCCCTGTGCTCCGGGTGGTCCGGCGGAGGATGCGCCAGCTACTTGGCCTCTGGGCCTGCTGCCCAGCAATTCAGCACCCTGAACGCCTCCGGGCAGCTGCTGTGCAATCTGGGCAATACCGCGATGTGCCCGACACCAGCGGCTCCAGCTGCCCCGGCTGCCCCCGGTGCACCGGCTGCCCCTGCTGCTCCACCGCCACCTCCGCCGCCGAGTCCGGCGCAAGTGGCGCAGATCGCCATCTCACAGATGAAGCTCCAACCGGTTGGGATCGGCATCGTCCCAGAGAACACTCCGGGCAAGATCGGTATCGTCGGTATGCCCACGTGGATGTGGGCGAAGAACCCGGGCGAGGCCACCACAGGGCCGATGACGCGCAGCGCTACCGCGGGCCCTGTGACTGTGACCGCCATGGCCACTCTGGACCGCGTGGTCTGGAACATGGGCGACGGATCCTCAGTGACCTGTCACGGGGCTGGGGTGCCCTACTCCGCCGGATGGGGGGCCCAGGACTCACCCACCTGCGGTCACCGCTACCAGCACACCAGCGAAGACCAGCCGGGGATGGCGTACACCGTCACCGCCACCAGCTACTGGAACATCGTCTGGGCCGGCGGCGGAGGTGCCGGTGTGGTGCCCCAGCAGGTCGCCGCCAACACCCAGATCCAGGTCGGCGAGTTTCAGGCAATCGTCACCCACAGCGGCAACTAACAGCACCATTGGCAACGGAGCGACGTAATAGCCGGTCCACCACGGCACCCGGCTACCTCCTCGCGGGTGCCGTGTCCCAACAAACAGCGCAGAACTTGTCGGTGCGTTAGCGCATGGTCCCCGGTGTGAACCAGATGGACGTGGTGCGACAGGCGTACCGCTTTGCGCTGGACCCCACACCAGCTCAGGAACGGGCGCTGCTGCGTCATGCTGGTGCCCGCCGCTGGGCGTTCAACCACGGTGTCGCTGTCTACCGGCACATCCGCGTGGAGTACATCCGAGAGCGCGCAGAGGCAGCAGCACACGCTGATGGTGGCGCCGCGGTGGTGGTCGCGGTGCGGCAACCGTCCTTTCAGGACGTCAACGCGGCGTTCAATCGATGGAAGACCGGCCGTACCGAGGACCTCCCCGAGTGGTGGAGCATTACGCATCCCGAACCGGCTCCGAGCTGGGTGGGAGAGAACTCATCTCAGGTCTATCTCTGGGCTCTGTACGAATCCCGCGATGCGCTAACCAGGTATTTCAGTTCCGCGACAGGTAAGCAGTCCGGGCCACGAATCTCATTTCCCCGCTTCGCTTCGAAGAAGCTATCTCCGGTCCGGTTCAAGGTCACCGGGGGTAATACCACCGGCGCTCGGCCCATCGACTCCCGACACGTGCGGCTGCCGATCATCGGTGCTGTCCGCACCCACGAGTCAACTCGCAAGCTGCTGCGACGAACCGCCAACGGCACCGTGACCATCAAAAACGCCACCGTCACCCAGCGAGGCGGCCGCTGGTCCATCGCCTTCTCCTGCGAGGTGAGTCGCACCGCGCGTGTTCGGCCGGCACCGACCCCACGTCAGCGGGCGGGGGGCACAGTCGGAATCGATGTCGGCGTAAAAGTGTTGGCGGCACTATCCACCGGGGAGTTGGTCCCCAACCCTCGGACAGCAAACACCCTCCGGGCGAAGGTCACCCGCATACAGCGGGGCATCGCCCGTTGCGAGAAGGGCTCGAAGCGCCAGCAGGCTTTGTATAGCCGGTTGGCCCGCACAAAGCACGCCGAGGCCAATATGCGGCGGGCGAATTTGCATGAGCTCACGACCCGGTTGGTGCACTCCCATGCTCACGTGGTCCTCGAGGACCTCGCGGTGAAAGCGATGACCTCTACCGCGCGAGGCAGCATCGCGCAGCCCGGCAAGAAAGTGCGTCAAAAAGCTGGGCTGAACCGGGCGATTCTCGACGCCTCCTTCGGTGAGCTGCGCCGCCAACTCACCTACAAAACTTCCTGGTACGGGGCCCAGCTCACGGTCGCTGACCGATGGGCTCCCACCAGCAAGACCTGTTCGGCGTGCGGGTGGCGACACCCAAGCCTCACGCTCGCCGATCGACGGTTCCACTGCGGTGCTTGTGGTCTCCAGCTCGATCGGGACATGAACGCCGCACGCAATTTGTGTCAGCTCGCCGCAGCCGACGCACTCCCCGACGGGGAGCCCACAGCGGTCGTCGCCTCCACTGCGGGGGAGACGCAAAACGCTCGCCGAGCCAACATCAGCCCACCAGCGCCCCCAGGCGTTGGTGGCAGTCGGCGCAGACGTGAGAAGCCCGCACCCAACCATCTGGCTGGGATCAGACGAGCAACCCACGACCACAAGGTCGTGGCGTCCACAAACCCACACGGAACACCAGCACCATCGCCATAGGCGCTGGTCACGAAGGGTGCTCCCCGCGGGCAAACGGACGAGGGGACTGGGCAAGTGGCTCGCGGACGGTGCCTCGTGTGCTCCCCGCGCGCACACGGGCGAGGGATAGCGATCTGCACCAACCCCCCAACTGGCGCGCGTCGGACTAGTATTCGAACCATGTCTGAGACGATGACGGTCACCGCCGCGAAAGCGCATCTGTCGGAGTTGGTCGCCGCGGTGGCCACGACGCAGGACCACGTGGAGATCACCCGGAACGGTGAGCCCGCCGCGGTGCTGGTTTCTCACGCCGAGATAGTCGCGCTGCGGGAGACCATCGCGATTCTGTCCGACCCCATGGCGGTCGAGGACATTCGACAGGGTGAGGCGGACGTTCTCGCCGGGCGCACGGTGAACGCCGAGGAACTGCGGAGCGCGATGCTGTCGCGCCGTCCCACCACCGCGTGACGGATCGCTGGACGGTCGAGCTGACCGGGCCGGCGCGGCGAGCGCTCGAGCACGTTCTCCCGGAACCTGTTGCCTGGGCCGCCTACACGTTCATCACCGAGCGGTTGGCGGTGAACCCGCAGCGCCTTGGCGGTGGGTTGTCCGGCCCTTATGAGGGTTTGAGAGCAGCGCACCTGGGGACCTATCGGGTGGTGTACCGCATCGACGACGCGGCCCACACGGTCTATGTTCTGTCGGTCCGGCTCCGGGGCGACGTCTACGGCGTGCGGTAGCTATCGGAGGTGTACTGGCATGCTGGAGTGCGGCCACCGATGTTTCCCCCAACTCTCGGTGGCCATGGCAATGCTGGTCGGCGCCTCGTCTACCCCCCAGGCATGGGCGTCCTCTTCACCAGCGGCGTCCGCAGCCCCCACCCCGCTTCGGCGGGGTGGGGGCTGTGTCGCTTCGCTGGATCCGTGACACCGAACAACGTGAGCCAGGCGGGTCGAGCCAGGTCGCCCTGGGTCCTACTCGCCAACCTCTCCATCAATCGCTTCGCGGAGCAGGTCGGCGTGGCCGTTGTGGCGCGCGTACTCCTCGATCATGTGGGTGAGGACGTAGCGGAATCGACTCCTGGCTGACAGGGGACAAGAGTCCGGCGTCACCGCCTGCTCGGCTGGAAGATCCCCAGCAGCGCAGCACCGTGAGACGGGATGTCCGGACACACCTGAAGGCCGTACGAGCGAGCTGACGATATCGACATGACGGAGCCCTACGCAAAGATGACCGATCCAATCAATCTCTCAACTCCACTGGCAGAACGGGTGCGTGTCCTGCTTAGACGATGAGTCGGTATCTGATGGTGGCGCGGGCTTCACTGATTCCCCGCCCAATATCTTTGTTGGGTAGCATGGTCTGTATGGCGATCACAGCAACGAAGCACGCGAAGACCGAGGTCACCATCCGGCGTGCCGGTGCACGGGCCACCGCGGCGGACGACCCCTTGGCGGGCAGTCGAGTGCGCATCCTGGTCGACGCGTTTGGTGGTGCACAGCTGGCAAAGCTCATCGGCGTCAATGCCTCGCAGCCCACTCGGTGGGCGAAGGGCCAGGAACGACCCGGACCGGTGGCCGCACCGCTGTTGATTGATCTCGAGCACGTGCTGGCCAAAGCCCGGTTGATTTGGGGGGAGAACGCCGCGAAGCGGTGGCTGAGCAGCGCGAACTCCTACCTCGAGGGGGCGCGGCCGCTGGACGTGCTTCAGCACCGGGGGCCCTCAGCGGTGCTCGATGCCTTGGAGGCAGAGATGTGGGGCGGGGCCGCCTGAATGCTCGTCTACCGGGTGTTTCCCTACCTCGATGACGCCAAGGACGGTGAACCCGGACACCCGCTGTATGAGCACACCCCCCAGCGGGGTAGTCGCATCGACCATCCGGACTACTACGTCTGGTACGTCTCCCGGCACGCCGAGGCGGCCTGTGGGGAGGCGTTCGGCAACCAGGCGGTGTGGGATAACTCGATGTTCGAGTTCCCGCTGATCGGGGCGCGCAGGGCGTTGGCGACGCTGTCGCTGCCTGACTCGCTGCGGGTACTGGATCTTGATGATCCTCATCAGCTGGTGCGGCTCGGTTTGCGGCCCACCGATGTCGTCCGTCGCAACCTGGCGGTCACTCAGGCGTGGGGTCACCGGATCTGGGCAGAGCGTGATCCTGATCGTCAGCAGCGCTGGGACGCGGTGCAGTGGTGGTCTTTTTTTCGGCCGTCCTGGACCGTGCTGGCCAGCTGGGTGCGGCCCACGCTGTGCGAGGTCACGCCGCTGACCAGGGAGCATCCCGCGCTGCAGGACGCTGCGGTATCTCTGAACCGCACGCTCACCAAGTAGGCCGGATTTGGTGGAGAACGTCCCTGGCAGCCGCAGCTGCACAGTCCCAACGGACGAGTGCACTGTGACCTGCTGCAGCTGGTGCCGGCCAAGGCAATCCGGCGGCGCGAAGACGACGCGGGCATTGCCACCGTGGTCTCTTCGCCCACGGAGGCGCGGCGAGTCCGACTGATCCGGTCGCGGACGCGAGGCGAGGTTGTCGGCCACCGCCGCTACGGTTGCGGTGCGAACGCCCACTTCGCCCCGACCATTGAGGCGTGGCGATCGCTCGAAGCAGAGTGTTTCGACACCAAGGGGGGTGCTGGCGGTGCTGAACTGGGTACGAGCTGAGCGGGTGCGTGATGTCTGGGAGGCTCGGCCTCATCCGCCGCGGACGACTCGGGCGCGGCCTGGGTGGGCGATCGCGGGCGCGGGGGCGGTCTTCCTCATCGCCTACGGTTTGCAGGCGGTCTCCGCGTTCATGCTCTATCTTTCGCCGGCGGCTTCCGCCGACCGTGCCTCGGAATCCACGACCATGATCCATGACGCCATCGGGGGGCAGTTGGCGCTGCTGTTCGTCGCAGCAGTGGTGGCTGAGGGAATCGTCTTGGTCACGATGCCTCGTGGGCTCCGCTTGCGCGACTACCAGCGGAAGATTCCCGGGCAACGGGGCGGAGCGGCCTTGACCGCCGCCAGCGTGATGGTGACGTCGCTGGTCGGGGCGGTGCTGGCCTGGGTGGTCGGGATCGCCAGCATGAACACTGCGCTGCCGGCAGGTGAGACCCTGCGGCAGGGGATCGGGCAGGCGGTGCTCGCCGGGATCGGCGAGGAGATTTTCGTCCTCGTCTTGCCTTACACGGCGCTGCGCCTGGTGCGATTGCCCGCACGTGACGGTGTGCGCCGCGGATTACCGCTCACGGTGGTGGTGGCGGTCTGCGTCGCATTGCGAATGAGCTACCACGTCTACTACGGCCCTGGCATCGTGTCGCTGCTTCCCTGGGCGGTGCTCACCGTGTTGGTTTTTCATCGTTGGCGCCTGCTGACTCCTCTGGTCCTCACCCACATCGCCTACGACAGTGTGCTGTCGGTGGCCGAATCACGGGCTGATCACCACCACCGAGGAGCTCACAGTGCTGTGCGCGGCCGCGGTGGTTCTGCTCGTGGTCGGTGCGACGCGGGTGAACTTTCGGAGCATTGTCAGTCGAGAAGGCAGCGCTGCGGGCGTCGAGCCGATCGCGCCGCAGTGACCGAATTGGCGCCCGGAGTGCGGCCGGCAGACGGGGAGAGCGCGGTGCAGTTGCGCGACTGAGGATTCAGCCTTGCGAATGCGTACGTGATGACGTACGGTACTCGGTGGAGGTGGAAGTCGTGACTGCCGTGAGTGCAACGTCGGCCCGGTCGAACTTGTACCGGCTGATCGACCAAGTAAACGAGGAGTCTCAGCCGCTGACCATCACCGGGCAGCGGGGCAATGCGGTGCTGATCGGCGAGGCCGATTGGCAGGCGATCCAGGAGACCCTGTTTCTGGAGTCGGTTCCAGGATTTGCCGAGTCGATCCGTCAGGCGCGGGCCGAGGGCACTGAGGCCGCCGCGGCAGAACTCGACTGGTGAGTGGCTGGACGTTGGTCTATTCGCGCCAGGCACAGAAGGATGCGAAAAGGCTCGCATCGTCGGGCTTGAAGCAGCGGGCCCAAAGGCTCCTCGACGTGCTCGCCGCGGACCCGCTCGGCACACCTCCACGGTACGAAAAGCTTGTCGGTGACCTGGCGGGCTGCTATTCGCGACGCATCAACATCCAGCATCGGCTTGTCTACGAAATTTTCCCTGATCGCCACGTCGTGCATGTCCTGCGAATGTGGACCCACTACGAGTAACCGTCGGCAGGGGCGTGGTCACGCCTCCCAGCGGACTTCTCCGTCGATGACCGTCTCGGTCGGCGTGAGCCCGACAGCCCGAGAGACCGCCATCGACGCGTCGTGCTGAGGGTGCACATGAGCAACCAGGGTGTCGACGCCCTGTTGTCGCAGCCACCTCACCATCAACCCTCCTGCTTCCCAGGCGTATCCCTGACCCTGGTGCGCTCGATCGATTACCCACGCGACCTGGGCGGTTAGCCCATCCTCGTTCTCGCTGACGGTGGCTTGGACCGTGCCGAGCGGCTGTGCATCCTCGCGCCTGCGCACCACCAGTTCAGCCAGCGCTGCGAACCGTCTGGTGATCGACCCACGACCTGTCGCCTGTAGCGGGCACGCAGCTGGTCTCGGTCGGCCGGCTCGCCGCCGATGAAGATGTGCAGCAACGGGTCCTCCAACACCGGCGCGAGCTCCTCGGCATGCTCGACGCGCAACGGCTCCAAGCACACCCGCTCGCCGTTCAATACGGCAGCCTCCACCCAGTTCTCGAGACAGGACACAGGTGGCACGGTAGCGCCCGGGCACTCGGTCGGGGCCAGGTCGCCGAGGAGCGCGTCTATAGGGGATCGGCTTGCGGCACCCTTTTGGACCCCGCACCGCTCCAGGTCCGCCGCGGATGGGGATCCGCATGCGGGCGCGGCGATCTCAATGACGGTGCCCGGCGTCCCCGGCGAAGCGCGACTGTTCACGCCGGGTTGGTGGCGTGCGGGCTTGCGTGGGCGAGTAGGTCGGGTAGGCGGGCGGCGGTGTCGGGGTCGGCGGGCACGAAGGTAAGCAGGTGTTGGTCGGGGTCCTCGAGTGCGGCGAGCT
>JAABUX010007370.1_pt1 | contig 12940 bp, 14 predicted proteins | sample 5561851 | NCBI WGS metagenome assembly JAABUX01 (sample SAMN10711883, study PRJNA513361) | rock metagenome | isolation source: Antarctica rocks | place: Antarctica: Victoria Land, Richard Nunatak red sandstone | collected 2016-01-03 | reverse complement strand
CGCCTGTGCACATGCCCCTGCGAAACCAAGTCCTTGCTCCAAACCAACATGGGTTGAAACAGCTACACAATGCCACCGAATCGGAGCTACCCACCCGTCTACAAAATGAGGGGATTCGTGAGGCTCAGACGAGGCGGATGACGATCAGGGACCCCGGAAAACCGGGACGTTGGAACACTTTTTCCGCATCCTGCTAGAGCATTACTTCCGATCGGATGGAATCACCCAATCGGAATTAATGCTGGCTAAAACAATGAAGTAGTGCTCTAGCTCAAACGTGGAGCGCTACGACCCGAACGCCTGGCTCGAGAGTTCGCACATCTCTCACGGCCCGGGCAGAGGCAGATCCAGTCCGACCTTTCTCGCCTACATCCATTTCGGCGTGCCGGTCGTACTGCACGAGCGGTTCGACGCGGCGGCGGCGCTTGATGCCATCGAGCTGCATCGCTGTACCACGCTCATGTCTGCCCGCCCGAAACCCAGGAGGCGTTCCTCGAGCAGACTGGCGTTCCGCTGCGCTCGTTCTGGGCGTCGACCGAGGTGGTCGGCGCTCTCACCTTCGGCCTGCAGCCCGGGCCGGTCAGCCGGATCGCACCCGATGCCGAGGTCCGCCTCGTGAACGATGCCGGCTCGCAGGTTCCCCGCGGCGCGGAGGGCGAGTTGCTGATCCGCGGCCCCAGCCTTGCCGTCGGGTATTGGGCCGGGACGTGTCGACGCGCTTCTGCAGAACGGTTGGTTCCACACGGGCGACGCGAGGCGAGAGGGCGACGGCCAGGATCTGTGGTTCGTCTCGAGGAAGCAGGAGCTGATCGTTCGGGGCGGCTCGAACATCTCCCCGGCCGCGAGGCGCTCGGCCTGCAGGTCGTCGCCCTGGTGCAGCTCACCCCGGAGGGCGCTGACGTGGCTCTCGACGACATATTGGCCAGCGCGGCGACGCGTCTTGCGGATGACAAGATTCCGGCACGGCTCCAGCGGATCGATGCAATTCCCATGAACGCGGCCGGCAAGACGGATCATAGTGCGTTGACTGCCCTGATGCCCGAGCCATGAGGCCGCGACGGGCGGACGACAGACCGAAGGGTCGTCTCGGCGCGGATCGGGCACGCGTTACGGACCATAAGACACCCCCTCTCCAGCTAGGCTCCGACCGATGGTGCAAGCAAGAAGCGACGCAGAGAAGTTGGCCATCATCACCGGCGCGTCTAGCGGTGTATGTCGTCGACGCTAACTTCTTTCCCTCGATCGGATCGGTGATCCCGACGCTGACGATCATTGCCAACGCGCTGCGGGTGGCCGAGCACCTGTGCGAATGTTTGGGCGCCTGACCATGCTGCTCACGCTTGCCGTCCGGGCCCTGCTGGTGACCCCTTCTTGCCGTTCTCGGCGCTCGACAAGATGCTGAACTTCTCCGGTGCAGTCGCGCAAGCCAAGGAGCTGACCGGCGCGGCCGCGGCGGCCAAGGCGCTGGTCGCGGCCGGGCTGGCGGTAAAGATCGTCATGCCGCTCTGCATCCTGACCGGTGAGGCGAACCGGCTGGCCGCGTTCGTCATGGCGGGCTACTGCGGGGTCACGGCGCTGCTGTGGAGAGTGGCAGTGCGAGCTGACGGAGTGGGACTTCAAGGGCGTGGACGGCGCCGAGCCGCAGTGGAACGACAAGCAAGCGCGCTGCGAGGCGACGCCGGTGTTCACCGTTCAGCCCGTCAGCTGGGTGGGTGTCTGGCACGAGAACCCGGCGCCCCAGTGGATCGTCGTGCTGTCGGGGCGCTGGTGGATCCAAAGCATGGACGGCACGCGGATCGAGCAGGGCCCCGGAGAGTTCTCGTTCGGCGAGGATCAGGGGTGCACCGCGAACGGAGGGGGCCCCGCGGCCACCGATCCGGCACGATCGGCGACGCGCCGGCCGTTCTCATGACGGTCCAGCTGCACATTCCGTCTCCGCGCCAACCCTGCCGGTTACGCTGATGCCGCCTTGGCTGGAGCTGGTGTACCCTCGCTTCCGCGCCCTCGTGCTGCCAAGTGCGCCACTGCTGACCCTGGCTGACGGCCATGGCTGGCTGGAGGGCCCGGTTTGGTTCGGCGACGCCCGCCAGCTGCTGTTCAGCGATGTCCCGAACGACCGCATCTTGCGCTGGACCGAGGACGGCGGTGTGTCGACGTTCCGCTAGCGCACTTTCCGAGCCGCTTGGCTCGGAAGTAGTGCTCTACTAATTGTTTATCAAGCATTACTTCCGCTCGGGTGATTCCACCAGATCGGAAAATGCTCTAGCTATCGAACTTCGCCAACGGCAACACCCGCGACCGGCAAGGCCGGCTGGTCGGAGGTTCGCATCGCGGCCTCTGTGTCGTGCGAACGGAGCTGGACGGGACGGAGACGGCGTTGGCCGACCGATACGCCGGAAGGCGGCTGGTGCTTACGCTCAGGGTGGGCGAGGTCCAGTTGATAGAAGTTCTCGATTAGCGGGCAAATGCTCGTTCCGATACAATCGGCGCTGATTTGAACCCCGAACGTGGCTTGACATAGCTCAAGTCGTTGAAAACACTTCAGCACCATTCATGCAAGACGCCACCGTGCGCCATTGATGGATGGCGATCTGCGCCGGGCCGACTTGAACCTTGAACGCCATGCGTGATGCTCCGTATGCCGGCGCATCGCAGCGCCCATCCGAGAGTAGTGCCCTTATCCGGGGTCCGCCAATGCCCGGCGCGTATGGAATCTATGCCTATCCCCCGCGCCCGGAAGCTATAAGCCTACGTAGCCGACGTCCGCATATGCCCGGCCGTCTTCACAGGAGAAAGCATGGACAGGTTCCGCGCGGCCGGCCGGTTCCTGGTCGCTTCCTTGTCGGCGGTGCAGGCCGCCCTGTCGCCCTGGTTCGACCTCGCCATCCGGCTCTGGGTCGCCCAGGCGTTCCTCGCAGTCCAGGTCCACGGCATGATGGTCGTTGCCGGGACCGGTCCGCGTCTGGCGGCGCCGCTGGACGTTTCATGGTTGCTGAGCGCGCTGCATGGCGTGATGGGATCGAGCCTCGGCCTGGTCGTACAGACGGCCTGCCCCTTGCTGCTCGCCTTCGGCCTGCTGGGGCGCCCCGCGGCCGTCGCCATGCTGGTGCAGGCGGCCCTTCTGCCGGCGATGCAAGCCAGCGGCGAGGCCCGGCTCTTCTGGGCGGCCCTGCTGCTTCGCGTCGTCCTAGTCGGCCCCGGGGCTCTCTCCCTGGACCACGTGCTGCGCCGTGGCGTCGAGAACAGCGCATTGCCCGGCGCCGCGACGGCGGGAGTCGTTCTGGCCTGGCTGCGACGCGTGGGCGGGACGACCTACCAGGTCGCCCTTCGGCTGTGGCTGGCCGCCGTGCCCGCCGGCGCCGCTCTCGCGGCCCTGCACGTGACCACAACCATGCAGCCTGGCGTCGCTCTGGGATTGCCGGAATTGCCGGGCATGGTCGCGGCGCTCGCGCCCCCTGTGGCCCTAGGGGCCGCCCTGCTACTCGCTACCGGTACCCTGACGCGGCTGACGGCGGTTGCCTTGCTGCTGCTGGTGCCGCTCGGCAGCACCGGCGCGCCTGACGTCGGGCTGCCTTGGGCGTTGCTGCTCGGCCTCCTGGCGTTGCATGGCGCTGGGCCGGCGTCGGTCGATGGCGCCATGCAGGTGTGGCTGCGCCGCCGGGCCAAGCCGGTCGACCGGATGGGCCTGCCGCACGTGGTGGTGGTGGGCGGCGGCTTCGGCGGGGTGGCGGCGGTCCGCGGATTGCACCGGGCCGCCTGCCGCGTGACGCTGGTGGATCGGCGGAACCACCATCTATTTCAGCCGCTGTTGTACCAGGTCGCGACGGCCAGCCTATCGCCGGGCGACATCGCGACCCCGGTGCGCGAGCTGTTTCGCGGCCAGGACAACGCCCGGGTGCTACTGGGCGAGGTGACGGGTATCGACCGCGACGGCAAGGCCGTGCTGCTGCGGCGCGGACGCATCCCGTACGACCTCTTGGTGCTCGCCACCGGCGCGCACCACAGCTATCTGGGCCATGACGACTGGGCCCCCTTCGCGCCGGGGCTGAAAACCATCGACGACGGCACCGCCATCCGCCGCCGGCTGCTTCTGGCCTTCGAGGAGGCGGAAGGCGCCGCGACCGAGGCCGAGCGCCGCGCCTGGCTGACCTTCGTCATCGTCGGCGGCGGCCCCACGGGCGTTGAACTGGCCGGCGCCATCGCCGAGTTGGCCCGGCACGGGCTGGAACGGGAGTTCCGGGAGTTCGATCCCGCCAGCGCCCACGTGACGCTGGTGCAATCCGGCCCGCGCCTGTTGCCGGCTTTCCCCGAAATACTGTCCGAGGACGCGGCGCGGGCGCTGCGCCGCCTAGGGGTCGACATCGTCCTGGACAGCCGGGTCGAGGAGGTGTCGGCCGACCACGTCGTCATCAAGGCCAAAGTCGGCGGAAGCCAGAACGTGGCCGCACGCACGGTGCTATGGGCGGCAGGCGTGATGGCCTCCCCGGCAGCAGCGTGGCTGGGCGTAGAACCCGATCGCGCCGGCCGCGTCCCAGTGGGGCCGGACCTGGGCGTGCCCGGGCTGGATGGGGTGTTCGTGGTCGGCGATACCGCGGCCTCCGACGGGTGGAACGGAAAGCCCGTCCCGGGCCTGGCACCCGCGGCCAAGCAGGGCGGCGCCTATGCCGCTCGCGTGATCCGTACTCGGTTGACCGGCCGCCCGCCGCCCCGGCCCTTCGGCTACCGGCATCTGGGAAGTCTCGCAACGATCGGGCGGCAATCGGCGGTGGCGGATTTCGGGTTCATCCGGGTCCGCGGCGCCTTGGCCTGGTGGCTGTGGGGCGCCGCGCATATCGCATTCCTGGCCGGGGGCCGCAACCGGGCCACTGTGCTCGTCCAATGGGTGTGGGCCTATCTCACGTTCCGGCGTGGCACACGGCTGATTACCGGCGACTAGAGCATTTTCCGATCGGGTGGAATCACCCGAGCGGAAGTAATGCTCGCTAAAACAATGAAGTAGAGCACTACTTCCGAGCCAAGCGGCTCGGAAAGTGCTCTAGGCTCCCCCGGCTACTCGCGCTGCCGGCCGTAGGCCACGCCCGGCCCCGCCGCGCACCACGCGGCCGGCAGGGCGTCGGTAGCCGGAACGCCGGTGATTTCGCGCCACCTCCGGAAGGCTTGGTCGCGCAGGGCACGATGGTCGGAGGCGATCAGGCAATGGTGGCGGAGCTGGAAGTGGCTGTTGATACGGGCGTGGGTGGCAAGGAAGCGTTGCGCGTGGCGGGCTATTTGAACTGCATCATTTGCCGCTCTCGTCGTCGCGTGGGCTGGTGCGACACCTCGGCCCGGTTGTTCAAGTAGCGACTCTGCCGACGTTCGACGCCGGGCAGGCTGGTGTCGTTCAATTCTCGACGGGCGACATGCGGCGAGGGGTTCGAGTTCCTCGGCGTCGATCCCTGTTCCTCACGCGGGAGACTGGCCGAAGTGGTGCAAGAATTGGCGGGGGCCGTGTATGCCGCTGCGGAAAGCGGGCTCGAAGCGGCCGTCGGGTAGAGCTGAGTGTCAAGCTTCGTGGCGCTCAAGAGCGTCGCGCCGACTTTTAGAGGATCCTTCGCTTGGAGCCTGAGGACTACATCGAAGATCACGACGAACAGGTCCGAGATTTTCGCGATCCGGACGAAATCGGGGCGGCGGAGCTCGGTCAGGCGCTTTGGGTGGGGATGCCGATCAGCATGGTGGCGACGCCGAATGCGGCGTTGACCATCATGCGACGGCAGGATGAGGATGTAGACCTCCGGGTGCCCGAACAGCTAGAACAAGTTCGCATAGTTCATCATGTTGCCGCCGCCGGCGTTGGTGAAATGCATCCCGAGATAGCCGTCGAGCGCCAGCAGCGAGGTCGCGACCGTCAGCGCCGGGCGGCACCACCGCGTTCATCGTAAACGCGATCGCGTCCGATGGGAGACGACCTGGTTCGAGGGTGTGCTGCTGATGGGCGTGTATCTCTTGCTGGGCCCGGCGTTCTTCTATGTTGGGTGACCGGGCAGAACGCGTCAGCCGCCGCCTCGCGTGAGTACCGGGCCCGAAAGCCCCAGCGCGGTGTTGACGACTGCCAGATGCGTGAGTGCCTGGGGGAAATTGCCGGACAGGTGACGGCCGGAAACCTTGTACTCCTCGCTCAGCAGGCCGACGTCGTTGCGCAGGGCCAGCACCCGCTCGAATTGCGCCGCGGCCGCGTCGGGCTTGCCCTGGAGGTCCAGACAGTCCGCCATCCAGCACGAGCAGGCGAGGAACGCGCCCTCGTCCGGGCCGCCCGGCTTGCGCGCCTTGCGCCGGATCAGGCCGCCATCGTCCAGTTGGTAGCGGATCGCGTCGATGGTGGCCGCCATCCGGGGATCGTTCGCTGGCAGGAAGCCGACCAGCGGTAATAGAAGCAGGCTCGCGTCGAGCTCTTGGCCGCCATAATACTGCGTGAAGTGACCGAGGCCTTCGTCCAGCCCTCCCGCAGCACCTCGGCGCGAATAGCGTTGCATTGGGCCGCGAGCCGCGCGGCGGCGGCCGGGTCACCGTCGCTGCTGGGACCACGCCCTCGGAACGTATCCAGCCCGACCCACGCCATCGCTTTCGAGTAGGTGTAGTGCCTTGGCTCCGCCCGGGATTCCCACACGCCGGACCCTGCACTCGTCCAAACCTGTTGCAGACACTCGGCGATCAGACGGGCGGCGGCGGCCTCATGCGGCGTGCTCGCAAGTCCGGCCCGGCGCGCGATGTCGAGCGCATGCAGCAGCTCGCCATAGACATCGACCTGGTGCTGGGTCGCGGCCGCATTGCCGATGCGGATCGGCCGCGCATGGTTCCAACCGGGAAGCTCGACCTCGTATTCTTGGAGACGGGCGGCCGCCGTCCACGCGGTACATGATCCGCATTTGCGCTGGCTCGCCTGCGACGGCGCGGAGCACCCAATCGCGCCACTTTCCGGCTTCGTCCGTGTAACCGGCGTTTGCCAGCGCCCCCACCGTGAAGGCGGCGTCGCGGAACCAGCAATAGCGATAGTCCCAGTTCATCTTGCCGCCCGGCGCTTCCGGCAGCGATGTCGTGGGCGCGGCCACCAGCCCTCCGCTACGTTGATAGACGAGCGCCTTCAAGATGGAGCCGTCCCGGCCGACCACTTAAGCTGTGTCGCGTCTTCCGGATATTTGGAGCAGAGCATGTCAAAGATTGTCGTCATTACCGGGGCAGGCGCGGGCATCGGACGAGCCACGGCGACCGAATTCGCCCGCAATGGCTACGATATCGCGCTCCTGTCCCGCGACCCCGACCGGCTCGAGCACGCGGCGGCCGAGCTGCGCCGCTTCGGCGTCCGGGCACTGCCGATACCGACCGACGTTGCCGATGCGAAAGCCGTCGAGGCGGCGGCCGACCGGGTCGAGCAGGAGCTCGGTCCGATCGACGTTTGGGTGAATGTCGCGATGGCGCCGGTGTTCGCGCCGGTGAGCGCGCTGACGCCGGAGGAGGTCGAGCGCGGCACGGCGGTCACTTATCTCGGCCAAGTGCATGGGATGATGTCGGCGTTGAAGCGGATGCGTCCGCGCAATCGTGGCGCCATCGTCAACGTCGGTTCGGCGCTCGCCTACCGCTCGGTCCCGCTTCAATCGATCTACTGCGGGGCGAAGTTCGCTATCCGCGGATTTACCGATTCGTTGCGGTCGGAGCTGATCCATGATGGTTGCAAGGTGACCCTGACCATTGTGGATCTGCCGGCGGTCAACACGCCGCAGTTCGACTGGGCGCGCAACAAAATGGGCAAGAAGGCGCAACCGGTGCCGCCGATCTATCAGCCCGAAGTCCCAGCACGGGCAATCTTTTTCGGCGCCACCCATCCGCGCCGGCAAATCTGGGTTGGCTTTCCCACCGTGAAGGCCGTCCTCGCCAACCGTATCGCCCCCGGACTAATCGACCGCTATTTGGCAAAGTCGGGCTACACCGGACAGCTGGCCGATGCGCCGGCCCCGGCGGATGCGCCCGACAACCTGTTCCACCCCGTCCGCGCGCCTATGGCGCGCACGGGCGCTTCGATAGCCGCAATCCGCGCACCGGAAGCTGGGAGATTTCACCAGCCGTCACCGCACTGTCTTCTGGGCAGCGGTGTTCGTCGGCGTCGCCGCGGCGGCGCATCAGATCGCCAAGCGGCTGGACGTTTGAGGCCGAGGGGACAACGCAGCATGGCCGATCGCCCGCGGGGCGACCGGGGGTCTTTGGACAGACAAAGCCATGCACGGGACCGTTCAGCCGCAAAACAGCGGACACGCGCTCCACGGTCGCCTGGACCCGCTCGCTGTCCGTTGCAGGATTCGCCAAACCGTTCAGGAAACAACTGAAAAACTTCCAGTGGACACGGACCGTTTGCACGGCAAACGCCGCCGTGTCGTGGTGGGGACGCTGACCCGGCCGATATATAAGTTTTGCGTGGCCCCAAGCGAAACTGCAGACCAGTTTTGAGTGGCCGCAATATTTCGAGCTTTCGTTAGCAGAGAGGTGACCTTTGCACCGCATTTCCAGTATGCATCGAATTGGACGCCAGCGTCGCGCCAACGAGCTGCATTATTGGGCCGGGATGAGCGGCCGCGCCAGACGATCGAAAACAGACGATCGAAAACAGACGATCGAAATCAGACGATTGAAATCAGACGATTGAAATAGGTTGGCGTTCCAAATGATCGGCATAAGCGCCGCTGAGTGGCAGACGCGTTCTGCAGCCTGCGGGTAAGCCGAACGACGATGCTTGTCATCGCTGGATGGCTCGCATTACCGATCCGTATACGCAGCTCAATCGGCGGCGAACGTTGGGAAGTCTCAATCAAGCGGCCAAGGTGGGCCAACCTGACATCGGGCAGAGGTGAGTCTGCAAACCTTCCTTCGGGAGCCCCCATGGCCTTATCGCAGCCGACCGGCGCCACGCGCCCATCCTCCTTTTGGTTCACCGGCATGCTCAACAAAGTCCCTCAACTGACCTTGCTGTTCTGGATCATCAAGATCATGGCCACCACGGTCGGTGAGACCGCCGCAGACTTCTTGGCCGTACGTGTCGGGCTTGGCGCGTCGGTTACCATGGCGATCATGGTGTCCGTTCTGATCGTGGTTCTGCTCCTGCAATTGCGGTCGCAACGATACGTGCCCTGGATCTACTGGTTGACCGTCGTCCTGGTCAGCGTGGTCGGCACCCAGATTACCGATGCGCTGACCGACGAGCTGGGCGTTAGCCTCTACGTGAGCACGTCGGTGTTCGCGGTGGCGTTGGCCGCCATCTTCGCGGTGTGGTACTGGAGCGAGCGGTCGCTCTCGGTCCATACCATCGTCACGACAAAGCGCGAGCTGTTTTACTGGGCGGCGATCCTGTGCACCTTCGCGCTTGGCACCGCCTCAGGCGATCTGGCGACCGAGGCGATCCCGCTTGGCTTCGGTCTCGGCGTCGCCGTGTTCGCGACGATGATCGCGGCGATCACGGCGGCCTACTACTATCTCGGGCTCAACGCGATCCTCGCGTTCTGGCTCGCCTACATCCTGACGCGGCCGCTCGGCGCCTCGCTGGGAGATCTATTGTCGCAGGCGCAACAATATGGCGGCCTGGGCCTCGGCACGATCGTCACCAGCCTGGTCTTCTTCGTCATCATCGCGGCCGGGGTCACCTACCTGACCATCGGCCCGAACGGGTCGCGCGCCGAACTCAAAGCCGCCGAGACGCCGTAAGCCGCATTTCCGATTAAAGGATGACTGTGATGAATAAGCTTTCACGGACCATGTTTCTGCTCCCCGCCCTTGGCACTGCCGCGATCGGCGCCGGGGCGATCCTGCCCTCAGCGCACGTCATTGCTCCTGCCCAGGCGGCCAGCCGGAGCCTTGGCGATCTCTCGTCGTTTCGAACGATCGCCGCCGACTGCCTCGCCCTCGTGGAGAAGGGCGACCTGGCTGGGGCGAAGACCCGCATCAGGGATCTCGAATTGGCGTGGGACGACGCGGAGCCTGGCCTGAAGCCGCGCGTGGCGTCGGAGTGGCATACAGTGGACAAGGCGATCGACCGCGCGATGTCCGCGCTGCGCGACGGCACGCCGGAGGTCGCGACCAGCAGGCAGGCCTTGTCCGACCTGCTGGTCGTGATGGATCGCGCCAGCGGCAAGGCGTGAGTCGCGGCGGCATGTTGGCCAGCCGTAGAACGCTGTCCTGATCGCCTCAATCCGACGCGCCTGACTTCTGAGGTCGAGGTCGAGGTCGCCGGGCCGTAGGGGCGCAAAGACCGTGTTGGTCAACGCGCAGACCGGTCAGGTGACGGCGAGCAATGCCGTCCACCAGGCCGACGAAGACAACGACTTAACGATCGGAGCGAGGCGCGGCTGGCAGCGGCCGCGCCTCACCCGTTGCAACAGGAGACGTCCCTGACCCTTCTTGCCATTTCCGGCCTTCGACTCGCGCTTGGCCATGCGACCGTTCTCCACGATGTGTCGCTCACGGTGGGCAAAGGTGAGATCGTCGGCTTGCTCGGGCCCAACGGCGCGGGCAAGACCACCACCATGCTGGCCGCCCTCGGCCTGCTGCGGCCGCTGGCCGGCCAAGTCCGCACGCTCGGACGCGACCCGTGGTCGGATGGGCCGGAACTCCGGCGGAAGATCGGCGTGCTGCCGGACCCGAACGGTTTTCATGATTGGATGACGGGACCGGACTATTTGGCGTTCTTCGCCGGGCTCTATGGCGCCGAGCTGGACAAGACCTCGATCGCCTGCCGGCTGGAGGCGGTCGGCCTGGCGCCGCGCCGTGGCCAGGCGATCGGCACATTTTCCCGCGGCATGCGCCAGCGTCTCGGCCTCGCCCGCGCGTTAATCGCCGACCCCCTACTGTTGGTGCTGGACGAGCCGACTTCGGGGCTCGACCCGCGCGGCCGGCGCGAGATGCACGACCTGTTGGCAAGTCTGGCCCGACGGGGCGTGGGCGTGTTGCTGTGCACGCATCTGCTGGATGACGTCGAGCGGCTGTGCGTTCGCGCCTGCTTCATCGCCGAGGGGCGCACGGTAGCCGAGGGCCGGGTCGAGGACCTGCTGCATTCGCACGCGGGCAGCCCAGCCCGGTTCCGGCTGGAGCTGTCACGACCCGTGCCCGACGCCGCCCCTGCGCCAACGCATGTCCGGGTGCTCGCGTGTGACAACGAGAGTGCGCTCGTTGAGGTGGATCCGGCGGTGCCGTCCGATGCTGCTTGGCGCGAGCTGCTGTTCCTAGGCTGGCCGATCGTCGCGATCGCGCGCGTCGGCGGCGGTCTCGAGGAACTCTACATGGAGGTGGTGCGTGGCGGGGACGTGCCGAGCAACCCGGACCATAGCACCAGGTGGGCCGCATGACCGCTCCCGCCGCGCTGCTGGCCCGTATGGAGGCGGCGGAGCTACTGCTCTCGCCGCGCGGCCTCGGCTGGCTGCTGGCAACCGCCGGCGCCCTCTGCGGGTTCGGGCTGCTATTGGTCGGCAGCACCGAGCTGAGCCTGCTCGACAACGCGCAGGTCGTCTACGACATGCTCGGCATCGTCACGGCGCTCGGCGCCGTTCTCGCCGTCGCTGCCGGCACGGACGCCATCGCCGGCGAGCGCGAGCGCGGCAGCCTGCTGCCCGTGCTGCTCACCCCGCTGTCTCGCACCGGCCTCTTGCTCGGTAAAATGGGCGGCCAAGCCGCGGCTTGGTGCGTCATGCTGGCGGTCGCGGTGCCCTATCTCTGGGCCGTTGGCAGCACAGGCCAGAACCTGCTCGCGGGCGGGATCACGCTGCTGTTGCTGGGCACGCCCGTCGTGCTGGGATTTGGCTTCCTCGCGCTCGGCCTTGGCGCGCGGCTCGGGTCCGCGCGGAGCACGCTCATGGTGTGCCTCATGATGTTGCTGTTGTCCGCGAGCCCGCTGCTGCTCGGGCCCAGTCTGCGGCAATCCGCGGTTGGGGTCGCGTTCGATGCGGCCAACCCGTTCTCGGCCGCGCTCAACGCCTACGATGCGGTCGTGATCGACGGGCAGGGCGCAGTTGCCCAGGTTTGGCACGCGCTGGTTGCGCTGCTTTGGCTGGCCGGCACGGCGGCTTTCGCTGCCTTCGGCGTGCGCCAGATTGACCGATAGAGGACACGTTTCATGTTCATTCGCTACGCGGTTTTCGCGACAGTCTTGGCATTGCTGGCGTCGCTGCCGACCTGGGCGCAACTGCCTGCCGCCCATCCAGCGTCCGACGCGTCGCTGCAGGTCGATCTCACAGCAGCGCCCGGCAACCCGGACTCGCCGCAAATGGGCGACCACTTGTCTTACCGGACCAGCATCCGCAACATGGGCGCCGTACCGATGCAGGGGATCGTCGCCTGGCTCGGCCTCGTGCAGGTGGACCGAGGCAAGGAGCAGCCTGTCGACCTGGAGGACTGGAGCGCGCACAAGGCCGTCACCATTCCCACACTTGCACCGGATCAGGCCGTGCAGACGGAGTGGCCAATGCGGCTGATCGCCGCCGGCCATTACCGCGTGGTGGTCAGCGCCGCCGCGTCCGGCGGCGGACCGCTCACGCCGAGCCCATTCGTAGACCTCACCGTCCGGGCCAAGCCGGTGGTCCAATCCAGTCGGGTGCTGCCCGTCGCTCTAGGCGTGCCGGCGCTGCTGCTTGTCGCGCTGCTGCTCCGACGTCGGCAGGGACTGGGTGTGCCAGCATGAAGGTCCTGGTCATCGTGCGCGGCTGACGGGGCAGGGCCTGTCGCCGATCACGCGCCCGACGGGCGGGACGGCCTGCTGTTGGCCGGCGACGGCGGCGACGACGTGATGATCGCCGACCGCATGGATAGCGTCCGTCAATGTGGTGGAAATTACGGTGTAGTTGAAGTGGCCATTGGTCATTCGGCTGCGGTGGCAATCTGGGTGGGCACGGCGTTGATAGTTGGCGGTGTAAGCTCGGCCATCGCCTCG
>JAABUX010007366.1_pt1 | contig 12943 bp, 22 predicted proteins | sample 5561851 | NCBI WGS metagenome assembly JAABUX01 (sample SAMN10711883, study PRJNA513361) | rock metagenome | isolation source: Antarctica rocks | place: Antarctica: Victoria Land, Richard Nunatak red sandstone | collected 2016-01-03 | reverse complement strand
CACCTTTCTGGCCCTCCTCCCCCGCGAAGCAGTCGTCTTACTTCGAGGGTAAAGGGCCGCTCATGGTGGCTCCCTTTTTAGTCGGCGTTACCTCCCCATCTGGTTCCCTTTTACGTTAGCATTCACACATGGCGTCGGGATCGGTCACGCCGAGCGTGAGGGGAGTGGTGGTCTGAGGTCGTGCAGTGGTAGTCATAGTCATCGTGTGGTCCCCTTCCTTGCCGGCCGGGCGCTTAGAGCGCCCGGCCCGTTATCGACTAGGCGAAGCACTCAGCCAGGCGCTGAAAAGCGGTGGTCTGGTTGAAGGGGATCGGGGCCGGAGCAGCCGCTGGCGTCTGGGTGGCCAGCGTCATCACCCGAGTGGCCTGCCCGTACCACTTGGCGAAGAAGGCCGAGGCCTGCCGGGCGGCCGCGTGGTGCCAGCAGTCCCTCCCGAAGGCGTAAGCCGGGCAAGAACAAACGTGCGTCTCGCGGCCGGTCAGCGTCACGGTGTACAGCGCGCCGGGGATGGTGCGGCTGCCGATCTGGTAGACGCCCTTGCCGAGGCGGCGGATGTGCGGACGGTAAGTGCTGGCCTTTGGTCTTCTGGGTTTCGTAGACTGGATGCTGGGTGCGAGGGTGGTCATTCGCTGGTCTCTCCTGTACCTACCGGCCGGCATCGTCTTGTCCACGATGCCGGCCCTTTGTTTTGTAGGAGCCTCATTCGCTCCTCACCCTTAGAGTATATCATGCGATTACTTGCAACGCAATAATTATAAATGCTCTATAATGCATCGTAAGGGAGGGAGGTTTGTATGACTGCGGACGATGAGGCCATGGAGAACTTCACGATGCGTATCCCCAAAGCCTTGCGGAAGCGCATCCATGCTGAGGCTGAGCGTGACCAGCGTAGCGACTCGCAGATGGGGCGGATTTTAATGGAAGAGGCTTTGGTCGTTCGCGAGCAGAATAAGGACCGTCAGCCATGAACCCGCTTACTGCCCTCGCGCTGTCTGAGTTGCTATCCCTACCTGTCGAGGGCCGGCGCGATCTATCCGCCGCGGTCGTTATTTGCTCCGTGCTGACTGGCGTCCAATGAACTACCATCACCCACAAACGGGCAAGGTCATGTTGGAGAGCATTTTGCTCCGTACGGCTGGCCAAACGGACAAGTCTTTTTCGACCATCGCCGCTGCCTCTACGGCGCTACAGCACGTCGCAACAACCAACCCCAGCGGCGTGGTAATCGTTGTCCGCTGGAAGAATGGCGTAGTGCGGAGTTTCACGGTCATCGGAGCCGACTCGCACGCGTCGGCCGGTGACGTGGCTGCGATCATTAGGGCCAAAGTCGAGGCCGAACGGGATCGGGCTGCGCGCCTCGCCTTCGAATATACCGAGTCGGGGTCACTGACCAAAGGCGAGGAGATGCGCCTGAAAATGACGCTGGCACACGATATCTTGACGGTTTACGAGATTGAGAACGAAGGTTTGCACCCCTCATGATCTACTCCATCTCCACCCCTGGCATGGTTGCCCTCTCGCCAACAGTCCGCGCGCTCATCATCATGATTACGCCAGCAGACCCGTCATTGTGGCCTGCCGCCCACCGGATGGCGGGATAGGAGCACCCAGACCATGCGCCCATTCACGCCAAATACCGATACCGAACGTGCCTACGTGCTCGCCCTCCTCTATCGCCTGCAAGCTCTCCAAGACGAACATGAGGCCGGCCGGATGACACACGCCGCTTACTGCCAGCGCCGCGACGAGCTGCGTGCCCTGGCTCGACAAAGCATCATGGAGTGCCGTCGTCGTGGATAGCCTAACGGCCGCGGCCTTGCCATCCTTGCCGCCGACGATCACCTGGCAGCCCGTTCGCACGGTTGCTTATCGCACAAAGGCGCTCGCATGAGTAAGACTGCGCGACCACTCGCCGAGGCGGAGGTCATTGCCGCTGAGATCGTGGCCGACCTCGAGCCGTACTGCGCGCGCATCCAGGTTGCTGGCTCCATCCGCCGGCGCAAGGAGATGGTCGGCGACATTGAGATTGTGGCAATCCCGCGCTACGAGCTCGCCGGCCTCTTCGGTGACCAACAGGCCAACGCCCTGTGGGCGCACCTGCACGACGCGGGCGGCCGCTACCGCTTCGCCAAAGGCGACAAGCCAGATGGTCGCTACTACCAACTCACGCTGCCCGCGCGCGACGACCTGCAGCTCGATCTCTTCCTCGCCCCACCCGACAACTGGGGGTATATCCTGCTCATGCGCACGGGGAGCGCGGCCTTCTCCGCTGGCGTGCTCGGTGAGTGGAAGCGGCGGCAAGGCTGGGGGAAGGATCAGGCAGGCAGCGTGGATGGGCGCCTGATCGATCACACGGGCAACGCCGTGCCGACACCAGAGGAAGATGACGTGTTCGCGCTAATCGGCCGGGCGCCGATCCCGCCCACGCAGCGCACCGACGACGCGCTACGCCGAGGAGCGTCTGGGGAGCGTGCCCAATGAGCACGGCCGCTACTATCGATGCCCTCAAAGACCCTGAGACCAGCGAGGACAGCAATGAGCTATAACGATCCGCAGCCTAGCAAAGTGACGCTGGACAGCATTTTGTTGACAACGCGCGGCAAGGAGTTCCCGTTGCGCACCTTCGCCGATGCCAATGAGGCCCTCCGGGCGGTCGCGCGCACGGGAGCGACATCTCCCTCGACAGGTCCCGTCATGATCGAGTTGACGGTGACCTGGAAGAACGGCATCGCGCGCACCTTTAGCCTCGATGTCGCCGATCCGCAGGTGGCGTCCCAGGATATGGCCACGATCATCCGGCAGGGTATTGCGCGGGAGCGGAACCAGGCCGCGCACCTCTCCAGGAACGATCGTGGATCAGGCAATGCGGCCGCAGGCAAGGCGCGCCAGACGCTGGCGTTGGCGGAGCAGATCCTGAGCACCTATGAGATCGGCGACGAGGGGCCGAGGAGGAGCCGACGTCCCCCTAGAGGAAGCGCATAACGAAATGACCGGGGCGATGTTAGCAGCATCCCCCGGCCGTGGCACAGCGAAATGAGGTTCGCCATGCAGGATCAGTCTACCAACTGGAGGGAGCCCCTCGCCGAGGACGCCGCTCTCCGGCGCGACCGGGAGCGCATCCAGGCCGCCCAGGCCGACGAGGACGCAACAGACCGGGACACACGACAGCAGGAGATAACCGACCTACGCGCGCAACTCGCCGGCGTCATGGCCGAGCGTGACGCCTGGCAGCAAACGGCAACCGAGGCCCACACGCGGGAAGACGAGGCCGTGGTCGCGGCCGCCCACCTGCGCCTGGACCTCGTCTTGATGACGGCCGAGCGCGACGCCCATCGGGAGGCCATGGCCGAGCGCGACACTGAAATCGCCGCGCTGGCGCAGGCGTGTGAGATCGCCGAGCGCGAGTGGACGAAGGAGCGCGGTGTCAACGCCAGGCACGCCCGCCAGCTCGCGCGCCTGGAAGCCACCCTCGCCGACAGAACCGGGGCGGACCACGGCGACGATGGCGACGACACCTCGGCCCCCGTCGGCGTCGATCCCCGGCTGCTGGCCTTCCTCGTGGAGCGGGCGGCGCAGACCGAGACCTTGCGCCGCAAGTACCAGCAGCAGAGCCTGCTGCTCACCGACAAGCGGATCAAGCCGGCGGAGAAGGTGCTGACGGCCGCGGTATGGGACTTGGCGGCGCCGGTGGGGCGCGATCCGGGGCCAGCCGCCCCGCGCAAGGTCTACCGCGCGGCGCTCGCCGACCGGACGGGGATGAGCGCGGGGACGATCAGCCGCAAGTTGTCGGACCTCGACACCATGGGCCTGATCTCCCTCGATCACCGCCAGACCGCGGAGGACCACACCGAGCTGTGGGTCGGCGTCGGCCAGCTGCCCGACAAGGCCCTCACCTCGGACGAGGTCGACGCCCTGGCGCACAACCGGCAGAAGGACCGGGCGCGGGCGCGTCGCTGCCCCACATGCGGGGGCACACACCTGCGCGCCACGGCCTACGCCTGCCTGGACTGCGGTCAGGCATGCACCGACGCCGAGGCCTGCGCCGCCGGCGCGACGCTGATCGTGACCGACAGCGGCCGCGTCGTCGACACCACGACGGGCGAGATTATCGTTCCCGCGCCGACCCGTGCGGAATCCGCACGGGGTCAGTCGCCATCACACGATGACGCTCCGGACGCTCCGGGATCCCCTCGTGCGGAATCCGCACACCCTTGTAGGAACGTCCCAAGGGTGTGCGGATTCCGCACACCCCCCATCGCCGCGTACCCCATCGCCGTTGACGCCCAGGAGCAGCAGCCCGCTGGCCCCACGTTCCTTACCGCTGCCGCTGTCCGTGCCTGGTGACCCTGCCGCTGCGGAATCCACACACCCGCCTCGCACGTGGTGACGCCGGCGTGGGCTAAGAAGCGCGTGCAGGGCTGAAGAGAGGACGCCGACCCGTGAGGGTAGGGGGGACGCCTATCATCTATCATCACAAGAGCGTGACGATAAGGTACACTCTTGCTATGGACGGGTATCTGACCTTGCGTGAAGCGACGGAGCAGCTCGGGCTAAAGGACGCCAGCGGGCTACGTCACGCCGTGCGCCGCGGCTATCTGCGGACCGAACGCGTGGGGTACCTGCACGTCACTCGGCAGGAGTGGCTGGACGCTTACGCCGCGCACGCCCGGGCCTATCGGACGGGTCAACGCACGACCGCCGCGCCCCCGGCGGAGGGCGATCCCCCACGAGCCGCCGATGACTGAGCAGCAGCGCGCCGTGGCGGTTGTCCAGGGCAACCTCACAGAGCACGTCATCGTCGAGCCCGCCCTGCCCTCCGACGGTGAGCCTGAGCGCGTCCTGTACACCGTGCGTATCTCCATCAAAGGGGACGCCCCCGGTGTGACCATGACGCCCGAGCCGCCCGGCGCCCTGGAGCGGGAGCGCGTGCTCGAGGAGGCCCATCGGCTGCTGGAGCGGCGGAGAGCGCGTGCGGCGATGGACGCTGACCGTCAGATGCTGACGCAGGCTCTCATCGGCGTGACACGTGAGATCGACGCGTTGCCATGAGCGACACCGCCGGCGCGTGGACAGCACGGCATCAGCCCAGGAGCCGCATCGTAGGGCGGACGCGGCAGCCCGACGGCGCGACGACGACGGCGTACCGGGCCGTGGCGCCCCACGTGTGCGGGCACTGCGGCGCGACGATCACGCCGGATGCGCTTTTCTCGCGTCGGACCGCGTCAAGGGTGGGGGCCTCAGCGATTAACCTGACGCAGGCGCCCGTGTGCGTCGCCTGCCGTCCGTTCCGGGTGGAGGGGGATACCGACGAGACGGACGACGCGCGACACCAAGGAGGAGAGGAGGAGCATCATGACGGGTGAGTGGGTCTGCAAGAAGTCGTCCTGGTGGCAGTACCGGCTGGAGGGCCAAAAGCGGCCCTATGCCGATGTTCGCCGTCAACAGGAGGATGGACCAGACGAGGCGCGCTGGTACGCACTGCCGACCGCGGGGATCGGGATGGCGCCGTTGGTGGAGGGCGTCTCACTGGAGGAGGCCAAGGCGGTGGTGGAGCAGCACGCCGCGCAGCGGGACGGGTGAGCAGAGAGGAGAGGGCATGTCCATGGACCGGAGCACGGGCGCTGAGCGTGAGCGCGTGGTGCAGCAGGAGAGGGCGGACGCACGGGAGCGGGTGCAAGCAGCCCAGGACCAGGAGGTCGCGACACGGGTGGAGCAGCGGGTGGAGCAGCAGCGACGGGCGGACGAGTACGCACAGGAACGCGCACGGTCACGCTCCCGCGCCGCCGGCAGCGACGGCGACGGCAGCGTGACCGCTGCCTCAGCCGCGCGCGACCCCGTGGAGAGGGAAGACGAGGGCGTCGCGGGCGATCGCTCTCACAGGCCGGATGGCTCCTTCGCATGAGGACAGGGGGGCGCATGACAATGCCTGATGGTCCTGACGAGCCAGGGATGCCCCCCCTCATCTGGCGCGAGATCGGCATCCCCAACCTTCTGGAAGCCCGCCTCATCGTGGGGGTCGGCAACGGCGTGTATGTGGGCTACGTCGCCCGGTCGCCCGGTGACGACGAGTGGCGGGGCTACATTGGTCTCACGCACGTGCTGGTTGGCATGGGTCAGCGTCAGGTCGTGCAAGCGGCCGTGGAGCGAGTGGCGCGCGAGGCGTGGGCGGCGCGGCAAACACGAGGTAGAGTCACACCAAGAAGGTCTGATACGTGAAGGGCTATATCCGCGACCGCTGCGGCGCCATCGTCCCTGACGGCGTAGAAACGCGCCGGGACGGCGAGGAACTCTGCAGCTATTGCGCCACCGAGGGCCTGACGCCGGCGGACGAGGCGGACGACGCCGAGGGCGACGGATGAGCGACGACGAGCAGGCGCCGCTCCCCACTGCGCACGAGGCCGCCCCTAAGAGCACGCGCCGCGGCGTACCGCGGCGCACCTCTCCCCTGCCGCCGGACTACGATGCGCTCCTGGGCGAGATTCGCGGCCTGCTGCAGACGGCGCGAGATCGCGCCTACCAGGCCGTGGACAACATCAAGGTGCAGGCCTACTGGCAAGTCGGGGAGCGCATTGTCCGGGCCGAACTCGACCATAAAGAGCGCGCCGATTATGGCGCCCGCGTCGTCGAGCAGCTCGCGCGCGACCTGCATGTGGGACGGACCACGCTCTTCCGCATCCTGCGCTTCTACCGCGCCTATCCGCTCATGGCCACGCTCTCGACGCAGATCTCGTGGATTCACTACGACCTGTTGAGCGGCATCGATGACCGGGCCGAGCGGGCGTTCTATGAGGCCGAGATCGTCCGTGATGCGTGGAGTACCCGCCAGCTTGAGGAGCAGATCAAGGCGGGGCTCTACCAGCGCGCCGTGCAGGCGCCCCGGCCGTTTGTGTCCGCGGCGCCCGTTGCGCCGCTGGTGCGCGCCGCTGACGTGTTCCGTAGCCTGTACAGCTTCGCCGTGCCCGGGCTGCCGGCGGTGTTCGATGAGTCTCAGCTCGAGGCGGCGTTGCTCGCCAACTTCCAGCGCGTCCTGGAAGAGTTAGGACCATCGTTCTACATCCGCCGCAGTCAGCAACCGATTTTGATCGACGGACAGTATCACAGCGTGGACCTGGAGCTCTATAGCCGTGCTATTCCCGCGACCATCCTGTGCGATCTGAAGCTCGGCCCGTTCAGGGATGCCTACGTGGGTCAGATGAACAAGTACGTGGCGTACTACCGCGAGCGAGTGCCGCTGTATGAGGGAGAGAAGCCGACGATCGGCCTGATCGTGTGCGAGAGCGCCGGCCGCGACGAGGTGCGCTACGCGTTGGCCGGCCTGGAGGAGAAGATATTCGTCGCGGAATATCAGGTGCGGCTGCCGACCGCGGAACGGATCAAGGAACGTCTGCGGGAATTGGCGGACAATCCCGACGGCGACCAGTCGTGACGATCGAGGATTGTCAGGGGGGCGAACAGTCCCAGCAGTGCTGGGACTGTTCCAACGGAGCCTGAATAATCCCAGCACTGCTGGGATTATTCAGCGGGTGCGCATCGGTGAGGCGTCAGGGAGGGCCGCGGCGCCCGGAAGAACGAGCGGAAGGGAGGCGCATGACGCGCATTATCGCCGTAGTGGGCCGCAAGGGCGGCGCAGGCAAGACGACGACTGTGTTTAACCTCGCCGGCGCGCTGGTCTCGCGAGGCTTGCGCGTGCTCATGGTCGATCTCGACCCGCAAGCCTCGCTCACGGGCATTCTACTCGGCGAGCGACCAGACACGGGCATCAGCACGGCCCTGCTCGATCCGCGCGCCACGCTTGACGACCTCATCGTGCGCCTGGGCGTCGGGCTCTTCGCCACCTTGCTGCTGGTCCCGGGCGACCAGGGTGTCGAGGCCGCGGCCGACAAGCTCGCCGAGCGGTCCTCGGGCTTCACGCGGCTGCGTAAGCTGCTGGCGCCGCTCCAGGACGTGGACGCCATTGTTATTGATACGCCGCCGGCGCTGGGCTTTGCCATCTCCTCGGCGTTGCGGGCGGCCAGCCTCGCCGTGGTGCCCACCCTCACAGGACAGCACGACCTCGATGCGATGGCGGACACCGTGCGTCTCATCGGCGAGGAGGAAGAGGAGGGCGGCGCGCGTCTGGCCGCGGTGGTGCCCTGCGCGGTCCACGCGCGCGAGTTACACGACCGCGGGGCGCTGGACGCCCTGGCCATCGCCTATGGCGATCTCGTCACGCCCTTCGTCCCCTACTCGCCGCGCGTGCGCGAGGCGCTGGCGGCGCGCACGCCCATGGGGACCTATGACCCCACGTCGCGCGCCGCCGAGGCCTACGACGCCCTGGCGACTCATCTCCTTGCGGTCGGAGGTCACGATGCCTAGGAAACCACCACCGCCCGTCCGGATCAGCATGGACCGCGCGCAGAAGATGGCGACATCCCGGCCCGTGACTCCTGACGGGACACGCCTCGCTGGCGCGCGCGACGTGCCCATCGACCAGGTGGTGCCCGATCCTGACCAGCCACGACGCGACTGGGGCGACGCAGAGGCGGCCGAGGGCCTCAATGAGCTGGCGGCCAGTCTCACGGAGTTCGGTGTCCTGCAGCCGCTCCTGGTGCGCGAGGACGGCGCCCTGGATGACGGCCGCACCCGGTACGTCATCATCGCCGGGGGACGCCGGCGGGCTGCGGCCGAGATCGCCGGCGTTGCCACGCTGCCTGTCGTTGTACGCGATGAGGAGGGCGGCCGCGTGCGTGTCCTGCAGCTCATCGAGAACATCCAGCGCCGTGCCCTGGCCCCCCTTGACGAGGCGCGCGCCTTCCAGGAGATCATCGACGCCGAGGGGATCTCGGCCGAGGCGCTGGGCGGGCGCCTGCACGTCTCAGGTCAACAGATCCGTGAGCGCCTCCGCTTACTGGCCGATCAGGTCCTCGCCGATGCGGTGGAGCGCGGGCAAATTGCACCGAGCGTTGCCCGCTCCGTTCAACGCCTGCCCGATGCCGAGCGCGAGGCGCTGCGCGGGCGTGTTGAGGGTGGCGAGGCCCTCCAGCTCGCGCAGGTGCATGACGTGAAAGCCAGGAGCGCGGCCGCCGGCGATGTAAACCCGCGAGCGAAGGGTGGCGGTCGCCGCGCCCAGCGCGCCCAGCCAGATCAAGCAGTGCTTGATCCTGGCGTCCCTTCTGTAGATCAAGCAGTGCTTGATCCTGGCCCTGTGCAGGGCCTGTATGAAGCGTTCAAGGTTTGGGAGGCCCAGGCCTCTCAGCTCGCGCCTCGTGACCTCCGACGGCTCGTGGGGCTCATACGCGGTGACATGCAAAACTTTATAGCGAGCATCACTGAGATGACCTCTCACGCACAGGAGCAGGTGCATTGATGTGCGCACGAGTCGACCTGGTAGAGGACGGGCGCCCGACGCTCATCCGCCTCCTGGAGGCGATCCTGAAGCGCCGGGCGGGAGCAGAGGACGACGGACGATGACACCTGACCAGGACGCCGACCCGACCCTGATCCGCGACGCGGCGCATCCCGACGATGCGACCGCCACGGACGCCGTGCTGGTCACGAGCCACGGCCTGCGGTTCCGCGACGCGATGACCCACATCGTGCAGGCCTGTGACCAGGCCCTGGCGGATCCTCGCCTGATCGCGACCAGGGACCTCGACGGACCCCTCCGACACCTCGTCACCGACCTGCGGCGCGAGAAGGCCGCGGCCGTGCGCTGCCGCGCGATCTTCGAGGGACACGTCGCGGCGGCCGTGGCCGAGATGCGCGACGAGGCCCAGGCCGCGGGCGATGCCTATATGCTCACGATCGCGGCGGCGCTGGAGGCCGACGCCTACCAGGAGCTGGCGCCCTAACTGGCAAATTGCGTGGGAGGCGTCTCCTTGCTCTGTCCCACGAATCGAGACGTTCGACACCGACGCGCGTCGGCGGGATGTCCAGAGCGCCACGACGCCGGGCGCAGCGGCCGCTGCCCTGGTGGCTCAGGATGCTCCTTCTGGGCATGATTAACCTACCGACCGCGCCCCCCTCCACGCCCCCACTCCGGGTCTCGATCCCGCCCGCGCTCTTGCCTCCGGTCCCGTGTCCGCTCCACCTCCCGCCGGCGGTCCTGCTCCGCCTGGCGGTCCTGATGGGCGCGTAGGGCATCGTTCCAATCCTTCACGCCGCCCGGCGGCCGCTCCCGTACGATTTGCTCGGCGCGCGGGTACGCTTCCCGCACCCTCTTCCAGAGCGTATCGCCGCCGCGGTCATTGTCGAAGCCACAGTGAATCAGCCCGCGCCGCTCCAGGCCATCGTCGATCCAGCGCCGGGGCAGCTCCCCGTGTCCATCCGTCGAGACGAAGACATGCACGCCACGCTCATCCGTTTGCGCCAGCAATGCCGCCCGACTCAGGGCGTCAATGGCGCTCTCAGTGATGTAGTACTGTGGCGTCATGGACAGCTCCGGCGTGCCGATCGTGAACGCGAAGTGTCCCTCGTCGCGCCGGCTGCCGGGGGCCAGTCCCTTGAACTCCGAGCCGGGCAGTGTCCCGCGCAAGGACGCGCCGGAGATCAGCCCTTCGTGGTCGACGCGCAGGAACACGGCATTGGCGCGGCCGTCCGCATAGATTAGGCTCTCCTTGTGCAGGGCGTCGATCAGGGGGGACGGCAAGCCGCGCTCCTCCGTCAGGTAGGCCCGAACCCGCGGCCAGCGGTCCTCGTCCACGTCGGGGACAAGGACGGGCGCGCGCTCCGCGTGGCGGACGATCTCCTGGGCCTCCCGCCGCGCCTCCCGTGCCCGCTGCCACGTCACGGCGATCACGGCCGCCTCAGCCCTGTGGGCGTCCCTCAGATAGGCCACGCTCGCGCGGTAGTCATAGCCAGCCGCGTGCATGACCAGGTCGATGGCCCCGCCGCCACCCTGCTGCCGATCGTGGTTATAGAACCGCTCCCCGGTGATCGAGATGTGCTCGCCGGCGACGTGCCACTTGTGCGCATCGTAGCGGTCCACCTGGCCGCCCAGCCGCTCGATCACGGTCGGCAGATCAATGGCCCGGATCTGCGCCGCCAGCGCCCTGTAGTCCTCGCGTAGGGCATCCCGTTCGCGTTGCAGGGCGCGGACCTGTTGCTGCAGCACGACGATGTTAGCCTCGGCCTTCGCCGCTTGCCCCTCGTAGTGCTGGGCCTTCACCAGGGCGGCGTCCAGCGTCGGCGTCAGGCGCTCCGCGATGCGCTCATGCTGCTCGCTGGCCCACCGGTCGGGGTTGCCCACAAGGCGCCCCGGCCGCTCGACCTCCAGGTGTTGCCTGACGATCTCCTTTGCCGGCGTCGGGGTCTCGATTTTGGCGTAGAACTCCTTGACGGTCTGGTGCTCGGCCACGCTGCCCTTGACGCCGCGCTCCAGCCCCAGGGGGCGCATCGCCTCGGCGTAGCTGTCTTGCATCGCCGCCAGCTTCTCACGACCGCCTGTGAAGGCCCGGGCGTTGAGGCGGCCGTGGTCGTCGATGGGCACCACGAGGGCCTGGATGTGCGGGGTCTGCTCGTCGCGGTGCAGGACGGCCGCCACAACGTTCTCAGCGCCGTACCGCTCACGCAGCCACTCCATGGTGTGCTCGGTCCACGTAGCCAGGCGTCGTTCCTGGTCGAACGCGTCGCCCTGCGCGTAGAAGTCCCGGCTGGCCGTCAGGACGTGCTCGATGGCCAGGACGGCGTTGCTGCGGATCGTTGGAGCCGTGTCGAGCCGAGCCTGTGCGTCGGCGATCCAGTCGCCCGTCCCGGCTAAGCGATCGTTGTCGCCGAGGCGGGCCGTATCTGCATTGCGCGTCGCGCGGGTGCGTTCGTTATGGTGGCCCAGGCCGCCGATCTCACCCATCGTCTTGAGCTTCGCCACCCGCAACACGGCGTACATCGTCAGTCCTTTCTCGCCTTTACCGCTTGCCGTCACCCCATCTTTTTCCAAGGGGCGTCCGCCTCTCTTCGCACCCATGGAGGGTGTAGGGGCGAACAAAACATTTGGAGGGCGCCCCGCGCCCGTACAAATGTGTAGTGAGTACACGTTGCGCTGCGCGAACGCCTATCGTCAGCCTACACGGTCGTGGCGGCACTGGCAAACGGCTGCTTGAAAAAGAAGGATGGGTGCGCCTCGACGGGATCTGTCGCGCCCGCACGTGAGTGGTGGACAGGAGAGAGGAGGGGGTGTAGCGTGATAGCACAGACAGACCGGGTCCGATGACCCACGAGAGGAAAGGCAGGTGACGCCGTGGCAGAGCATCCAGGTGACAGGCAGGGGCGGGGCGGACTGAGGACAACCGAAGAGATCCTGGTCATCATCGCGGAGGAGGAGCCCGATGGTATGACCGCTGAGCAGGTCGCCCGTGTCGTCGACGATGGCTGGGATGTCGCGCTGGTGCAGGAGGACCTGGAGAAGTTGGTGGAACAGGGCCTCCTTGACCGGTGGGGGATCGGCCACGGGGCCGTCTACACACGCAACAGGGCCACCTGAGGCGTGTGCGTGCTCCTTGCCTCGCCCTCACCCCACTCCTCGCCTCTCGCCATAAGCGTCATAGAGGCTACATTGATCTTTGTTATGATACAATAGAGTGAGAGCATGACTAGTTGAGGAAGTAAATCCATAAGCGCACATATATCATCCGATCACGACGCGGTTGAGGGCGACGGACCGCACGCACACCTCATCCAATGCCGCGTCCCGCTCGCGCTGTACGAGTGGCTGCGTCTCAAGGCCTTTCAGACGCGGCGCAGCATGAACAGCATCACCGTGGAGGTCGTTCGTGTGTACCGCGCGGAGATGGAGGCCAGTCACACCGCGCTACCGGGGCGTCTGTCGTCGGTGGGCGGTGGTGTGCCTGCTAAGGTAAGACCAGGCCGTTTGCTACGATAATAGTCCGCCACTCTGTACGGTCCTCCGCTACGTTTGAAGATGTGCAAGCTTCAGACGAGTGAGAGGACGGAAAGGTGTACAGAGTGG
>JAABUX010007365.1_pt1 | contig 12944 bp, 10 predicted proteins | sample 5561851 | NCBI WGS metagenome assembly JAABUX01 (sample SAMN10711883, study PRJNA513361) | rock metagenome | isolation source: Antarctica rocks | place: Antarctica: Victoria Land, Richard Nunatak red sandstone | collected 2016-01-03 | reverse complement strand
GAGAGCCAACAGACCACCTTTATCTGGCGCTCCGTCGTCGAAGATGAACTCCATGTCTAGCGAAGCACCCGTTTGCCGCAATCTCCAATTCCTAGCTAACGCAATACAAGTTCTTCCGACCAGGGCACTCTGGGGGTCGGCATCGATGATCCGGACGGAAGCCCCTTGTGAAGCGAGCGTGGTCCCACTCACGATGCAAGTCGTCGACTTCCCACTGCCACCTTTCGGATTCGCTGCAACGATAACCGGCATAGTCCTCCCCGTGTCATTCGTAATGTATTACGGATGCGAGCGCGCAATCCCTTGCGCAATGCATGACGAACCAGAGTGTGCAATAGCTTACGTTCCTGTAATGCATTACGGGCTGCAATACAGGCGGAATGTCAGGAGGCAACTACCATGAGAGTCCGAGCCCCCTGGCGCCAGCTTGAGTACAAACGTCATACGTTACGTGCTGCGCGACGTAATGCATTCCACAACGCACTACCTCATAGCAGGGGCGTCAATTGCATTCGTGATGGCCCTCTTGAAACCCGCGGTCCGGCCCAGATAACGTTCCGTTGTTTGAATTGAAGCGTGGCCAAGCATCTCCTGAATGTCTTCAAGGGAAGCGTTCGCTGCCCTGCAGAGCCTAGCGCAGGTTCTGCGCGCGTCATGCGGCCGAAAGCTCCCCAAGTTGTGGGGAAGTGCATACCTCGTCAGAAGAAGCTTGACCGCTTCATCCGACAAGTTCGCAATGCCTATCCGACCGTGTCGCGTGATGCTTCGAAAGAGCGCCCCCTGAACGATCTTTGAAGCTTGTAGCCACTCAAACACAGCATCTGTTACCCAACGCGGGAGACTGACGCTCCGCACTTTGCGTCCCTTGCCCCGGAGGTCGATCAGACCCCATTGCCCATCGCGTTGCTGAACCGTGGAAACCGACAGTTCGACGAGTTCACGGCGCCTTATCCCGGTCGAGAAGAGCACGGACAAGAGGGCGTAGTCTCGCTTGCCGCGCAACGTAGCCCGGTCTGGCGTGAGGAGGATGCGGTCGAGTTCTTCCTTCGAGATCCACATGCCCATCCGTGATCCCGAAACACGCTCGCCCCGTACCCGCCTGATCGCGGCGGCCTCGGCCTGATCGAGCAGACCCTGATCGGCAGCCTCCTGCGCCAGCGCCCGAACGGCGGCCAGGCGCAGATTGACGGTAGCCGAAGAGAAGATGCGCTTCGAGCCTTCGGATGTCTCGCGCATGCCGCCGATCAACGCGTCCTTATATTGCAAGACAGCTATCCGCGAGAAGGTGGCCGAGCCCTGATTCGCCCGGCACCAGGCGAAGAATTGGAGCAGGGAAGTGCGGTAGGCGCGGCGCGAGTTCTCGGAGGTGAGGCTCCGTTCGACACCTTCCAGGAGTCGCAGGATCGCCGCCGGCAGCTCCAGGCTCTCGTCCGAATCAGCGGAGCGAGTCTGCGGATTGAGGAGAGCAAGTGCCATGTTTTCCAGACTTCATCATGTCATACTTTGGATAACGTGCATTATCAAAAGTCAGAGACAGCTGTTTTAGAGCTGGGGGATAGTGCGCTTACGCGCACGTACCGCTATACGCCTCTTGACGGCAGGCTGATACATCTCCATGATATCTAGCAGGTGGTGACCATGCAGCAGACCGATAAAGCCCGCGTCTTTCAGAACGGCCGCAGCCAGGCGGTCCGCATCCCTGCTGAGTACCGCTTCAAGAGCAGCGAGGTGTACATCCATCGCGACCCCCAGAGCGGGGTGGTGAGTCTTTCAGAAAAGCCCTTCCGCCGGTCGATCGAGGAGATCTTCGCGGAGTTCGACGCGGCAGGCGGCGGCGAGTTCGAGGTGGAGCGCGATATGTCGTTGCCCCCGGAACGCGAGCTCCTCTAGTGGCTCCAGTGCTCTACCTGCTCGACACCAACACCGTTTCCTTCCTCGTCAACGCCCGGTCACTCGCGGTGCGGACGAACTACGTGGAGGCCGAGAACGGGGGGGCCCGCATTGCCATTTCCGCGATCACCGAGGCGGAGCTTCGGTTCGGTTTGGCCAAGCGGCCCGAGGCCACCCGGCTCCGGGCCAACTTCGACCGGTTCTTCGCGGCGGTCGAGCTCCTTCCGTGGGATTCGACGGTCGCGCGAGCCTACGGGGCTCTCCGGGCTGAGTTGAGCGGGGCAGGGAAGAGCCTCGCTTTGATGGACCTCCTGATCGCTGCGCACGCGATCGCAGCCGGAGCCACGCTGGTGACCCACGATAAAGCGTTTCTCAGCGCCAGCCCTTCGCTCCAGGTCGTCGACTGGGCAACCGACCTCTAAGGAACCACCATGCCACGGTCTCTTTCCTGGCTCGACCGCATCGTCCCGATCTCCCGGGCGGTCGCGGAGTCGGCGCGATCGCACTACGACCGGAAGGAGTTGCAGCGGCTTTTCGAGCTGCAGCCCCGCGCGGCCCAGCAGCTGATGGGCGCGCTCCCCAGCATCTCCATCGGCCGAGCGCATCTGGTCGAGCGCGAAGCCCTGAGCGACTTCCTTCGCCGCCTGAACGAGTCCGAGAACCCGGCCGAGACCTTCGCCCGCATGCGGGCCGAGGGCGGCAAGGCCGTACGGCGACAGTTGCGGGAGTTCTCGCTCCAGGACTACCCCGCCTCGGTAGACGCGCCGCCCCGCATGATGACGATTGAACGGGGAGACCTGAGAGTTCAGTTCCAAACGCTCGAAGAGCTCGCCGAGGCTATGCTCTATCTGGCCACCGTCTTCACCCATGACCTGGAGGGGTTCGCAAAACGATATGAGCCGATCATAGAAAGCAGCAGCACCGAATACGAAGAGGCTGAGCGAGTACGTGCCGATGCAGAATATTTGCGCGGAAGCACTGACTAGAAGGAGGGTGTGAGTGTATGAGTGTCATACTGGCATTTCCCCGCGATGCAAATAACCACGCTGATGGTAAGGTGCAGAATGGTAAGTCGCTGCTTGAAAGGAGGTGCGTGTGAGTGAACTCCTCCCCGCGCGAAAAGCGCGAGATTACGCAAAAGAACGAAAGTCTGCGATGGACAGTAGTGTCGACCGTGTCGTTGCACTGCGGGACGATAGAGATACTGGGGCACTCGGAGATGAGGTCATAAAGATGGCCCAGGCACTCATCTTGTGTACCCTTCCGTATCGCCCCACAGAGGAGCGCCAGGTGGTGCGCAGTGCTCGGCTGAGTGACGGGTCGACGCTGCGTGTGACCTTTACCGCAGGCATCACAGGTATTGGGATGGCGTATGGGAATGACCGACACCTCATGGCTTGGCTCTTCGATAAAGCGATCAATTCAGACACGGCTTTTGTCACGATTAAGAGCGCAAGTGACTACCTGCGGGAGACGGGGAAGAGTCGAAATGGAGATCGAGTCAAAGAACTGGCCGCTCGCCTGAGTCGCCTCACAGGTCTGGTGATCGGCATTGAGAGGCGCTCGAATGGAGCTACTCAGACGGTCATGCTTCCGATGATCGCATCATCGAATTTGCCGCATAATCTCACTGTTCAACTGAAGGCCGAAAACAATGGGCAAAGAGCATTCCCTGGTCTTGAGAATCCTTTTGGCATTCAACTTGAGGAGCGCTTCTTCCAAGATATAAAGAAGCACCATGTAGCGATTCCAAGACGTTTGTGGATGCAACTGCAGGGACAAAAAGGCGGCCCTCAGCTCCAAGATCTACTCACCTTCTTTGTCTATCGCTGCTACTGTGCACAGAGTGAAACTGTGATCCCTTGGGCTGGCCTTCGCGATCAGTTTCCGCAAGACGACAGCAATCCACGCCGGTTCAAACAGAACGTCAAGAAGGCCATTCAGCAGCTCCGGATTCTCTGGCCGGAGATCCGGATTGACGTCGTTCCTGAGGGTGTTTGGGTAGACCGCGCGGTACAGCCCCTTCTCCCTGATGATCCCAGCAAGAAGCGCGTCAGACGCCTCAGTTCGGTCGCGAATTGAGCCTTGGCCGCGGACCTTCTGGGTACACCTCATAGAGGTCGTGCACCTTTTCTTGCTCTCCTGGATTCGGACGCTTCCGCGTACAGAATGTGGCCTGCCACCTGCTTGCGGTCATGGCTTTCCGTTTTCGGACCTTCCACGTACATTTTCGGACCCTCCGCGTACGAGTGGCCCTCCGGGAGCGGGGTTCTCCAACATGGGAAGGGAGGCTGTTGACCAAATCGGGCCATTCCGCCTCCGGCTAGCACCACGTGTTTTCCGCAAAACATCGCGAAACCCGCTAAAAACCCAAGACGTTCCGCGTACAAAAATCTGGACCTTCCGCGTACAACAAATGGACCTTCCACGTACTTCGGACGGACCCTCCGCGTATTTACACAGGACCTTCCACGTACCGCTTAATAGGAAGCAAGAGAAACAAGAGGCTTCTAGAGAACGAGAGATTAGCAGGTGGTTATGCCAGTGGATCGATGCAAATCGGCAGAACACAGAAACAAGCAAAAACTTTCCTTATGACGAACGAAGCACGAACTAAGGCCGAGGATGCGAACGGAACTTGCGAATAATCGAGCAGCAAAGCGCCCTAGAGCGCCCCCGAGCGCCAGTATGAACCCGGAATACGTCTCCCTCGCGACAGTCGACACCTTGAGGCGGAAGCAATCGTGCGCTCCAGTCGAAGCACCGGTCAGAACATTCCTCCCGTGGCCCACCCGTAAGCATCAGGCAGAGTTCAGTCGTGGTCGTAAAGGATGCAAATTACGTACCACTCCGAATCGAACGATCGACCGCAGATTGTTGGATGCCTGAATTCGAAGAATTCAATCTCTCCACAACAGGCATCTCGCTATCGTTTAAACTAAGGCCATGCAGCACTTCGGGCCCCGGCTACACATCACACTCGCATTAGGTTTCGCCTTCGCAATTGGTGCTCTGGAATTCCATCACTCGCTCGCGTTGCACAGGGTGTCAGATCACCCAGAATCTCCCGAAAAGCTGCTTACCGCAGCAGACCGTCTTGCATGGGGCAATAGATGGGTTGAAGCACGCAGTTTCTATAGCAAAGCGGAGCATCTTTTTGCCGCCCAAGGCCAGGCATCAAGAGCTTTGTATGCCCGAGTAAGCGCCAGATACCCGCAGATGAATCTGGGACAGCGCCCGCAAACATTCTCAAGTTGACAGAAGATCTCAAAGAGCCGGGGGCCGAAGACTCAGAAACAAAGCTCAGGATTCTGACCATCCGCGGGATGTTGGAGATCAACTATGACGCTAATCAAGCGCGGATCACCTGGGCTTGTGTTGAAACCTTGGCCCTTCGCCTTGGGCATGTGCAGTTGGCGTCCCGAGCAGAAGGAGAGCAAGGAATTGCGGCATTCATCTTGGGCAACACAGATACCGCGAAGAAGCAAGTTGTGAGAGCTTGGGGATTATCAAAAGTCGAGCATGATCCGGCCGCCACCGTCCGCTACGCCAGTGTCTTCGGAGCTGGACTCGTTCAGATTCACAGGTTTACGGAAGCTTTAGGCCCCCCAAGCGAGAAACGGAATCCTCAATGCCATCTACTCGACAGAGCTTCGGATTAGTCCGAGTGCGCTAGCGCAGCAAACCATCGCCCATCCAGTGCGTCTGGCAGATGTCGACGGGGAAGCGTCGTGGACCTCAGCCGGGTAGCGCAGCAGCTCGATAGTCTTCGTGGCGCGAATGACAGTATTACCTTCCTCCAACATCAGTGGCGTTTCCGAAAACGTGCTGCGCACGTGGAGAGGATGACACTCCACCCCTTCCAGGGTTGAGTTTCAGCCTTCGGCGTAGACATACGGCAACGCTCATGGAATGAGCGTTTTACCAGACTCCGTCTACGTACGTCTACGCAGTGAAGACGTACGCAGACGGGAGAATTGGAGGCAATATGGAATCGCCGATGGGTTCGACCGGGTTGAGTTTTCAAGAGCGGCTAACTCGCCCGAAAGGCAGGCCGATCCGCAATCGCATGGCTAGCGCCCGCGTCACGGACGAGGAGCTGAAGACACTTGAGGCCGCCGCGCAGGTCGAAGGACAGCTGCTGGCGGAATGGGCGCGGGAGGTGTTGCTGAGAGCCGCCCGGTGCAGCAAGGACGACCCGCTTTTCACGAAGGTAGTCGCCACCCGGATGCTCCTCAACAACCTCCTAGGGCCGATCGCAGCCGGTCAGAAGGTGCCGCAGGAGAAGTTCGTCGAGATCATCGCAACGGTCAGACTAGGCAAGCGGAACGCGGCGCGAGAAGTGATGCGGCAATACACCGAAGCAGAGCAAAAGGAGCAGTGATGGCAAGTGAATGGGGACGCAAAGAAACGATCTTTTGGCCACCGCACGTTCCTATATGGACCTACGGCGCGGTGCTTTTGACCCTTGTCTGCACGGTGCTGTTCGGGTGGGAAAAGCTTCTTACTCTGTCCACTTTGCAGCGGTCCTACAGCGCGGATTACGTGCGATCTGAGATCGGACAGCTCTTCCACCAGCACGGAAAGTACAGCCTCCTCTACTTAGAAGGCGGGAAAAAAGCTCCCCGATTCGCTCTCCCAACCGACTTCGAGACCGGACTAACGACCCTTCCAGACGGTAAGACCCTCTACTCCATTCCTCTCGGAAAAGGACTTGCCGTCCTTATGATCGCTCTGTTTCTCGCGATTCCAGCCGATATAAAGCGGTTCAAAGAGATCAAGTACGGGCGGCGGCTGAAGGGTCCAGTGATGGTGACGCCAAAGGAGTTCAACAAGGTTCTGAAGACGGACGGCCTTGCGATCAAGACGGATGACAAAGGCTTACTCATCCGCATCCCCAAGCGTTCCGAGCCTGCCCACATTCAGGTGATGGGGGATACAGGAGTCGGGAAGACAACCCTGCTTACACAGATGCTTCAGCAGATCGAAGACCGAGGCGAACTAGCCATCGTCTACGATCCAGCGGGGGAGTTCACGCAACGTTTCTACCGACACGAGCGAGGCGACTGGATTCTGAATCCGTTCGATGCCCGATGCTCCTACTGGACACCATCAAGCGAACTTCGCAGCCCTACCGAAGCCCGGACCATTGCCGCTTCACTCTATCAGCCGACCAAAGACAGAAAGGGCGAGTTCTTCACCGAGACCCCCCAGAAAGTGTTCGCCCATCTGCTGAAATACCGGCCTTCCGCCGAAGACCTGGTCGCTTGGCTCTCGAATGAAGACGAGATCGACCGGCGCGTCAAAGGAACCGAAATGCAGTACATGATTGCTAAAGGGGCGACGGAGCAGCGGAGCGGCGTACTCGGCTCTATGGGCCTGATAGCGGACAGTCTAAGACTCCTACCAACGAAAGAACAGTCAGACGGGCGTGAGTGGAGCGCGACCGAATGGGCCGACAAACGTAAGGGTTGGATCTTTCTTACGTCTAGCGAAACCGAGCAGGAAGCCCTTCGCCCGCTTCAATCGTTTTGGATCGACCTTCTTATTCTCCGCCTGCTCACTCTCCCCAAGCCAGGTCAAAAGCGCGCATGGTTTGTGATCGACGAGCTCGCAACTTTGCAGCTGCTACCGCAGTTCCATACCGCGCTCACCAAGAGCCGGAAAAGCAACAACCCGATCATCTTTGGTTATCAGGGTAAGGCCCAACTTGAGGTGATCTACGGCCACCTTGCAGAGGTGATGCTGTCTCAGCCTGCGATCAAGATAGTCGCCAAGACAGCGGAACCAAAGGCCGCTGAATGGGCCTCAAAGCTTATCGGTAACGTAGAAATTGAGCGTGTCCGCGAGAGCATCGCCCACGGCAAACGTGCGGGATCGAGCTTCACCATGGACCGTCAGATAGAACCGCTTGTGATGGATTCCGAGATTCAGGGCCTAGACGATCTACACGCCTTTATGAAGGTAGGAAACTACGTCTCGCGCTTCGCTTTCCCTCACATGAACGCACCGATCATTGCAAAAGCCTTTGTTGCCCGCGACACCGACAAAGATGCATTCTGGCTAACCCTTCCCGAAGAAGAGAAGACCCCAACACCGCCCCCGCCAGGCTCCGGTGAGCAAGCGGGCGGGCATGCGGGTTTGCACCTCACGTCGAAGACAAGGCCCGTTCCGTCGCAAGCTGAGGCGGACAACACGGAAGCACCAGAAGCGGTGTTGACCCCGGCGTTCCGGTCCTCCGGGCCGGGAGACCTCTAACCCATGCTATCCATCTCGAAGCCGCTCAGTTCGACCCAGGCGCAGACGTACCACAAGCTGGAGTTCACATCTGAGACCCAGAGCTACTACAAACAAGACGGCGCGGTCGAAGGGGAATGGCAGGGGCAACTGGCCGAGAAGTTCGGCCTGACGGGTGAGGTGAAAGCCTCAGATTTTGCGCTCCTTACCGAGGGCAAGCACCCCCAGACCGAAGAACAGATGGTGAAGCATCGGACGGTCCAGGAGTACGTGAATGCGGACGGCACAACGACCAAAGCGGTCGAGCATCGGGCCGGGTGGGACGCGACGTTCTCCGCACCGAAATCCGTCTCTCTTACCGCTCTGGTGGGCGGTGACGAACAAGTCAGGGAAGCGCACCGCGCAGCCGTAACGACCGCCCTTACGGAGCTTGAGAGGTACACCCAGGCGCGGATCGGTGGCAACAACCAGGCCGAGACCACCGGCAAGTTTATCGCGGCGAAGTTCGAGCACGACACCGCTCGCCCGGTAGATGGATACGCCGCGCCGCAACTTCACACCCATGCCGTTATCTTCAACGTGACGGAGCGGCAGAACGGATCCACTCGCGCTATCCAGCCCCAGAGCTACTTCGATTCCCAGAACCTTGCGACCGCCCTGTATCAATCGGCCCTCACCTATGAGCTGCGAAGCAGAGGGTACGAGATCGAGGCCGGGAAGAGCGGTGCACCGGAGATCAAAGGCTATTCGCAGGAGTATCTTGACGCATCCAGTCCGCGCTCCCAGCAGATTCGAGAGCACCTAGAACGGACCGGAAAGCAGGGTCCGGAAGCGGCTCAGATTGCCGCCCACGCGACCCGCGACAGCAAGCAGCTTCTTACCCCTCAAGAAGTCCTTATAGCGCACAAAGAGATGGCGGCGACGTTCGGGAACCAAGCGCAAAAGGTTGTCGCTGAAGCCCGCCAACGCGCCCAGAACCAAGAGCACAGGCCCGAAGAGACTAAACGGGCGAAAGAGGCAATCAGCTACGCACGGGCCAGCAACTTCGAGCGCGAGGCTGTGGTAGACGAGCGCACCATCCTACGCGACGCCCTTCGTCACGGGATGGGTGAGACGACCTATGCCCAGGTCCGGGCAGAGTTCGACGCCCGCCAGAGCCGAGGCGACTTTCGGCGAACGGAAGGCAAGAAGCATGACACCGGGCGCAGCTTCACAACGCCTGAGACCATCGCCCAGGAACGGGCAAACGTGGCCCATGTGATGCGCGGCCAAAACACCCTTGAGCCGATGATGACGACTCAGCAGGCGACCGTCCAGGCCGGAACCAGAGCGTTTCTAAACCCCGCCCAGCGTCAGGTGATCGAGGAGGTTTTGACCTCCCACGACCGCATCCACGGCTTGCAAGGCTTGGCCGGAACCGGCAAAACGACGACCCTTGAGGCTATCCGCGAGGGCGCGGAGAAAAGCGGCTACAAGGTCGAAGGGTTTGCCCCATCCTCCAAAGCGGCGGGCGCACTTCGAGAGGCAGGCATCCGTGCGAACACCCTTCAGAGCTTCCTAGTTCGCGGCCAGGCCAAAGGCCCCGCCGATCCAGCCGAACGGCACCTTTACATGCTCGATGAGTCGAGTCTGGCCAGCACGAAGCAGATGCGGGCGTTCCTTGACAAGGTAAAGCCACAAGACCGGGTGCTCGTCATCGGTGACACCGGCCAGCACCAGGGAGTGGACGCCGGACGCCCCTTCGAGCAGATGCAGGATGCCGGAATGCGAACCTCCCGATTGGACCAGATCATGCGCCAGAAAGACCCCGAGCTGCTGAAAGCAGTTGAGCACCTTGCGAAAAAAGAGACTGAAATCGGTGTCAAGATGCTAGCCGACCAAGGCCGGATCGTGCAGATCGCCAACCCGATCGAGCGCGTCCAAACCATCGCTAAAGACTACGCGGCCAGACCGGACAACACCATAATCGTTTCGCCGGATAACCGCAGTCGGCAGGAAATCAACCATGCCGTCCGTGTCGAACTACAGACGAACGGAACGCTCGCGAAGGACAGCCAGACGCTCAATACCCTCACCCACAGGTCCGACATGACCGGCGCGGATCGAGAGTGGGCAGCCCGTTACCACACAGGCGACGTGCTCAAATACACGACCGGCAGCAAGGCCGAGGGCCTGGAGCGAGGAAGCTACGCGACGGTGCTCTCCACCAATGCCAGGGACAACACCGTCACCGTCCAACGAGCCGACGGCCAGAGTGTAACGTACGATCCAAAAAGGCTAAAAGGGGTGAACGCCTATGCCGAGACCTCACGCGAGTTCGCTACCGGAGAGCGCGTCCAATTCACGACCTCAGACAAGGCCCTGGGCGTCTCCAATCGCGATCTAGGCACCGTTACCAAGATCGAGGCGAACCAAATCATCATCCGCATGGACGGCAAAGAGGAACGCAGCCTCACCTTCGATCCAACGAAGATGAGGCATTTAGACCACGGCTATGCCGTGACCTCGCACGGCTCCCAGGGGCTTACAGAGCGCAACGTGATCGCCAATATCGACACCGAAGCCGCGCGCGCCCTCATCAACACGCGCCTTGGATACGTCGCTTTCTCACGTCCGTCTGATGATCTCCGCATCTACACCAACGACGCCGAATCACTCGGCAAACGGCTAGCCACCGAGATCAGCAAGACCGCCGCGGTTGACTTCCGGCAGAAGACCCATCACGCAGCGGAACCTCATCAGCGAGCGGAAAGCGCAAAACCCACGACCGAGAAGGTCGAACCGCAACCCAGGCAAAACCACATCCGCGAGTTCGCGGACCCCAACCACCGCATAGCCGCCGTCGCATCCGACTTCGTCGCACGACCCGGAAACACCGTCATCGTCGCACCCGACCAGGCCGAGCGTCGCGAGCTTACCCAGCTCATCCGCGCCGATCTGCGAACCCAAGGAGTCCTCACGTCCGAGGGTCGAACCGTTCCCATCCTTATCGACCGAGAGTTGAGCAATCCAAAGATTGCCACGAACTACACGCCCGGAGACATCATCCAGTACCGCGCAGGCAACCCAGCGCACGGCATCGCCAGCAACAGCGCAGCGACCGTGATAGCCACTGATGCGAGCAGTAACCTCCTCACAATCCAGACGGCAGACGGCAGCCAGGTTGCTTACAACCCGGTCCACTTGAAGTCGCAAACCCAACAAAGCATCATCTATAGGAAAGAATCGCGTGAGCTGGCCACCGGCGACCGAATCCACTTCACCGCTCCGAACAAAGAGCAAGGCATCCGAACCCGCGATTTCGGCACCATCAGTGCGATCGCAGAAAACAACGCCCTTTCCGTTCGCCTCGACAACGGGAAAACCGTCGAGCTAGATCCCGCTAAGGCCAAACACATCGAGCACGGATATGCGGTGGACGGCCAGAAAGCCGTCTACGCAGAGCGTGTTTTGGTGAGCATCGAAGGTGCCGGCCATATTGCGAGGGAAGACCCCCTCTACAAAGCCGTCTCGCGTGTCTCCCAGAACACAACGATCTACGCATCAGACCCCGGCTCTGTCCAAGAGAAGATAGCCGCCGAGAAGGTCGTCGGGCGGCTTGTACCCAACAAATCCATTGATTCCCTGCCCACCAAGGCCGAGTTTGAGAAACTGTTGACGCCAGCCGTGCCCGCTCCTTCACAGGAGCGACACTTGCATATCAGTCTGGGCCTCCGCCTCTAGGAATCCTCTAACCGGCTCAGCGTCAGAAGCAGTGAAAGGATCTCCCAAGGGCAGAAAGGGAAACCTTAGGACATCTTTCACGCATGAATGTCCTCTACCACGTGGGAAGGGAGGCGTTTCGTGAAACGATCCCTCCTAGCGGCGCTTTACAGCGTGTGTACCGGGAGGGCTAGTCCCGAACTTCCATCCCTCGTTTCTTAAAGCGATGATTGCCGGATATTTTTTTGCATATTTCTTCGGTTTTGAGCCTTTAAGCCTTGTGAAGATCGAATCGTACAGCAAAGCAACGATGGCACCACCAATAAGGCCGACGAGGATCGCGCCGAAGGGGTCGAGATCACCCCCGGAGAGTGATGAGGTTAGAAATAGAAGCACCAAGCATACTGCAGCACAGAAACCGACCGTCATAGATCTATTGTGCAGCCGAGCGCATGCTCGGCACTTCGGCACTTCGGCTATGAGCTGATTGAGCCCTGGTCCTGAAAAAGCGGGCGTCACCGCGTATCGGTACATCTCGACTGCCTCGAAGAGAGCGGCACCTGAACACGCTTTGCAAAACCAGCAGGGCCGGAGCTCGTCTTGTGTCGAAACCGGACGAGGTGTTTTTTCCAGAAACGAGCGAAGAGCTTTGAACATACAGTGCAGCCTCTGTTTGTGATGTGCCGTACCGTTTCAAGGTGAATCCGATCTGAGCTGGATGCGCCTGTTAATGCGTAAGATTACACGTCGTCAGGTCACCCAACCTGCAAAACCCAAGATCGTGGCAGGCGCTGCAAGTCGGCCAGATGAGGCCCGGCTTGCTACCGTCGAACCCAATCACTTCGAGATCAGAGCTGTAAGAAGCTCACACAGCGGACCAGGCACGCCCGAGGCGGCGGACCTCCGCCTGGCCATAGGGGTTCGTGGACTTCACTACCCGAACGCAGGACTGGCCAAGCGTGTTGAAGGTTCCGAGGAAAGTCGGCGGAAGGTAAGCGTCCTGTGTTGGCCGCGTGTACATGGTGCTGTTGAACCGTGATGATGTTTGGATGGTTGACGTTGATGTGAGCGTTGGGGTGGGGCCGGGTCCTCGACGGCGGCGAAGTGCGATGGAG
>JAABUX010007364.1_pt1 | contig 12945 bp, 12 predicted proteins | sample 5561851 | NCBI WGS metagenome assembly JAABUX01 (sample SAMN10711883, study PRJNA513361) | rock metagenome | isolation source: Antarctica rocks | place: Antarctica: Victoria Land, Richard Nunatak red sandstone | collected 2016-01-03 | reverse complement strand
GCGGTCGGCCGCCGGAGCGCGCTCCGCGGCCTGCTGGGCGAGGGCCGGTTCGAGGATCTGGCGTACCTCGAAGAGTTGCTGGAGCGTCTGCGGGTGCTGGCTCAGGACCAGGGCGATGGGCTGCACCAGCGCCTGTGGATCGGGCGTCCGCACATAGGTTCCACCGCCGACGCGCGCATCGACCAGGCCCATCTGCTCCAGCACGCGCAGCGCCTGCCGTACCGATCCACGACTGATCCCCAGGGCCGTGCTCAGCTCACGCTCACTCGGCAGACGATCGCCCGGCCGCAGATGGCCCTCCGCGATGAGGCCCTGGATGCGCATCATCACATCCTCATAGATCCGGTTGCGCCGCAGCGGCGCACGCAGCGCGCTGAGCGTGTCATCGGTCGGTTCGCTGTGCACCTGTCCCACCATCTTCTCCTCGTCCGCTCACCCCGCTCATCCGGTCGATATCCACGCGGGACATTCGCCCATTCGTTCTCAATTGTAGTTGACAAACGCCTCATCGTCCGGTATAGTACACCTCAAGTGGTAGGACCATTGTACCATTGATGCGTTGACGCACCTGGTCACCACGCGCATGACCACGACGATGGGTCACGATCCCTGACCACGACGACGTGCGGTCGGTATCCGAATGAAGGAGCCCACCGATGTTTGCGCCGTTGCTGCGCCGCGTTGTGTCGATCCCCGTGGTCCTGTGGGCCACGGCAACATTGACCTTCCTGATCCTGCGCCTGGTCCCGGGCGACGCGGTCGACGCGCTCGCCGCGAACCTGCCCGACCCGCGTCAGCAAGCCGCTATCCGCGCCCAGTGGGGCCTGACGCGCCCCTTCTGGGACCAGTACGCGACCTTCCTGGGCGGCCTCCTGCATGGTGACCTCGGGGTATCGCTGACCAACGGCGAGCCGGTCCGCACGGTCCTGATGGATCGCTTCCCGGCCACCATCGAACTGGCCGTGACGGCGATGGCGCTGACCACGATCCTCGGCCTGGGCCTGGGCGTCTTGTCGGCGGTCGCGCCCCACTCCCCACTGGACGTGATAAGTCGTGGCCTTGCGTTGCTCGGCTTCGCCGTGCCCTGGTTCTGGTTCGCCCTGATGCTGATTGTCCTCTTCGCGGTGCAACTGCGCTGGGCTCCTGCCAGCGGGCGCCTCTCGCCGCTGATCGATTTTCAGCCACGCACCAATTTCTATCTGATCGATACGGCCATGTCCGGTAACTGGCCGGCTTTCTGGGATGCCCTCCGCCACCTGGCGCTGCCCGCCCTGGCGCTAGGCCTGACCGGCGCCGGCTTCCTGGCGCGCACGGTGCGCGCCACGTTACTGGACACGCTGCATCGGGACTACATACGGACGGCGCGGTCCAAGGGTGTCTCCCATTCCATGGTGCTGCTGCGCCATGCGCTGCGCAACGCCCTGCTCCCCGTGGTGACGTTGCTAGGCGTGCAGTTCGGCTCGCTGCTCGGGGGCGCCATCATCGTGGAGTCGATCTTCGCCTGGCCCGGTGTGGCCAAGCTGCTGCTGGACGCGGTCTTCGCCCGCGACTACCCTGTCGTGCAGGGCGGCGTCATCCTGATCGCCGCCATGTTCGTGCTAGCCAACGCGGCCAGCGACATCCTGGTTGCCTACATTGACCCTCGCACACGGGTAGGCCGTTAGCGCCCGCGTCGAGAGAGGGAGGGAGGATACATGATGGTCACGCCGCTCACGATACCCGAGGCGACCAACCAGGCGGACGCGACGGACGCGGCGGACGCGACGGGCCACGCCCCGGTCCCCACGCCGTCGCCGTCCGCGCGGGGGTGGGCCTTCTGGCTGGCGCGCCTCTGGCGCCGGCACACCGCGGCGACGATCGCCGCCACGGTTCTCCTGATGATCGCCGTCGTGACCGCGCTGGCAACCTGGGTCCGCCCCTACGATCCCACGGCGGCGGACATGTCGGCGCTCCTGCGCCCGCCCAGCCTGGCGCATCCTTTCGGCACCGACGCCCTCGGGCGCGATTTGCTCAGCCGTACGATGGTCGGCGGCCAGCCCACGCTTGTCGCCAGTCTCTGCGCGGTCATCCTGGCTACGGCGGCCGGCCTGGTCGTCGGGACCGTGGCGGGCTACGCCCGCGGCGCGGTGGACACTGTGCTAATGCGCCTGGTCGACGTGCTGCTCAGCTTCCCCTTCATCCTGCTGGCCCTGGTGCTGGTTGCCGCGCTCGGCGCGGGCCTGGTGACCCTGATCGTCTCCATTGCTTTCACCCAGGCGCCAATTTTCGCCCGCCTCTGCCGCTCGCTGGCGCTCTCCATCAGCGCATCGGAATACGTCGACGCCGCCCACGCGCAGGGCATCGGGCACGCGCGCATCCTGTGGCGGCATATCGTGCCCAACATGCTCGGCCCCGTCGTCGTGCAAGCGTCGACGACGTTGGGCCTGGCCATCGGGCTGGTGGCCGCCTTCAACTTCCTGGGTTTGGGCATCCAGCCGCCAACGCCCGATTGGGGCGATATGGTGAGCGACGCTCGCACCTATATCTTCACGGCGCCGTACCTGGCGTTCTTTCCAGGCATGGCCATCACGATCACGGTCGTTGCGCTCAGCTTCCTGGCCGATGGCCTGCGCGATTTGCTCGATCCCCATGCGCGGTAGATGGCGCGCCACACATGCCGGGGACGCCACTGGAAAGAAAGGAGGTGATGGTCCGCGCGCTACCTGACGGCAGGTCATCCCATTGGCTGACCGGGATTTTGGGTCACCAATGACTCTGGGACTCTGGTACGCCCTTGTCGGCCTATATGTATACAGACAGATAGACGTGATGTCTAAGAGGAGTGTATCGCATGGATCCTATCGACGAATTGCTGCGGGCCGGGCACGGCGACGCGCTCGCCCGACGCGCCTTCCTTGAACGCGCTGCCCTCCTCGGCCTCTCCGCCGGAGCCGCCGGGGCGCTCCTGGCGCGCGACCAGGCCACGGCGCGCGCGGCCGCCGACGCGTCGCCCCGGCGCGGCGGCACACTGGTGTTTGCCGCCGAGGCGGTCGAGCAGACGCTCGAGCCGACCATCTGGCAGGACTGGGCCAGTTGGATGGCCATGACCAATATCGCCGACCGTCTGGTCTACCACGACTTCAGCAACCCGACGAGCCTCCAGCCGATGCTGGCCACGAGTTGGTCGGTGTCGTCCGACCAACTGACCTGGACCTTCAATCTTCGGCGCGGCGTGACCTTCCACGACGGCACACCCTTCACCGCCGAGGCGGTGAAGGTGTGCTTCGACCGTCAGCTCGACCCCAAGGATCCCCTGGGCTATCCCGGCAATTACACGTCATCCTCCACGCTGCCCCACGCCAAGGCGATCCGGGTCGTCAACGACTATCAGGTGCGGATCATCCTGAGCAGTCCGGACGCGGCCCAGCCGGCGCGCCTGATCCACCCGGCGGCGTCCATCCTGAGCCCCACGGCGATCCGCAAGTACGGCGGCAAGAACATCGGTCTGCATCCCGTCGGCAGCGGGCCGTTCGTGTTCGAGAGCATACAGCCTGGGGCGCAAATCGCGCTGCGCGCCAACCCTCACTACTGGAACGGCGCGCCCTACCTGGACCGCGTCGTCATCCAGGGCATCCCGGACGAATCCACGCTGGCGGCGGGACTGCTCTCCGGCAGTATCGCGCTGAGCGACTTCGCGCCGATCAGCCAACTGAGTCAGTTCAAGGCTAACCCGCAGTTGCAGACCGCCCTGGCGCCGCCGGCCGTCACCGTCTTCCTGGCGCTCAACGCGCTGTTCAAGCCTCTCAACAACAAGCTGGTGCGTCAGGCTATCAACTACGCTGTCAACCGCGACAACATCGTGAACGTGGTCTTTCCCGGTGTGGGACAGACGCCGGCCGGGATCGTCACGCCCAACCAGTGGGCCTACGAGCCCTCTCTGCAGTCGATGGGTCATTACGACCCCGAGCGCGCCAAATCGTTGCTCAAGCAGGCCGGCCTGGCGAGCGGCTTCAAGGCGACGCTGCAGGTGCAAAACACGTCCTACTGGCCGCTGGTGGGTCAGGTCCTGCAGGCTGACCTGGCCAAGGTGGGCGTCGAGGTCGCGCTCCAGAAGCTGGACGCCGCCACGTTCTCGGCCTATATCTTCGGCGGCAAGAGCATGATGAGCGCGACGACGCGCACCTCGCTGGTCCCCGATCCGGATGACTTCCTGACCCCGATCTTGCGCTCAGACCAGGCGCTGGCCAGGTTCGAGACGGCCAACAGCACCTACCCGGACGCGCGCGTCCTGGACAACGAGCTGAACGGCGCGTTGGCCACGACCAATCGGGCCGCGCGCGCCAAGGCCTATCTCCAGATCCAGCAGCGGCTGCTGGACGACGTGCCCTACGTCTACCTTGCCTACGTGCGCCTGCCCGTCGTCATGGGCGCCAACGTCCGCAACGTGGACGCCGCGGCGTTGGGCTCCTACCAACTGTATCTGCACAAAACCTACCTGGCGGCGTCGTAGCATGCGCGTGGGCCGCGCTCACGGGCCACGCCCCCGTGAGCGCGGCCCGCACACCCCCGCCAGGGGATCACGGGGATCAGGGAAAGGGAGGTGGTTGGGACGATGGACATCGCACAGGCGGTGCGGGACACGGTGGATCTGGTCAGGATCGACAGCCAGAACCCGGGTCCGCACGAAGGACGCTGCATGCGCTGGCTCCAGGGGCGGCTGCGGGACGCCGGGATCGCGGTGACGACGCAGGAGGCGCTGTCCGGCAGGGACAACCTCATCGCGCGCGTCCCCGGCGCCGGCAACGCCCCGCGCCTGGTGCTGCTGGCGCACATGGACACGGTCCCCATCGGCGACGGCTGGACCGTGCCGCCGCTGGACGGGTTGGTGCGCGACGGTCGGATCTATGGGCGCGGCGCGGCGGACATGAAGGCCGGCCTGGCCGTGGCCATCAACCTGCTGGAGGGGCTGGCCGCGTCGCCTCCGCGCGGCGAGGTCGTGCTTTGCGCGACGGTCGACGAGGAAGGGCCGGCCATGGCCGGCGCGCACGCGCTGGTGGCCGCGGGACTGATCGGGCACGGCGACCAGGTGCTGGCGCTGGAGCCGACGGGGCTACGGCTGCGCATCGCGCAGGTCGGGTTGCGCTGGCTGGAATTGACCGTGCGCGGACGCATGGCGCACGCGGGACGGGCGCACCTGGGCGTCGACGCCAACTACGCGATGGCTCGCGTGGTGGAGCGCCTGCGGCGCCGCGTCGACGCGTTGCCGCAGCGCGACGACCTGCTCGGTCGCCCGCTGTTCACCTGTGGCACGCTCGCGGGCGGCGTGGCGACCAACGTGGTGCCACCCTCCTGTACGGCGCGGTTCGACCTGCGCTTCGTCCCGCCGTTGACGACCGACGACGTGGTGACGCTCACGCGCGACACCGTCGAGGGCGCGCTCAGCGGCGTCCCCGGGGCGACCTACGACCTGCGGGCGCTCGGCGCGGCCCGGCCGCCCGTACGCGCCGCCGACGATGCGCCGGTCGTGGCGGGGCTGCGCGCGGCCTACCGCGCCGTGGTGGGCCTGCCCCTGGAATGCGGCGGGGCGGACGGCCACGAGGCCTACACCGATGCCTCGATGGTCGCCACTCTGACTGGCAGCAACTCATGCACGGTGTTCGGGCCCGGCTCATCGGACCGCGCGCACACCGCCGACGAGTACGTGGACATTGACGACATCGACACCTGCGGCCAGGTCCTGGAGCGCCTGATCGCGAGATGGTAGGGCAGGAGAGAGGAAGGGAGGGAAGGAGAGTGTCCTTCGAGCTTTTCGTCAACGGGACCCTGATGCGAGGTCTGGCGCTGCACCACAACATGGAGGGAGCCCGGTTCCTGGGCGAGTATCGCACCGAGCCCCGCTACCGCGTCCACTCTATCGGCGACATCCACCCCGGCATGTATCGGCTGGAGGATGGCGAGGCGGGGGGCGTGGCCGTGGTCGGCGAGTTGTACATGGTCGACGACGACACCTGGCGGCGCATCGAGGCGGGCGAACCTCCGCACCTCTATCGAGGAACCATCGTGCTGGAAGACGGCCGCGAGGTCTCTGGCATCCTCTATCCTCGCGCGCTGGCCGACGGGCGTCATCCCGACATTTCCCGCTACGGCGGGTGGCGCGCCTACCGTGACCAACCGTCCGACGACACGGGTGCAGGTGTGTCGGACGGTATCGGACAAGCGGTCGGCGACGCGTAAGTGGCAGGAGAGAGCATGACCCTGCTGGTACGCGGCGAGATACCGCCCGGCGTCGACGGCGCATCCCTGTCCGGGCGGGGGCTGCGCGACGGCGCCGTGCTGGTCACGGATGAGCGCATCGCCGCCGTGGGCGACTACGGCGCGCTGCGCAACCAGCATCCCACGGTCGAGAGCCTGGGCTCCGCCGGGCATCTGCTGTTGCCGGGCTTCGTCGACGCGCACGATCACGCGCGCGGCTTCGGCCACGTCCTGGGCGGTGTCGCCGACGACGCGCTCGAAACCTGGCTCCCGCGCCTGGATGAGTGCCCCGCTATCGGCCCCTATCTGGCGGCGCTGTGGTCGGGCATCCTGCTCCTGGAATCGGGCGTCACCACGGTGCTGCACGACTTTATTCCGCCAGCGCGAGGCGCGCTGGCCGACGCCGCCCTGGACGCGTTGCGCGCCTACGACGAGTTGGGGCTGCGCGTCGGATTGGGCATCCCGGTCTGGGACCAGGGGGCGCTGAGTCTGGACGACGACGCGTTCCTGGTCACGCTGCCCCCAGACCTGGCGGTTCCTGTGCGGTCCTGGTCAGAGGCAGGGGCTGGCCTCCCACTCGCCGCCTACAAGGAAGCGGTTGTCCACGTGGCGCGCGTCTGCCGCGCGCGCTATCCCCGCGCGCGCGTGCTCGTCTCGCCCGCCGGGCCCTGGCGCTGCAGCGACGCGCTGCTGGCCCACCTGGCCGCGTGGGCGCGGACGGAGGGGCTGGGCCGACACCTGCATCTGCTGGAGACCCCCTATCAGCGAGCTTTGGGGACCAGGCGTTATGGAGGACGCACCCTGGTGCGGCGGCTGGCCGAGTTGGAGGCGCTGGGGCCGGACCTCACCTGCGCCCACGGCGTGTGGCTCACGGAAGCGGATATCACGCTGTTGGCCGAGGCCGGCGTCTCGGTGGCCCACAACCCGAGTTCCAACCTGCGCCTGCGCAGTGGCATCGCGCCGCTGCCAACTATGCTGGCGGCCGGGCTCAACGTCGGACTGGGATTGGACGGCATCGCGCTGGACGACGACCAGGATTTCGTGCGCGAGATGCGCCTCGGCCTGACGCTGCATGCCTGCCCCGGCGTCGACGCGCCAGCGGTCAGCCCGGAGCAGGTGCTGCGCATGGCGACCGTTGGCGGGGCGCGCGCCACGCTCGGGCCCGATGACCCGCCGGGGCGGCTGGAGCCGGGCGCGCCGGCCGACCTGATCCTGATACGCCAGGAGCGCATGCGCGCGCCATTTGCGCATCCGCGCGTGCGCTCCCTGGACCTGCTCCTGCGCAGGGGCACGGCGGCGGACGTGGAGACGGTCATCGTGGCCGGACGCGTGGTAATGCGGGAGCGTGCGCTCGTCGGGGTGGACCGTGCCGCGGTCGCCGCGCGCGTCGCCGCCGCTGCGGAACGGGCGCTGGCGGAGGCGGCGGACCCGCCGTCCTGGCGCGCCGACATGATCGATCGGCTGAGGCAATTCTACCGCGGGTGGCCCCAGCCGCCCAGCGAACCGTACTGCGCGCACAACAGTCGTACCGCCGGATAGCAAACCGGCAAGGAAAACAGACAAACCAAGGAGAGGGGAAACACACCGTGGTCATCGATTGTTACGATCAACTCTGGCGCAACACAAAACGCGTGGAGGAGTTCTCATCCCAGGACCGCACCCCGGAGATGATCCTGCCCGAGATGGACGAGGCGGGCGTTGATCGGGTGGTGATTTGCTCGCTGGGGCAAGCGGTCGACAACGACTATATCGCGGCCTGTGCCGAGGCGCACCCCGACCGCTTTATCCCCTTCATCGGCATCAACCCGCGCGCGGACGGCGCCGTGGAGGATATCCATCGCTACGCCGGCGAGCGCGGCTTCCGCGGCGTCAAGCTGCACCCCACCATGAACGCCTATATGGCGTCCAACCACGGCCTGCTGGACCCCATCTTCGCCGCCTGCGCCGACTACCGCATCCCCGTCTACGGCCACTGCTGGCACGAGTTCTGGAACGTCCCTCTGCACTGGGAGGAGATGGCGCGCACCTTCCCCACCGTGCCCGTCATCGTGGGGCACCTGGGCATGCTCTGGCACGCCGACGAGGCCATGATGGTGGCCGCGCGCACGCCCAACGTCTACGTCGAAACCTCGGGCGCGCTGCCGCTCTACATCCGTGACGCCGTACGGGTCTGCGGCGCGGAGAAAGTGCTGATGGGCACGGACTGGCCGGCGGGCGACTTCGTCGTGGAGCGTCTCAAGCTGGAGCGCAGCGTGCTGGACCGGTCGGCCCGGCGCCTGGTCGAGGGCGAGAATATGGCGCGACTGCTGGGGCTGGTCTGATGGCGGTCGTCGATGCGCACCTCCACCTGGGCGCCTGCGAGATCTTCGACGCCGAGGTGCGGGCGGACGACCTGCTGCGCGTCCTGGACGAGCAAGCTGTGGACCAGGCGCTGGTGATGCCGTTCCCGGGCGCGCCGGACGCGGCGGAGGCGCATGACGCCATCGCCGACCTGGCTCACACATCCGGCCGCGTGCGCGGCGTGGTCAACCTCAGTCCGCACGTCCCGGCCGCCGCGTACGCGGCGGAGGCCGAGCGCTGCGTGCGCGCGCTCGGCTTCGTCGCGCTCAAACTGCACACCGTCGGCCATGCCGTGGACCCCATGTCCCGCCATGGCGCCCGCGTATTCGCCGAGGCGCGCCGGCTAGGTGTTGCGGTGATCGTGCATACCGGCGGGGTCGGCGAGCCCTTCGCCTCGCCCTCCCACTGCCTGCCCCCGGCGCGCGCGTTCCCGGATGTGCCCATCGTCCTGGCCCACGCCGGCATGGGCGTGGCCACGCGCGAGGCCGGCATCGTGGCGCGCGAGTGCCCCAACGTCTGGCTCGAGACGTCGTGGTGCTCGGTGCTGGACCTGCGCTGGCTGCTGGACTACGTCGGCCCCGACCGCTTGATGATGGGGTCCGACGCGCTGGAAAACCTGCCGCTCGAACTGGCCAAGTATCGCGCGCTTGGGCTCGACCGCGCGCGTCTGGAGCGCTGCCTGGCGGGAACGGCGCGGGAGGTGTTCAAGTTATGAGCGAGAGCGAGAGAGGGATAGCGGGGGCGGTTGGCTGGGAGCACACGTGTCTGGCCGTGGAGGACATCGACCGGGCGGTGACTTTCTACCGCTCCGCCTTCGGCTATCAGCCGGTCTTCGAGGCGCGCGGCATGACCGACCTGATGCGCGGCATCGTGGGCGTGCCGGAGCTGAGTTGCGATCTGGTGCAGCTACGCGCGCCGCTCTCGGGGCACGTGCTGGAGCTGATTGCCGTGCGCGCCGTGCCGCCCGCGCAGCGGGATCACGGGCCGACGCGCCCGGGCACGGCGCACGTGGCCTTCGCGGTGCCCGACCTCGAGCGGGCGCTGGCGGCGGTGCGCGTCCTCGGCGCGGAACCGATCGGCAGCGTGACGACGTTCCCCGACGGGCGCTCGGTCTACTGCCGCGAACCATCGGGCAGCTTCTTCGAGCTGAACGAGCCACTGGACGATACGATGCCACAACAGGGGAAGGAGACGACCGTCGATGACCGATAGTTTGCTGGAGCGATTCCGCGTCATGGCGCGGATGCGCCACTTCGAGGAGGCCTGTCTGGAAGGCGCGGTCTCGCGCGAGATCCATGGCGAGTTGCACCTGGGCATCGGACAGGAGGCCATCGCCGCGGGGATGCGAGGCAGCCTGCGCGCGGACGACGCGCTGGTCAGCACCCACCGCAACCACCTGCACGCCATCGCCAAGGACGTGCCGCTGGAGCCGATGTTGGCCGAAATCTACGAGAAGGAGACGGGCCTGTGCCGCGGGCGCGGCGGTCACATGCACCTCTTTGATCCCGCGCACAACTTCTCCACGACGGGCATCGTCGGTTCCTCCATCCCCGTGGCGCTGGGCTACGCCTACGCCGCGGCGATGGAGGGGTCCGACGCCATTGCCGTGGCGCTAACGGGCGACGGCGGGACCAACACGGGCTCCTTCCACGAGTGCCTTAACATGGCGGGCGCGTGGAAGCTGCCGCTGGTCGTGGTCGTGGAAAACAACCTGTTCGCCATCTCAGTGCAGAGCGAACACGTGACGGCGGCGGCGACCACCGCCGCGCGCGCGGCGGCCTACGCCGCCTGGGGCCGCACGGTCGACGGCACCGACGTGGAGGCGGTGGCGCGGGCGTTCGCCGAGGCCGCTCAGCATGCCCGTGACGGCCATGGACCCGCGCTGCTGGAGGCGACCTGCTACCGCTTCCGCGGCCACTTCGAGGGTGATACCGACCACTACCGTCCGGCCGCGGATAGGGAGCGCGGGCGGCGTGAGCGCGACCCGCTGGTCATCGCGCGCGCCCGGCTGATCGCGCGCGACGAGGCCACGGACGAGCAACTGGACGCCCTGATCGACCGTTCGGAGCGCGAGATCGCGGGCCTCCTGGCGACGGTGCGCGCGGCCGCGCAACCGCTGGCCACGGGGGCGCTCGACGGCGTCTACGCGGGGGCGTCACAATGAGCGACACACACGACACACGACCGACGCCCGCGACCCGTGACAGGAACGTTTCGCAGATCATCGCCGAGGCCATTGCGCTGGAGATGGAGCGCGACGAGCGCGTACTGGTGCTGGGCGAGGACGTGGGCCGCCTCGGCGGCGTGTTCGGCGCTACGCGCGACCTGCGGAATCGGTTCGGCGAGTGGCGCGTGCGCGACACGCCGATCTCCGAACTGGGCTTCACCGGCATGGGCGTGGGGCTCGCCATGGCCGGCTATCGCCCTATCGTCGAACTGATGTTCGTCGATTTCATCGGCGTGTGCCTGGAGCAGGTCTACAATGCGATGGCCAAGAACCATTACATGTCCGGCGGGACCGTGCGCATGCCCATGGTCCTCCGCACGCTGGGCGGCTGCATCGGCTCGGCGGCGCAGCACTCGCAATGCCTGTGGGGGACCTTCGCGCACCTGCCGGGCATGCGCGTCGTCGTGCCGTCGAATCCCCACGACTACAAAGGCCTCCTGGCCTCCGCCATCGCCTCGGACGACCCCGTCGTGTTCGTGGAGCACAAGGGGTTGATGCTGCGCAAGACGGGCAGCTTTCGGCACGGCGCCGTGGCGCCGGAGGAGCGCTACACCGTGCCTATCGGCGTGGCGGCGACGGTGCGTCCCGGCGCCGACGTGACGCTGGCGACGCTGGGGGCGTCGGTGGGCGAGAGCCTGGAGGCGGCTGAAACCCTGGCCGGCGAGGGCATCGATATCGAGGTGATTGACCTGCGCTCGGTCGTGCCCCTGGACGCGGAGCACGTCGCCGCCTCGGTGGCGCGCACGGGGCGCCTGCTGGTGGTGGACGAGGACTACCTCAGCTTCGGGCTCTCCGGTGAGCTGATCGCGCGGGTGGTGGAGCGCCTGGGGCCGGGCGGGGTGCGGCGCGTGGCGCGCCACGCGGTACCCGATGTGCCGATCCCGGCGGCCCGCTCGCTGGAGGAGGCCGTCGTGCCCGGCGCGGCCTCGATCGCGCGGGCGATCCGCCGCGCCGCGCAATAGGATGAGATGAGTCGCTGCTCGTCGATTGTAAGGAGTGGAGATGCCGAAGGAGGACGGATGGATCTACAGGGCCATCGGGCCGTGGTCATCGGAGCGGCCGGGGCCATCGGAGCGGCCATCTGCCGCGCCTACGCTGAGGCCGGCGCATCCGTGTGGGCGGCGGACCTCGACGTGGCGGGCGCGCGGGACGCGGTGACAGCCCTCGGGCCGGGTGAGCACCGCGCCCAGCGGGTCGACGTGACCGACCCCGACGAGGTCGAGACCCTGGCCGCGACGGTCTGGCGCGAGGGTCCGGTCGACTCGATCGTCTACGCGGCCGGGGTCGTCTACTCGCGCGATGTAGCGGACCTGGCGTGGCCGGAGTATCGCCGCCTGATGTCCGTGAACCTGGACGGGGCCTTCTACACGGCGCGGGCGTTCGGAGCGCGCCTGCGGGCGGCCGCGCGCGGCGGCAGCGTCGTGTTCCTCTCCTCCATGGCCGGTAAACGGGGCGAGGCGGGAGCGTCGGCGTACTGCGCCTCCAAGTTCGGACTGATCGGCCTGACCCAGAGCTTCGCCGTGGAGGTGGCGGCGCGGGGCATTCGGGTCAACGCCATCTGCCCCGGTAACGTGGATAGCCCCATGCTGCGCGCAGTCGCGCGCGATATCGCGGGCCTCCAGGGGAGGCGCGAGGAGGAGGTGTACGAGGAATTCGCCGCCGTCGCTGCCGCGCGGCGCCTGGTCCAGCCGTCCGAGGTCGCCGCGCTGGCTGTCTGGCTGGTCTCACCGGCCGCCTCGGCGGTGACGGGAGAGGCGATCAACGTCGACGCGGGGGCCCTCAGCGGCTGACGATGCGGGTGGCCGTTCGCCCCACCCGGTACCGGCGCACTCCTTGTGCCTGTACCTGACCGGGATGGGACACGCCGCAGGACGGACAGAGATCGACGGACGGACAGAGACGGACAGAGATCGACGGACGGACAGAGACGGACAGAGATCGACGGACGGACAGAGACGGACAGAGATCGACGGACGGACAGAGACGGACAGAGATCGACGGACGGACAGGGACGGACAGAGACGGACAGAGACGGACAGAGACGGACAGAGACGGACAGAGACGGACAGAGACGGACAGAGACGGACAGAGACGGACAGAGACGGACAGAGACGGACAGAGACGGACAGAGACGGACAGAGACGGAC
>JAABUX010007363.1_pt1 | contig 12945 bp, 23 predicted proteins | sample 5561851 | NCBI WGS metagenome assembly JAABUX01 (sample SAMN10711883, study PRJNA513361) | rock metagenome | isolation source: Antarctica rocks | place: Antarctica: Victoria Land, Richard Nunatak red sandstone | collected 2016-01-03 | reverse complement strand
ATGTCTAATCAGCCCAGTTCGTTGCTTCTGGAGTGGTGCCATCAGTACGTTCCATCATTTGGATGTCAAACATGTACGGTCAGAAGTTTTGCCCCTTCGTGTGTGTGCCAATGCATGCGTTTGTGCACCTCAGCGTGGTGACCCCGATCAGTCCGTAGGCGCAGTCATAACCTTTGTGGTTCGCTCACCGTGCACACAAGCATCTGCAGACTCGCTTTGCTGTGGTGGCTTGTGTAAACAGTACGGACACACACACTCGCAAGTTTTGACAACATCTTGCGGTTCAACCGTGACCCTGTACATACATGCCGCAGTGAATTCGAAGCACACGTACTGATACTGCTTGCTGTCAAGCTCATCAGTATCCACAGCATGTACAGGCTGTAATCTGTGCTGGGGATTGCCTCCGCTTGTGGTCTGATCATGATCACAGACGTAACGGAGAGGCCTAGTATGCGGTCTACCGGCGCCTTCTCAGGGCCGGTGCTCCGCACGCGGCAGGAACTTGTAAGGGTTCATGATCTGATTCGGGTCCAGCATCGCCTTCACCCGGTGCATGATGTCTATCGCTTCGGCCGGCTTCGAGTACCTGCAAGACTACCAGACACGATCAGAGATACGTGAAGATATATAGCACAGCAAAGTGCAGGGCCACCCCTGCCACGGCACCTGTGAGGGTCGAAATGTCACACGGCGGATTGGCGTATTATAAGACACTGGCCGACGAAGCTGGAGCAACGGGCTGACACACCAGCGCGCGCGACCACGCTGTCCACAACGGTTCTGTTGATCCGCGGAAGGGACTGACGAGGCGCGCCTGAGCCAGTTGAGCTTCATCTGCCCCAGGCCGTGCTCGGCGCTGATGCTGCCGCGGTGCCCGGCGGTCCAGTCGTACACGAAGGGCTCCACCGCCGCCGTGAGCTCCGCCGTGTGGCCGCCCGGCGCCGACACGTTCAGGTGGACGTTGCCGTCCCCCATGTGGCCGTAGGCCATCACCTGCGCAAGCTCTCGGCAGAGATGAGGGATTGGTCCTGAATGCCGACTGCAGTGAGATACACATGAGCACCTGCTTCACTGCGGGGCAGGTCGGAGTGTTCAGCAATATGTAGGCCTGTGTCTTGCTCAACATGATGACTACGACACAGAGATGCATCACGATACGCATAGCCTTGCATCGCCATGGTAGGGCATGGGTTGCATGCGCGACTGCAGAACTGTTGTGAGTCGCAGCCAATGGGACCGCAGCAGGCCTGTCAGAGGTACCAGCTCGCGGAGGCAAACCATTCACGCCAGCAGGGCTAGCCGTATGCTGCAACAAGATTTGCATAGACGCGCCTGGACGTCCTTGTGGCCCGCCACGCGCTTCCGCGTCTCCTCTACAAGGTTATACATTTCGCCGATGGGCACGCTGAGATCATATTTGTACACCGGGCCTGCACGGCACAGACAAGCGACTTGCAGTCAGTCGATTGCAGCTCGAGTCGCTAGCTGTTGACGACGCTCAGGTGGCGGGCCGTGCTCAAGTCAGCGGTGCTCTGAGCGAGCGTGCATGCTGCTGCTTGCGCCTGCATCCGGCCCTCTAAGAAACGCCTGAATGGTCTCTAGTATCAGGCTGCCCGTCGACCCGCCAGATCCGATGCAAGGATGCGCATGACACACGAGCTCGAAGGGGAGGAAGGAATTGGGCGGCGATACAGACGCACCGCGGTGGCGGAGGCCCTCGGATATGCTCTCCCGCAGCGCCCAAATGGCGCCCGCCTGCGCGGTGTCCTGCGCCACCGTCCCGTCCGCCACGATGCCCGACCTGCAGGGTTGCGTTAGGGTTCAAGGTGAGGGTGAGGGTCGACAGAGGCTACGGCGAGGATGAGGGTCAAAGTCAGATCTCGGGTCAGGATCAGGGTAGAAGCATGATAAGGGTCAAGGTAATGCAGATTCTGAAAATGGGCTTGCTCGCAAGCCTGAAGTATGCGATGCGATGGCACGAGAAGATGGAACAGTAGCAATGACGGCATGCAGAGCCCTCACAGATCGCAGGTGACGACCGCTGAGAGCACGGACACAACATCATGAACAACAGATGCTGTATCAGTGAGGCAAGCGAGCCGCACCCCAGCGCGTCCTCCAGGAAGGCGTCCAGCTTGGCGCCGTCGTGCTCCGCGTTGCTGCCGGACGTCTCCACCACCAGGTAGATGGGCGCCTGCGTCCGCGGGGCACGGAGTCCTCAGCCTGACCTCATGTCAGCATTTCCGATGTGACTGCGCCTAGTGCACACGGGGTCACAAATCACTGGGCAACAAGCTGCAAGACCAAAGCTATCCCACTCAGGGAGCAGCTCCAGTCACGACGCCTGACACTCCGAAGTCGTACGGAACCCAGGCACAGGTGTCTGAACGGACTGCTTGCAGTGAAAGCTGGCTGTGCACAAGGTTGCTGCAGGATTCAGCGAGGATGTACGCGCCTTGGTCCCCGGCAGCGGGTCCTGTACATTGGGCAGCTGCTCCAGGGTCATGACCAGCGCCTGACGGTCCAGGAACTCGAACGCCGACAGGATCTCGCCCAGGTGCCGCCGCGCGGACACGAACACCTGCTCGGAACAGCAAAACATTCACATGTTGTGATACCGCGCAGAGCATATGTTGGCTAGCCAGTGCGGGCTGATGAGGCGGGTCTGCTATAAAAGGTCTCAATGTCGTCGCCATCGTATTTGGAGGCAAGCAGTCAAGACCGGGTCCGGCGTCGTCAGTTGATGCTGGTAATAGCACAGCGACCTCAGGGTGTGATGAGTCGGGGGCCTGTTAACGTCTGAAATCATCTGCGCACTGCGCCGAGGGAAGCGGTCAGCTTTATTGTGACATCTGTCACGCCGTCGGAATTGAGACTGCGGCCCAAGGATCATGCTAGTGAAGAGGCACCTTCTGCGCGGCGTCCCAGCTGGGCACGGCCAGGTAGGCGACGTTGACGGACGCCCACTTGGGGGCGGCCAGCAGTGCGACCGCGGTGACAACCCCCAGCGTGCCCTCGCCGCCGATGAACAGCTGCTTTAGGTCGTACCTGCAGCGCACACAGATTATGAAGCTCAGTTTTGATTCAGGCAGGAGCAGCCACTCTGGATAAGCTGCAGATCAGGCGCCTGGCTGGGCGAACCTCCCATCAGCCAGGAATGCTACAGTATTCCAGCTGTACAGAGGGTTTGCCATCCCTGATGTACTCTCAACGCCGGTATTGACCTCATGCGAGCAGCCAGCTTGAGGCGAGCTCGGCGCTGGCAGCTCATCGACATTGGCCAGCCCGAGGCGAGGTCTGCGCTGCCAGGCAATTGACATCCGCAGGAGCCACGGAGGTCCCACATGGCGTCCCATGCATGAGGCCGGCAATCTGGGGGAACCGGCGCACCCGGTGTTGTCCTTGCGCAGGGTGTGGAGCAGGTCCAGCACGGTGCCGTCCGGCAGCACCGCCTCCACGCCCAGCACCGTCCCGCGCAGGCTGCCGTAGCGCAGGAACCGCAGCCCGCCTGGGTTGGGACACCACAGCGAGCACCCTCAGTAAGGGCTGCTGCATCAAGCGCAGCGGGATGCGCCGCATCACAGGTGACCAGGGCAGTCATCTCATTGTTGACACGTCTTGTTGGCGAGCTGTTGCGGGCCCGGCAGTGGTCTCGACCACAGTATAAGCCCTGACGCTCATGCTGTTGCTATGCACAGGTGGCAATGAACGCGTCACCTGATTTGGCTGTGCGCCTTCCAGGATTCCGGCTGACCACTGGAGCTTGTGCATGCAGCCATGACGGCGGTGGGAGAAAACTGATCATCGTCACGCTGGCATGATCAAGCACATTGTGATTGTTGATTGTCTAACACGGGGCGCCTCTCGCAAGAACCATGATCTCCTCCACGCACCCGCATTGGTGGAGACGTTGCCGCCGATCTGGCAGCTGCCCTTGGCGCCCAGGTCCAGCGGCACACCGAAGCCCTGCTCGTTCAAATAGTTGTCCAGCGCCTCCAGGACGCACCCCGCGTCGCACACCAGGATGCCCGTCACCTGTGGGCGTAAACGATGATCGTGACACGGATTTGATGCACAAACCGGTCTATGCCTGCAGAGGCTTACGCATCATGCCGGTGCAGGGACACAAGAGACCTCGATGTGCTGCGCGGTGCTGAGATCGATGATCTAAACGCGCACCGGGTCGAAGCTGCGGATGTCGTTGAGGCCGGCGGTGCACAGGACGACCTCGTCGAACATGGGCACCGAGCCGCCGACGAGGCCCGTGTTGCCGCCCTGGGGCACCACCGTCAGCCGCCGCGCGTCGCAGTGCGCCAGCACCTGCGCAACATGTGAGTCGGCGTCGTAAGCAGCGACACTCTCCACAGGCTGCTCACGCCTTGCGCTCCAGCAAGCAATTGTTGAGCCATAGCGTGTACAGCAAAACAAGGCCGAGACCTCAGCAAACACCGGGCAGCAGCCAGGCAGAGAGTGCGCATGAACTGTGGCCCAGCAAGAAACGCAGCCATCATCAAGGCACTGTTTCGAGACGGAATGAACGCACAAGCTTTGCCCACCTGCGAGACCTGCTGCGTGGTCTTTGGTCGCAGCGCGACCTGCGAATGGCCCTCGTACATCTGCATCCAGTCCCTGCGCACAGGCAGGTCCAGAAAATCGTGGGGAGGACGCCACCCGCTAGGCCATTTTGTCACAGGCAGCAAGGACGCGCTGGGACACTGAGACGCCCGCAGGAACCAGAACAACAGGCTTGTAAGAGGCAGCCGTGCATCTCGCGGTCATATGATTGCGTGCTGCCTTGGCACAAAAGCGCTCTGCCTTCTACGGGTGAGTCTATGCTTTCTTGATGCGAAGCACAGATGGCTGACGGCTCACTTATTGACTGCCTGGAGCGCCGACGCATCGGTGAGCACGTTGCCGGCGCCCAGCATGCCCCGGAATGCGTCCAGGTCCGCCTCCTCCAGCGTCGCGAAGCGCGGGTCCCGCGGCGGCGGCGCGACCGCCGCGTAGCCTCGGACTGGTACATTTGCAGTCGATGTGCCGGCGATGCTGCTGCTCCTCCTGTTGGATGGCTGGGGGCCTTGTGCTGACAGGGCTGTAGCTGGGTGGCTGCTGGTCGATGGGATTCCTGCAGCGGCTGTGAGGAGCTGTCTGCTCGACGTGCTCAGCGTGCGGCACTCCTTCGCCGCGGCCATCGTCGTCGCTTGGAGTGTGAGCTGCCTGCGTGCCGCGATGCCAGAGCACATCTCTGCCGCTGCCGCTGCCGGCGCCTGTGCTCTGAGAGATCGACGGGCTCCACAGCTGCCTGCTGCATGTTGAACACCGCGAGCGGTCTCGACGGACGGGCAAGCCTCCGCGCTGCTCGCTGTTGCCGCTGCTGGCAACTGGGGTTTGGCACCTGTGCCGAGGGAGGCCGAGAGAAGGGCGAGGGGACTAGCGCCTCGGCAGCCGAGACGAGGCAGTCGCTGGAGCAACATGCGATCGGACCTATCACGCGGCGATCGTCAGCATGCATCGTCTGATCAAACACATACCGAGGACGGCATCAGCGCTGCAGCGTGCACAGCAAATGGTGATGATAGTTGCGGCGTTTCGGCGATGTGAATGCATCGAGACCCAAAGCCCGAAAGTAGGGAGCGAAGGTGGCACAGGGGGCCAGCTCGGAGCTCAGCTGCATGCACACAATTTGTGGTTGTCAGCATACTGATCTCGTCCTGCTGCTCGGTGGCATCTGAGGCAGCTCCAGCGACAAGGGTGTCCCCAGCGCCAAGCTTCGGGAGCGTCTACTTAGGCGAGACCGCGAGCAGGACCCCCGCACTCGCCGGGTCAGCCGGCTAGGGCGAGTGGCCCCGCATCCTGGAGTAGGCGCTGGGCTTGCGTGCTCGTGCCAAGATGTCAATCGGCTGGGAGTCGATGACGTTCAACGTCAAGGATGGCTTCCTCGGTGCGACTTGCAGTGCCCTCTGGTCTCTGTGAAGTCACAGGACGCAGCTCTCGTCCTCAAGCTTGCTTGGGACCCGCCCCCTCGGGAGACCTTCCACTCCACTACGTCTCCAGGATGTTGCACGCCCTTGCAAGTGCCCACAATCTTCTGAATTCAGTGGCGACGTTGTTGACTGTGGCACATCGCTGCACCCTGCTGTCCCGCAGATGCTGTGGTGAGGGGCCACCGCTCGGGGCTGCTCACGGCGGCGGACTACAACAACCTGGCACAGTGCGAGAGCTTGGATGACATCAAGCTCAACCTGGTGCGCGCTCTCTGCGCGGATGTGCTGCCGGTGCTTCCTTTCACGGGCGGACCAGGCTGACTCGCCGCACCACGCAAAGTCTGCTCGCTGTTGTGCCGCTCATGGCAATGCGGTGCTCTGACACAATTGCGACCTCAACCTAGCATTGGCACCAAAGCAAGACATTCCAAACTGCTCCCGGCTAGCTCACCTAAGCAACCGGTGGCGCATGTCGCCGAGTCGGTCTCCTATGAATGCTGGACACGGCAGCATACACCGAGAGCATACTTGCTCTGCTGCACAGATCACGAATTAGACGATCTCGTTTTCTGCCGTCCGCAGACGGCGACGGACTACGGGCCGTACATCCAGAACCTGCCGTCGCCGCTGCACACGACCAGCGTCGTGGAGGCGTGCACGCAGCTGCTGGTGGACCAGTGGCACTACCTGCGAGCCAACGTGCGTGTAGCGCACCCATGCCCAGGGTCAAGCGCAGGGTCAGGCGACTTGCACCTTGTTTGCTGCATCCAACATGGGTCGATTGACAACGCAGCACATGTTACACAGCTGTGACGTTCAGCCACGACCTGTGCTTGTGCAGCTGACCCGCAAGAGGCCCATCCTTGCACCTATGTTTGGTCGTTCTTGTGACCAAACCCGGGCTCTACGGAGACAAAAACTTTGCATATGCGCAGGCCGACGAGGCGCTGGGCAAGTTCCTGGACTACTGCACGTACGGCCACATGATCGACAACGTGGTGCTCATCGTGACCGGCACCCTCCACGAGAGGGACGTCCAGGTGAGGAGACTGCGCCGATCATTGTAACAAACATGGTACCACCCCACCATTCGCAGGGTCGATCAGTATCAGCCTGCGAGCTGCTGTACTGTTATGCTCGTGGTCATCCGTTGCCTCATACATCGCGTCATGAGGCCTGCGGCATGCCATGCGGCCAACTTCAGCGGGAGGCAGACTGCAAAGTAGAGCAGCCGCTGCGCCCGGCTTGACGCCATCAGCATCTCTTCCCCGACTCAATCCAGGATTGCACATGTCATGCAAGCCTGCTTGCGTCGGCCGAAACATCTGCTGCCACCTATGTGCTAGGTTGAGGGTTCTGACGTTCTTGTCCGCATGTCCTCACCATTCAGCACCAACCGCCCCTGCAGGAGCTTCTTGAGAAGTGCCACCCGCTGGGCATGTTCGACAGCATCGCGACGCTGGCGGTGGCGGCCAACATGCGGGAGCTGTACCGCCTGGTGCTGGTGGACACGCCCCTGGCGCCCTACTTCGCGGAGACCCTGTCCAGCGAGGACCTGGACGAGATGAACATTGAGATCCTGCGCAACACCCTGTACAAGGTAGACCGTCTGCTCTGCGACATGTATGAGACGAGCATGCCCCGCTAGTTGCTGCCGATTGCCGCATGCAGATATTAACAATTGTCTTTGACACGCTCATGTAGCTGCATAGCACGCCGACCATGGGAGCCGCTTTTCTGCCCGGACGTAAGGCTTAATGGATCCTAAAAAACAAGGATGCCCAACAGCGCATGCCAGCAATGCTGCCCACCAGTCTGGTTCCCACCATGCAGCATCGGGCTTGACGTCCGGAAATGCAGCAATCTGGCATGAGGTCTAGATATGCTACTCAGGGTTCTGTCCATCGCTGTAGGCGTACCTGGACGACTTCGACAAGTTCTGCCAGAAGCTGGGCGGCGCGACGGCAGAGATCATGGGCGACCTGCTCTCCTTCGAGGTGCTGATCCCTGAGTGCAGCCCTGTCATCTATTCTAAACCCGTACCCCTCGTCCTCGCCAGCGCTTGTACTCAGAGCAGTGCCAGCATGGCAAAGGGGCCGTGAGAAGCGGAGGTTGCACCCGAGACGTACTTCGCATGTCGCGCACCTGATGCCATGCCACCATGGCACCGCGAGTCTTGTTGGGGTCCCGGTCAGTCAAGTCGTCATGCTCCGCACCCTCACTACACCTGAAGAGCGTATGTATGCATCAGATGTGCTCCTCAGAGCCATGTGTCACGTGGACTGCACTAGGTCGAGTCACTGATAGCGCAGATGGGCCTTACTCTGCCGATTTTAAGCCCCATTTTACCACCCCCGGCAGGCGGACCGGCGGGCGCTGAACATCACGCTGAACAGCATCGGCACGGAGCTGACGCGGGACGACCGCAAGAAGCTGTACAGCAACTTCGGGCTGCTGTACCCGCATGGCCAGGTTGGTCCTCTCGACAAGTGACTCCAGGATTTATTCATGATCAACTGATACTACTGTAGTTGCCTGTTTTGCCGACTGTCATTGAACCAGTGGATAGTGCCTGTTGCAGTTTAGTCATGCCGAGACGTCAATGTGTTCCCGCATAGGCCTCTACATAGGTTAGAGTCGACCTGCGAGTGATGTAACAACAATCAATCAAGTAGTTGTTAGTGTATCTTAGATGGAGCTGGCGGTGGCGGAGGACTTCGACCAGATCCGGCAGGCCATGGAGCGCGTGCCGCCCTACCACTCCATCTTCACCAAGGCGCGGCGCGGCCTGTGTCTTGCTCATGCTCACTCATGTCAAGCATCCAAGTAAATATTGCTCGTGCTGCGCTCACATGATCACTTGGAGGCACGACTGCCGCCGGGCCTTAAAGTTGGTCCTCAGTGTGCAACCCACATTTTCGCCTCTGGCACTTCATGTGCGCAAGCTGAGTTGCATACGTCATAATCAGACAAGACCGGTGCAACTGATCTCCAACGGTAGCGTCGATTGGAAGGTGGCCGTGCAAATCATCCGCCTGCAGGGACAAGGCGCTGCACGGCGTTGTGTGTGACCGTGTGCTGTGTATCTGCAGCTGGCGTACGGGGAGGCTCAGGTGCTGGACAAGATCATGTACGAGGAGGAGGTCCGGCGCGAGGTGTTCGCCTTCGAGCAGCAGTTCCACTACGCGGTGCGGGCCCCGCCGTCCCGCCGTCTATTTTCGCAGTCTGTTCTCACGTTGTTTGGTTAAGTCATGTGCCCACCGCGTAGTCTGGGTCATCCACCGGGTATTCTGTCGGTCATTCAGTGTCATGGCGATCCCTCATTGCACGAGCGCACGCGCTGGAGTGAATGTAGGCTGAGTGTTTCCTGCAGTGCATGCTTCCGTGGCTAAGCTAGAAATGGTGCTCCCTCAGACTTTGCCTGCCTCCTTCAGCACGCGTCGAGACTACTCACCCGTCTCCACCATATAAAAACAGAGTGATGTCCGCTCCGCAGGTGTTCTACGCGTACATGCGGCTGCGGGAGCAGGAGATCCGGAACGTCATGTGGGTCGCGGAGTGCGTGGCGCAGGATCAGAAAGCGCGCATCACGGACGGCATCGTCTACATCTTCTGAGCAGCCTGAAGCCAGTCGTCAGCTCAGAGCGTCATTCTTCTTTTGAACGATGTCTTCGCTACACTCTTATTGAGCAGGTTGCCGAGGTAAAGCTTTGTTGGTACGCGCCGCAAACACGGATGGCGAGGGCAGATGAACGGCGCAGAATCAGAGCCTGCTACGCTTGGCATCCTTGCGCAGCGATGGTGCCGTCCAGCTGTCTGCACAGCTGCCGTACCTTTCAAAATGCTGAGTCACGAGAGGTTATTTTTGGCGCCCGACCTGGGCAGGCACCATGCTGCCCGTAATCAGCCATCTGCCACACGCCCAGCATGGAGGCGGCAGCGAGACTGCTCGTAGAGAGCACTGAGGCTGACATGCGAGCATGCCAGAATGCACTCGACACTCTGCTCAGGGAGCAGCGACAGCATCGCGCGGATCCGTCTGTGACTCAGGCGCCCTCCCTTGGTGTGTCCCCCCTGCCTTTCACGACACCACAGGATGACACATCGGCCTGGACCAGTGTAGCCTGCTGCGCAACAAGCTGTCAAGCTCTTCCGTCGGTCCATAATGCTGTGTCGTCTCGTCATGCCCGCAGACCACCGCGTTACAGAGGCGGAGATGGCACTCGGGAAAGCGCGGGGTCGCGTCGAGATGGCGCGCGCTCTGGCGGCTCTGCCGGCAGACGCCGGCGACGAGGACATCGTGGAGCTCAGCGAGCCGTACGACGCGGCGCTGCACGGGGACCAGCCGCCTGCGGCCGCCGTGTCGACAGCGCTCCACTCACCCAGCAGGTGAGACGCATGGCTGAGACAGGGAGGGGAGCGGCAGCATAGGCAACTGGCACAGACCTGAGCGAGTCGTGCGTGCCAGCATCTGCGCATCAACTGCAATGTTGAAGTCATGCCCACTTCCCGTTAAGATTCACTTTCCGCCAATGGTTTCGGCAGGGGTGATGCCGGAGCGGCAGGCGCAGACGTCGCGCAGGGCGCTGTAGAGACATCGAAGCCAGCCGAGCAGGGTGACGACGCGGCGCTGTTCGCCCGCCTCGCGGAGCTCGAACGTGCCGAGGAGGCCGCGGAGGCGGCAGCGCAGGGCAGCGCAGCTGGAGATCCCGCAGAACCCCTCATGCCGTCGACACCGGCACAGCAGCAGCAGCAGCAGATGGGGTCGGCGGCTGCGGCGGCTTCGAACCCGCGGCTGGCGCAGCTGGGCCAACTGCAGCAGGCCGGTGGTTCCGCACATGTCGTGTCGGATGTGTCCGGCGTTGCCCGCGCCGACAACAGCGGGTCTATGGGCTTGGCAGCTGCAGTGCAGGGGGTGCTCCAGAAGCAGCAGCTGGGCGGAGCAGATGAGCGGCAGGCAGCAGGAACGCAGCGACAGGGCGAGACCGGCTCAGCTGCGAGCAGCCCGGATGACGGCGGGGTGAGCGCAGTCGGCAATAAGCTGCGGCGGGTGTCGTGGGCGGACGAGCTGGGGAGCGGAGGCGCTGCAGGCGGTGCGTAAACTTTGCATGACGCACAGCTCTCCCATCTACCTGCGCCAATGGCTTATGCATTCATGTGTAGCGTTTGCAGTCCAGCTCGTGTGGGCGTCACCTATTGTTGAAGCATGAGCCCCACGTCCTGGTGGCACTTGCATGTGCACTGTGGCCAAATCTGTGTCGGACCCCAGAACACGTCTGTACGCTGCCGGCAGGCCCGCTTGCGGTGGCGCAAAACGACAGCACAACGGCGAACAAGGGCTTGCGGCGGGGTTTCTTCGACCGCCGCCCCGCCAAGCCGGCCGTGGCGCCGCTGCCCCGGACCCCAGCCCAGAAGCCCGGCAGCAGGCCCGCGGCGCCGCGCAGCAGTATTAAGCAGGGCTCTGGTGTTGCGGCGGAGAACAGCACAGACTCAGCCCGGCAGCCGGACGCGCAGCGCGACCCTCCGCTGTCGTTCGAGCAGCAGCAGACGGCCTTCACAGGTGTTTTTTGAGTGCAGTCAGGAAAAGGTATCGCCATCTGACGTGGGATCTATCACATGAGGCCGCCAGGTGCACAGCAGCGCTAGCGCATGTCATCGGATCGCTGTGGGTGTACTGGCATGCACAGTATACGTATGCTCCCTAGCAGTTCGTTGTATGTATTCCTGTCATGAGCTGGTACTACGGTCACTCAAAGCACTACACCGTCAGCGCTGAGGGCATGGTGATCATGTGCTGTCCAGGTGTGGTCGGGGAGAGGTCGGATGGAGCGGATATGCAGCCGGAGTTGCTTACTGACACGCCGAGCACTGCGACGCCTGACAAGCCGCTGTCCAAGTTCAGACAGAGACGCATGCAGGCTTAGGGGTCAGCTGAATGGCGCATTAGCGGCATCAGCAGGGGCGTGCACATAGATTTGTGCTGTTGTCGAGCCTTCAGCTGGCAAGCATTGTCGTCGCTTGGTTCATGCCGTGCAACCCTGGTCACGCTGAGCTTACTCAAGGTTGCTTTTCTGCAAACGAGCGTAAGAGCTCCAGGGCTGCCGCTCGAGCAGCTGAACGCGAAGTTGATCACAGGCATTGCAGCGCCACGCAATATTCAAGGCAGGCTTCTGGCATTACTGATACCAGGCTCAAAGCCAGGGCGTTTCAACAACAACGAGATCCTGCGTCCGAGCTATGCACACTAAGCACCCGAGCTATTTGCACTACGCAATGTTCAGCAAGTTGAATTGCAAAGACGCATCACGCACAAAGGCGCGCTGAGTGCCGGAGGTGCTAACGGCAATGTATATGCAAAATTCGACGACTACGTGTTCAACCAATGCGATAAAGCTGGCGAAGCAACTTGACCATGCGCTTCCTGCAGGCGCTAATGGGGGGTTCATCTTGCGCCCTGCCCACGGGTCACATGGGCCCACGCGCAAGGTTACTTCTGACTTCCAGATACTGTCCCTCATACTGAAGAGCTGCTTGGACTCTTGGTCTGCTTGATCCAGCCATGCCCCTCTGGCAGACTGACCGAGTCTTTACCCGCACCCTGCTGCATACAGCATTTTTCCTTGATGCCTGGACAACTGGCTGAAGGCAACCCGATTATGCACGAAGATCCGAGCATCGGGGCAGGCAGTGGTTAAGCGCCGGTAAGGTCCATCAAATGGGGCTTTCACATGGAAGTGACATGGTATCAGAGCGCATGTGGAGATAAATGCGGAGGTCTAGCTCTCACCATGTCGGTGCCACAGCGGTGCGTCGCGTCCACGATGGTGAGCTGGACGGCCGCCCTCCAACTGTCATAACGCAGACCCCGCCCGAGCACTGACGTTGAGCCGCCCTCTTGGCAGCGCTGTTCGCGGCCAGGCCCCTGCACCAGCATGGGCCATTCCTCGGCTCCGGCACA
>JAABUX010007362.1_pt1 | contig 12949 bp, 12 predicted proteins | sample 5561851 | NCBI WGS metagenome assembly JAABUX01 (sample SAMN10711883, study PRJNA513361) | rock metagenome | isolation source: Antarctica rocks | place: Antarctica: Victoria Land, Richard Nunatak red sandstone | collected 2016-01-03 | reverse complement strand
CGGCGTTGGACGTCATCGGGCATCTCCTGGAGGTTGTGTGGTGAGTGGTTCTGCCACAGTATCCTCCGTCCGCCTGGTGGCTTTCAACGTTCATCGCGCGTCCCACAGATTTTGGTCACACTCATATCAAACCTCCTATGCGCCTACTACGCGCTCTGCGTGGACCCCATAAGCGTGGACAGGTACTCATCGAGACACTGGCGCGGGACCAGCACCCGCTTGCCGACAAGCACGCTTTCTCTTCCATCGTCGTGTTTATCCTCGACATCCTCCCTGTCCCTGCTGCACAGTACCGCGGCCGGCGCAAACGCGCCGGAGTTCTCAACCATACGTCGCGGGCTCACCATGCCCCGCATGAATCGGCTCGTTGAGATAAGAATCGGCGTGCCTGTCTTGAGCGCCTCGGCCGCCGGCAAGAGGGCGCGTGGCCCGGCGCGGGCGAGGCCGGGCACGTCGACCTCCGCCAAGGGGAGGTGATAGAGGCTCGCCGCCTCGGCGGCGTTGAGGATGGGCCACGGACGACGCCAGAGGCGGGGGCCACCCCGCGCCGTGATCACGGCCACGCGCGCCGGGGCGCAGGGGCGGGCGACGAAGCCGTTGCCGCGCGGCTCCTCGTAGGCGGCGTAGGCGGCGACGAGCGCGTCGAGTCCGCGCCGCCGGCCCTCCGCGTCCCCACCCGCGACGAGGAGGCGCAGCCGCGCGGTGAAAGCCGGCGCGGCCAGCTTGCGCTCGACGAGATCGGGGTCGGGCGGCGGGTCCGGGGCGAGGACGGTCGCACGAGCAAGGGCGCGGCCACCGAGCCCGAGCGCGGCCCCCGCCGAGCCCGACCAGATGCGCGATGTCATGGATGCGCATATAGTGGTAGCCCGCGACGCCGACCAGAGCGAGCAGGGCCAGCGCCGCCATAGCCCTCGGCGGCGGCCCAACCTCCTCGCGTGGTCGCTGGGCCAGTCGCGCCCGCTCGCCTTGCAGCCAGCGCCGCCCGTCCGCTCCCCAGCGGCGCGGGGCCGGCCATAAGATGAGTTGGCATACCCCCCGTGTGCCGGCGGACAGAGTGCGCAAGACCCCGATGACGCGCAGCAATTGGGCGCTCGTCTCGTCCAGGACGAGCGTGCGCACGGGCAATGCGGCCGTCGAGCGCAGCCGCAACTCGGCGGCCAGTCCCGCTTCCCTAGGGTGCAGGCAGGCCGGGTCGTCGGCGGGGTCGTCCACGGGGGTGATGGCGCCCTGGGGAAAGTATCCGGCGAAGAACATGGCGCGCTGATCGCGCGCCGCCGCGTTCGCCGCCCGCGCGAGGAAGCGCGCGTGCCCACCCTCGCCGACCACTTTGAGGGCGACGCCCTGTCGCGTCGCGCGGCGCGCCCCGGCCAGGGCCGCGACCATCTCGACTTGCCCGGCGAGGGCGATCGGGCTGGAGCGCGGCGGGGTCAGCGCGAGGAGAGCTGGATGTGGGAGAGGGCGCGGCGTCATGACGCCCCCTCCCGGCTGGGTGCGGCGGGCCGCCGCTCCAACCACGCGCCGCCGTGCGGATTGGTGAAAACCAACGGCGCGAGTTCGGGGCTGACCATCACCTCCAGGGGGATGCGCTTGACGCGCCCTGGGGTGTACGGGTCCTTGCACAGTAGAAGGCACGCCCCCGGCGGCGCCGCCTGGATGTGCCGGCGCTCGGCCACCGAGAGCGCGAGATGCTCACACAGCGCGTCGAGCGCGAGATCCTTACAGCGGAAGATGAAGGTGCGCGCGCCGTTGAGGAGCAGGGCGCGGCCCGACTCCGTCTTGAGGAGGTCCTCGGGGTCCTGCGTCAGCGCGTTCACGCCGAAGAGATGCTTGTGCTCCTGCTTGCCCACCTTGGCGACGAAGGCGTCGCTGCGCTCCTTGCGCGTGACGCGGTGCGCCTCGTCGATGTCCAGGACGCGCCGCCGCGTAGGGGCGCAGGTCCACCGGGGTCAGCGTGACCTCGACCTGCAGCCGTGTCGCGAGGCCCTGCAGGAACTCATGCGCGCCCGCGTGGGCCGCGCGCTGGCCGTCCGCGTCGAGCAGAGCGGTGGGGGGCCGTCACATTCCAGGAGCGCGACGCGGCGTCCGTCGGCGGACAGGCCGACCACCGAGAGCAGCACGGCGGCGACGCGCCCTGGGCTCAGGGCAAACTGGTCCGTCACACCCGCCGTCCCCACCACCGCGAAAAGGTGCGGCAACCAGGGGATGAAGGCGCACGCGGCCACCGCGAAGGTAAGCGCCAGGAGACGCGCGCGCGGCCACCGGCGCGTGAGGGCGCACAGGAGGATGAGGGTCTGCGGGGCGAGGGCGAAGACGGCGCTGTCCTCGGTGTACAGGGCGGCCACGGCCGCGCTGGCGTAGACGGCGATCCAGAGGCGGCCGCTGCCCTGGAGCACAGCGACGAGCGCGAGATAGCAGAGCGCGATCAGAAGCGCGACGAGGGCGTACGGCCGCGCCTCCCGCGCGTACCAGATGTGCAGGGGCGAGAGCGCAAGGACAAGGGCGGCGAGGGTCCCGGCGCGCGGCCCGGCGAGGCGCGCGCCGAGCAGGTAGAGAATCGGGAGCGTGAGGGTGGCGGCCACCATGCTGAGGAGGCGGCCAGCCATGAGTTCAGGGCAGACGAGGGACAGCAGCTTGACCAGGGCGAAGTAGAGGGGCGGGTGTAGGCTGTAGACCGGCCCGAAGCCCAGGAGGGTCGGCCAGGGCAGGCGGGCGAACAGGACCGTCAGGCCCTCGTCGACCCACAGGCTGAGCGCGTCGACGCGGTAGAGGCGCAACGCCCCACCCAGCGCGATCACGCCGATCACACCGATCCCTATTGTTTTCACTCGCGCGCGCATGTTCCGTTTCTCCTCGGTCGATGGTCGATGGTCGATGGTCGATGGTTGCCACTCGTCACTCGCCACTCGCCACTCGTCACTCGTCACTCTCTATTCATGGCGCAGGGCCTGGATGGGATCGAGCGCGGCGGCCCGGCTCGCGGGGTAGCCTCCGAAGAACAGCCGATGGTCAGCGACACGCTCACCGCTAGCACGATGGAATCACTCGAGATGATCGGCTTGACCGCCGCTGTCTCGCTGGCCCCGGCCGTGACGAGCGGCAGGCCCCAGGTAACCAGGAAGCTTGACGCCACACCGATCACGCCGCCCAGCCCGCTCAAAATGATCGACTCGGTCAGGAACTGCGCCAGGATGTCGCCTTTGCGCGCGCCCACCGCCTTGCGTAGACCGATTTCGCGCGTCCGCTCCGTCACCGTGACCAGCATGATGTTCATGATGCCGATGCCCGCGACCAGCAGCGCGACCGCCGCGATCGCGGTCAGCAGGACCGTGAGCGAGCCCGTGACGTTCGAGGCGGTCTGCTGCAGCGACGCCTGGTTGAAGAATGAGAAGTCATCGGGCGCGGTCGGAGTCAGTTTGTGCAGCGTCCGCAGCGCGCTCTCCACCTCGCCCTGCGCCGCGTTCGTTGTGTTCGCCCCCGTGGCGACGACGTTGATTGCGCTGACCGCGGGCGCTTGCCCCGCCTTGAAGGCCAGCCGGCCCTGCACGGCGGTGAGCGGCAGGTACGCATCGGTGTCGCTGCCGCCGAAGCCGCCCTTGGTCACCAGCACGCCGACCACCTGATAGGCCTGGCCGTTGAGTTCGACCGTCGAGCCGACGGCGCCGGACAGGCCGCCGGGAAAGAGCGTGGTGGCCAGCGTCCCGCCCAGGACGGCCACCTGCGCCGCGCGGTCCACGTCGTCCTGCGCGATGAACCGGCCCACGGCAACCTGGTAGTTCCGCGCGTTCTGGTCCGCTGGCGTCACGCCCACCGCCGACGTCGCGGTATTGTTGGTCCCCGCCACGGCCTGGACCTGGGCGCTGTCCTCGGGGGCGATCGCGGACACATCGGGCAGAGCGCCGTTGGGACCGATCTGCGCGGTCAGCGCGTCGACATCGGCCTGGGTCAACGTGTTCGCCGACCCAATGCCCCCGCGGACGCCGCCCGCCGAGGTAGACCCCGGCTGCACCGTCACCAAGTTGGTGCCCAAACTGTTGAGTTGGGCCGACACCTGGGCCGCCTGCCCGTTGCCGATAGCCATCGCCGTGATCACCGAGGCCACGCCGATGACCATGCCGAGCAGGGTCAGGGCGGTGCGCGCCTTGTTCGTCGCGATACCGGCGACGGCCATGCCCAGAATCGCCGCCGCCTGGGCCATTCCCGAGCCGCGACCCGCCGCTGGCTTGGCCGCGATCGGTCGTTCCGTCACCCCGGCCGGACTGGGCGCGGCCCTCTCCATGGGCGCAGGCGATAGCGCGCCGGGGAGAGCTGGATCTTGTATCAGTGTCATGTCTCCTCGTCCTCGTTAACTACTGGGGGCGCGACGGGGCTCCTGGCGCTCGTCGCTGAGCACCTGCCCGTCGCGCATGCGCACCACGCGCCCCGCGTAGGCCGCGACATCCTCCTCGTGGGTCACCATGATGATGGTGATGCGCGTGTCCTGATTGAGACGCCGGAACAGGGTCATGACGTCGACCGTGGTCCGCGAGTCCAGCGCCCCGGTCGGCTCGTCGGCCAGGATGATGGACGGAGTGGTCACCAACGCCCGCGCCATGGCCACGCGCTGCTGCTGACCACCCGAGAGTTGGCTGGGTTGGTGATCCAGCCGGTCGCCCAACCCCACTGTCTCTAGCGCCGCGCGGGCCTGCGCGGCCCGTTCGCGCGGCCGCATCCCCGCGTAGATCAGCGGCAACTCCACGTTCTTGAGCGCGGAGGTGCGCGGGAGCAGGTTGAACTGCTGGAACACGAACCCGATCAGCCGGTTGCGCACGACCGCGAGTTCGTCGTCGCCCAAACCGGCGACATCGCGCCCCTCCAGGTGGTAGCTGCCCGCGGTCGGGCGGTCCAGGCAGCCCATGATGTTCATGAGTGTGGACTTGCCGCCGCCCGAAGCGCCCATGATAGCCACGAACTCGCCGCGATCGATGCGCAGGCTCACGTCGCGCAGCGCGTGGACCCGCTGTTCGCCCATCGCATACACCTTGCTGACACCCTCCATCGCGACGAGGCGGTTCGCCGCGTCAGCGGCGCCATGGTCGTTGGGACCATGGTCGGCGGGGACGACGATGGCCGTCGCCGCCCGCCCGTCCAGTTGACCGACCATTACGCGCCTCCGCGGCTGCGGCCGCCGCCGAACCCGCCGGTTCCACCGCCGAATCCGCCGAGCCCGCGGCCGGTCCCGGCGCCCCCGGTGGTCGCCGCGCTTGGCGTGGTCACCACGATGCGCTGTCCCGGCGCCAGGCCGCTCACGATCTCGGTGTTGCTCACGTCGCTCAACCCGGTCTGCACGCGTGTCCGCGCCTGTTGGTCATGGGCGTTGATGGTCGTGACGAAGCTGCCGAACGTCGTGGTCTGGACCGCCTGCGTCGGCACGACCGTGACGCCTTGCTTCCGCGCCGTGACGATGGTCAGGTTGGCCGTCATGCCCGGCAGCAGGCCCGTCCCCGCGCCGTTGACGGTCGCGTAGACCGCGTAGGTGGTGACGCTCGAACTGCTCGAGGCCACCAGCGGCAGACTGGTCAGCTTGCCGGTGAAGATCTTGTCGGGATAGGCGTTGAAGGTCAGGGCGACGGGGTCGCCGACCTGGAGGCTGGCGATGTCGGCCTCCGCTACGTTGGCGAGCACCTGCGGCTGCGTGTCCGTGGCTACGACAATCGCGGCGCTGCTCCTGCCGCTCCCGCCGCTCGCGCTGGAGCTAGAAGAGGCCGCGCTGGCCGCCCCGCCGCCGCTGGAGGCCGTATTGTTGGCGTAGGTCGAGAGTTGGCCGGCCAGGACGTTGACATTCAACACCGTCCCCGCCGCCGGGGCGCGCAACTGCGTCTCCTGACTCAACAGTTGCCGATCACTGGCGAGGGTATGGTTGGCCTGCATGACCTGCGCCTGCGCGGTCTGGATGCTTTGCGGCGTGCTCGGGTTTTTCGCCGCCGTCAGCGCCGCCGTGGCGCTGCACACCGCCGCCTGCTGCTGCGCGACCTGCTGCGGCGTGCTCGGATTCTTCGCCGTCTGCAGCGCGGCCTGCGCCACGGCCACGGCGTCGCGCGCCTGCTGGATATCCTGCGGGCCGCCGGGATGCTGGGCCGTTTGCAGCGCGGCCTGCGCGGCGGTCACGGCGTCTTGCTGCTGCGCGACCTGCTGCGGCGTGCTCGGATTCTTCGCCGTTTGCAGCGCAGCCTGGGCCGCGGTCACGGCGTCCTGCTGCTGGGCGATATCCTGCGCTGTATTGGGCTGCTTGGCCGCCGCCAACGCGGCTTGCGCGGCGGTCACCGCATCTGCCTGCTGTTGGATATCCTGTGCCGTGTTGGGCTGCTTGGCCGCCGCCAGCGTCGCTTGCACGGCCGTCACGGCGTCCTGTTGCTGCGTGATCTGTTGCGCCGTGTAGGGATGTTCGGCCGCCTGGAGCGCCGCCTGCTGTTGGGTCACGGCGTCCTGTTGCTGCGCGATGTCCGTCGCCGCGTAGGGAGTCTGCGCCAGGGTGACCGCCGCCCGCGCCGACGTAATGGCGTCTTGCGCCTTGGCGACATCCGTCGGCGTCGCTGGCTCCTGGGCTTTGTTGAGCGCCGCCTGCGCCGCAGTCACCGCGTCCTGGGCCGACTGGAGGTCATACGACGAGTTGGGCTGCTGCGCCTGGGTGAGGGCCGCCTGCGCCGCGGTCACCTGCTGCTGCGCCAGGGTCAGTTGCTGGCTCGCGGGGCTCTGCGCGTCTTGCAGGGTCACCTGCGCGGCCCCCAGGTTCGCCTGGTCCGTGGCGACGGCCGAGCGCGTCTGCACGAGGTTGTGTTGGTAGGTAGCCAGCGTATTCTGGTAGAGGGTGGCCGTCTGGGTGATGCCCTGCTGGGGGGGGATTATTTTGCAGCACGTCCAACTCATTCTGGTCGACGCTGAGTTGGCCCTGCGCCTGCGTCACTTTGGATTGGTCGGCGGCGATTGTCACCGCGGACGGGGTATCCGTCGTATTTTGGGTGATCTGCGCCTGGGTCAGGGCCGCCTGCGCCTGGTCGACAGGGGCTGCGGCGCCGCCGGCTTGCAGCTTGGCGAGGGTCGTCTTGGCCTGGTCCAGGCTGGCCTGCGCCTGAGTGAGCGTGTTCGCGTCGGGGGCAACCTGCAACGCCGTTAGACCCTGCATGGCCGTGTCCAGGGTCGCTTTAGCCTGTGCGACGGTGTTGAAGTTCGGCCCCGCCTTCATGGCGGCCAACTTCTGTGCGGCCGTATCCAGCGTCGCTTTGGCCTGCGTGATAGCCGTAGCGGTCCCCCCTGCCTGCTCGTTCGCCAGTTGCGCCTTGGCCCTGTCCAGGGTCGCGCGGGCTTGCGCCACGGAAGCGGGTGTCCCGCCTGCCTTCATGGCGTCTAGCTTGGAGGCGGCTTCGTCTACGGTCGCCTGGGCCTGGGCCACCGATGGCGGAGTCCCGCCCGTTTTCATGGCGGTCAGCTTGGAGGTGGCTTCGTCGAGCGTCGCCTGAGCCTGGGTGATGGACGCGGGCGTGCCCCCGCCTGCAGGCCAGCAAGTTGCGCTTTGGCGGAATCCAGAGTCGCCTGCGCCTGTGCCACGGAGGCGGGTGTGCCCCCCGCCTGCAGACTGAGCAGTTTGGAGGTGGCCGCGTCGAGCGTCGCCTGGGCTTGCGCCACCGCGGCGGGCGTGCCGCCCTGGCGCAGGGCGGCTAGCTTAGACGTCGCCGCGTCGAGGGCGGCCTGCGCCTGCGCCACCGTGACCGGCGTCCCGCCGGCCTTTAGAGCGGTCAACTTGGAGATGGCCGCGTCGAGGGTGGCCTGGGCTTGCGTGATGGAGGCGGGCGTCCCCCCCGCCTGGAGACCGGCGAGTTGCGCGTTGGCGGAGTCCAGGGCGGCTTGCGCCTGCGCGACCGACGCCGGCGAGGGCGCCGTCGTCTTGGACAAGTTCGCTTCGGCCAGGAGCAGGGCGCTCTGGTCATTCTCGACTGTGGTCTGCAGCGAAGGGTCGACCACGGTGGCGAGCAACTGTCCCGCCGTCACGCGCTCGCCGGCATGCGCGTACACATGGTCCACGACGCCGCTGGTCGGGAAGTCCAGCGACAGCTCGGTCGTGGGCTGCACCACACCCGAGGGCTAAGAACGCCGTAAGAAACGTCTAAGGCCGTGCTAAGAGTTCGCTAAGAGCGGGAGAAACATAGGGAAGGGCTGCGGCAGAGGCGGGTATGATTAGGATGAGGCGTGGTCATAAATCAGAAGGCCGCGTGGAGGTCGACTCCATGCGGCCACCTCACTATAGAAAGTAGAAAGTGTCCACTCATCTTGATCGATAAATGGTCCGATTTCTTGGGCGTTATGTGGCGCCGTGACGTCGGCTCGACAGCGCCATGTCACGCGACGGAATGGCCCTTCTGGGACGTGCGTCGTGCGTGTGCCGTCCCGCCCACGCCTGCTGTCACCGGCTCGACGCGCTGGTATCGCGCCACAGTCACTGCACGAAAGGGTGGCTGGGGCTCCAGGCCGCGACACGTCGGCGACAACATCGATGGGACCATCGTGTTCCCAGCGGTCAGGGCCACAAAGCCAGCACGATGACAGATGGGGGGCCACCGCCGTTCGGCTATCACCAGGACGGCCCCGATCCCTATCACAATAGCGGCGGTTGGTCCCCACGCCCCTGGACGCCTCCATGACCCCGTTCACCCGCCATAGACCACCGCTCGCATATGTCACGACCTGGTATCCCTGGTACGTGAGCGTGCGCCGCAACATCTCGGTGATATCGTGGTCGTCGTCGGCGACTACGATCGTTGGCATGGCGAATCTCCCCTTCGATCGTGGACGTCCAGCCGCGTTGATCATCACCGTTCGTGGCTATGGCGTAGACGTATCATAACCGTGCAGAGTTATGATACGCCACAACACGAAGAACACACCACGAAGAATATGCTAAGAACCGGCCTCGCACCGACTCTCCTGCGCGATCTTTAGCGGCGCCAAGACGATGCGCGGTTGCGCTCTTAGCGGATTCTTAGCGAATACTCCGCCTTTTCTTAGCTGCCGCTTACGCGCTTCTTAGCATCGTCTTCTACGCTGCATGTAGCAGTAGGTGAAAAGGTGCGGCAGGAGGCTAGGGATGGGTGAGCATGACGGAATCGGCCGTTGGCGGTAGGAGCGCTTTGACATCAGGACGGGGAGAAGAAGATTTTTACCATGCGTACGAGCATACAGAGGCAGGTTTTTACCATGCGTACGAGCACACAGTCGACGATGTATCGTGTCATGTCTGGTGCGATGGGCGTCGTCCCCCGACCGCCGCATCCGCGTGACAGAGCAGAGGCGCGGATACTGCTCATCGAGGATGATGCGGCCGTCGCCAACCTAGTCGCGACGATCCTGGAGGCGGAAGGCTACGCCGTGACGCACGCTGCCACGCCAGACGAGACGCGTCGCCTCCTGAGCGGTCGTGGTCCGACGGCCTTCGACCTCGTGCTCAGCACACCCTTCACCCACGCGCCCGCGGCGCCCTATGTCTGGTTCGACGAATTGTGCGCGTACACGCGCGCGCCCATCGTGATCTGTGCGCGCTGCCGCCCGCTGGCCTATGCCGATTATCGCCGCCGGGGCTACGCCGCGTTTCTGGAGGAACCGTTCGACGTCGAGGATTTGATCAACGTGGTGGCTGCCGTCTGCCCCTTACGCAGGGTGACGCAGGGGTGACATCGACCGGACGGACGTAACATGAATATTAACTACAGGGAACTTGGCGTCGGCCTCGCAAGCTATCTGCCGCCGTTACGCCGACGCATCGGACGGACGACCGGAGGGACCACCACGGCGCGCTACTGCTACGCGGTGTGGCTACGGCACCTGTGCCTGGCGCACGCGAGTGGCCTGCCGACCGACGAGCGAGTCGTCGCGGAACTGGGACCGGGGGACTCGCTCGGTGTCGGGCTCGCCGCCTTGCTCTCGGGGGCTCAGACCTACTACGCGCTCGACACCGTGCCCTATCGCGACGCGGCCCGTGACCTTGCCATCTACGACGACCTGGTGCGGCTCTTCGTCGCCCGTGCGCCTATTCCCGACGACACCGAGTTCCCGCGCGTCTGGCCGACGCTAGACTCGTACGCCTTCCCGGCACACATCCTCGATGAAGACCGGCTGTCCACCGCGCTCACGCCACGTCGGCTAGCCACCCTGCGCACGGCGCTCCGGTCCTGTGGTCAGCAGGGGGGCATGCCGGCAAGAGGGAGGGGAGATGAAGATGTCACGCTCGCGTATATGGCGCCGTGGTCCGATCCGACCGTCGTCGCGGCGGGAACGGTGGGGATGATTATCTCGCAGGCAGTACTGGAGTACCCCGTTGATCTGGCAGCGACGTATCGGGCGATGGACCGTTGGTTGCGACCGGGAGGGTTCATGACCCATACCATCCCCTTCAATGCTCATGGGTTGGCCAAGACCTGGAATGGCCACTGGCTGTACCCGGATCCGCTGTGGGCCTTAATCGTGGGACGACGGCCCTATGCCCCGAACAGAGAACCGCACTCGACACACGTCAAGCTCCTGGAAGGGCTCGCCTACACCATCGCCTGCGATCGCACCATGGAGTGTAACGAGGGCATCGAACGCGCCCGCCTGGCCCCGCGCTTCAGAGATCTGAGCGACGACGATGTACGGATCTGCGGCGCCGTCATCCAGGCCGTCAAGCCGACGCTGGTGTAAGGGAGGCTTTTCATAGCACCGCTCACGGGTGCGACCGCCCCTCCACGTCGGCGATCCGCGGACAGGGCCGCGCACCACAACACATCTCGGGGTACGTCGACAGGGTGTCGCTCGTCGTCGTTAGGTGGGACATGTCGAACGGGATAGCCAGCCTCCACTGCCACACCCGAAACTAGGGTCTCGCGCTTTTGGCTGCTAGTGCGCAGCGACAATGAGATAGCATCACGTTTTTGCGATCAGCGTACATCGTCAGGAACCGTGCCGCCTCCTCTGCTCGAACACTCTTTTGAGCGCGCGTTGGGCTGGCCGCTCGACGTAACGCATGGAGAGTACGGCAAGCGCGAGAACGACGCACAGGTACACCGCGAAGGGCGCGGGACGCGACGGCGTCCACAGGGACGCCGGGAGGGGCAGCGCGTCGGCGATGTGGCCGAACCAGAGGTGGATCGGCCAATGCAGGATGTAGACGGCGTAGCTAGCGTCGCCCAGCAGGACCGTACGTGGTAACGACAGGAGGGACGCGAGCGGGCCGACGCCGAAGGCTAGGCTGTAGACGAGGAGGGCGAAGAGGGGGTCGAGCGCCACGATCTTGTAGAAGACATCTGGTAGGATGTCCAGGCACAGCACCATCACAATGGCGGCCGCGGCCAGCGGCGCGAGAACGCGTGGGTTGAGGATGTTCCTGGATAAGCTCGTCAACCGCCGCACTGGCACGGAACGCGTCGATAGGCAGGCGCGTCGCGCGCAAGACTGTGCCACGGCGCACGTCCAGCATGACGACCGTCCCGTCCCCCACGTCGACCACAAACGCATGTCCTGTGCGCGCGTCGACGGCGATGGCCCGCGGCTCCGCACCGACCCGGATGGTCCGCACGCGGGCGCCCGTGCGCGCGTCGAGGATGGTGACGCTGGCGTCGTCGCTGGCGACCAGGACACGGCCGGCCGCAGGGTCTACCGCGATGGCGCGCGGGTCCGTACCCACCACGACCGTCCGCAGTACCGTCCCGGCGCGCAGGTCAAGCATGCGGACGTGGCCGCCGCTCGGCGTCCCGGTCCCGTCCATGCCGCGATCCACGACGAAGGCGTGCCCGCTGCGCGGGTCGATGGCCAGGGCCCAGGGCGTGGCGCCGACGTCAATCGTACGAGACGCGGCCCCGGTGGTTGCCGTTCGATAGGCCGCGCCGCCCCCGACCAGCACGACCAGCAGCGCCGCCCCCGCGATCACGCCCCTCCGTCCCATGGCCCGCTCCTTTCAGCCTTAGCCCCGCGCTATCTCCTGGCCGACCCAGCGCGCCGAGGCGGGGTCGGTCCCCTTGGCGACCGCCGCGGCAAGGTCGTGGCGCGCCGCCGCGAGCCGGCCCAGTTCCATCTCGTCCCAGGCCAGGCTGAGATAGGCGTAGCCCTTGTAGCGCGTGGGGACAGCCATGCTCGCCACGCTCCCCTCGTTGGGAGCGGTGGCGGCTGGCGCCGCATCGCCCTCGACGCCGCCCACCGGCGCATCACGGCGCCGCCCGGCGTCGGCCTCGACCTTGGCGGCATCGCCAAGGGCCTGGCTGTCGACGCCGCGCTGGCGCGTCTGGCCGCCCTCGGCGTCGCGAACGCCCTGATCAACGCCGGCGGCGACCTCGCCGTCCGCGGGCTGCCGCCATATCGGGAGGCGTGGCCGATCGCCGTGCCGGGCCGCCGCCAGTGCTGGACGATCCCCCTCCACCACGGAGCCATCGCCACCTCGGGGATCGCCCGCCGCCGCTGGCAGCAGGGCTCCACGCCGCGCCATCACCTGCTCGACCCGCGCACGGGCCAGCCAAGCGTGAGTGGCTTGTGGTCCGTCACGGTCGCGGGCGGGACGTGCGGGCAGGCTGAGGTCGCGGCCAAGATCGCGTTTCTCCGCGGCCTGGCGGACGGCGCGGACCTGCTCACGACGCACGGACTCGCCGGGGTGCTTGTCTCCGCGGACGGTATGTGGCGCACGGCGGGCGGTTGGCCCACGATGGGCGACGCGCCAGAGATAAGCGTCGACGGCACTGTGAGCGACGCGCTAGGGATGGGCGGTGACCATGAGGAGGGGGAGGAATCATGAGCGCGAGTACCTGGAGCGCTGTGACCTGGGATGTGGCGCGGGCCGGCGGGCTGATGGCCTACGTGCTGCTCACGCTCTCCGTGGCGCTCGGGCTAGCGCTCTCGGTACGGTGGCAGCGCCCCCATTGGCCGCGCCTGATCACCAACGACCTGCACAATTTCGTCG
>JAABUX010007360.1_pt1 | contig 12951 bp, 9 predicted proteins | sample 5561851 | NCBI WGS metagenome assembly JAABUX01 (sample SAMN10711883, study PRJNA513361) | rock metagenome | isolation source: Antarctica rocks | place: Antarctica: Victoria Land, Richard Nunatak red sandstone | collected 2016-01-03 | reverse complement strand
CACGGCGGCCGCGGTGGCCCTGGGCCTGGGAGGTCTCGCCGCGGTGGTCATTGCCGGACGCCCAGGGCCGAGCCCCGTGCTCGCGACCGTCGCGGCCACCGGCGGGAGAGGGCTGCCCGTGATCGGCATGGATGAGGGGGCAGGCCGGGTCTACGTCGCGACGCGTCTGGGAGGCGGGCCGGGCGGAGCCACGGCCGTGCGCGTGCTGGACGCGTCGACCGGTGCGCTGGTGGGCACGGCGCCGCTGCCCTTGTCCGGCCAGAACGGCAGTGGGGGGGCCATCACCGCCGTGGCGGTGGACGCGCGACGCGGGCGCGCCTACGCGGTGAGCACCGGCTCCTCAAGCTGCGCCTCGTCAGGGGGCGGCCCACAGACCTGCGCGCGGCGGACGGGCGCCCGTCCGCCGACGTCCTGGCAGCCGCGCCGCGCGACCGCCATCTGCTGCTGGCGCTGGACAACGTCGAGCACGTCCTCGCCGCCGCGCCCCTGGTGGCGACCCTGCTGACCGCGGCGCCGCGCCTGACCGTGCTGGCGACGAGCCGCCTCGCGCTGCGCCTGTACGGCGAACACGAGGTGCGCGTGCCACCCCTGGAGACGCCGGACGCGCGGGATGAGCCCGTTGCCGACGTTATGGAGTACGCCGTGGCGCAACTCTTCCTGCCGCGCGCCCCGACCTCGCCCTGGCCGCCACGCACGCCGGCGACGTGGCGGAGATCTGCCGGCGGCTGGACGGCCTGCCCCTGGCCATCGAACTGGCCGCGGCCCGCGTCAAGCTGTTCTCGCCCCGGCAGGTGCTGGAGCGCCTGAACGGGCGGCTCGCGCTGCTGGTGGGCGGGCCGCGCGACCTGCCCGCGCGCCAGCAAACGCTGCGCAACCTGCTCGACTGGAGCTATGCGCTGCTGACGCCTCGTGAGCAGCGCCTCTTTGCCCACCTGGGCGTCTTCGCGGGCTCCTGGGACCTCGACGGAGCGGCCGTGGTCCACGGCGTCGAGAATGCCCGGGAGACAGGAGAGGTGGCGGGGTCGGAGGAGGTGGAGGCGCTGGCCGATGCGGGGCTGCTGGAGTACGTCGCGGAGGGGCCGACCGCGCCGCGCTTCCGCATGCTCGAGACGATCCGGGAGTATGCCCTGGCGCGGCTGGCGGAGAGCGGGGAGGCCGACGCGGTGCGCCGGGCGCACGCGGGCTACTACGTGGCGCTGGCCGAGCGGGCCGAACCTGAGTTGATCGGGCCAGATCAGGTGGCGTGGACGCGGCGCCTGGACGCCGAGCAGGGCAACGTGCGCGCGGCGTTGGACTGGCTGATGCGGGACGACGCGCCGGGGGCGCCGCGCCTGGCGGGGGCGCTGGGCCACTACTGGATGCGCGGGCGAAGCCTGGTGGAGGGCCGGCGCTGGCTGGAGGCGGCGCTGGAGCGGGCTGATAGTCCGGCCGTTCGGCCCAACCTGGAGCGGGACCTGGACGGGCTCAAGGCCCAACTGGGCAAGCAAACCTTCGTCGCGGCCGGCGCCGAGGGGCGACGCCTGACCCTCGACGCGGCCCTCCGGGACGGTCTCGAGCGGCGGCCCGCTGACGACAGGAGAGCGACCATCGCCACGGCGTGGGGCTCGATGGCCTGTGCGAGGCAGTGTTAAGCAGGCGTCATTGGTTTATAAGCGGTTTTGGATGGATGTTAGCGCATGGTACGATGCTTAGACTGCTCAAGCTCTGGCGTGGGGAGCGTGTCTGTACCGTAGGGGACTCTTCTTGGACGATTCGTTTCAACATCCACGCTTCTGGCGGTTCTTCACGAATGCGCGCGGCGAGCGTATCGTGGAGCAGTTCATCGCCGAGCAAGCCGACGTCGACGCCGCGGCGATCGCGGTCGCCATGAGGCGTGTCCAACGGAGAGGGGTTCAAGCGGCGCGGCACCTACGTGGCGAGATTTTCGAGGTGCGGGTCGCGGGCGACAGGAAGCAATTTCGCATCCTGTTCGCCACGGAGGGCGGCTACAATCAGGTGCTGCTCGCACTCGAGTCATTCACGAAGAAAACCCAGAAGACGCCGCCCGATAAGATTGAGCTTGCGGAGGAGCGCCTCGCGGAGTGGCGTCGGCGCGGTGAGGAGACGCGTCGGACGCAAGTGGGAGAGCCGTAGTACTGTTGTCCTCAACGCGGCGACGGTAAGACATTGCTCGCAGCCGCGCTCCGTGCTATCATCCTGATATCACTTTGATACCACGGATGATGTCAAGTCGGCAGGCATAGCCGTTGCGGGAGGAGGGCTGAGCGATGTTCTCGGTTGAGGATGATCTTGCGCGGATAGTGGCCGAGCGATCGGACGCCAGCCCGGACTTCGGGCTCCTGGTCGAGGCATACCAGCGGAATAGCGACTTGCTCGACGCTCTCGCCGACACGCGTAGGAGACTGGGGTTGAGCCAGCGGGCCGTGGCCGGGCGCATGGGGACATCGCAGGCGGCGGTGGATCGTCTGGAGGCGGCGGACGTCGACCCGAAGCTGTCGACGGTGCAACGGCTCGCCGTCGCGCTCGGCGGGACGGTCGAGTGGCGGTTCGTGCCAGCCGACGCTGTTCCGGCCCCTGCCCTATCTGAGCAGGCAGGCACGGACTTTCCGTCCGGAGCATCGCACCGGCGGGTCGGATAGATCAGGGGGCGGGCGTGTGTGGGACATGTGCCATATGCGTCGCGCTCGATGTTTACAGTGATTCATCCAACAAATCACCGTCACTTTCGGAACCGCGCTTTTCGCCACAGTTCGCTATTTTTCATGGGTGAGTTGTGGGACTCGGCCCTGTAGCGCGATAAGGAGTTACAGGATGGACCACTTAGCGCGACTCGACGTTGCCCCGGCCGACAATACCTGTCACGGCGCGCGCGTAGGAGCGCAGGGCGTCCGCGGGCGCCGTGCCCGACGTCACGCTGACCATGGCGCGGACGATCGCCGCCGAGACCCGCGGGTAGGCCGGCAGACCCGGACGGAATCGCGCGGAGAGCCATAGGCTGGTGAAGAGAGAGCGCAGGGGTGTCGCGCCATAGGCGGGGTTCACGGCGGCGTCGCCGTGTGGGGCGATGTTCCCGACGTTGCGGTCGTAGGCGGCCAGCGCGTCGCGGTCGCAGAAGGCCCGGATCAGCGCGAACGCCTCGGCCCGGTGCGCGGAGCGCGCGCCGACCGCGAAGGCCCACCCGCCGGCCAGCGTGACGGAGCGAGGAGCCCCACCGAACTCGGTCGGCATCGCCGCGACGCCCATGACCTGCTGCCAGTGCGGCCAGGGGTGAGAGCCGGTGGGATACCAACTGCTGCTGATCCAGGAGCCGTCGATATCGATGCCCAACCTGTCGCCTGGCAACAGGCGCGACTCGATCCGATCGGGCAGCGCGGGGGCGACGGCGACGGCGCGCGGCGGCCCTAGCGGTTGACGCGCGTCGTAGACGCGCGCGGCGAAGGCCAGGCTATCCAGAAAACCCCGGCCGGACACCACCCATTTCCCGGTCGTCTGGTCGTAGAGCGGATCGCGCGTCCCCGCGAGCAGCATCCCGAAGCCCTGGGCCGCCGCGGCCTCGGATCCAGCGGGGCCGGCGTACAGGTTGAGCGGGATGACGCCCGGCGCCCTGGCCTGGATGGCCCGCGCGGCGGCGAGGATGTCCGCCCACGACCGCGGTTGCCACGAGGCGGGCAGCCCGGCGCGGCGGAAGACCCGTTTGTTGTACCAGATCACCCGCACGTCGCTCCCGTTCATCACGCCATAGGTGTGTCCCTCGACGACGGTGAGGCGCCGCATAGACGGGTACCAGTTGGCCTTGTAGGCAGACCACGACGCCAGATAGCCGTCCAGCGGCAGGAGGTCACCAGCCGCGACCGTGGCCCCGAGGCGGAAGCTGTCCACGTCCACGACATCCGGCGGGTCGGCCGAGCGCAGCAGGGCGTCGAGCTTGGTGTCGTAGCCGTCGGTGTCGGGGACGATCGGGAACAGCCGCACCCTGACGGAGGGGTTGGACGCCTCGATCCGTCGCTTGACCGCGGCCCAGGCGGTGGCCTCGGCGTAGGGCGGCGGCCCCGCCTCCCTGAACGCCACGGTCAGCGTCACCGTCCTGCTCGGGCCGTGCGCATGGACATGCGCGTGCGCGGTCCCATTTCCTATAATGCTAATACCGCTGACGCCGCGGCACGCCACGATGCTAAGAAGGACAAGGACGTGGCCCAGTTTCTTCACACGAATACCTCCCGACACGTACATCATAGCGAAGCCGGAGGCAATGCGTGGGCGATGGTGCGACGCGGGCCTGCTCGGAAGGTCGAGCCGCCGCCCTTTCCTTTTGCCGGGTTTGTCCCACGACGGGCGCGGCGGGCGCGGCGGGTCACGGATCTTTCTTGGCCGCATAGGCCAACGGGTTCGTGTTCCGGTCCGCCGCCGCGACGATCCGCGCGATCCGTTTTTGCCTGGTCTCCTCGCGCCTGGCGCTGGCGATCCACCACAGGATCTGCTTCTTGGCCGCATTGCCGAAGGCCTCGAAGTTCCGGCGAGCGGTGTCGGCGGCGTCCAATGCGTCCGCCAGATCCGGTGGGATTCGCAGGGCCTCGATCGCGTCGTACGCGTCCCACGAGCCGTCGCGCTTCGCGGCGACGACGACGGCGAGGCCGGCCGCCGTCATCAGGCCCTGCCGGACGAGCCGCTCCACGCGCTCCTTGTTGAGTTTCGACCACGGGCTTTTGGGCTTGCGCGGGGAAAAGAGTTGCATGTACCGCTCATCGTCCAGCTTATTCGGCCTGCTGTCGATCCAGCCATAGCACAGGGCCTCCTCCACGGCCTCGTCGTACGGGACGCGGGGCTTGCCGCTGGCCTGCTTATAGTAGACCAGCCACACGCCGGGGGCCGTGGCGTGGTTCCGCTCCAACCAGGCGCGCCACGCGGCACGATCCTCGGCATAGTATCGCTCTAGTCCGTCAGCCGTTGACGTGGACATCGGACGCCCTTTCGCACCGAATACATCGTCTAATCGGGTGTGCGCCCGTACATTGCCCGCCCCTGTCGCGACGGGGCGCCCACCAGCCGCGTGATGGCGGGTTGGCAGGGTGCGGTCTGCGTCGCACAGATCACAGGGACCCTGCTCGGCTCCTGATCAGGACGCGCGAGGGCGACCTGGCCATCGTCCTCGCGCACGAGCGCCCCGACCGCGAGCAGCGCGACCCCGGCGAAGCCCGCCGCCACCAGGAAGGCCGCCCTGAAGCCGTCCGTCAATGCCTGGGATAGAGAACCATGGGCCGACCCGGTGACCGCGCCCGCCACCGCGGTCAACACCGCCAGGCCGATCGCGCCGCCGACCTGCTGGCTCGTGCCTACGATGCCCGAGGCGACGCCCTGCTGCCGCGCGTCCACACCGGCGGTGGCGGCGAGGATGCCCACCGTGAACCCGAGCCCGAGGCCAATCGCCACGAGCAGCATCCCAGGCAACGCGCCGAGATAGCCGCCGCGCGGCGCGATCTGGCCCAGCAGCGCCGCGCCCGCACATAGCGCGACCATGCCCACCGCGAGCAGCCCTCGGGCCCCCGCCCGGCCTACCAGGCGCGCGGCCACGCCGGAAGCCAGGGCGGCGACGAGCGTCATCGGCAGGAAGGCGAGCCCCGTTTCGACAGGCGAGTACGCCAGCACTTGCTGGAAATACAGGGTGAGGAAATAGTTCACGCCCAGGATCACCGCGGACAGCAGGAGCGTCGCCAGGTTCGCCCCTGCCAGGGTGGGGCGCCGGACGAGCCCGAACGGCAGGAGCGGCTCCCGCGCGCGCCGCTCGATCGCCACGAACGCGATGAGCAGGATGGCCGCGGCGGCAAGCAGCGCGATCACGCTCCCCGTGGCGAATCCCTCCTGGCCGCCGCGATCCAGCCCGTAGACCAGCGCTACCAGGCCACCGGTGGCGGTGACCGCGCCCGCCGCGTCGATCCCCCCCCGCGCACTACCCGCGAGCCGACCTGTGGGCAGCGCGCGCGGGGAAAAGACCAGGACCAGGACCCCCACCGGCACGTTGACCAGGAAGACCCAGCGCCAGCTGACGAGGCCGGTGAGCACGCCGCCGAGGAGCAACCCTGCCGCCCCGCCGCCCGCCGCCAGGGCGGACCACACACCCAAGGCCCGGTCGCGCGCGCGGCCCTCCGGGAAAATGGTGGTCAGCAGCGAGAGGGCCGCCGGGGAAACCAGGCCGCCGCCCACGCCTTGCAGCGCCCGCGCCGCCACCAACAGGGCAGAGGACGGGGCCAAGCCGCAGGCGAGGGAGGCGAGCGTGAAGAGCGCCAGCCCCGCGGCGAACAGGCGCCGGCGTCCGAGCAGGTCGGCCGCCCGCCCTCCGAGCAGGAGCAGGCCGCCGAAGGTGAGCGCGTAGGCGGTCACCACGAGCTGGAGATCCCCCCGCGCGAAGCGGAGGTCGGCCTGGATCGCGGGCAGGGCCACGTTCACGATGGCGATGTCGAGTACCAACATGAACTGAGCCATGCACAGCAGCAGGAGCGCCCCCGTCCCGCCTCGCTTCTGGCCGCCCATCCCTCCGGCACGCGCGCTGTCCCGCTCCTCTCCCCGTACCATGCCAAGCGCACCGAATGCGTTGGATGCGCTGGATGCGCTGGATGCGCTATCCCGTTCACTCGTCGTCATCCTGATGACCCTCCTCGTTGGTAGACGATTGGCCGGCTAGCGCGTGCGCGCCTGCCGCAAGGGGCGGAAGAAGGCGCGGATGTCCTCGACGACCAGCTCCGGCTCCTCCCACTCCAGGAAGTGGCCGCCGCGTGGGATCTCCGTCCATCGCTCCACGCGGTAGGACCGCTCTGCCCACGCGCGCGGCGTGGGGAACATGTCCTTGGGCGACATCAGCATCCCCGTGGGTACCTCCACGCGGCCCCAGTTCCCGGGGTGGCGCGCCGTCTCGTAGTAGAGGCGGATCGAGGAGTTGATCGTCTCGGTCGCCCAGTAGATGGTCAGGTTGGTGAGCAGTTCATCCTTGCTGAACCGCGCCTCGACGTCGCCGTCGCAGTCGCTCCAGCGCCGGAACTTCTCGACGAGCCACGCCGCCAGCCCCGCGGGCGAGTCGTTCAGACCGGTGGCGAGCGTCTGCGGCTTGCTGGAGTGCTCCATGGCGTAGGCCATCTCCTGCATGGTCCATTGCTGGGCGTTGGCCACGAACTGCTTTTCGGCGTCCGTCAGGTCGTCGGGTACCTGCCCGACATAGGGATTCGTGCCGGACAGATGCAGGCCGATCAGCGCATCGGGATGGACCAGGGCGAGCTGCTGGAGCACGCCCGCGCCGAGGTCGCTGCCGCGCGCGGCGTAGCGCGCGTAGCCCAGTTCGCCGGCCATCAGCGCGGCGCAGAGGTCGGCGATGCGCCCGACACTCATCCCCGGCTCGGCTGGCCGGTCCGAGAAGCCATAGCCGGGCAGCGACGGGACGACGACGTCGAAGGAGTCGGCCGCGTCGCCACCGTGGGCCGCAGGGTCGGTCAGCAGCGGGATGACTTTGAGCATCTGCCAAAACGAACTGGGCCAGCCGTGCAGGAGCACGAGCGGCAGGGGATTGTCGCCCGTACCGCGTTGGTGGATGAAATGGATGCCGACGCCGTCCACAATGGCGCGAAAGTGGGGGAACGCGTTGATGGCCTGTTCTTGCGTCCGCCAATCGAACCGATCCCGCCAGTACGACGTCAACTCCCGCAGGTATGCCAGATTGGCGCCGTAGTCCCAGCCCGCGCCCGCCACCTCGTCGGTCCAACGCGTCCGCGCCAGGCGGTCGCGCACGTCGTCGAGCGTCGCTTGCGGGATGTTCACCGCGAAGGATTCCGTGCTCATAGAGAACCTCCTGTATACTCCCGTATGCCTGTACGCGTCCGAGTATCAGCCCCGCGCGCCCTATCGAGGGGGCGGAAAGGTCCCACGCGACCTCCGTGCTCACCAGGGCAGGAGCTTGCCATCGCGGAAGAAGCCGCCCGTCGGGCCGTCGTCGGGCAGGGTGGCCGCCCATGCCACGCTGGCCGCCCCCTCCGGGACTGGCCGGGCGCCCATCGCCTCCATGCCGGGCGCGGTCGCGGTCAGGCCGGGGCAGACCGCATTGACGAGGATACCGCTGCCCTCCAGCTCAGCGGCCAGCTTCGCGGTGAGGGCGTTTAACGCCGCCTTGGAGACGCCGTAGCTCGCCGCCGATCCGCGGTTGGTGGTCAGCCCAAACTGCTGATCGCCGTGGGACCCCGCCCCGCTCGACACGTTGACGATGCGGCCGTGCGCGCTCTTGCGGATCAGGGGCAGCAGCGCCTGACAGGCGCACCAGGCGCCGAACAGGTTCGTCTCGAGGACCTCATGGGCGGCCTGTAGGTCGGCGCCGGTTGCCGTTTCCGACCAATCGACGTAGGCGGCGGCGTTGTTGACCAGCACGTCGAGCCGCCCAAACTCCGCCTCCAGTGCGGCGGCAAGCCGGCGCACGCTCTCGTCCCGCGAGACGTCGACCGTCACGGGACGCACGTCGAGCCCGTCCCCGGCCAGGTCCGCCGCGGCGACGCGGGCCTTCTCCGCGTCGCGCGCGCCGAGGAGCACGGTCATGCCGTGCCGTGCCAGTAGGCGGCACACCTCGAACCCGATGCCGCGGGCGGCGCCGGTGACCAGCGCCACCCTCGGCGTCCCCGCTCCATTGCCTCCATCGCCGACCATTTGCCTGTCCTCCCGTCTCTCATCTTTCGCGTCCGCGCGTCCCGCATGTCCGGGTAGCGCGACGACGCTACCCTGGCCTCAGTATCGCGCGGACAGGGGGATTGCGCCCTGTCCAAGAGGACAGTTTTTCGCGCGGGGTGACGGATGACCTGAGCCGTGCGGCCAACACGGTGCGTCTGTTCGTGGGAGACGCCGCCGAGTTGGCCCGCCTCGTCGGACCCACACGAGTGAGCCAGGCTACAGGAGGTTCCGCCGGTGCGCCAGCGCCACCGCCTGCGTGCGGTTGTCCGCGCCGAGCTTGCGGAAGAGGGAGGTGACGTGGAACTTGGCCGTGCGCTCCGTGATGAACAGGGCCGCGGCGATGGCCTTGTTCGAGCGCCCCTCGGCCAACAGCCGCAACACCTCGCACTCGCGGGCGCTCAGGAGAGAGCCTCTCGCGCTCGACAATGGCGACGATTCCTTCCGCAAGCCGGGGACATCGGCGACGGGTCGCGCGGCCCGCGTATCCGCCGGTGCGCGGAGGACCTCCTCGCCGATTGTCCGCGCCGTCGCGCCGACGGCTTGCGGCGGGACCGCGCGTCCCCGCTCCCAGGCCGCGGTGAACCTCTCAGCCCCGAGCCGTTCGCGCGCTGCCGCGACGGTGCGGTCGTAGGCGTCGCGGTCCACGGGCGCGAGCGGCGCGCCGACGCGCTCGCGCAACTCCGCTGCCATGCCCCCCAGGCGGGCGGCGTGCCCGGTCCGGCCCCGCGCGGCCGCCACCGCGGCCAGTCCCTCGATGTGCGAGGCCATCAGCCGGCGTTCGTTGCCCAGCTCCCGCAGCAGGGTCAAGCCCTCCTGGTGCAGCGCAACGGCCCGCGCGTGGTCGCCCCGGCGCGTGGCGATTGGACCAAGGCCGCTCAGCGTTTCGGCGACGCCCTGCGCGTTGCCCATGGAGCGCCAGAGCGCCAGGGATTCCTCCAGCAGCGCCGTCGCTGGCGCGTCCCGTCCCTGATAGGCCAGGACGCGGCCCAGGTTGTCGAGCGCGAAGGCCAGGCCGTGCGCGTTCCCCAGCGCCCGGAAACAGCTCACGCTCTCGTCGAGCAGCGCCACGGCGCGCGTGAGGTCGCCGCGCTCGGTCGCCGCCATGCCCAGGTTGTTCAGCGCATAGGCCACGCCCGCGGCGTCGCCAAACGACCGCCGCAGCGCCAGCGCCTCGCTATACAGCGCCTCGGCGCGCTCATAGTCTCCCCGCGGCAGCGCCACGCTGGCCGCACCGTTGTAGAGCCGGGCGCGGATGGCCGGGGGGACCGCGGCGGCTCGGGTCAGGGCGCCTTCCATCCACCGCTGCCCCTCGCCCAGGTGACCGCGTATCCAGAACTGCCACAACGCCGCACACAGCCGCGCCTCCGTCTCCGCCGCGCCGTGCTCGACCGACCAGCGCAGGGCAGCCCGCAGATTGGCGCTCTCCCCCTCCAGCTGGGCCAGCCAGGCGCGCTGCTCCGGGCCGGACCAGTGCGGCCTTGCTCTCTCCGCCAGCGCCAGATACCAGTCCGCGTGGCGACGCCGCACGCTATCCGCCTCGCCGCTCGCCTCCAGGCGCTCGGCCGCGTCGTCGCGGATCGTCTCCAGCATGCGGAAGCGGGGCGCGCCGTCCGCGTCCTCCATCGTCGCGACGAGCCCTTTGTCGACCAGGGCGCCCACGCCGTCCAGTGCGTCGAGCGCATTGGGTGCGTCGGCCATGGCCACGGCGCCGGCGGCGTCAAACGACCAGCCGCCCGCGAACACGGACAGGCTCCGGAAGAGCGTTTGCTGTGCGAGGGAGAGCAGATCGTAGCTCCAGTCGATGGTTGCCCGCAGCGTGCGCTGGCGCGCGGGCAGGTCGGGCGCGGCCCAGCGTAAGAGCGGGAGGCGCGGGTCCAGGCGAGCCAGCAAGGCGTGGGGCGACAACAGAGAGCTGCGGGACGCGGCGAGCTCGAGGGCCAGCGGCAGACCGTCCAGGCGGGCGCAGATCGCCGCGACCGCGGCGGCGTTGTCCATTGTCAGGGCGAAGTCGGGGCGGACGGCCCGCGCGCGCCCGACGAAGAGGGCCACGGCGGGCGTCGCAGCCAGATCGTCGAGGTCGGCCAGGCGCGCGGGGTCGGCCAGGCGCGCGGGGTCGGGAAGCGCCAGCGGCGCCAGCGGCCTGGTCCGCTCCCATCGTAGGCGCAGCGGCTCCCGACTTGTGACCAGCAGCGTGAGCGCGGGACAGGCGGCAAGCAAGGCGGCAAGGTCGGTCGCGGCGGGCAGCACCTGCTCAAAATTGTCGAGCACCAGCAGCGCGCGGCGTTCGCGCAGGGACACGACCAGGCGATCGAGCACGGGCTGTTCGCCGGACTCCCACACGCCGAGCGCGCGGGCGATGACCGAGGGAACGAGGGCCGGCTCACGCAGCGGGGCCAGATCGACGAACCACACGCCATCGGGGAACGCGGCGGCGAGGTCAGCGGCGACGGCCAGCGCGAGACGGGTCTTGCCGACGCCGCCCGGTCCGGTGATGGTCAGCAGGCGGGCATCATCGCGGCGGAGGTCGTCCGCGACCGCTCGCCGCTCGGCCGCGCGCCCGACGAGGGGCGTGGGCGGCAGCGGCAGTGGCAGGCGCGGGTTGGGGATGCCGACCGTGACGGCCGCCCCATCGCCCCACCAGGCCGTCGCGCCTCCGGTCATGCCCATCGTCCCGCGCCCCTTCCCCTACCTGACCTACCGGATTACCCGATGTCCATGGATAGTCATGTCCGTCGCGCCGCCTAACCGTACCCGTACATGCGCGTCCGGGGGACGGTAGCGCCGCCACTGTACCGCCCCTGGTGATCGTCCCCGGCACGGCGCGTCCAACCATATACTAGCTTAACGGCACGGCCATTGCATCTCCATATGAGCGAGCAAGGATTCAGGTACTCTGTCCAGAGATGGGACGATGGCGACCGCAACACATCATTGATAGCGCATGGTGAGGGTGAGATTGTAATGGACGCGCGCGAGTATATCACGATGCATCAGGACCGCTTCCTGGAGCAGTTGCAGGAGTTGCTGCGCATCCCCAGCGTCAGCGCGCTCTCGGAGCATCGGCCCGACGTCGCCCGCGCGGCGGAGTGGGTAGCCGACGATCTGCGGGCCATCGGCCTGTTCGAGGTGCGGGTAATCCAGGATGAGGAGCAAGGCGGCCACCCCCTTGTCTATGCTGAGTGGCAGGACGCCCCCGGGCGGCCGACCATACTTATCTACGGCCACTACGATGTGCAGCCACCCGACCCGCTGGAGCTGTGGCAGTCGCCGCCGTTCCAGCCGACGGTCCGTGGGCAAGACCTCTATGCGCGCGGCGCGTCGGATGATAAGGGGCAGATGTTCGCGCTGCTCAAAGGGGTCGAGTCGGTGCTGCAGGCCCAGGGACGTCTCCCGGTCAACCTCAAAGTGCTGATCGAGGGCGAGGAGGAGGTCAGCGGCCAGCACATCGAGCGCTTCGTGCGCGCCCACCCTGACCTGCCGCGCGCCGACGCCGTGCTCATCGCCGACTCGCCGCTGTTCGCGCCGGGCGTCCCCGTCCTCTGCACCGGGCTGCGTGGGATGGTCTATACCGAGCTCGAGGTACAAGGCGCGGCGCGCGACCTGCACTCCGGGCTGTACGGCGGGACCGCGCCCAACGCGCTCAACGGTCTCGCGGCCATCCTGGCCGGTCTCAAGGACGCCTACAGCGGCCACATCACGGTACCGGGATTCTATGACCGCGTGGCCGCGCCCTTGGACGAGGAGCGCGCGGCCTGGGCGACGCTGCCTTTCGACGAGGAGGCCTACCGGCGCGACGAGATAGGCGCATCCGCGCTCGCGGGCGAACCCGACTACGGGCCGCTGGAGCGCCTCTGGGCGCGCCCCACGCTCGATGCGAACGGCCTGATCGGCGGCTTTACCGGCGAGGGCTCCAAGACGGTCATCCCGGCCCGGGCGATGGCCAAGGTCAGCATGCGCCTGGTCCCGCACCAGGACCCGGCCGAGATTTTTGCCCTGTTCGAGCGCCGCGTCGCCGAGTTGTGCCCACCGGGGATCGACGCCACCGTGCGCTTGCTCGGTAGCGCGCCGCCGGCCACATTGCCCGCCGACACCCCGGCGATGCGCGCCGCAGCGGCCGCGCTGGAAGAGATCTTTGGCCGCCCGGCCGCGCTGACGCGCATGGGCGGGTCCATCCCCATCGCGGAGGCGTTCCTGAGCGTGGTCGGCGCGCCGGCCGTGCTGGCCGGCTTCGGCTTGCCCGACGACAACCTGCACGCC
>JAABUX010007359.1_pt1 | contig 12952 bp, 16 predicted proteins | sample 5561851 | NCBI WGS metagenome assembly JAABUX01 (sample SAMN10711883, study PRJNA513361) | rock metagenome | isolation source: Antarctica rocks | place: Antarctica: Victoria Land, Richard Nunatak red sandstone | collected 2016-01-03 | reverse complement strand
GCCAAACCATGTTGCAGAAACGAATCACGATCGATATCCACAACACCTTTGATACGAAGATTCGCCAACAGGCTCGCGCCAGCCCAGGCACCTAGTGTCTCTACACCCCGGATGACGCCGGAGACCATGGGCTTCGACTCCTTTTGCTGATCGTGTCGGAGTTTGTCTCCGATCTCGTCTGGGTCATGCGACGCCAGATGGGCTGGTATACTTGCTAAGTCGTCTTCTGGAATCGTCTTCAAAGTATTACTAGCAAGGTATGGGCGATTGCTGCTGATCTCTTTCAGCTGTTCTCTCCTGACGTCGGCAGCTTTGCCATGGACTGGATCCCAGCCTCGCTCCCGTACAATTCTAGATAGCTCCGCGAGTAGTCGCGCTTTAAGACCTGGAATATTTGCGCCTCCACCTGTGAACATGATGCGTGACATACAGATAGCGCGAACGTCTGGAGGTAGTGAGAGGAGGGTCTTGTAAAGGAGGTGCTGTAGGGGCTGCTCCTGGTCGTCTAAAATGCGGGAGCTGGTTAGTAGAGCGGATTCGATAGGTTGAGCGAGCTGGGAGAAGGGGATTTGGATGCTTTGCAGCGGTGAGGAGGGCGAGGGAAGCGATATTGGTGGATCTGAGGGTGAGTCTTCGGCGATAGCGATATGGGATGGTTGCTCAGGGCCCGACTCATGGGCTGATGCTGCATCGATCCTGGCGGACATGGATTGGCACCAGGCCGTTCTCGTTGTCACCTCTTCCGCTTGCTCAAGATTGACAGCTAGAGTCGCTGCTTCTTCACTGTCAACCTCGTGTCCGTGCAGCGCCTGTAGTCCTCGCGGCTTATCATGGCGTTGAAGCAATTTTGCCATCTCTAGATTGACTGTTCTCATCGCCCTTGTCGTCCTCCTATGTAAGACCTCGCGATACTCATAGATCCCAGTCACTGTTGCCTCCCTCCATCCGATATCTATTACAAGCCCAGACCGGCACCCAGCCGCCACTGTGCATAGGATTGGCGTTGACAGAAGCGTGATACTCGACATTGAGAAATTGCCAAATAACGTCCCCAGCAATGTGTTCAGCAACGGATGCGGGATCACAGAAGGTACTACCACTACCAGGCGTCTCGACTTGGGATCCACCAGCAAGAACCTTGTATACGCGTCCCTCACTGCGCGTTCAATTTTATCCTCCACGATCCCCAGATCAAACCCTCTCAGATCCATGCGCCAAAGCTCGTGCTCTTCTCCCCAATTTTCTTCAGCCATCTCTCCCTTCTTTCCAGCTCTCTCCTCATTGCCAAGAACATACTTCCTGTAATCCCCTACCCTCCTTGACTCCTCTGGACCAAAGCCCAGCTTACATCGTGGGTAGCTCTCGCCCGTGAAGCCTGCACTGAAGTGTCTGGCGCCAAACTCGAAGACGAGAGCGGCTTCTTCAACACGGTAGCTTACAGATGGCGAGGAGAAGGTCGAGGAGAAGGTTCGTTGTTGCGGGGTGTGTGGGGATGAGGGATCAGGTTGAAGGTGGGAGAGACCAGGGCGGATGCTGGAAGAGGGCTTGCGGTCGAAGTAGCCGGCTGCTGTTGTCATTGCGACTGTATGGGATTCATCACCGAGTCATTCTTGCTGCCGGTGCATTGCTCCCAGCTAATAGCCATGCAGCTACATCGTATCTGGTCTTCGTCTAATTAAACCCGGTGTGTAGTGGAAATATATTACGGAGGTATGCCGAGAACTGATGGCGGAAACGTTCCGCTTGGAGCTGTTGGTCAATTCTCTATCCTAGAAGGGCTCAAGGGCATGTCTCTATCAACAATACCAAAAGCCTAGTGGTCTGCCCACAATATCAGTGTCAGCTCTGAAGGAATCTGTGATCCGGGTGTTCATCGGAACTCCGTTTCGCACTGATCTAGGATGTTCCTGACCCTTTCCATATCCATGGAATTGTAGACAATGTTGATGACGCAGGTTCCGAGCGATACCTTATACCTTAATAAGACAGGCTATGAAGTGTAATTGAAGAAACGGCAGATTTCCAGCGATAAGTGCGACGTCATGCTCGAGCGTTCACGATACTTTGAGACTAAGATTACCATCTATTCTCGGGTCATATTGTGAGTATTGGGCCTACCTATATTGCTACGCATAGCTAAATACCAGCCTCATACCTGACCTCTTTTTGTGACCAAGAGAAGAGACGTCCAAATACTGCGGAGAAACCATAATATTTGGAACAAGACCCCCAACTCCGTATACATTGATATCGTTCTCTGAGCTACCTTTGTGCCTATCTGTCTCTTCTTACAGCAGCTGCAACGTAATGTACCAATACAGACGATATAGGTAGAAATCTTGATATAGAGGTAAGCAAATCCGGCCACCAAGATGTAAGTCTCCCTCGTGGAAGACTTTCCTTCGATGATGATTGTGCACTTCATTCAAGCTTGTTCTTGGAGCAATCCTCTGCTTTTCCGTCAATAACGACATCCGTGGTTCCGCCAGGTTCATGATTGTCTCGCACAATGTAACCCAATACATATCAGTCGACCATTGATACGATAGCTGAAAGCGCCATCATGAATTACATGTCACTGGCGGAGAGCTTTCGGCGAGTACGTGTTGCCAAAAGGCCATTGAATGATCAGTATCCAATTTCGAAGTACATTATTATCACCTTAAAAACTCGAGCTGTTGGAGCTTAACAGTTTTTCAGCAGTATTTCTTGTTTTCGAGTGGTAGTTTCTAGTAATATGCGCAGGCTACTATTTCAAGTTGATAGCCGCCATGCTCACTCTCATAACCACAATGCCACAAGCCAAAACCCATCTTTCGACACGCAAGCTCATCACAGAACAGTATTGACTCCTCCCCTTCAATGTTCACCAGAAGCTCAGACCAGGTCAGCTACACACTCATCAGCTAATCATCGACACAAAACCTTGGACATCACCAACATTTCTCCAAATCCACCACCTCATCAGAAAAGTCCTGGATCTCTTTCACCATCATAGCATGCTTCTTCTTCGCATCACGATACATGGCGATCTGACGACCGATCATGACGGTGATCAACGCGATGGCCAATGCGTAGAAAACGACTTTGAAAGGAAGAAGAACGGTGTTATCTGTCATATATGGTCAGTGATAGTATTTTGTTGGAGATGACTATGGGTGCTTAGATACCGAGATCGTGATCTTGGGTGATGAGGGAGCGGACTTTCATGGCGCAATTGTTGCAGCGGCCGCCTTTTGAGATGTAGGCACCCATCGTTGGTGCTTAGAACGAGAGATTGGATATCAGATGGTGTGAGGGACTTGGAGGGTTGGGAATTGGATGGTGGGTTACGATGGAGGATGGTCGGGAAGAGGAAGCAAGAGAGAAAGAGGGCGGATGAGTGAAATTTGAAAGAGGAAGGGAATGAGGGGATGTGTCTGTGTTGTGCTTTCGGGGTTTCGGCCGCATGACGCGATACGAGGTGGAGAGACTGCGATATCTGTGTACAATAGTACTGGAATTGATCATGTTCTTATCTGACCTCCAGTACATCGCTTCAAAGGAATAGACAATGATATCGCGAATCCTGGCGACTTGGATCCCCAACTCGGGGAAATCAAGATTTTCGCCAGCCCTTGTGTATATGAAGCTTGTCTCCGATCCTATTACTTCTGATGACTCCCTCGAGACACCAAAGTTACAAACCAAACGATCTTCCCACTTACAGCTCGCCCAACATTAGAAAGCAACGATTTCCTAAACTTCTGTCCACTGAAACTAACCCTTTAGCGATCTCCTCCAGTTTAGGCCGAAGCTCGATCACTTTCTCTCGCGTTAGACCATTGATACAGCAAGTTGCTAGCGTTCCGCTTTACATTATTCTTCCTGCTTTGGTACATTGGGGATAACACTAAGCACCTACACTCATCTTGAATTATTCTCGCATCACGTCGAACGTCACCGCCCAGTTGCCCAAGATTGAGTGTGTACCTTCATCCCGGGTTAATCGTGGTGCAAATCTCAAGCCTCATTTGCCTTCGTCAAGGCTGACACTCCGTAACTCTTCCTTGCAAGCCTTACCATCTCATCGATAGCTTTGCTGAGTTCATATGTATGTGCGAGTATCTCGCTCGTATGTACAATGTCGAAAATTCCGTCTTCATCTAGTATGTTGCAGACACGTATCCCTCGCTGATATCGAGAAGAGACAGAGTCGGTTTTCCACACGAGTATCGATGGGTATGGACAAAAGGTAGGCAGCTTCAACAAGACCAGCCGGAGTTATGCCCCGCGGCCGCTACCTATAGACTGCAGTATAGTGTCAGATGAGAGAGCTTATCAATACCGATAAGCAAATTCACTAGTCCAAATTCGGGTATTGCGATATCTTGCATGCTAACATATAAATGTCAGTATCAACGTCACATCATCCCAAGATCCAAAGTTTGAGGTAGGAAATATGCTCACCCTCATCAGCGCCACCCCATCCCCATACGCGCGGAAAAATCGCATCGCCCTCCTCGAAAAAGACATTCCCTTCCAGCTGCAGAGCGAGATACCTTGGGAAAGCGCCACTGAAACCCCCAAATACAATCCACTCGAAAAGCTTCCCATCCTCCTTTTCGACGATGGCCGACCGCCCATTTACGAATCTTGGTTCATACAAGAGTACATCACCCAGAAGTACGCAGATAAGGGGCCAAGCTTGCTCCCGAAAGGGGGCGTGGATGAGCTGTTGAAGGCGAGGCAGATTCAAGTGATTGCGGATGGGGCTTGTGATGCCATGGTATGTGGTCATTGTTTTCGTGGTTGTTTGTCAAAGTGATTTTTGGATATGATAATTAGCAATTCTATTATCTTATCGCTTTTTACTTTTCTTGACAAATTCTTCTTGTATAAATTAGGGTCTGGTATTCTTCGAAACCGGCCGGGCGGAGCGAAAAAGCGAGGAATGGATGGCGCGACAGTTACGAAAGGTAAACGGCACCTTTAAGGCTTTGGACGAGCTCGTGAAGGCACGTAACGGAAGTGACTTCCTCGTTGGCGGCGAACTGACGATCGCTGATATTGCTGCTGGTGCGATGCTGGGTATGATGGATATGGTTGAAACGCAGTTCGGGCTCATAAGGTGGAAAGAGGATTATCCGGATCTGGTAAAGTACTGGAAGTGGTTGGAGGAGAGGGAGAGCTTTAAGGCGACGAAGCCTGTGATGTTTAATCTGACGGAGAAGGTGGCTTGATCTCTGTACTCGAAGAGCAGGCTCAAATCGTCAGCTGGGGATGAGAGGACCCCCATTCAGGTAGTTGGTCGAAACGCAAGGTGGGCTAGAAGGTAAAGAAGAAGGAAGCAGGTTCTTGGTAAAAGTACCTATTGCGGATTGGATACTCGTATGACTATGAAGTTTTCAATAAGCCATTCACTGAGTGTTAATGGTGACAGTCACCACTGTACGAGAACGCCCAGGCGTGTGTGATGTATGAAGTCTTTGGCCATTTGAGTCGAGAGCAGCCCAGAGGCCGCACAGGCACGACGTATTTGACAACGCCTACCCCATCCTTGGTGATTGGGGCGTATGTCAATGTGCGAGGCACTCAGAGTATAGTGTGTTTGGGTAGGAGTAGAGAGATACCCTCGCAGTCGCCTTGATATTTGCCATTTCCATCGAATGATGCTCCTTGCCGCACCCACTACAGGGACAATCCTTCAAGCGAACAGGCAGACGTATCTTGACCTCCTCATTGGACATACAACGTTGAGGTACACCGGCTAACAAGTTCAACTTCGCCTACCTCCCTGATAGTTCGCTAAGCTCCTTACGGTCTGGCGTTTGCTAGGTTACTATCATATATTAACCCAAAAGAGCTTATTCTAGCGCTGGCTGGATATCCGTGTGCCTGAATTCTCATGAACAACTAGGCAGACACCAAAAGTATACTGTTGGATCCACCTAAATTGCCTTATATTTCAACAAATTCAACCTTCATATAGATTCATCTGGATCCTACCACGATCGCCCAAATCTGTCATAGAATAATATGTCATCCATGACAAACCTTCCGAACGAACTCCTTCTTAATATCCTCGGCAACGTGGCTAATGAAGACATCGATAGCTTCACCTCAAGCTGCAGCGCTATTCGCAATCTTGCTACAGATATCATGCTCAAACACCACATCAGGAAAAAGAAGTATAGTAAGATCGTCTACGGCGATCCCACAATGTAAGACCAATTTTTTGACACTCTTATCAGAATGCGAGATACGTCGCTCAAGCATGCCTATTTTCCGCGTTCCCTGGCTTAGCATGTTTATCACTGGCTTTAGATTACGATAATGAAGCCTATATCCCAGCACGTTATTGTCACATGTAATTGGCTATGAATCCCTTCTCGGGGAAATGTCCCTCACGCTGAGCTTGTCTCTTTTCTGGAGTAATGTTTTCTTCGACCCTTTACATCATACTTGTCAGATAATTCTGACTCGAATCCTGCGTAGAACGCGCCATAGCGCGACCTGGATTCATCCGACACTTATGCTTCGCGATCTCCTTACCAGCGATCTCATGTCTTATCCTACGTCCATATACATTGGTGATCACTCACATCATAGTGCAGGATGGGATGATGGTAGAGAATACGACAGGCGACGTTTCAATGTGGATAGGAGTCGTGATGGCACGTCAGAAGTTGACATAGCTTTAGTGCCAATGCTACGGGATCTCGAGCCACTCTTGACGGCATGTCCATACCTCGAAGAACAGGACGCCTTAAAGCATTGCATTTTGAAAGAAGGAGATATAGGCGCGACATTGGGTTTCATTCTCACACTACTGCCCAACCTGGCATCCATATACATCACTGACTATGGCTGCACATCGGATGGGAGTGAAAATTTCAATACCGTTGTAAGGAACATTGTAGCCGCTGGTCAGAGCACTGGGAGATCTGGAATTCCAAGTCTCAGTAAGCTCACCCACATGAGTCTTATCCGCAGCGGTAGACCCGCGTTTGGCAACGATTGGGATCTTGCATTTTTTTGGCCATTCTTCCACCTACCGTCACTACGCTCGCTTCGCGGACAAAATATCAATGCCTCTGGTAATGACTGGTCTTACGCCCGACTTCGATCTCATATCGAAGAGCTCGATTTTGACCAATCATTCATCGATCCTCAAAGCTTTGACACTTATCTCAAAGATATTGAAAGTCTAGGCAAATTTCGGTTTCATCGCCATCTTACGATTGAATGGGCAGGCCGCGAGTGCCCACTGCCTCGTTTTGTGCAGAGCCTAGTTCGATTTGCTAGCCACAGCCTGCAGAGTCTAGAAATCACCGTGGATTTCTCCAGCTCTACGTCCGCTCATGGCGGTTTTTACTTCATCGGCACACTCAAGGCTCTTCAGGTACTGGAATACCTTAGAGTAGGCGGCCCTATGCTCATGGAATCGGCAGCAAATAAAATTGCACTACCCTATGAAGTTCTTCTGCCAGCCGCTCGTGTTCACAGATTGATAGACATGCTTCCCGCCTCTATCCTACGTGTGGAATTTAATTACGAAGTGAAGAAGAGTGAAACGGTAGCTATGCTGGCTGGTCTGCCCGAGTTGAAAGGGGAGCATGTACCAAACCTTCAGGCTATCCAGTTTCCCCAAAGTCTGTGTGCGACTCCAGGAAAGGAGAGGGCAATGAAGCGAGCATACTCTGATGCCGGCATTCTGTTGATGACGAGATCCCACTGATTCACTAATGTGGATCGGCTGCCTTTATCGAGAGCATGAGTGTCGCCGAAAGCCCATGTTTGCATCACGGGTCAATTACATCTTCCACTCTACATTTACTATGACACTCAGACCAAGGCTTCCACTCTCCTTCCAAGGTCAATCTCACTCCGACTTGAGCTCCACCCAGCTCGCTCAAACATCTCGCAGTTTTCGCCTTCCGATGGCTTGTGCAGACGCTAAAAAACCCGATGCCATCGTGCTTCGCCTTTTGTGCGGGTCACTGTACGAGCATGGTTGCTTCACCCTGTCGCTCGTACTCGATTAAGGTTGCAAATGCCGCCACGGATTTCCGAACAATTGGATGCGAACGTAGCGATGCTACTGAGCTCTTGCCCGCTTGGATAAACCTCTCAGCCTTGGCTAATTCTTCAACGACTGACGGTTTAGAACAGACACACGTTCTCTGGTCGGCAAAAACCTTCGCCCTGCGATGATGTCTGTACACCATATGCGAACAACCGCCACGCACCTTGATACCCGTCTTGCCGCCCATCTATTTCATCAAATACCCCAGGTATCAAAATCCCACCTCTCACCAGTCCCAAACTCACCATCACAACCCAAGCCCCCTTGCCTCCAACAATGCGCCTCACCACTTATCTCCTCCCTTTGCTTCCCCACGCTCTCCTCACGTCCTCCCTTGCCCTTAACCTCCCGCCCACCACTCCACTGACCGCCTCCGCCCTTACCACCCCCAACCTCGACCCCCACTGCGACAAGATCCTCAACCCGCCCCAACCCGTCCTCAAACCCAAATCCTGCACCGCCGCCATCCGCCCCACCTGCAAAAAACTCACCCTGACCACGCATCCCACCCCGCGCGACCAATGGATATGGACCGAGCCGTTCGGACGCGAAGATTGCGCGTTGGGATGGTACTTACCTGCGCACGCACCCGTGCCGGATGCGGCGGCTTGTTCGGCGGTGCTGAAAGCTATCGTTGATCAGTGTGCGAGCGGTGGAAATTGGAATGCTGGGGGGGTTAATGTGGATGAGACGCCCGGGTTAACTGGGGATGGGACGGCGGTGGTTAAGGAGGAGATGAGGTGGTTCATGGCGCCGCAGCAGTTGACGAGGTAGATTGGGGTGGAGTGGAGAGTGGTGGTCGTGTGTCTTTGAATTCAAGGGATGGGAGTTTTGTTTGTATCGGAAGAGAAAGTAGATGTAGACCAGGAAGCTCCTGAATAGGTATGCTCTCTTTATCATCAGAGTCGAGTGGAGTTGTGGCGGTTGTTGACAATGAACCACATACAATGATTCACCTTTCATCGAAGAACATCGTCTTTGTACCCCTGATATCTGCGTTCCCTAGGATCGTTACTGTATGGGTATGCCGGTTTACTCGTGAGCGTGTCGCTACGATGGACTTGAAGGATTATGATACTGTATTGTAGTTTGTAGAAGACCTCTACAAGTATTCTCTACCTTATCTCTCGTATTGCCCCTGTTCATCCGTTTACGATCTTTTATATACATTCATAACCCAGTAGAATTGTAATACATCCATCTTCGGCACAACACATCTATCCCATAACAGGTATCAATCACAATGACACTACTTACATTGATGGTGGAAGGTGTATCCCTCTCTTTCATAGATGAAAGGATTATGGAAGGTTCGGACGTATTGCTTTAGGTTCGAGGCCAGAGCTGGTTGTAGAATGCAAGATGGCAGATGATAGCAGTGATATGAGTGACGGATTGAGACTGGCACGTCTGTTGGTGTGCTGGTGAGCTGCTGATGGGGCAGGTGCGGTTGGTATGGGGATCGATATTCAGATGATAGATTCAAGCCAGGGGTGAGGATCTATAATGCTCTATGCAGATTTGGTGAGAAGACATCGAAGGCCACGCTATAGAGACCGGTTTGGAGGATTCCTAGCAGAGTTCCGGACGGTATCATATTCGATCAGAATGAGCTCACAGACTGTTATTACATAGCTATTGAACAGGAATCACACCCTCAATTCAGACCTTGCACCTTGTGGTTGTACAGATCGATGCACTGCTTGCACCCCTCTTTCGCAGTGAACTCGTAGCAACAATTCGCGTCACCGTTCCCATCACCCCGAAGCAAGCCAACGAGACCAACCCCCACCTCGCCGTATGCTCCGTCGTTGATCTGGAAAACCAGCGGCGCGTTCATCTTGTCGAAGTTCTGGACCATGTTGGCGAGCCCGCTCAACGCGGCCCCCATTATCCCCCATGTCATTTTCCCGGCCGAATCTTGTACTTTGACGTATACGTTGGTGTCTGGAGGCTTGAGGAAGTAGCTCCCGAGCACCAATCCACCATCGCCCCAACCTTGGACGTGTGTGTAGGCGTTGACGGCGGCTTGATTCAGTCCTTCGTACACGTTGTAGTATTGTTTTGGAGCAGCGCTAACGTCACCAAAATTGAAGAAGGTGTAGGTCTGGGTATCGACGCTGCACCACAGGTATTTCATCCATTTTTGGTCCGAGCCGGACTCGGGGAGATTTGTGCTTAGGACGAGGTCGGCTTGGGTGATGTTACTAGTAGAGTTTGTGTCAGCTCTCGATCCCGGTATCACTGGTGATGAAATGTCTACTGAAGGATTGACTCACCCTCCGGCGACTACGCCAGGTGCATTACTGCAATGCAACTTGTACTTGTTGTCGCGTGTTTCGAGAATCTGTGGAGTATCGTGGTCAATTGGAGTCGCTCGGCTGCTCACGCTGGATATAGCGGCAGCAAGAAGTGTTGGTAAGATGATTTTGCGTAACATGGTAAAAGTCGTGAACTATAAGCAGAGTAAAAGCTGGCCCTATCGCTTGGACATACACACAAGATCAACAAATTGACAGGGAGATGAATATGAGAGAACAAGATGGCTTTTTTATCACATTGATCCCGTCATGTTGCATGTTGGCCATAGCATATCGGCAGTTACTTGAAACGGTCAACGAAACGTCCGTCGCTTGTAGGTAAAATATGTGCTAGCGACACATGGCATGTTTCAGGCGCTCAACTTCCGATTCTTCAGATCTCCCGTCCGTGCCGAGGGCATAGAGGTTTCGGTACGACGGCCCAGGTATCCTACACATGCGACATGATAGGCGCTCGAAGAGTTGGACGAAGCCAGGGGTCGAGACTTTGTTCCTCGATACAGTCGCAGCTCTACCCTTCCATGTTGACATATCTTGAGGCGGACGAAAGAGGACCTGAATGTGTCTCACACAAGAGCATGCAGGGACAAGGTTGCACATGGTAAGTGTACTGGAAGAGTATGTTGTGTATAGAGCGAGTTGACAGGAGAAAGGTCCTATGCCAAGACTCGATTATGTAATCCTTCTTTTAGCCAATCAGACTCTTCCTGCTCACTTTTCCAATCTTCAACGTCTTTTCGTAATGAAAGAGCAAGTCGAGCAGGCTGAAGATGCAGGAATTGGCTACCCAGTGATGCCTCCTCTCTGTGCCGAGCGCGACCTCTCTGGAGCCACTGCCAGATCTCAAGCAGCCGCTGGCTTTGCTCCAATGTCTTCTCAGCGAGAGCGGACCATTCACTCTCAAATGCTTTAGAGAGGATAGTTGGCTTCCAAGGTGGATGTTTCCTACAGTATACCCTAAGCTCGAGTGCTTGCGCATGATATTTCGTGGCATTACTTCTGGGTCAACTGTGGCACCCCTTAGAGTCTTTTGAAAGCAAGAGGAAGATCTTCTGTTTGTCTACCTTATCATGGGGCTGTGCATGGAAATAAAAATCAATGGCTCGGATGACATATCAAGCTCTATATGGAGAGACTTTGCAAATGGCTGTTCTGAAGTCAAACGATGCCATTATTACGACATGCCTTACGACTCTTCAAATGCACTGACCACCGAATGAGCTCAATCATTGGGAACTGTTCCTTCAATTGACCTGATACACATCCTACCCTAGGGATTCCTTACCTACGACACTCCTCTCAGTCTTATAACCTAGGCGTACCGGACCCAACGAACGACTCATCAACCCAAGCCCCCTCAAGTCTCGGATGCTCATACCGCTCACATCTACCAAAGTAATCTGCTAGATCGGTCAGACTAAGACGATGCAACAAATCAGTAACATCTCTCTTAGGGTCGAAAGCGATATCCTCAATAACGCACACCAACCCCTCGAAAGGGATTTCGTGCGCATATCGAACTAAAGCCGTTGTCAGCTCCACCCACTTGCAAATCTCACCTATCGCCATGGTAGCTTTGTGCTGTCGAAACCCAATCGTGCCGAACCCTGACTCAGAGACCACTTGGAGCACATTACTTGTAAGATTCTCCTTCAACTCACCATTCTGCTTCCTCCACAACCCCACCAGCTCCTGCGCGTCCTGGGACAGTTGAATCACCTTGGCGATCTCCCAAGAATTTTTGCCAGCGAAGACAGCGCTCTGCTGCTTTACGTATAGGTTGTTGACCACTCGCTCGGGAGGATGCAGGCTGCTGAGTTGCGCTTCGAAGACTGCTGTTAGTATGCAGATGCTCTTGAGTGTTTGCAGAGGGAAACCTGCATTTTCGTTACCGACGTGGACGTGGAGACCGTTTGAGGTGTCGACGATGAGTTCTAGATCTGAGATACTGGACAGCTTGTCTAGCACATCTTCTATCTCGGTAAAAGCCTCTTGTGAGATAGGACTCAAGGGCGATTTGACCACGATATCGCAGCAGCCATAACCAGCATCCTCTTCTTGGAAGAGGGGAGATCTGCAGATGGAGGAGTCGGCGTCAATTATCCACGCTTCTGGTGTTTGCTCTTGAGGCGCGTGCGGGGCTGCAAAGCCACTGGATTGGAGGGAGAGGGCGACGTGCTTGCGGACGAGCTTGGCGATGATATGGTCGTATCTGCTGTCTAAGGCCGAGGAAACGAAATGGCCGAGGTCTTCTAGTGCTGGTATGTATGTGGCGCGTGGGTAGCGGACGATGCATTCTAGCTCGATGCCGAAGGTAAGGTTGAGGGGCTGTGGCATGGTTGTGGTGGAGAGGACGATCGTGGTTGGAGGGTGGAGGGATGGGGAGGGTGGAGAGAAGGTTGGGGATGCTAGAGAAGAGGATATTGTATAAGTAAGTTGTTGGATTGGCCGAACAAAGAGACAAAGCTGTTGTTGATTATAAAAGGAAGGGCGACATAGAAATTCTTTGTGGACACCTCAATCGAGGAACAATGGATACAAAGGGTAAGGGAAACTTGGGGAA
>JAABUX010007357.1_pt1 | contig 12953 bp, 7 predicted proteins | sample 5561851 | NCBI WGS metagenome assembly JAABUX01 (sample SAMN10711883, study PRJNA513361) | rock metagenome | isolation source: Antarctica rocks | place: Antarctica: Victoria Land, Richard Nunatak red sandstone | collected 2016-01-03 | reverse complement strand
TCGGTCGACCGAGGCCAGCCGTTCTCGTTCCCGCTCGGCAAAGGCCGGGTCATCCGAGGCTGGGACGTCGGCGTCGCCGGGATGAAGGTCGGCGGCAAGCGGAAGCTGATCATCCCCCCCGACGAAGGGTACGGGGTGGGCGGGGCCGGTGGCGTGATCCCGCCCAATGCCACGCTTGTCTTCGAGGTCGAATTGCTCAAAATCAATTAATACTTATTAGCCACGGATGGAACACGGATAAGAAAGTCAATATTTTCTCTGATCCGTGTTCCATCCGTGGCTCAAAACAGCAAGATGGATCATGGTCGAAGATTTTTATGAGATCCTCGGCGTCGATCCCGGGGCCGACGTCCAGGCCATCCGGGCGGCGCTCGACCGGTCGCAGCCGGCCTGGTCGTCGGGGACCCGGAACCCCAAGACCAAGCATAAATTCCAGTCCTACCTCGACCTGATCCCCGAGATCAAGCGGGCGCTCCTGGGCGACCTCGCCGCCCGGGCGTCCTATGACGCCGACCGCTCGCAGGCCCTTCGAGCCCTCCGCGATGCCAGGCTCGACGAGCTGCACCGCTGGGTCCGGCTCAGGGCGGCCAAGGGAGGTTTGACCCCGGCTGACCGGACCATCCTGGTCGACCAGGCGACCCGGCTCGGCTTGAGTTTGGCCGACCTCGACCGCTTGACGGCGCCGATCCCCGCCCGCCCCGATGAGTCGAGCCCGGTCGAAGCCGCCGAACCGGCCCTCGATGTCCTCGACGGCGTGGCCCGCAAGCAGATCCGGGTGACGCTGGACCACCTCAAGAAGCGCGACCTCTACGACGCCTTGGGGCTGGTCCGCGACGCCCCGACCGCCGAGGTTGTCCGCCGGAGCGACGCCGAGCGTCGCCGATGGATGCAGAAGTCGCAGGTCACGGCCGAGAAGACGGCGTGGCTCGAAGCCGTGTCGCACGCGCAGTCGCACCTGGGGACCGCCGAAGCCCGAGGCCGATACGACCGGACCTTGAGGCTCGAAGCCGAGGAGAGGCTGGCCGAAGCGATCGCCTTCGCCGTCCGAGGCTTGACCCGGCTCGACTACGGGACGAGGTCGGCGCTGGTGCTCGAGGCCGCCGCCGAAGGGGTCGACGCCGACCGCGCCGGGGTCTTGATCGGCCGAGGGTGCCGGGCGGCGGGGGTCGCGTTCGAAGGACCCTCGTCGCTCTTGAACGGCTCGATCGACCCGCCGCGCTACCTCCGGTGCCGGTCGTGTTCGGGGGTGACCAACTTCGACGACGCGGTGGGCTCGGGCGGCAACCGTGCCTCGATCCGCCCGGATTGCCCGTTTTGCGGGGCCTCGCTCCGCTGGCATTGCCCGAGCTGCGGCCGGGACCACTGGGTCGACCTGGCCCGATGCGGTTGCGGGTTCCTCCGGGAGAACGTCGAGCCGTTGGCCCAACTCCTCCTCGAAGCCCAGCGCCTCTTCCGCGACCGCAACTACCCAGCCGCCATCGACCGCCTCCGTCAGGTCCAGGAATCCATCCCCGACCACCCCATTGCCCGCAAGGGGATCAAGACCGCCGGGCGCCACCTGGCCGAACTCGACCAAACCCGGACGGCCTTCAACTCCGCCCGGACCCGCCGCCACCTCGTCGCCGCCAAGGGTGCCCTCGAAGCCTGGCGCGAGGTCGCCTCGAGCGACGACCCCGAACTCCTCGCCGCTTTTGCCGAGGTCGAAACCGGCCTCCGAGCCGCCCAGAACTCGGTCGCCCGGGCCGAAGCCGCTCTCGCTTCGGGCGACATCGCGGCCGCCCGGGCCGGGTTCGACCAGGCGCTCGCCGTCGCCGCCGACCTCGCCGAAGCCCGACAAGGGCGGCTCCGATGCCCGCCCGACCCGCCGACCCGCTTGGTCGCCCAGTTCGACCGCGACCGCGTCCGCCTCCGATGGACCCCGGCCCCCCCCGACGGCCTCGGCCCGGTCCAGTTCCGGGTCGTCCGCAAGCAAGGCGTCGCCCCGAGCCAGGCCAACGACGGCGCCCTGGTCACCGAGACCACGCAAAGCGAGGCCGAGGACCGCGCGGTCCGACCCGGCGAATCGGTGGCTTACGCCGTTTACGCGGCCAGGGGGAGTGCCATGTCGCCCCGAGGGGCCATCTCGGAGGTCTTGGACGTTCTTTCCGACGTCCTTGGCCTGAACGGGGAAGTCCGAAGCGGCGAAACTTACTTCTCCTGGACGCTTCCGCCGGGAGCGATCGCCGCTCGGGTCGTTCGGAACCGGTTCCAGCCGCCGATCAACGACCGTGACGGCGACCTCGTCGAGTCGATGCCCGATGGCCTGGTCGATCGCGGCCTCCAGAATGACCGGACTTATCATTACGCGGTGTTCGCCGTGTATCGCGACCCCAACGCCCCCCGAGGGGCGACCGGCGAGCGGTTGTCGCAAGGCTTGAGGGTCGCGCTCGTTCCTCGGCCGCCCGCACAGGCGATCGCCGCTCCCACCTTGACCCCGACGCTCGACGGCCGGGTGGCGATCTCCTGGGTCGCGCCGCCGAGGGGCGAGGTCCGCATCCTCAGGACGACCAAACCCCCGTCGCTCGAACCCGGCGACCGGGTCCCCGCCGAGTCGTTGGCGGCCTGGGGCGGCGACTGGGTCGAGGCGACCGACGACGGCCGAGCCGAAGATCCGAGCCCCCCGGCGGTCGGCTTGTGCTTCTATACCCCGGTGGTGGTCCTGGCCGGGGAGGCGACGATCGGGGCTCCCGCCCGGTTCTCCTGCGTCGCCGACCCGTCCGACCTCCGGGCCGTCCGCGCGGGGGGCGTCGGGGTCGCCGGCCGGGTCCACCTCCGGTGGCGCTGGAGCCCTCAAGGCGTGGAGTCGAGGGTGGTCGCTAGCCTGGGCCGACCTCCAAGCGAGGCCGACGACCCTTCGGCCACGTCGTTCCGGGTCTTCGACGACGAATACAGCCGCCTGGGGTACTTCGCGATCACCTTGCCGGGTTTGCCGGCCGACGCCATCGGTCCCTGGCACCTGGCGGTTTTCGCCGTGGCGATGGTCGGCGGCGAGGAGGTGGTGTCGCCCGGCCTCGACCCGTCGGCCCGGACGGTCTTGCCCGGCCCCAACCCCGAGGTAACGGTTGCCTACACTTGGAAGCGCCCCGGCTTCGTCGGCCGGAACTGGTCGCTGACCTTCCACACCGAGCCGACCGGTTCCCCCATCCCGCCGACGGCCCTGGTCACACACCCCCGGACCGTCCCCCTCTCGGCCGACGACGGCTGGATCATCGCCCGCTTCCCGGCCTCCATCGACGGAGCGACGTTCACGATTCCCACCGCCGCCGACCTCACCCAGGGGCGAGCCCGGATCTTCGCCGATCCCACCGCCGACCCCGAAGGCCAACTCCCCATCCGCTTCCGCCACCCCGACGCCACCACCCGCGCCTGACTCGGCGATCTTCCCAAACGAACCCAACCAAGCCCCGACCGGGAGTCCTTCCAACGTCGGAAGCTTCCGAGCGGAACGAACCCACCAACCTTCCGTCGGCCTACTGGACCCTTTTTCCAAACGAACCCAACACGTCCCAAGTTGTTTGTTTGGGATGCTTTTCGTCGCCAAGCGGGCTTGGTCTCGGGATTCCTCCCCGCGTCGTCTCGTCCCTGGCGCGGAACGAACCCAATGACGGCCTCGCCTCAGCAAAGTCCGACCACCCGGTGCGGAACGAACCCAATCCCAAAGACCTGCCCAACTTCCAGCCCGGATTTTTCCCAAACGAACCCAATGCCGACGTGCCGACGACCGTCCTTGGCCTCGGCGGACATCGCCCGAAGCGGAACGAACCCAACTCGATCGGGCAAGCGAACCATCAAGCGCCGGCAAATCTGGTGGACCTCCGAGAAGCGATCAATCCAAGGAACCTGGGCGGGCTGGCCGAGTCGGCGACCCATCATAGTGTCCTCGAATACTATCGCTCCCGGGACGGGGTCATTATCCGCCTTTCTCCCGGGTCGGACCGGATTGGCTCGGCGTGGGAAGGGATCGCCGAATCAAGGACGACCGTCTGGACCCAAGATCAAGTTGGGCGACGATAATCGGACTTATTGAGCGAATCGCCCGAGGGCCGCAGCTTCAACCGCTTGCCAAGGGATGCCATCCTTGGGGTTCACCTTCGCATCAGCGATCCGGCGGTCGAGTTCCCGTCGTTTTTCTTCGGATATTAGCATCCGAGGCTGCTCGTCGATCACAGGGCGCTCAATTGCTTTAACAAGCTCGACTTGCGGGCCAGCCGTCCCGGTGGTGCTTGAGCCGGTGCGTTCGTACCCTCTTGCCTCGTAGAACGGCACTCCAGTGATGCTAGCATCGACGTATACAGCCGGTAATCCGGCCTTGAGTGCCGCCTCTTCGAGAGCCCGAAGCAAGACCGTTCCGATGCCACGGCCTTGGTGGTCGGGGTTTACGAAGAAAGTCGCGAGGCGAGTGCCATCCAAAGCCGCCGTCGCGACTACCCGCCCGTCAACCTCGGCAACGAGACACTGGCGCTCAGCGGCGAGTTGGAGCAACTTGTCAGGCGTGAAATAGGCGATCAGGGAATCCAGCATCGCTCGCGGGTAGTCGCGACTGTTGGAGTAGCGTATGGTATTGCCGATTAGCGCGGCAACGACCTCCGCATCGGCCGGTGCGAACGATCGTACATCAATGCCTCTTACATGGCTGTCGTCCATGGACTCATCTCGGGTGGGAGTCGATAACTAACCATCTTCGCTACCCGTTCGTACAACGAATATCACCCTTCGGTGTTGGCACCTTGCAAGACTCTGACCCCGGCGCGAACTTTCCCGGCGAAGCCCCCGAGATCAACGACGACATGCCACCGCCCATTCTCGGGAGGAACAAGGCGGAACGGAGAAGTTTTGGCCAACCCACCGTGGTAGTGGAACGACTCTCCCCTACGATAGCGACCAAAGTTTGTCGGATCGAGCAGCATGACGTTCGCTTGTCCGTCGAGCGTCACCTCGACAACATCATCCGGGCCGACGGTAATCTCCTGCTGGAGGAAATTCTTCATCAATTGCGCTCCGCCACTTCAACTCGTCGCAGGGAAAGCCACCGCCTCATTGTATCAGCGGATGTGTACCCGGTGAATACATGGCAAACAACCATGATGGCCCGACTTTGAGGTCGACGATCATCATCATCCTCAAACCGAACCCGGTTCATCATTGAGACCGGTGGATTCGAGGGTCGTCGCTTCGAGGAGGGCGGAGTGGCCCTTGCGGGCGGCGAGCCAGCCCCGGGCGAGCTCGAACACGGCGGGGAGGACCGAGATGACGATGATGGCGAGGATCACCAACTCGAACCGCTTGCGAACGAACTCGATCCGGCCGAAGGCCCGGCCGGACAGGAGGCAGATCAGGACCCAGGCCACCCCTCCCGCGACGTTGTAGGCGGCGAACCTCGCGTAGTTCATCCGGCCCACCCCGGCGACGAACGGGGCGAACGTCCGGACGATCGGCACGAACCGGGCGAGGATGATCGTCTTGCCGCCGTGCTTGTCGTAGAACTTCTGGGCTTCGACCAGGTGCTTCCGGTTCAGGAGGCGGGAGTTCCCCTGGAACACCTTGGGACCAACGGCGTGGCCGATCGCGTAGTTCACCGCGTCGCCCACGACCGCCGCGATCACCAGCAGCCCGGCGGTGAGCGGGAGGTCGATCGGCGAGTTCGGGTCGGCGGCCACGGCGCCGATGGCGAAGAGGAGCGAGTCGCCCGGGAGGAACGGGATCACAACCAGGCCGGTCTCGGCGAAGATGATCGCGAACAAGGCGACGTAGAGCCAGGGGCCAACCCCCTGCGCCAGGGTGTTGATCGACTCGGGGCTGAGGGGGTAGATCGCGTGGAAAACCTTGAGGACGAAATCCATACCAAACTCCGAGAAAAAAGCGGAAGCGAGCCACGGACGAAACACGGATCAGGCCCAAAGTTTCTCCATCTTATCCGTGTTCCATCCGTGTTTCATCCGTGGCCCCTATTTGATTTCCTCCCTGGGTCGGACCGGGAGGCGGACGTTGCGGATTCCGGCGAGGTTGCAGGCCGAGAGGACGTCGGCGAGGTCCTGGTAGGCGAGCTTGGCGTCGCCTCGGATCAGGACCCCTTGCTCGGCGTAACGCTTCCGGGCCTCGGTCAGCTTGGCGGTCAAGGTCGGGAGGTCGAGCGTGGCGTCGCCCAGGGCGATCTTGTTCGCCGCCAGGACGGTCAGGTTCAGGTCGTCGGGCGCCTGCGTCAACGGGGCGGCGTCGGACACCTCGGGCACCCGGACGGGGAACTCGTTCTCGTCCCAGTCGTACAACCGGGTCGCCGCCATGAAGAAGACGAGCAAGCACAACACGACGTCGACCATCGGCGTCATGTTGATCTGTGGCAAATCATCGCTCGAAAGGCGGTCGGAGAGCATCCGGTTCACTCCGAAGCGGGGAAAAGCTTGAGCCACGGATGAACACGGATCAGAAAAACTAATTTCTTATTCTGATCCGTGTTTCATCCGTGGCTAAGGAAAATTGACTTCAAATCGGGTGTGAGTGCTGCGATCTCGACTCGATCCGGGGGTGGTCGATGCGGCGGTCGACGGGCCGGATCGCTTCGGCGGAGACCTGGTCGATCACGCTCCGGGCGTGGTCGTCCATGTCTCGGACGAGGATGTCGACCCGGTTGAGCAGGTAGTAGTACGCGGCCACCGACGCCACGGCGACGGCCAGGCCGATGGCGGTCGACACCAGGGCCATGCTGATCCCTTGCGCGAGGGCTTCGCTCTTGGAACCGCCCGCCCGGCCTCCGATCGCGTCGAACGACTGGATCATCCCGATCACGGTCCCGAGAAGTCCCAGGAGCGGGGCCAGGGTGGCGGTCCCATTCAGGACCCGGACGTTCCGCTTCAGGTCGGCGACCTCTCGGGCGGCGTCGTGGTCCAGCGCGATCCGGATCGTCGAGGCGGGCTGGCCCCAGTAGCGGACGACGTGGCCGAATACCCGGCCGGTGGGGCTGTCGTTCGACCGGCAAAGCTCGCTGGCCCGGTCGCGGTCGAGCTTGCCTGTGCTCAGGCGCTCAAGAAACCGGTTGACGAAGTCGCGGGGGATCACCCGGTTCCGCCGGAGAGCGACCATCCGTTCCAGGGTGTAGCCGACCGCGACGACCGAGCAAAGCGCCAAGGCCCAGAGCATCGGGTTGGCCTTCGAGACCAGGCTGACGATGCTCGGTCGACCCACCCCGGGGGCGGGAGCCGAGGCCGGCGCGGCACCGGGTTCCGAGGCTCCTTGAGGGACGTCCTGCGCCCGGGCCAAGGGCAAGGCCAACGTCGCGAGCACGAAGGCCAGGGCCAAGGTCCAGCCGGTCGAGCGGTATCGTGAGCGAGCCATCCGGAGATCCTCCTTGCTTCGACGGGTTTGGTCGCCTCCGACTGGCCGACGGGTCAAAAAGCGCGACCTCCGCCCGACAACCCGAGCCGACCATCGTATCGTGCCCGAAGCCCCTGTCAATCGCCGAAGCTTCGGATCGTGAGTTGCCCTGAAAAAGCAAAATCCCCTGGCCGAACTTCCCTTTTCCAGGGGAGTCCGACCAGGGGAGTTGTAGCCCAACCCTTCGAGGTTTTCACGACGTGAACCCCGCCAGGGCCAACGCCAACTCAGTCACCGATGGCCGAAGCGTCGACCGGGAGTTGACGAAGAGCGGCCGGGAGCTTGCTCCCCTGCGGGGTGATGATCTTCGAGTAAACGGTCCCGTCGATCGTCTCGTTGATGAACTTCACCGAGCCGTCGCAGAACAGGGTGTTGATCCCGCCGTTGTGGTTGCTCAACGGGTATGGGAACGAACCCTCTTCGCTCAAGGTCTGGCCGAAGTTGATGCTTTCCTGGTCGGCGTAGGTTTGCGTGTTTCCGGTCCCGGCGATCCGGTAGTTGGCGTACTTCCAACCCACGTTGTCGTTCACGCCGTCGGGCGTCGTACCCTGGGCGCTGGAGATGGCCTGGGTCGCCGCCACGTCGGAGGCGACGAACATGCAGAAGTTCGGGTGCGGGCAGGCCCAGTTGGTCCGGATGCTCGTCCCCGTGTAGTCGTTGCCGGTCGAAGCCCCGGCGAGGAAGTTCTCGGTGGCGAGGATCGTGGTGCTCGACCCGTCGATGATCGACGACGAACTGCTCTTGGCGTCCCAGCCGAAGCTCCCGGTGTCGGTCCCGATGAACATGACGCCGGTCTTGATAGCCAGCCCTTGGCCCCAGGTCGGACCACTGGTGCTGTCAACGAGCGACGAGCCGATGTTGGTGATCCCGTCGCCAGGGGTCCAGCCGATGGTGGGCTGACCGATCCATCGCGAGAAGCCGCCGTTGACGACGTAGGTCAGGTTTCCTTGACCGGGCAAGGCGGTCAGGTCGTCCGGGCACTTCAAGATCCCGATCCCGGTGTTACCGATGGTCGAGTTGGACGGGTTACCCGCCGCGATGGCGACGGTCCCGTAGTAGCGGTCTTTCCGGTTATAGGCGTTGGCCAGGTCGAGGTTGTCGATATAGGGCAAGATATCGACAACCCAGTTGTAAAGCGGGTACGAGTTGGCGAAGGTCGTGTTCGGCTTGGTGGTGCTGAACACGCTGTTGATCACCGACTTGTCGACCGTCTTCGGGTCGCTCGTGGCGGTGTTGGTGGTGCCGTTGATGGCGTTCTGGACCACGTAACCTTCGCCGAAGGTCCCGGCGTTGGGGAAGAAGTTCTTCTGGTTGAGGAACCCGGCCAAGCCGATGCCGACCTGGCGGAGGTTGCTGGAGCACTGGAGGCGGCGGGCCGATCGTCGGGCGGCCTGGACGGCGGGCAGGAGCAGGCCGATCAAGACGCCGATGATGCTGATGACGACCAGCAGTTCGATCAGCGTGAAGCCTCGTCGGGTGCGTTGGCGGCGGAGAGCCATGAAAGGGTCCTTTCGCGAAGGGATGGAAGGGCTGATGCTCATCATAACGGCTCGGAGGGCACACACTCAAGACATCTCGAATCGAGCGAATACCTTCCGTACGGTCATGTTGCTTTTTAGTGACGCGACCGTACGGAAATCGAAACATGACTTATCATGCCACGTTTTGCGGGTGGCGGGGGCGTCGAGGAGGATCGATCACTCGATCCGGCGGCGATATGTCACGCAGTCACGGAAGTTGCCCGGGTAGTAAGGGTTGAACCCGGTGGCCTTGGTCCGGTCGATCACGAAGAACGACCGGAACCGGATCTTCTTGCCCGCCGAGGCGCCCAACTCCTGGCCCAGAACGTCGGGGATGCCCAGCTCGGGCGTGCCGTTGCGGACCACCTCGAAGAACCCCACCGTGATCCAGGTGGCGAACTGGTGCGTCCGAACCGTCGTCAAGTTGCTCAGCTTTTGCAACCACTCCGTCCGGTAAACCGGGTGCTGGCGGAGGTCGTTGTTGGGACTAGGGGTGCCGACCGCGCCCGCTCCCAGAAAATTGTTCGCCGTGGTGGCGTTGCCAGGTACCGCCGACTGCGGCGTGTAATTGTCCGGGGCGAAGACGGCCCGTTGGGCAACGACCAGGCTTGGCGGCGTGGGAGAATCCAGCGGCAATCCCCGGTTCGGCACTTGGGAGAGCAGCGCAGTGCTGACCGGCTCGTTGACCGGGAAACCTCTTTCAGGGTGCGCGGAGTATACGGTGGCGTCATAGCCTCCGAAGTAGCTGGCGTTAGAGGTCACCAAGGCGTCCGGGATTTGGAACAACCGACGCGCCGGCGTCGGCGGAATCGTCGGCGGGAACGGCGCTGCGATCGGTCTGGGCGGTGATTCCAGTAGACCTTCGTTGGCATCATACGGCGGCGCGAGCCGGCGTCTGCTCAGAGGAGCGTCCGCGCCGCCCTGCGGGGCGGGTTGCGAATCGATTGGCTTCAACGTATTGACGTACTGCACGGACAGGTACGGGTTCTTGATCCCTGGGTCCTGGACGTACTGGTACGGGGAAGCTTCATTCATCGGCGCCAGCAGTTGGTTGAATTGGACGTAGGGGACTCCTGTAACCGGAGCGTAAGTGAACAAGCTGGCCAAGTTGGCCGGCAACACTGGCGTCGTGCCGGGGCCTTGGTTGGTAGTCGATTGCGTCGGCGGCAAGCTGGCCGGTCGCATGATCGTGTAGTTGATGTCGGGATAGCTAAGCGATCGGTACGGCCGGTCCGCGGCGATTGGCTGGGTTGAGGCCGGGAGCGTGAAAGGGCCAGGTGTATAGTCACCGGCACCGACCTGACCCGCTCCGTGGGCGAACAGGTGGCCCGACCCGCCGTGGCGGAGCTTCAAGAAGTCACTGAACGCCGCCTTCAAGCCGGAAACCTGCTGATAAGGCAGTGGGCCACCGCCGGGATAGTGGGCTTGGTCAGGATCGCGGTAAGTGTATCCCCGGCCGGCGGGGCCATATCCCGTACCGGGGGGGGGGCTATATCCCGTGCCGATGTTGAACGATTGGGTCGCGAAGATTGGGTATCGACCCTGGATATTGCCGTTATTGTCGTGGACCGGGTAGCCGTTGGCGTCGATCTGGCTGACGATATAGGGGATCGTGGTGATGTGGCCCGAAAAGTTCTGCGCAGCGAGGTTCTCGTTGAGCCTCGGGTCGTCGATCAGGCCGGCGAAGACTTCGTCGTCGATCAGGAGGTTCAAGTTGAGCAGGCCGGGTTTGATGTCGGCCCGGTACCAGTCATAGTTGTTGCCACCGCTGAAGGGGTAGTTTCCGCCGTCGGTGGTGCCGATGGCACCGTTGGCCGAGCTGGGGACCTCGAAGAACTCAAACATCTTATGCCAGCCGGTGCCGGTCCAACCGCCGATCTCGGTGGTCATCTGCTTGTAGTTCGGATCGAGCGATCCGGGGGCGGGCGGGGCGACCGACGCCGCCGTGTAGTAGAAGTTGTCGGTCAGGTACGGGAACGTCGGGATGGCCGGGAGGGTGCCCGCCAGGCTGAAGTTCTGTCGACCGACCTGCGACGGATTAGTGGTTTTTGAGGGGGCGACAACTGTGTTTTTAAGAAATCTGTTGTCTGTGCCGGTGGCCGCGTTCCCTGACGCGTCCAGGACGTTGCCGGGGTAAGGTTCCTCGACGAATTGCTTGGTGAACAGCCCGGGCGGGCAGCCGGGGACCAAAAGCAGCTCGGCCACGTTGGCGAAGTCGCGGTCGTGGAACGGGAGATGGGCCCAGTTGGTGTCCGAGTTCGTGTTGGGGCTGTTGATCGACTGCTGAATCGGCAGGGTTGTCTTCTGAGTAAGAAGTTTGCCGGTCTTGGGGTCCGTATAGGTGTAGACGCCGGTGGTGGAGCTGGTCGGCGGCTGGGCCATCTGCTCGGAGTATCCATAAGCATAAGGCGGGCTGGGTGGGCAGATTGACGCGACGCCTACGGCTTTGCTCGGGGCTGTGGGTTGATTCGCCGTTGGGACCGGGGTATCGACGCTGACCAGATGGCCGCCTCGGTACGGTTGGAGTCGTTGCGAGGAGAAGATCGCGTTCTGATCGGCCGTAACGGTGGCCGGGACGGCGGGTGGCCCTGAAACAGGCGGGTTGAACATCGGATTGCTGGCGTCGACGACGGGGAACCGCATCGCATCGACGACGACCATCTCTTTGTTGGGCCGGGCCTGATTCGGCATTTCGGTATCGAATGGATTGGCAGGGCGTCGCAGGTAAACCCAATAATAAGCGCCTTTGGCCGGCGTAGGCGGTGTAGGAATCGTAAATGTGGTCAGAGGGAGCCGGACATTGATCGCCGCCATCGAGGCGACGGGAGGGGTTTCGATGGAGACGCTTCCGGCCGCCGTCGGGGCGGGATCGGTGACCGAGACCGTTCCATTACTGGTCCGGTAGTCGCCGATGACGAAGTGGTCGGGTGTGTTGTTGCTGCCAATTCCTTTGATGGTTGTGTTGGGCATCGAGGCGATGAAGGCGAGTTGCTGGACCGAGTTCTGGATGACCTGGAGGTTTGCGTCGGACGGATTTTTGACGTGGAGCTGCGACGCGGTTGGAGCTTGACTCGTGTTGCCGCCCGCGATGGGATCGTAAAGGGGGACAGCGATCGGGTTAACATCGCCCGAGATCGGATCGGGCCGACCCCATCCGAGGTTATCCGGCGTCACGACGATGTCCCAACCCAGGAGTGAGATCGCCGAACTGTTGTTATTCGCGCCAGGATTGTTTTGCGACTCCGTGAGTGTGTTGAGCAACTCGATAAACATCGCTTGGTAGGTAGTCAGAGTTCCGGCATCGACCGAGGCGCCGTATTGGGCCTGATAGGCGATCGCTTCGTTGATCGCGATCGGGCTATATTCCATCCCATGTTGGACGAGGTAAGTCGGGCTATTGGGCGGCAATGGGTCGGGGCTGTAGAGGCTCGGGTCGTAAGGAAAGTGACCGCCGGGGAGGGGGGTCGTCGAGAAAGTGACGCCCGGAGGACTGACGTTCCAAGTCGTGTCCGACAGGGGGGCTGGTGAGACGCTGGATAGTTGGGCGCTGGCCGTCTTGGTCAAGACGTCGGTGACTTCCAGGTCGGTGTTGACGAACCGGGTCATGGTGCAGTCGGTGTCGCGGAAGTCGATGATGTTGACTACGAACTGGCTGAGGGCGGCGAGTTCCTCGGGGGTGTCCACCGACGACGGGGGCAAGATCGCCTTGAGCATCTGGTAGGTTTCGCGGCACCACTTCTGGCGGATCGGCTCGGCGGGGTCGTTGGAGATCGGCAGCGGGAAGTTCAGGTTGATCTTCCGGTCGCGGTGCGCCAGGGTCGGCGTCTGGACCTGCGCCGCCGACAATGGGTGGTTGTTGATCGTGTCGCCCTGGGGGACGATCACGTTGGTGTAAGGATCGACATGGGCGTTGGGGAAGGCATTGGTGACGAAGACGTTCGATCCTGCCGCTACGGTCGGGTCGAGTGGCTGCGGCATCGTGATCCGCGAGGAGGCGTAGGCCGAGTTGGGCTGATACGAGTAGAT
>JAABUX010007355.1_pt1 | contig 12956 bp, 20 predicted proteins | sample 5561851 | NCBI WGS metagenome assembly JAABUX01 (sample SAMN10711883, study PRJNA513361) | rock metagenome | isolation source: Antarctica rocks | place: Antarctica: Victoria Land, Richard Nunatak red sandstone | collected 2016-01-03 | reverse complement strand
CAAGCTCAAGGTCTCGTTCTACCGCTATCTCGGCGACCGCCTGCACGTGCCGGGCGTCGTCAGCATCCCGCTGCTTCCAGACCTCGTCCGTCAGGCCGCAACGCCAGCCTGATTGCCCGGGAATCTGCCCCAGTTACGTGGATGACCGGCTCAGGCCTGGTAAAACAAGCATATCCGGCCTGATGAGTGGGACCGTCGCGAGATTGGGGGTCAGGCTGCGATCGCCATTGGCGGGTATGGATCGTCGGCTGGCTGGAATCGCTGTCCGAAGCCGGAACCGAGCGTGCCATTATAGACGGCGCACCGAACCTGCAGCAGCAGGTCGGCACCGCGTCGCGACCACCGCATCTGCTGTGATTTGTTCATCCGGCGGTTCACCAGGAAGTTAGCCGTCCCTTCGGTGATCGCGGTGCCGACCCGCAAGCCCGCACGGTGGCGCTCGGCGTAGTTGACCAGCCAAAGCGCCTGGCTGGTCAGGTAGCCATCCAGCGCGCGCAAGGCGGTCCACAGCTTCCGTGAGGGTGCTGTAGACCTTCGCCGATCCGGCTCGCCCTGAAAATGATGCATGACCGCGCGGATGCGATCGATGCTGGTCTGGGCATCCTTGGCCTTGCCATTCCAAATGCGCCAGTGCAGGCGCTCGACCTCCTCGACGATCACCGCCTTCGCCGCCACCCGCTCCGGGTCATCCGCCGACAGGCCGTCGGCGATTTGCTTCAGGTGCTGCAGCCGCATGGCGATGTGGAACCAATCGAGCATCGGCGGCGTCGCGACGCCAGCGTCGGCGAGGATGCGCCGGAGCCCGGGACAGCCGTCGGTGAAGGCCGTCAGCGCCGTGTCCCCGGTTCGTCCGACAGCGTCGAGATTGCGGCAGATCACCGCTCGGATGTCGGTATCGGCTTTGGCGACGGCACCAAAAACCTGGCGGCCACCGGACGGCGTTTCGACATTGCCGACCCGCACCTCCAGATGCCGCTCGCCCTCCGCGCAGCTGCGGATGAACGTCGCATCCAAGGTCACCACGATCGCCGACGCTGCTGTTTCCGGCCGCGTCGCGACATGATCCCCAAGCGCCTCGCCGACTTTCAGGGTATGGCGGCGCAAGGTCTCATGATGCGTTCTCGCGGCGACCGGGAACATCTGCGCCAACACATCCGCGGCGGTCCTGTAGGTCATCAAGGCGCAGAGATGCGCCTGAAGCCGGTCCAGCTCCGGTGTCGATCGGCAATGCGCTGGCCAAGCAATGCCAGCCTCGATCCCGCCACACGCGGCACAGCGAAAGCGGGGAAGCCGTAGCGTGACCGGGCCGAAGAGCGTCGACACCGCATGGTCCCGGTAGTCCTTCAAACGGCAAACATCGCCACAGCATGCGCAGCTCGGCCGCCGAACCGCATGGGTCCCGGCCTGCGCGGCGACGATCTCCCGTTGAACGCCCGCCAGCAACCGCTTCGCTTCGGCCAGGGTCAGACCCACATTGGCGATATCGACGAGATCATCCGGCCTTCTGATCTCCATGATGTCCGCGCATGGCCCCTCGCCCTCAGCCCCAATTTCTACCAACCTCAACATCCAAGCCACGCATCCACCCTCGGCCAGAGAACGAACGCGAAAATACCCAACTGGCCGCCGCACCCCCAATCTCGCGACGGTCCCAGCGATCAACATCCAGTCGGGCGGTCAAACTGCGTGAGGCCAGGTCGCCTTTGGCGTGGATGTTGTTGCCGGTGAATGTCAAAACCGTTAGGGCCGGAACCGTCCGATTTTCGGTGTGTCCCAACACCCGATCCGAGTAGGTTTCGGCAGTCAGGATCTTCTCAATCGTCGGGCAGGTGATCACAGTGCCCAGCGGTATGTTGTCAAATGTGATCGACCCCACGCCTTCGGACAGGTAAGCAAGCAGTGCTTTCCGGCGTTCATCCTCGGACGAGGACCACGCCGCAGCCGCCGGCGTCCTTCCGGTGACAGCAAGGATCACCATCGCCAACGCAGTCGTCTTGCCGCCGCCTCGCTTGCCAGCGGTGACAAAGAATGCGGGCCGTTGGGGAAGCAAGGCCCGTTCGAGGATGGTAAGCGCAAGCGCGATCAGGACGCATTTCCCGCGGAAATCAGTGGACACGTCGCAGAGCCATTCATCGGTCAGGAACGAAAGAGCGTTCCGCGTCTGCTCAGGCGTTGGCTTGGGATCATGGGGCTGGGGGAGCACAGCCCGCATTTCAGGTGGGATGCGGAACACCATTCGCCGATCCCGGTCCAACCCGTTTGGCGCGAGCAGCGTTCCATCCGGCAGCACCAACGGCGCTGTGACCACCGCTTGGACACAGGGCAGTGCTGAATTCCAATACCCCATATAGCTTTTAATGAAGGAAGACGGAAGCGCGACCGGCCCGCCAGGGACTCCGTTCCGAGGCTGACGGACATACTCGATGTGCCGCTCGATCACATAAGCGTAGGAAATCTCGTCGTGCACCGAGAGCAAGGGCATGGCCGGAGCCGGAAGGCGCGTCATGCCGGCAGGCTCGTTTTGGTTCGCGCTGTCCGCCGTCAGCGTATGCAACATCATGGGCACGCGCTCGCGGACTTCGACCGGCATTCCGTCCATGCCGCGCATCGGCGGCTCAGGCTCGGACACCGCCAAGAACACTTCGTCAATCGCCCGCGAAACAGGTGTTTTCTCGCTGTCTGGATGCGGCACCACGAGGCGTACACGTCGATCAGTGCGCGCAGCATCAGCCTGGTCCCGCTCTGTCCCAGCGCGTTCTTGGGCTTGCTCTTTGGTAGCCTGTTTCAGCACGCCGGTAATCTCGCGGAGCTGGACTTTCGACCTCTCCCGCACGAGGACTTTGAGTTCCTGCAGCTCGTCGTCGCTCAGTTCGGCCTTGGACTGCTTTTCCGCGAGGACGTGCAGCGCATCGGCGGCAGGGGCGGCCTCGATTGCAGCTTTGACAGTCGCCACGTCGTATTTGAGATCATAAACCGCATGGCCGTGCGCGAAAGAGTTGACGAACAGCGACAGGTCGGGCCGCTCCATCAGTTTGGCTTTGCATCGGCCGTAGGCGATGCCTTCAAGGGGGTCAGCCATCGTCGCGCCCAGGAACCGGTTCGGGTCCTTCAACACATCGGCGACGGTCGCACCCGCAAACTCAACAGCATCGAAAACCAATTCGACATCTGGCAGCAGAACGCCTCGGCAAATCAGATCGACGGTGCGCTGCGCTTTTCCTGGCGAACCAGCAGTTCGTGCGACGATACGCGCCGCGTGATCCTTCACGAATGCAGCACGGGCCTTCGTGGCGGCGGCGCCGAGGCGCACCCTTTCCTTTGCCTTCCGGCTTGTGAGAGTGTCGGTTTCTACCAGGGTTAGCGCGCGGCAGACGCCGACCGTATCAATCACCTCTGTGCCCGATGTGAAAGGCGCACGTTGCCCGGCATCTTGCGTTAGCGGCGCTTCCAACACCGGGGCGCCCTCAAAAACCAGACGCTCCCCAGAAAAAACCATCCGATCAATGATAGAGCGTTCGAGGAGCTGACCACCGCCACCCACCATCATCCAGCCGAACCCAGCGAGCCAGCAACGGTCGTGCAGTGCCTTTAGGAAACGTTCAGTGTCGACACCGTCTCTAACGTGCAGGAACACATGAACTCCGTTCGACCCGGCTATGGCCTCGCCTGTGTCGCTGCGGACAATCCCAGAACTGGTCGATGCCCGATGAACCCGCTCTGCGCGCTCAAGGTCCGGTGCAACCGCCAGAAGGCTAGGCCAAAAACCGCCGGCCGCATCGACGCGCGACTTCACCTCAGGCGGCATTCCCTTTGTGTCATAGTCCAACAGCACGGCCGCAGATTTTTCCGAGTGGTAGCTGATATGGCCAGCGGTGCGGGCAATCACCGTGCTCGGCGCGTGACCATTTAACTCGGTCAGTTTTTTGTGCGTCACGACTTGGACTTCGTCGGACAGGTCGGAGCGCAACGCGCCGAGAGCGATGGCCTCGTTGCTTTCAAGGCCACCGATGAGCCGCGCGAAAGCGGCAAAGTCATTGAGCCGCAAGCGCTTCGCAGTGCCATCGCTCATCAGACAGGCAGACCCGTCGCTGAACAACGAGCCATCTGCAGCCAAGCTGATTTTCTTGGTGAGCGGTCCGGTGTCGCTTCTAAAGGCAGTAATTTCGATGCCGTTCACTGCACCGTCCTCCCAATTTTCCCGATGCTGGCAGGCACGGCCAGCGCAATCTCGGGCGGGACCAATGCGATGATCGGCGCCGTTCCTACCGACAAGACGCGTTCCCATGCTGCCAAGCGAGCAGGAGCGGTTTCGACCAACACCAGGCGTTTTTGTTCGAGCACGATGTCAACGGCTGGAACGTAGCTGCCAACGCGGTCCCGCATCGTGTTGAGGATCGACTGCCGCGACCAGCGCGCCAGGGCATTCAGTCCAGGCCAGCCGGCCGGGCCTGGATCATGACCGCCGCCTCTATCGTCCGCGATGTAGACGACGGAGGCCTTGCCTGACTTGTTCATCAGGCCAAGTGGTGCAGCCATTCCAGGCACCAAACATGAAAGACCGATGGTGCCGTCCTGCGCTGCGGCCAGCAGCTCGGCCAGCAACATCTCGTGCTGCTCAGCATTCTGGATCGCAGATGCGATGTCGGCGTCAGACATCCGAGGGGGCACGGTCATAGCGCCACCTCCAGCGCCGACGCGCCGTGTTCGCGTGTGATCGCCTCAACCACAGCAAGGCTGAACCTGTCGCTGGCGTCGCGGTCGGCCCATTCGAGAATGGGCGAGAAGCGCTGCTTTCCCTTGTTGTCCCGCATGGGTTGCCCATCGCGGTCTACCAGCGGCTTACCCGGCATCGACGCCCAAGCCTTGCCGTTCGACTGCAACACCGGGATGTCGTTGATGACGAGCGACCGGCCCAACCGGACCTTGGCGAACCCTCGAAGGGAACCTTTTGCCAGGGGCTTCCACCCCAACAGTGCGACCGGCATTGACTGATCGCTCATGCGCGGCTTCCAGCATTATGGGTCAACCGGATCGGCGTGAGGTTTGGCCAAAGTCGACGCAGCGCGGCGGTCGCCTTCGCCTCGACCCCGGCATGGTCAGTCGCGCAACGGTCGCAAATCGCCAAAGCGAGTGCCTGTGTGGGATCATCACAGGATGGCCAAGCGACCACGATGGAAAACCGTGAACCGCGCCGAACTGCCCGTGGACATGACCCGCATAGCCGCGGCGCCTTGCGCGGTGCTGTGGCTATGCTTTTGAGCAGGCTCATTACCGGAACAAGCGTGCGTTTTGCCCGGTCATTGCCCGCATAGGCACCCAGGAGCAGCACCGTCGATTCTGACGGCTGGATCACTTCAAGTTCGAGCATCCCGTCGCCCTGCGCTCGCAGGATGTGAAGCCCGTCCTCCAACTCCTGCTGGGTCGGTTCGGCGCTCATACCCGCGCCTCCCGCAGCTCGCGTTGTTCTGCTGCAAGCCGTGACAAGTGCTCGGCCGCAGTGTGGTGCCCATGCTGAAGTTCGAGATCGGCTAGTATGTCCAGGCGGACTGGCCCAAGGCTGCGATGTCTCGACAACCCAGGATTAACTTGGCCGGGAAGCCAGACGTTTGGGATTAGAGTGTTCATAGGCACACGCTCCGGAAGTCGAGCGCGGCACGCAAAATGGGGTTGGCGTCCGAATGATCGCGGCGTATATAACTGCTGTGCCCAGCTAGAACGCCTATCTGTTCAAGACCCTCACCCGCGCGTGCCGGCGTGGTGTGAGGGTTAAACAGACGCCTGTTCGGCAGCGGCAACCTGCTGATGCGAGCCGAGCGCGGTGGGCGGGGTCAATCCCAGAACAGCCGCGATCTGCGGAAAATCACTGCGACGAATCTGCAAACGATTCTTCGTCCCAGGTGCAGGTTCTGCAGCTATGTCGCCATCCATGACCGCTCGGTAAAGCCGATTATATGTTGATCGTCCCCCCCAGCCGCTTGCATACATCTCACGCAACGTCTGTGCCAAACCAACTTTGTCACTTTTCAGCAAAGGCGGCTCGGGAATGGTGGCGACGCCGGCGCGCAACGTCTGCGCTAGGTCAGCTTTGTTGTCTTTCTGGATCATAGAAGCCCCTTGGTCATGAAGAGGTAAGGTCCAACTCAGTCTCTGAGCAGTGACCGTCCCGACCAGGGCTATCGCATCCTTGCGAATTACCACGTCCGCGGGTAGCTTCCGAAGCGTTCACGCTATCGGACCCCGTGGCAGGGGGACGGTCACTATAAGACGCCGGGGATGCCTTGTGGCAGAGGTGGTCCCCGGCGTTTTCAATTTCCTGGGCAAGCTTGGCAGGCTTGCTGGCATCCAAGAATTGAATGGCTTTGATAGAGTTCTCGTGAATATAGGTATCAGCAAGCAGCTTGCTGAAACCCAGAAGAACCTCTCCTGACAAAATCGTCAGGCGGCGAACTGGAGCCTCTTTGAGAGTTCCTTTGTGGAAGAAGTAAGCTACGCGCCCGGTGCCGTCATCCACAGTTAGTTGTGCATAGGGCATGTCGGTATCGTTACAGAGCGTTAGTGTCCAAGACCGGACCAATGCCTCAGATTCTGGGGTGAGACCTTCCCCCCTGCTGAAAGGCAAAGCCAGCTTCTTGAATGTGCAGCCCAAGGCTGAGCCAAAGTGATGCCCTCCCGGCGCTGGCAATCCAGCAGGACGCGACCCTGCATATGGCAAGCTATCAGACAGGCGAACTTCGTGCGACGCATTGGAAGGACTAGAGGCAGCTATCGACAAAACAGTATGTACCATATGATCAGACTGCCAGTGGACTGCTCCACTGCCACCACCTTGCCCGCCACTTGGCGTTAGTCCGTCTTGTTGAATGGCAGCAGCCTTCTTCGCGATGGATTTTCTTTCCACGCTCGCCTGGTAAGTCAGAACTTGTTGCCGCACTGCCATACATTGACATGTAGAACGAAAGAGAGTGCAAAACAAGCGGAATATCACGCCGGGGGGAAAGTTTTTTCCAACGGTAGGTTTCCATATAAGCTACTTATATCAGGAGTTCGGTGCCCCTAGTGCGGAACAGCCTATGCCCCAGACCTTGCGAATGGGACGCCTGACAAATCCTAGCTTGGCTTGTTGCCCTCTCATTTCGCAACCCCCAAGGAGATGCCGCTACCCGCTCCGCAGCGCCGCCGCCAGCTGCTCCAGCCCCTCAACCGCGTCATCCAGCGCCTCCACCGTCTGCTTCGACCGGACCGCCACGTCGGCCGCCTGCCCCAGAAACACATTTCTGATCGAGTTGGCAGCGCCGGCTTCCGTCAATGCGCCGCGACTGGCACGGGCGGCCTGCTGGATGGCGTGCACATGAGCATCGTGTCGTGCCGACAGGTCGCGCAGCATGTCTGCGATCACCACCATGCCCGACCGCGTGGCGTCGAGCTTCGCCAACCGCGCCCGATCCCGGCGCGTCATGGGCAGGAGATGCTTTAGCAAGGGGACTCGATGCAGCAACAACGCGCAAGCGTGGCCTGCGTGGCGTTTTCTGGCAACTTGGCCCTGATGGGCGCGCTCCTAATCATCTCGCAATGAGGCCCCGAGCCGCTCCAACGCCTCGGTTGCCCGGTCCAACATCTCGGCTGTTCCTTTTGATCGGGCCACGGCGCTGTCCCTGTGCATGTTCACGACGCTTTCGAGGGCTGCCAACTTCGGATCGCTTGTAAGGCGTTCGGCCCCTTCGCTGTATTGTTCGCGAGCGGACTTCCTGGCCAGGTGCGTTCGCGCATCTTCGAGCGCCGAAAAAACGCGCAACACGTCAGCAATGGCCGCAAGTCTCCCTCGGGCGTCCGCGAGTTTGCCCGCCAATGCACGTTCACGGCGTGTCATGAACAGAGGCCGTCTCGCTTGAAGAAATCCACGTTCAATCATCGTGCAACCGTGGACTAACTGACGCTTGCTGACAACGCGACACGTCCTCATGTCCAGGCCATGTTTTCTGTCACCAAAGAAGATGCAGCCGCGATCCGTGCTGTCTTCCACCAAGAGGGCGAATTGTCTGCGGCCGTCGAGGTGCGGCGGAGGTTTCCGGGGATCACGGACATTGCGGAAGCCCGACGATGCGCCAGGACGATTGCCGGCTGGACAGTGCCACCAGATCCACCACCTACATTGCTAAAGCAGCGGCCCAAGAGGCGCCTCTAGCCTCAACAGTTGCGTTCTCCAAGGACGGCGCCTGCACGAACCAGGCCGAGAGCTACGTTTCCCGCCTGCGCCGCGCTTCCCGCCTGACTTGGGCGGCGTGGCGGCGTTGGTGGCTCTAATGGGTGAGGCTAGGCGTGTCGGCGTGGTGGTGGATGGCGCGGACGAGGTGACGCGCTGCCGCGGCCCGATGCCGAGTTGCTGGCGCTGTGCGGGGAGGTCATCGGCGCCGACCGCATCGCGGAACGGGAGGTGAGGAAGGTAAAAGGGCAGTAAGCCGCGCCTTGCGAGGTATATAGATCGTCGTCAGCGTGGGCCGGCAGCGGGGATACCGGAATGCGGGTGGATTGGATGGTCTTGATTGCTTTGCTGGTTGGGCAGGGCGCCCAAGCCAAATGTCAGAGTGATCTGCCAGTAGGCAGCCGTTTGCTGGCCCGCAAAACGATCTCAGGTTGGATTGAGCAAGGGCAGGAGAAGGAAGGCTATGAGGGCTGCGCATATGGACGGGTTCTGGTTTTCTCGGACAGGACTGGCGTGATGTGCAGCAGCTACCTCTATCAGTATGCCTATAACCCGAGCGCAGAAATTTGGGCCATACCCAGCGGCTTGCAACTATGCGTCGAAGGACAAGAGATGCAGGTGCAGCAGGTTAGATAGGAGTGGATTTGATGAATGTGGATATTGATGCATCATCAGTTCAGCTCGTGGTGTTGCACCCGCTCCGCGAGGTCCACCAACATACCGGACACCGATGGCCGGCCCGGAATAATGGACAGGCAGCCAGGCGGCTTGCTACGGTGCGGGTATGGGAAAGCAGACACCGCCGCCGAAACCGCAGCCTAAGCCTGTCCCGACCGGAACGGCAGGGGTCCCGCCAAAGGTCATCAAGTAGCAGCACGGGCCACCGCGTAAGCTATTCCTCCTAGGAAGGGAGCGGCTATCAGCATCCAGCCGGACCACCGCAGAAGCGTGCCCATCCCTTCCAAGCGGGTGTTGTTCCGCTGGATGCCCGGGCTGATGCCTTCGGCCACGGACTCCAGCACCTCCAGTTCTGTACCCAGAGTGTCACCCATGATCACAGTAGGATCATAGCCGGCCTGCGCCCAATTCCGCGGTCTGGCCGCATGGATGCACATGCCTGCTGCGCCGAACAGGAAGGTGCCAGCCGCCGCAGCTCCCACGCGAGGAGCAACACCTGTGGTGGCCGCAGTCGCAGCGGCAAGTGCCAGAAGGCTTGCAGCGGCCCATCCCGTGATGGCTGTAGCCCTGGCTTCGAGGGCCGTGCGGATGGCGGCCTGTGCCGCTAGGCGAAGTTCACCCTGCCGAACGGCCTCTTTCGCCTGCCAAAGGCGTAAATCGCCGTCTTGGATGTTCGCGCCGACCTCAATCTGTGAGGGAACTTGCTGGTCCGACATTCTGGTCTTTCGACGAAAGCTTGTGGGACAAAGCTCGCCTACCTCTCGGGCACGTCCGACACCATCCCGGCCAGTGCTGCCCGGATGGCGGACAGGTCCAGCGGCGCAAGTTGGGACGGTGCGCTTCCAAGAGCTTCGCGCCGGGGCGCCTGCGAGCTGTCGAAAGTGCGTATGCGCGGGAATGCCACCCGAGCCAGCACGCTGTCCGACGGTGCCCAGAGATAGCCCTCGCCGCGCCCGAGCTGTGGCAGCTCGGCCAGGATGCGCTGCCCCACGGCCCGATCCGCTTGCCCCAGAATCCAGCGGCCGATGGCCTCTCGATCTTGGCTGGAGGTGAGCTTCATCGACACCAGGATGTCAGCCTGGCTCAGGACATCTTTATGCAGCACCGCGGGCCGCTGAGTGATCAACCACGGCACGAAGCCCCGCACATGCCCGCGGCGCACGATCTCATCCACCCGGTTCAGCAAGTCGTAACCATCCTGGTGCACCCGCTGTGGCGCCCACAAGTCGGCCTCGTCCAGCACGAGGTGCAGCGGTTCGTCGTTGGCTGCAAAAAGCGTTTCGGTGAACGCCGTCATGAACGCGCGCTGCGCGGCGGCGCTGCCAAGGTCGGACACGTCCACCACGCAGGCACCTGCATGTGTGCCGACCAGGCGGCCGAGGGCGGCGCCCATGCGGGGGGTGAGTGGAAAGTCGGCGTGCCGGCCGCCGAACACCGTCACGGAAAAAGGCGGGGGCAACGCGCCGTCTGGGGCCGCGCGCAGCCCCCACCACACCCCAAGCGGGTCCACGACACAGAGGCGCCCGCCTCCATCCATCAGGTGCTCAGCCAGTCCCTTAGCGGCGTACGTCTTGCCCGATCCCGAGGTGCCCACGATGGCCAGCCGGTCGTTCAGCGCCGCCAACGGCAGCACCCCGGCAATTTTGTTGCTGTCCAGGGTGGTGCGCCCGGCTGCAGGAGCTTCCGCCCTCACGCGGTGCGCGGTGATGATGCGGCTGATGGTTGGCTTGCTGACCTTGTATCGCCGTGCCGCACGGGCCGCGGTGCTCCGGCCGCCTAGCACATCGTCTGCAATCTCCAGCCGCTGCTGCTCGGTCAGCTTTGGACGCCGCCCACTTCGGCGCCCCTCGGCCGCCGCGGCGGCAAGCCCCGCGGTGATGCCCTCGCGGGCGGCGCTCCGATCCAGCGCGGCTAGGTTGCCAATGGTTCGCACCGCCGCCTGACCCGCCTCCGTGGCGGTATCAATGCCCTCCTCAAGGCTGCGCAGGCCTGCGCCTACAGTGGTGATGCGCCCGACGCAGCGCACCACCTCGGGCAAGGACCGGCCGAGATCGCCTAACCGCGCAACAATAATCATGTCATCCGGGTGCAGAGCCTCAAGCATCCGGCGCAGTTCGGGCTGCTCCCATCGGCGTCCAAAAATCAAGTCTTCGATGACCCGCTCGCAGCCCGCATCGTTCAGTGCCTGCCTTCGCACGACTAAGGCGTCCTCGCTATCGGTCCTGTTCCTGAGATACCCGATCAGCATGAGGCTACCCGCCGGCCTGCCACCGCAACGATGTTTTCAGGGCTGGGAAGGGTCCAGAGAGACGTGTTCTGCATCGGCATAAAATCATGTTTCGCAACCTATCTATTTTGTGAGCAAAATCATCGGATTAGGTGTTTCATAAAGATATGCAAAACATGCCATATTACTAGAGTTTGTGCAAATTTCGGTTCCGTGCTCGCCTGGTCGCCGCCGAACGGGCAGAGTGTCAATCGGAACCTAGATCTTGCCGCTGCAGGACGGCCCGGTCTAGCGACAGACCGTGATCGACGCCCATGCTTGTCCATCACAACGCGTGCCGCCATCTCCAGGAGGTGTTCATGGTCACAGAAGACGACGCCGCCGCGATCCGCGCTGCCTTCGACCAGGGCGGCGAGTTTTCGGCCGCCATTGAGCTGCGCCGCCGGTTCCCTGGCATTGCCGACAATGACCAGGCCCGGTTGTGCGTTAGGACCATTGCCGGCTGGAGGGAGATGCCCGAGCCGCCACCGCCGCGGCCCAGGAGGCGGTCCTAGACGCTGATCAGGCTAGGTTGTTAACCACTCGGACCCGCATCGCCGTGCTCGACATGTCGTGCGCGTCGAGCCATGCCGCCCACCGCGCTGCCAAGGCGCGGCACCAAGCTGCCGTATGCTGGTGAGCAACCACGTAAAGGCCCGCCAACGGCGCCAAGCGGACCAGCATCTGCGCTGCGACCCAGGCTGCGACCCAGGCCAACGCTAGACCAGCCCATGCCGGCAGATGCGAGGCCAGCGCGCAGAGCACATCGGCTGTGCGGTCGCGGAAAACTGCGATGACTGCGTCGAAGAGGTTTCTCATTCTATGTTCCTAACGATTCGTCCACGATTAGACGAACCGCGCATTTTGCATCGCATCTGGGAGTGATGCACAACCCCCATGATGGCGACGCCAGCCGCTGCCGCTCAATCCAGATACGGCTCCAGCAATGACGGCCGAGGTTTCACCGGACGCTCTATGTCGCTGCGCTGAACCCAGGCTGACAGCTCGGCACGATCCTTGGCCGGGCGTCCCTCAACCTCGCGGAACCGCACCTGCAGCTCGGCCTGCTGCGCTAGGCGGTAGCGGTCTAGGTCAATGGCGTCCGCGGACACGTCGGCCACGTGATGGGTGCTCATGGAGTATGTCCTTTCGGGAAATGGCCGGTTCGGCAGATGCCATGATGGGTCTGCATCGAGCTGCAAAAACCTCGTGCTGTATGTCGGCGAGATGTGCAGGATGCAATCGGCGTATTGGAGCGCGGCGGGAGGGTCAGATGAAAAACCGGCTGAGCCTGGAATCGCTGGAGCAGATGATGTGGTGGTGGACGATCCTCTATGTCGGCATGGTGTCCGAGGATTATGGCCTCCATGCGCCATACGGCCGCTTCACGGCGAACCTCTGGGTGCTGGGCATGAGTGGGGTCGCATTTGGGATACTGCGTGTGATCCGCTGGAGGCGAGAGCGAAAGGTTGCAGCCGCCGGGTAAGACATCCCCCGACCGGCTAAGGCGGCGGCACCAGCTCGACCGACCAATCGGGCGGCGGGCCATGGTTGAATGTCCGGTGGTAGCCCGCCACCAAGTACACCGGCACCGGTTTCCCGCTGCACTTCGAGCACCGTAGTGCACGCAGCACCGCGCTGAATGCCCGATCCCCGCGCTCCAGCAACATCCGGATCGGCAGCAGCACCGTGCCCGGGGTAAGTTCGGGATACGTGTAAAAAGTAGTCACAGGGCCTGCTCGAAGGGGAGCGGCTGTGGGTCCAGCGGGCCTGGCAGATTGGCCATGTCGAGGGCGTATTTGCCGAAGCGCA
>JAABUX010007354.1_pt1 | contig 12957 bp, 11 predicted proteins | sample 5561851 | NCBI WGS metagenome assembly JAABUX01 (sample SAMN10711883, study PRJNA513361) | rock metagenome | isolation source: Antarctica rocks | place: Antarctica: Victoria Land, Richard Nunatak red sandstone | collected 2016-01-03 | reverse complement strand
CCGCGGCGAGGTCTTCGACCGCGACCGGGCAGCGGTATTCGTCGGTGAACAGGCGGTCCTGGCGCCGGCCCGCGGCGATGTCCAGGATCATGCGCGTGTGCTGGTCGGGCGGATCGTGGCTCAGGATGAGCGAGGTGCGCACGATCGCCGCCCCTGGCGCGATGGCCGCGACGGCGGTTTCGGCGGCGGCTTTGGCCGCGCCATAGGGCGTGATCGGACTGGGCGGCGCCGTCTCATCGTAAGGGCTGCCGCGGCCATCGAACAGCGCGTCGCTGGAGAGGTGGATCAGCCGCGCTCCTACCGCGGCGGCGGCGAGGGCGACGTGAGCCGCGCCGTGCGCGGTGACGGCCCACATCAGCGGGCCGCGCTGTTGGTAGGCCGCTTGCACGACCGCGTCCGGCCGTACGTCTCTTGCCAGGTCGGCGACCGCGCCGGGATCACGGATGTCGAGGCGCCGCCAATCGATTGGCGCATAGGGAACAGTGTCCGCGGGTACCGTGGGCGCGCTGTGGTGCGTGCCGATAACATCCCAACCGGTAGCCTGGGCATGCGCGGCCACGTGGCGGCCCAGCAAGCCGCTCGCGCCGACGACCAGCAAGCGTGCCATCTACAACTCCTCGCGGCCCGCTACACGCCTGTCCACCACGCCCAGCCGTTCAAGGTCCGTGAAAAGTCGTAGGCGCGCGGAAGTCTTGGGGTCGTGTGACGAGTCACCTGGGAGCGCGTGTCACGCGCTCCCAGGGCTTTTGCGCGCCTACGAAAAGTCGCTGCCGTGGCGATGGGAGAGGCATCCCCAGCCCAACATTGCACGGACCCCCACCATGCCCGGCCGTTACTCTGACCCGGCGGCGGTCGGGATGGGTCCGAAGGTCGGGATGACGACCGGGTTGAGCGTCGGGGTCGCGGTTGGTGGGACCGTCGCCGTCGGAGTGGCCGTGGCGGTCGCGGTCGGTCGCGGGGTCGTGGTCGGTCGCGGGGTGGTCGTTGGCGAGGGCGTGGCGGTCGCGGTATGTGTCGGAGTCGCGGTGGCCGTATAGGTCGGAGTTGGGGTACGGGTAGGCGTCGCGGTATGTGTCGGAGTCGCGGTCGCCGTATAGGTCGGAGTCGCCGTATGGGTGGGCGTTGCCGTTGGGATCGGTGTCACCGTGCGGGTGGGTGTCGCCGTGGGCAGGGGCGTTGGCGAGTGGGCGCGCATGACCACGATGGCCTGGTCGCCCAGGACATCCCAGCCGGCCTGGAACTGCTCCACCGTATAGTGCCACAACCACTGGCCGCGCGAGTATCGCTGGTAGTCGGGGTTATCGAGATAGAAGCCGGTCGCGTCGTAGCCGACAAGCACCTGCGCGTGCTCCTCTTCGTTCCAGGGGACGATGCGGCCGGCCCAGGTGGTCCAGGTGCGCCGGCGCAGGGCCGGTGTGACAGTATAGAGCGAGAGCTTGGGTATCCACACGACCACGGGATGGCCCGTGCTGATGGCCTGGCGCAGCCCGGCCACTGTCAGCTGTGAGCCGCCGTACGATCCGTCCATGCCATGGCGCCGCAGCAGAGCAAGGATAGGCGGCGCGTAGACCCCGTAGCCGTGCAACGGCCAATCGTCGCCGCGCGTGATGTCGCCGACAAAGGCCTGGTACGGGTCGCCCCAGCGGACTACCGCGCCACCCGCGCTGTACACGGCCGGCCGGCGGTCCATCGGCAGCTCGTCGACCAGGGTGTGCTCGGGGATGTCGGTCCCCAGCATCTCTAACGCGATGTGGGTCGACGCCGCTTCACAACTGGCGACGTACATTTGCTGATAGCGCACGGGGTTGTCGAGCATCACGCGAACCGGCAACCGTGCGCGCGCGCCGTAGCCCGCCGCGGATACAGGAGCCGCGGCATAGGTTGCGGCCAGGTTAGGCCAGGCGGAGAGGGTGACGGCGAGGGTCAGCGCGACGGTGGCGAGGGTCATGCGGCGTCGGGCGCGTGGGCTGTCCGTGTCCCGCGGAGCGTCGTCCATATGTCGTCCCTTGCTCTGTACTATAACGGCCAATACCTAGTAAAATATGCCGCACCTATCACCTATCACCTACGTCGCTATTGTCGAGCGCCTCGATCTCGCGGTCTATGCGGCCGAGCTCGAGGTATTCCTCGCGGTGCATGGCGTAGGCGCGTTCCAGCAGCAACTGGCAGAGGCGGCGGCCATGCTCGGCGGGTTCCTGAGCCGCGGCAAGCAGGCGGGCGCCGCGATACTTCGCCGGCAGCGTCTCGATCAACGCGCGCATCTCGCGCGAGGCCTCGGCCACGCCGCGCGTATCACCTCGCTCGGTCGAGTCGCGCAGCGTCCCGGTGAGCTTGGTCAGCTCGGCCAGGCGCTGGCCCTCGCCCATCGCGCTGTACACGGCCGCCGCCGCGTCCAGCTCCGGCGTCGCTCCGCTCGACTCGACGATCAGGAGGTCGGCAGTATAGCTCTGGTAGCCCGTGGCATAGGTCTCGGCGGCGTAGCCGGTCTCCAGCAGCAGCCGTTGCGGCTCGTCGTCGAGCACGCTCCCGCCGTAGATGAGGTCGTCGCCGCGCACCTCGGCCAGGCGTTGCAGATAGGCGCGCCCCGGCGCCTCCTCGGGGACGGGCGGGAGCGGGACGGGCCGGTTGCCTTCCAGTCCGCCCGTGGGCAGGTTTGCCGCGAACATGGGCGGCATGTACCTGGCCAGGTTCATACTGATTGGCGGGACGATCAGATACGTGGCGAGGACGCGTTCGGGAGAGCCGGTTGTGAAGTAGAGCAGGGCATGGCCGGTCGGCCGGTCGGCGTCGCCGCGCTCGTAGGTGAGGTTCATGGCGTAAGTATAGGGCGCCGCGCGCCTGCTGAATAGCGGGTTACTGTGCTACGGGTGCACCCCGAGATTGTGAGAGCTGGCCTGACCATAAATGGTCATGGCAGGGACGGACCCTGAAGGGTCTCCCCTAGCCTGTCACCCGGTGCGACCCGAGCTCTCACGCCGACCTTTTAAGGTCCGTCCCTGCCATGACCTTTCAAGGTCAGGCTGCCCGCACGCACGATCACAATCTCGGGGCGCACCCCTGTGCTACAGACCATAGCGGCGCAGGTCGCGCGTGGGCGGGGCGGGGAACAGGTCGGGGTGGAGGGCATGCGCCAGGATTTCCAGGCCGTCGACCATGCGCGGCCCCGGCCGCGCGAAGTAGGCCGAGCCGTCGGCGACCCAGACATCGCCGTGGGTCACGGCCGGCAGACCGCGCCACTCCGGCCTGTCCCGCACCAGGGCTAGCTCTTGCGCGGCCCGCGCCGTGTCGAAGCCGCAGGGCATGGCCACCACGATGTCCGGGTCCGCCGCCGCGACCTCCTCCCAGGTAGCGCGCGTGGAGGGCACGCCTTCCTGGCCCAGCACCTCCTCGCCGCCGGCCAGCCGCGCCAGTTCGGGTATCCAGTGGCCGGCGCGGAACGGCGGGTCGATCCACTCCATGCAGAAGATGCGCGGGCGCGTGGCCGCGGTGGCCGCGCGCTCCCGCACGCGGTCGATGCGCCCCCGCAGGTCCGCCACCAGCGCGGCGGCGCGCTCCTCGCGGTCGGCGTGTGCGCCGACCAGGGTGATAGTGGCCAGGATGTCGCCCAGGGTCATGGGCTCCAGCGAGATGACCGTCGTGTCGCCGGGCAGGATGCGCGCGGCGCGCCGCACCTCGGAGTAGGAGACGGCGCACACGTCGCACAGTTCCTGGGTCAGGATGAGGTCGGGCCGCAGCTCGGTCAGCAGGCGCTCGTCCAGCGTATAGATGGCGCGGTGATCGTGGATGCTGCCCGCGACGAGGCGGTCGATGGTGGCGCTGTCGGCGTGCCCATCGAGCGCGGACGCCGTCACGGCCGGTTTGGCGCGCGCCTCGGGCGGATAGTCGCACTCGTGCGTGACCCCGACCAACTGATCGGCCAACCCCAGCGCGCAGACGATCTCCGTGGCGCTGGGCAGAAGAGAGACGATACGCATACGTTAGCTCAGCCTGCCACGGATGCGGGCATCCCCGTTGCCTCAGCAGGTTCCACCACTGTCGAACTCCTTTCCCAAAGAGAAGGCAAGGGACTGGGTTCGGGGATAGTATCATTATGAGACAGAGAGACAAAGAGCCAGCCCCGTTGCGCGTCACGGATCATCTCGATCGCTTCTTCGATGGTGTCACCCTGGCTCATGCATCCGGGTAAATCAGGGATGCGCACATACCATCCGCCGTCATCAGGGACTAACTCGATACGATACGGTTTGGTCATGTAGTGTTCGACCGCTTGCTCGATTGCTTCCATTGTCATGTCGTGGGCTCCTCCAAGAGGTCCAGGGCATCTTTGACGTAGTTTTCTTTCAGGAAGGGGGTGCGTTGCGGGACTGAGAGGGTGCGACCGCCGCGACGATAGACTTTATGGCTACTGCCGCGTTGTTCGGCTGTAAATCCAGCGCCTCGGAGCACGACATCAACTCATCGGGCCGCACCGTTTTGGGATTCTGCCTCATGGCTTCGACGCGTTTGTTTCTCTTGGCCGCCATCTTCCCTCCACTTATCATGTCAATTTTAGCGGACTAGTAAGTTAGCGCGTGGAGAAGGACCCGTGGGCTGTTGCGCCAATCCTTGGCGCGTTCGATAGATGTGGTACAAAGAGGGCAGGGTCGCGCCTCGCGTTTACCCTACAAGAGAATGAGCGGTACAAGCCCTGGTCAGGGCATAGTGGTACAGAGGAAAGGGGATGGGTATGGACGAGCCAATCAGGCTTACCAGCCTGGCGCGCTGCGCGGGTTGAGCCAGCAAGGTCAGCCCGGCTGACCTGGCGTACGTGCTACGCCACCTGCCGCCGCCTACCGATCCCAACCTGCTAGTGGGGACCAATACGGCCGACGACGCCGGCGTGTACCGCCTCTCCGCGGACATGGCGCTGGTGCAGACGGTCGACTTCTTCACGCCCGTGGTGGACGACCCCTACTGGTTCGGGGCTATCGCCGCCGCCAACGCGCTCTCCGATGTCTACGCTATGGGCGGACGCCCTCTCACCGCGCTCAACATCGCGGGCTTCCCCGTGGGCACGCTGCCGCTCGACGCGCTCTCCGAGATTCTGCGCGGCGGCGGCGACAAAACCCGCGAGGCCGGCGTGACCGTCGTGGGGGGGCATACCGTCGACGACGCCGAGCCCAAGTTTGGCCTTGCCGTGACCGGCTTGATCCACCCCGACCGCATCATCACCAACGCCGCGGGCCAGGATGGCGATGCGCTTGTCCTGACCAAGCCGCTGGGCTCCGGTATCGCCACCACGGCGATCAAGCGTGGCCTCGCCTCGAAAGAGCTGGAGCACACGGTGATTGCCTTGATGGCCACGCTCAACCGCGCCGCGGGCGAGGCCATGGTCGAGGCCGGCGCGCACGCCGCCACCGACATCACTGGCTTCGGCTTGCTCGGCCACCTCGGTGAGCTGGCCGCGGGCAGCGGATTGGCCGCCACCATCAAGGCCTCAAGCGTGCCGCTCATCGACGGCATCCTGGCCCTTGCCGCCGACGGCGTCGTGCCCAGCGGGACGCGGCGCAATCTGGAGTCGCTGGAGGGCAGGCTGACGGTCGCGCCGGAGGTCCCTGAGCCGTTGTGCCTGGCGCTGGCCGACGCCCAGACCAGCGGCGGCCTGCTGATTGCCGTGGCCCCGGCATCGCTTGACACGTTGCTGGAGAGCTTGCGGCTGCGCGGCGCCAGCGGCGCCGTTGTTGGGAGTCTTGGCGCGGCCGGCGTCGCGGGGAGCGTCACGGTCGAGCCCTGACCGTCCGCGTGATTGAGTGGCGCGGTCGGGCGCGGGGACGAGGCCGGATCTATCCCTATCTCCGCGCGCTGCCGCTCGTTTAGCGATGGTGAGCGCCGGCTGCTGGCGCTCGATCGCGCGCGTTCCCTGGAGGATGCGGACCCCGATGCCCCCGCGCTCCGTCGGTAGGAGGAGCGTGGCGCGCCGACCTGGTCGCCGTTCTGGCCATCGGACAGGCCCGCGCGGGAGGAGAGCCTGTCGCTGCCGCACGAGATGGGCGACAAGATCCGTGAGGTCGATGCCCTCCGTCATGCCCGGCCCGAACCCGTGACGATGCGGCCGGGCGTGGCCCCCGTGTGGGCGCCGCCGGACAGGACGCGCACGCCGTTGATCCACACGTCGCGGATGCCCACGGAGAGCCTGTGCGTGTCCGCGAACGTGGCCCGGTCGCCCACGGTCGCGGGGTCGAAGACGACCACGTCGGCGTGGTAGCCCGGCGCCAGCAGTCCACGGTCGCGCAGCCCCAGGCGGGCGGCGACGGCCCCGCTCATCTTGCGCACGGCGTCCTCCAGCGCGATGACCCCTTCGTCGCGGACGTAGTGGCCCAGCACGCGCGGATACGTTCCGTAGGAGCGCGGGTGGGTGGGACCGAGGGCCGTGGCCCAGGCCGGGTCGAGCCCGCCCGCGTCGGTCGAAATCTTCATCCAGGGCTGGCGTAACTCCAGCCGCACGTTATGCTCGTCGATCATGAAATAGGTGGTGAAAATGCCTTGCCCCTCGGCCAGTAGGAGGTCGCACGCCGCGTCGATCCACTCCTGGCCGCGCGCCGCCGCGATCTCCGAGAGCGGCCTATTCACGTAGGCGGCGTGCTCGGGGCGGCGCAGGTCGAGCGGTACGACGCCCTCCGGTCCGGCCAGCGTGCCCATCGGCTCCCAGTCAGCGCCCGGCGCGAGCGCCTCGGCGCGGATGCGCGCCCGCGTCGCCGGGTCGCGCAGGTTGTCGAAGAGCTTGCCGTCGGCCGAGGCCCACGGCGGCAGCACGGCGGTCAGCGTGGTCCCGCCCGCCACGTAGGGGTACATGTCGGCCGTTACGTCCTGCCCGGCGGCGCGCGCCGCGTCGATGCGCGCGATCACACCGGGCATCTTGGGCCAATTGCGGCGGCCGGACGCCTTGAGGTGGTAGATCTCGACCGGCGTCCCCGCGCGGCGCCCGATGTCCAGCGCCTCCTCGACCCCCTGCTCCAGCCCGTCGGCCTCCGAGCGCATATGCGTAATGTAGAGGCCGCCGTAGCGGCCCGCTACCGTGAGGGCCTCGACGATCTCGTCGGCGCTGGCGTAGTGGTCGGGCGGGTAGATCAGGGCGTAGGACACGCCGAAGGCGCCATCGTCCATGGCCTCGGCCACGACCCGGCGCAATGTGGCCAACTCGTCCGCGTCGCACGATCCCATGGCCATGCCTTTGACGTACTGGCGCAGCGTGCCGCCGCCCAGGAACGAGCCGATATTGGGCGACACGCCGCGCGCGACCATGGCGTCAAGCCAGTCGCCGAAGCGCCGCCAGCCGCGCGCGCGCTCCTCCCACTCACCGAGGTCGACGCGCAGGAAAGCCTCGCCGAACGGATCAGCGATCTTCCCGCCGAGCGGCGCGGGCGTCCAGCTCTCGCCCATGATCTCGGTGGTGACGCCCTGCGTGACCTTGGACAGGCAGCGGCCGTCGAGCATCAGCGGGACGATGGAGTGGCTCTGGATGTCGATGAAGCCGGGGCAGACCACCATCCCCGCGGCGTCGACCTCCTCGCGCGCCCTCCCCGTGGGGAAAAGGCGCGGCGGCGCGATGTCCACGATACGGTCGCCGCGGATCGCGATGTCGCCGTGGTACCAGGGGTTGCCCGTCCCGTCGACGACGCGCGCGCCGCGGATCAGGACGTCGATGTCCGCGTCCGGCGCGCTCATTAAGCCACTCCGTCGCGTGTGAACACCTCGCGCCGTGTCGTCACCGCCTCGAGCGCCGCGAGGTCCGGCTCCACGCCGATACCCGGTCCGCTAGGCACGGAAAGGGTGCTGTCGTCGTTGAGCGTGAAGTCAGGGCCCGCCACGTCATGGGCGAAGTAGCGGGCGCTGGCCGAGATATCGCCCGGCAGCGTGAAGCCGGGCAGCGACGCCAGCGCGACATTGTGCGCGCGACCGATGTTGGTCTCCAGCATGCCCCCGCACCACACGGGGATGTCGCGGGCGCGGCACAGATCGTGAATCTCGCGGCTGCGGCGGTGGCCGCCGACGCGTCCCGCCTTAATGTTGATTACGCCACAACTACCCAGGTCGAGCGCGTGGCGCGCGTCGTCGGGCGAGTGGATGCTCTCGTCGAGGCAGATCGGCGTGCGCAGCTCACGTTGCAGCGTGGCGTGGTCGACGATGTCGTCGTCGGCCAGCGGCTGCTCGATCAGCAGCAGGTTGAGCGCGTCCATGCGGTGGAAGATCGGCGCGTCGGCGAGGGTGTAGGCCGAGTTGGCGTCGACCTGCACCAGGGTATCAGGAAACGCGGCGCGCACGGCCTTGACATATTCTTCGTCCTGGCCGGGCGCGATCTTGAGCTTGACGCGCGCGTAGCCGTCATCGACGTAGTGCGCCACCGTGGCGACAAGCGCGGATGGCGAGGCCTGAATGCCGACGCTCACGCCCACGGCCACGCGGTCGCGCGCGCCGCCCAACACGTCGCGCAGGGGCACGCCGCGCGCCTTCGCCGCGAGATCCCAGCAGGCCATCTCCAGGGCGGCCTTGGCCATGTTGTGCCCACGTATGGAGGCAAGCAGGTCCCAGACATCCATGGGGTCGTCGAGGTCATAGCCGAGCAGGCGCGGTATCAGATAGTCCTGGAGCACATGCCAGGCCGTCCCGACGGTTTCATAGGAGTACCAGGGTCCCTCCATAGCCACGCACTCGCCGTAGCCGGCGAGACCGTCGGCGCGTACGGTGACGATGATGCAGGGCCGCTCGGTCTGCGTGCCGAAGCTGGTGGTGAACGGGCCGACCAGCGGCAGCGTGATCCGCCGCAATTCGATGGAGTCGATCTTCATTGCACATCCTTCGCGCTACTTTACTACTACGACAACGTGACATTGACCTGCGACTGAAGTCGCATGGCAAACCAGGGACACTAAAGTGTCTTACCACCCGACGCCTCAACGACACCTGCGACTGAAGTCGCATGGCAAACCACGGACACTGAAGTGTCTCCCCACCCGGCGCCCCAACGACTTTAGTCGTCGTCCTTTGCCATGCGACTTTAGTCGCAGGCGGATCCTAACGTTGTCGTATCAAGGCGCGGACCAGATCATCCAGGCATTTCACCGGGCAGGAGGACGTAGGCGCCGGCGCTGAAGTCGCGCACCACGTAGCCATGCGCGAAGGCCCACGAGAGCGCGCGGCGCAGCGCCAGACGCCAGTCCAGCGCCGCCGCGGGGTCGCGCTCTTTGATGGCGGTGCTATCCTCCGGTATCCAGACGGAGAGCGGCGCGTCCGCGGGCGTCCGCTCGAGGCGGAGGACCGGCTTGCCCCCGTCCGCGCTCAGGATGGGCGTGGCCGCCGCGGGGACGGACAGGGGGACGGACGGCACGGGGCCGTTCAAACGCCACTCGACGAGCAAGCGGTCCGTTGGGAGGCCGCCGTTGAAGCGGTCGTCCATGGGGCCGTAATAGTCTTCGTAGTAGATGTGGCTGATCGCGCCGAGCTTGTGTAGGTTCAGATGGGCGTTGCGCGCGATCAGCGGATCGAAGGTCCAGGTCATCAAATCGAGCCCCTGCGCCAGGGCGACCTCACGCTGGCGGCGCTTGAGCGCCACCCCGATGCCGCGCCCCTGGTAGGCGGGGTCGGTGGCGAGCATGTGCGAGGCGTGATACAGGCGCCCGTCACGCCGCGCCAGCAAGCCGAGCACGAAGCCAACCGGCCGGTCGCCGTGGTCACGGTCGTACGCCGCGAGCAGGATGCCGCCCCCCGAGGCGATGATGCCCATGAGCGCGCCGGGGACGATGCCGCGCGGCTCCATCTCCCAGGCGCGCGCCTGTAGGTCCTCGATCGCTATGAGGCGCGCGGGCCCCCACGGCTCTTCGATCGTCAGCGCGGCGTCCAGCCCCCCCTCGTCGTGGGACTGCCCTGCCGCGCGGCTTGCGTTTGTCGACGTTGACATGTGCTACTTACTCCTCATCCAGGTGCGCTACTGAGGCCGTGCCACTCAACGCGCTAGCGAGCGCGGGTTGAGGGCGTGGCCGAGGCCGTCGCCCAGCAGGTTGATGCCGAGCACACTGAGCCCGATGGCGAGGCCGGGGAAAGTGATTTCGCTCCACGACTGGAACATGTGCTCGAAGCCATTGGAGAGCAGGCTGCCCCAGTCCGAGGTGGGCAACTGCGTGCCGAGTCCCAGGTAGCTCAGCGCCGCCGTTGCCAGGATGGCCGTCCCGAGGGCTAATGTCGCCAGCACGATGATGGGGTCGACGATGTTGGGCAGAATATGTCGAAAGACGATGTAGAAGGGGCCGGCGCCCTGCGCCCGCGCGGCTTCGACGTAGTCCTGCGTCTTGGCGTGCAAGGTTGAGGCGCGCGCGATGCGCGCGAAGCTCGGCGTGCTGGCGACACCGATGGCGATGACGGCCGAGGTGAGGCCGGGGCCCAGGATCGAGATGATACCGATGACCAGCAGGATGCCGGGCAGCGCCAGCAGCACGTCGAACAGGCGCATGATCAGGTCGTCTACGAGCTTACCGGCGTAGCCCGCGACCATGCCGAGGGGGATGCCGACGCCCAGGGCAATGACGATTACGCCGAGGCCGGCGGGCAGCGAGATGCGGCCGCCGTAGAGCACGCGCGCCCACATGTCACGGCCGAGGTAGTCGGTCCCGAACCAGTGCGCGGACGAAGGATTTTGGTTGAGGATGGCCACATTGATGGCGTCGGGGTTGTAGTGGGCGATGAGCGGGGCGAAGAGCGCCAGGAGCGCCATCGAGCCGATCAGGCCCAGACCGACGAGCGCGCGCGGGTCGCCGCGCAGCCGCCGGAGGACCTGCCCCAACACGGACGCCGACCGCGCGCGCGCTGGCTCGTCGACGATGGCCTCGACGATGGAGGGGGTGGGCGATAGGGTCATGAGCAATCCTCGCTGTCCGCTGTCATGAGTAGTGGATGCGCGGGTCGAGCCACGCGTAGGAGATGTCGACCAGCAGGTTGGCCGCGATCAGAATAACGGCGATAAAGAACGTGACCCCCTCGACGACGGGGAAGTCGCGCGCCGCGACGGCGCTGACCGCCAGCGAGCCCAGGCCAGGCCATGAGAAGACATTCTCGATGATCACGACGCCGCCGAGCAACTCCGCGACGGTGAGGCCGAGGATCGTGACCACCGGGATCAGCGCGTTGCGCAGCGCGTGCCGGAACAGCACCGCGCGCCAATGCGCGCCTTTGGAGCGCGCCGTGCGCAGATACTGCATGGTCAGCACGTCGAGGAGCGCCCCACGCACCAGTCGGACGAGGGCGGCGGCCACGCCGAGGGCCAGCGTGACGGCGGGCAGGACGACGTTGCGCCAGTCACCGACGCCCGAGACGGGCAGCCAGCCAAAATTGACGCCGAAGATGAGCGCCAGCATCGTGCCGACCCAGAACGCGGGCAGCGAGATGCCCAGGATGGCCAGGCCGGTCACGCTCAAGCCAAGCGGCCGCTGATCGAACATGGCGGCGACGATGCCGCCGAGCAGCCCGAACAGGATGGCCAGGACCATGGCGACGGCGACGAGTTCGAGGGTGCTGGGCCAGCGCGCCCAGATTTCGTCGAAGACCGACTGGCTGCTCACGATGGAGCGCCCGAAGTCAAGCCGCACGGCGTGCGCGATGAAGTCCCAGTACTGCGTGGGCAGGGGCAGGTCGAGCCCGAGTTCGTGGCGCAGGCGCGCCACGTCCTCAGCCGTGCCGCGCCCGAAGAGCATGATCTCGGCGGGGTCGCCGGGGATCAGATGCACGCCAACGAAGACCAAAGTCAGCACGCCCCACAGCAAGGGGATGGAGATCAGGATGCGCCGGATGATGTAGGTGATCATGGCTACATGATTAATCCATTGGGTACGGGTGTGGGGCCGCGTCTGTCCATGAGCGGCCGCCGCTCATGGACGAGTCCTGAGTCCTGAATGTGGGTCGTGGAGCTGCCGGCTGTCCGCCAGTGGCCCCACGACCCCTCATGCGACAGGGGGCGCCCCGAGATTGTGAGACGCGACCTGCGACTGCGGTCGCATGGCAGCGCACGGACACTGCGGTGTCAGAACGGGGCCAGAGGCAGCGTGGCGGCGACCCGCACCCGACCGCGGTCGGCCGGTGGTTTGCCATGCGACACATGCGGACTGGCCCCCGACCGGCTGCGGCCGGTCCCGGTCCAGCCGGGCAGTCGCAGGCTTGATCGCACCCACGATCACAATCATGGGGTACACCCATACGACAGGGCGCGTCATGCGCCGACGTAGAGGTCCTGGTACAGGATGCTCGTGTCGCTGGAGGTGTGCCAGCCTTTCACGCGCGTCCGCACGCCGTAGACCTGCACGGGGGTAACCAGCGGGTCGATGACGACGTTCGTGTCGACGAAGCGCTGCAACTGAGCGTACGTGGCCGCTGCCTGTGCGGTATCGGTCGCCGTACGCCCTTTGATGATCAGGCCGTCGAGCGTGGCGCTCTTGTAATTGGTGAAGTTCAGCCCCGCGCCGGCGCCCTGACTGGAGTGTAGCAACTGGTACAGGAGGTCGGGGTCGGGATAGCCCCAGCCCAGCAGCAGCAGATCGTACTGGCCCTTGGCAGCCAGGGGGATAAAGTCGCCAATCGGTTTCGTGACGATGCTGACGTTGATCCCCACCTGCCCGAGCTCCGCCTGGATCAATTCCGCGGCCTGTGGGAGCGGCTGCTCGGACGGGACGAGCAGCGTAAAGCGGCCGTGGGTGGCGTTGGTACCGGCCAGGGCCTGCTGCGCCGCGGCAATGTTATATTGAGGGGCATAGCTGGGGGCCGCCTTGTCATAGAAGGGCAACGTCGTCGGGATCGGGCTGTAGGCCGGTGTGGCCAAGCCGGAAAAAGCCCCCGTCACGATCGACTTGCGATCGATGGCCTGCGCGACCGCGCGCCGCACCGCGACCTGATCGAAGGGAGCGTGCGCCGTGTTGTAGCCCAGGTAGTCCTCGCCCT
>JAABUX010007353.1_pt1 | contig 12957 bp, 9 predicted proteins | sample 5561851 | NCBI WGS metagenome assembly JAABUX01 (sample SAMN10711883, study PRJNA513361) | rock metagenome | isolation source: Antarctica rocks | place: Antarctica: Victoria Land, Richard Nunatak red sandstone | collected 2016-01-03 | reverse complement strand
TTGGAGAACGGCGCCTGACGCTCGTTCTCGTTGTCTATCCTATTTATTGACACGCGTGCGTCGGCATGCAAGGGCTTTGCCGGACTGATGTGGCGTTGTAAGACCGTGAGGCGTGATCCTTGCGCCCAAATCTATTGTATTTGCATTCAGTGCCGGCGATAGCGTGTGAATGCGAAAGCACTTTCGCATTGCTACGTCCGGACGCCGCATGGCCCGCGCTCGCGCCCGCGGGCGCCAATGGAGCGCGAGTGCAAGAGCAGTAGGAGGTGGGCGGTGAGCAGTTCACCCCAGCCCATCGAGGAAGGTGTCGATCAGTCCGCTCATGTCCTCCGGTCCGGGAGCGGCCTCGGGATGGAACTGCACGGCGTAGAACGGTCCGCTCTGGTGGCGGATGCCCTCGTTGGTGCCGTCATTGGCGTTGCGGAACCAGGGCTCCCACTCCTGGGGCAGGGTCTGCTCGTCGACCGCGTAGCCATGGTTCTGGCTGGTGATATAGCACCGGCCCGTGGTAAGGTCGAGGCAGGGCTGGTTCTGACCGCGGTGGCCATAGGGCAACTTGAAGGTATCGGCGCCGGCGGCCAGGGCCATGATCTGGTTGCCCAGACAGATGCCGAAGGTGGGCAGGCCATGCTCCATGGCGCGACGGACCACCGCCACGCTTTGCGGCACGTCCTTGGGATCGCCGGGGCCATTGGAAACCATCAAGCCGTCGAGGCGCGGCGCGGTGGTCAGCGCGTCGGCATCCCAGGGCAGGCGTACGACCGTGGCGCCGCGCTCCAGCAACAGACGTATCGTGTTGTTCTTGACCCCGCAATCGAGCACTCCGACGACGACTCCGCGCGCGCGCTCCGCCGTTGGGTGGAACACGCGCGGCGCCGCGACCGACACGCTGGCCACGGCCGCAGCCATGTCAATACCGCGATCCCATTCACCAGGAGGGATGTTGCCCACCCCATCCGCTAGCAGCCGCCCGCCCATCACGCCCCGCGCCCGCAGGCGCTGCGTCAGCGCGCGTGTATCTACGCCCTCGATGGCGGGAATGCCCTCGCCTCGCAGCCACTCGTCCAGCGACGAGACGGCGCTCCAGTGGTTGGGCGTGCGGGAGAGCGTGGAGACCACGAGGCCGGCCACCTGGATGCGGTCGGACTCGAAGTAGTCGAGCAGGCCGTCGGTCGCGCTGCGCTCGGGGACGCCGTAGTTGCCGATCAGCGGATAAGTCAGCACCAGGATCTGGCCGCGATACGATGGATCAGTCAGGCTCTCAGGGTAGCCGGCGATCCCGGTACTGAACACGACCTCGCCGGCCGCGGGAACCGCTGCCCCGAACCCAACGCCGTCGTACACCGTCCCGTCGTCCAGCACCAGACGGGCCACGCGCTCTTCCTCTTGCATCCCGGCGATCCTCGCTCACAGTCATTGGTTGTTAGTCGTTAGTCATTAGTCGTTAGTTATTGGTCAAGCGTAGGGACGACGCATCTCGTATCCAACTACGTGAGCGCCACGCGTCTGTATCGCACTAAGTCTAGCAGGCGCGCGCCTACGCCGGGGACGACGACCCCCTGCAAGGTGCACCCGAGATTGTGGAATCCGACCTGCGACTGCGGTCGCATGGCACACGACGGACACTGCGGTGTCAGACCGGGGCCAGGAGCAGCGCGGCGGACCACACCCGACCGCAGTCGGCCCGTGGTTTGCCATGCGACCGCAGTCGCAGGTCCGTTCCAGCCGCAGTCCACTATTTTGAGATGCACCCCTCCCTACACCCTACCGGCAATGCGGAATGGAGCGGCTAGAAGACAGCGGGCGACGGGTCGCGCAGGATCGCTTCGATGCGGGGCCACAGGCCGGACGCGCGCCACTGCACGAGGCGGCGATGCGCCGTGGCGTCGTCGCCGAGCGCGGGCGGCAGGTCAGCCCAGGCGCGGCCCGTGCGCTGCACGTACAGGATAGCCTCGAGCGTCCGACGGTCGTCGGCGCGAGGGCGTCCCGTCGAGGAGACCGGGGGAAGCAATGCCCTGATGCGCGCCCATTGAGCCTCGGTCACCACCGGGTCAGCGCGGCGCGTCCACGCCTCCTGACCAAGCGTCAGCAGTCGCTCGGTCCGCTCGACCTCCTTGCGCGCGCCCAGCCGCTGGAAGACGGCCAGCGCCGCCTCCAGGCACTCCCAGGCCAGCCGCGAATCCCCCCTGGCGCGATGGAACAGCCCAGAGAGATAGAGGAGGCGGCCCTCGGTATACGGGTAGGGCATGCGTCGCGCCAGCGTCAGACCCTCGTCCAGGATCAGGCCGGCCACGTCCCCATGCTCCTGCCGCACCATCACCATGGCCTGCACCCACAACGCGTCGGTCAGACTGAAATGGTCGTACTCGGCGCGGGCCTGGACCACGGCGCGCGCTGCCAGGTCCGTGGCCCGCGTCGTGTCGCCCAGATCCAGGTGCGCCCAGGCCAGGAAAAGCAGCAGCCAGGCAACACCCTTCCCATGCAGCCCCGAGCGCTCGATCAAGGCCGTCAGGCGGTCGCGCGCCTGATCGGGATGCCCCCGCAGCAGGTCGCACTCGGCGCGCGTGGCATAGGCCCAGCGCAGCACTTGCAGATCGCCGATCGGCTCGGCGATGCGGATGCTGTCGTCGAGCAGGGCTGCCGCCTCGTCCCACCCACCCTCGCACAGGGTGAGAAAGCCCAGGTAAAACACGGGATAGGCGTATTGCGCCGACATGCCGACCTCATGACTGGCGGCCAGGGCGCGCTCGAAGTCGCCGCGCGCGCGCGGCCAATGCCCCGTGAAGAGGTCGATGGAGCCGCGATAGCACAGCGCGCGCAAAGTGCGCACGGGGTCTCCGACGCGCTCCGCCACGCGCAGGGCGCGATCGATATAGCCCATGCTCTTATCGAACGCGCTCCTATTGATGTAGATGGAGGCGGCGCTGGTAAGGGCGCGCGACAGGCTATCCAGGTCGCCCAGGCTCTCGGCCACCCCGATCGTCTCTTCCAGCACCGGCAGGGCTTCGTCGGATCGTCCCGTCATGATCAGGGCGGTCCCGAGACTCAGACGCGCCTGCAACAACACCCGGCTGTCGCTGATCGTGCGCGCAAGCTCCGCGGCCTGCTCGGCTGCCGCGAGCTGCTCGTCGTAGTGGCCGGCGACGAAGAAGAGGCTGGCCAATGCCGCGTTGAGCGCGGCCAGACCCCGCGCGGCGCCATCACGAGTAAGTGGTATGACCAGTGTTTGCAGCCGTCGTATCCCCACCTCCGGCGTCCCCTGGTCCGCGTGTACGTGGCCGATTTGCGCCATCGCCTGCCCCAGGCCGTCGGGGTCGTGCGCCGCGTCGTACAACGCGGCCGCATCTTCCAGCACGCAAAGGGCATCCTCGTAGCGGGCGGCCGTGGTGAGCAGCGTCCCCAGACGCACCCGCACCCGCGCCGCGTCCTCACGCCGTCCCAACGCCTCCAGCCGCGCGGCCGCCTCGCGATAGTACCGCGCCGCCGCCACGTGCGCGGCTTGCCCCCGCGCACGGTCCCCAGCCTGCTCGAGATAGCGCGACGCCTGCTCCTCCATACCGGCGCGGCCATAGTGGTAGGCGAGCAACTCAATGGTCGGCTCACCGGGCATACTGTTCAGAGCCTCGGCCACCCGACGATGGAGCAATGCTCGTTTCCCTGCCCCTATATCATTCTCGATCACCTCGCGGATAACATCATGCACGAACCGGTACGTATCGTCGACCTCTTCCAGCAAGCGGCCCCGACAGGCGACGGCCAGCGCCGCCAGCGTCATCTCCTCCGTCCCCGTGGCCAAAGCCACGAGCAGGGCGCGCGGCGCCTGCCGCCCTACCAGCGCGGCCACGTCGAGCAGCGCCCTGACAGCGGACGGCAGCGCCGCGACGCGCTGGCGAACACTGTGGGCAACATCCCATGGGACCGCTCCGTCCGCTCCGTCCGCTCCGTCCGCTCCATCCGCTCCATCCGCTCCCTTCGTACTCCTTACCGATGAGGCCGCGGGCAACGTCTGGGCATAGCTCACTAGAAAGAAGGGCACGCCCCCGGCCCTGCGCAGCACACGCTCACGCAGCTCTACCGACGCGCCCGACGCCAGTTGATCGAATAGCTGACCGGCCTCGGGGTCGGCCAGCGGGGCCAATGTCAGGTGCGTGGCCAGGCCAGCGCGACCGAGGTCGGCCAACACGTCCGCGAGTGCGTCACTCGACCCGACCTCGGTCGCCCGATAGGCGCCGATCAGACGCACCGGCGTCTCCGCCGACACGAGTGCGGCAAGGAGGTCAAGCGCGTCAGGACCGGCCCAGTGCAGGTCGTCGAGCACCAACAACGACCCCGCTGGCCCGGCCACGTTGGACAGGAAGCGCGCGACCGCATTGGCGATCAAACGGCGCTCCTGAGCCGGCGGCAGGGTCCAGGGCGGCAGGGGATCGAGACCGACCGCGGCTAGCTCGGGGAGCAGGCGCGTCAACCACGCGCAGCCCTCTAGTTCGCGGCGACTCGGCGACAGGCGCTCGATAAATGCGGCCAGGGCGCCCAGGAGTGGAGCGTACGGTTCCTGACCACCCCGACGCCCGCAACCTCCTTGCAGCACCTGCCAGCCGTACGCCTCGCCATAAGCCATGGCTTCTTGCAATAGGCGTGTCTTGCCGATACCTGGCTCGCCAGCCAGGAACAACACGGGCGGCCCCAGGCCAGCCAGGTGACGCTCTAGCGCCGCAACCTCGGCGGCCCGCCCTATCAAGCTGGAGTTGGGGAGATGGTCGCCGACAAGCGTTTTGCGCGCGGACATATCGTCGGGCTGTTGCGCCGCGGCCTCAAACAGCATGCGCTCGGGCGCCGACAGGGCCAACGTGTCGGCGAGGATGCGCACTGCTGAAGGGAGGGGGGCGCGTCGGCCACGCTCGATCATGCTGATATATACGGCGCTGTAACCGGCGCGCACGGCCAGTTCCTCCTGGCTCAGCCCGACGGCGCGCCGATAGCGCTTGAGCAAGGCGCCAAAAACGGCGCGTCCGGTTATACTCGCCGTACTCATGGCATAGGCCTATATCCCGATGTCTCAACGCGTGCTGCTATACATCTATCTTAAGACTCGCCGCGTCCTCAGTCAAACCATAAGCTAACGGCAACCGTTTAGACTCGCGGTAAGGGCAGGTGATGGCGCCCAGCCTTCCTCCCCAAACGGTTGATCGCAACGAGACCACGTATCCCCATATATGCTCATGGCTAACAGCTATGGGCCAACGGCCGGCTACTCAGAGCACATTGGCCAACAGCCGGAGGCCGACCACCACGAGGGCCAGCGAGAGGACGCGCACGATCGTCTGTCCCTTGAGACGGCGCGAGATGAGAGCGCCGCCCTGTGCCCCAACCACTGCTCCAACCGACATCGACAAGGCCGGGAGCCACAGCACATCGCCCAATGCCAGGTGCGAGGCCGCGCCAGTCAGCGCCGTGATGACCAGCACGAAGTGTGACGTTGCCGTGGCCACGTGCGCCGGGAAGCTGAAAAAGTACACCATGGCGGGCACGTGCACGATCCCACCGCCGATGCCCAGGATGCTGGAGAGGAAGCCAACAAAAAAGCTCAGGACGACGCCGCGACGCGGGTTGAAGACATAGACGAAACGACCGCCGTCCGCGTCGACGATGTCTCGCCGCACCTGATGTGGCGGCAAGGGCGTCCCTTCGCCCATGGTCTGCGGTCGCGCCCGCGAGGCGTCGGGACGTAGATTGAGGAAAACCGCCAGGACGATCAGCAGCACGCCGAAGAGGCCATCGAAGAAGCGCGAGGTGAAGAACGACGACAGGTACGCGCCGATGATCGAGCCGGGAACCGTCGCCGCCGCGAAGCGCCATCCCGTCTGATAGTCGACCCTTTTCTGACGTATGTAGGCCGCCGTCCCGGACAGGGCGTTGAAGAAAACGACCACCAGCGAGGTACCGATAGCCTGCCGCGGCGTGGCATGGTAGACCAGCAGCAGGATCGGCACGACTACGAAACCACCACCCGCGCCGACCAACGTCCCATAAGCGCCCACGACGACGCCAAATAGCACAAACAGCGCAATCTCTCCGGCCGGCATAAGCCTCCCCAGTTATTAGTCGTTAGTCGTTAGTTGTTAGTTTCATGGATGATGAGCGATGTAGCGCCCGTAGATATGCGTCCGCAACGGCCCTCACGTGACAAACACCTGACCATTGCCCACAGCTAACGACTAACGACTAATGACTAACGACTAACGACTAACGACTAACGACTAACGACTAACATCTAGCGCCCTGATCGCATCGCGCACCCGGCGCTCGTCCTCCTTCCGTCCGTCGCGCGCGTGGAGGTCGGCCGCCGTCCGCAGGTCCTCGATCATCCCACGACGGTCGTCGAGCGCAAGACGCGCCATGGCGCGGTTGATATACGAGCGCGTGTCCTCGGGAGCCAGGATCGTCACCTCATCGAAATCGGCTATGCTCTCCGCGATCAGGCCCAGATTGTAGCGCGCGACGCCACGGCTCAGATAGGCATCGACATGGACGGCGTCGCGCTCGATCGCCGCCGTGTAGTCGCCGACGGCCGCGGCCTCGTCGCCCAGGGCACTATGGGCCAGGGCGCGGTTATAGTAGGCGCGGATGTTGTCGGCGTCGATGCGCAGGGCAGCGGTACAGTCCTCGACCGCGCCCGCCTCGTCGCGCAGATACTGAGCGCGGACGTGACCACGCTCGATGTAGGCCGCCGCGTCATGCGGATCGAGCAGGATGGCTTGCGCGAGGTCGTCAAGGCAGCCCTCCGGGTCACCGGTCGACCATAGGACGAGCGCGCGCAGCACATAGGCGCGCGCATGGCGCGGATCGCCCGGATCGCGCGCGATGACCGTGGCGGCGTCAGACAGGGCGCCCGCGAGATCGCCAGCGCGGTGTCTGGCCAGACCACGCCTGACGCGCGTCGCGGTGTCGTCCGGACGCAACCGCAACGCCTCGGAATAGGCATCGACCGCGGCCGCGTCGTCGCCCAACTCATCCAGCGCCATCCCCACGCCCTCGTGCGTCGCGGGATCGTCGGGGTCGAGCTCGCGCGCCTGGAGGTAGTCGGCCAATGCGCCGAGGGCATCGCCCTCGGCCTGACGTAGCTGGCCGCGCCCGTTGTAGGCGCTGGCACAGTGGGGATTGGAGGCGATGGCGCGGTCGAAGTCGCGCGCCGCGCCGGCAAGATCACCGGCGCGGCCGCGCGTCAGGTCGTCGATGGCGCCTTGCGGGTCGCCCTTATCTGGAGTGGCGCCTCCCCGTAGATAGTACCCCTCGGCCTCCATTGTCGCTCCATCTCACTCTCTGCCCAACGTCGCACGGTCTCTATCGTCACCTCTTGCCATGGAGCGCCCCGACTTGCCATAGGGCGCCCCAACGCGGAGATAATCGCGGCGCGTCAGAGGCCACCATACCTTCAGCATAACAGTCGGGGCGACGCTTGAGCGATGCCAATCCCTCTACGGCACGGTCATCATGTTGATGGCGCAACGGCCCGTGAGTGTGAAGGGGATGACGTGCGTGAGAGGCGTGGGCAAGTTGTGTGAGGCCAATGGAACGGGGGTGTGAGCCACGTGGAGCCGATGTGTGAAATAGCGTGGATACTCATCTCTGGTAGGCCCCTATGTCAGTCGTCATACGGTCGTGCGCGCTAGCCCCATGCAGCGCCGCGCACAGGGCTGAAAGGTCGTTGTCCTGCTCCTCTCACTGCGCTATGCTCCCACGTAGACAACAAGAGGAGTATAAAGAGCATGAATGTAGAAATAAAGGACGTGGTGCGGGTCATGGACCAGCCAGCGCGGATGGTCCAGACGAGCAATGCTGTCGATGTCGTGACCGGTGAGCCGCTCTCACCGGACGAGATTAAATTCCGCCTGCAGATCGACCAGGAAGCCGCCAACGGCTTCATCGCCGTCGATACGACCTATGCCTCGTTGCGGCTGGAGATCCACCAGCCGATGGTCTCGGAAGACGAACTGGTTCATGATGGCGCCTCACTGGCCTTACGTCGTCCCAGCACGGGACTCCAACTGCCGCTCAGTCTGGCGGAGTCGGGGCAGGAGAGCATCGTGGAGTTGATCCGGCATGCCGTGGGCGAATTCCCCGCCAACGTGATGCACCACCTCTACGCCATCGCCAACGACCCGCCGTACTACCGGCGCAATACCTTTCGTGTCTCCATCTCCGAGTTGCTGGATCGCCTTGGCTACACGCGCGACCGGCGCGGCATCCACTACAGCACCAATCGCAAGCGCCTGACGCAGACCCTGTTCGCGCTGTACTTGACCAGCGTCGAGGTGACGCGCCGCACGCGTAACGGACGCGGGACCGCCGCCTTCACCGCGCGGCTGCTCTCCGGCGTTGGGTACCTCACCAATCAGGATGTCGGCGCTCTCAACGTGAGAGCCGTGTTCGAGCAAGGTTTGGCCGACGTAATCGAGGTGTCCATCGAGCCTATGTGGTACCGCGGCGTGCGCGGGGACGACGGACGACCCGGCCGTGACTACCGCTTGCTGCCGTATCCGCGGTCGCCGCAACCGTCGCGCGGCCGCCGCGGCCCCAAGCCCGGCGCGCCACACCGCGGCCAGTCGCGCACGGCCGACCTGCTGCGCGCCTACGTGCAGCGCTGCAAGGAAGGGGCGCAGGCGCGGCATATCGTCGTCACGCGCGATGCGCTCCTGGAGCACGCCGGGATCACAAACCGCAACATCTCCATGGCGGTCAACACGCTCAAGAAGTCTCTCGGGCGCCTGGTCGACGAGGGCACGCTGTCCGGGTTCCAGGTCAAGCCCAGCAAAGTAGACGAATTGATGGAACTGACGTGGACCAATTAATGAGTCCCGACGCGACCGGGGGAGGGACCCTATGTGTGCATCGCGTGGATGTGATGTGTGAAATAGCGTGGAGACCTGAAGGGTATCGCGGAACGGAACGATGCGACGATGTAGCAGCAGCAAGAAACTAGCATAAAAAAGCGGGAGGGACAGGCCGTCACACCTATCCCTCCCGCCGCTGACGTAGACCGCGCGACTCCAGCCGCCAAGCATGTGCGTCGCGTGGCCCATACGAAAACCCAGACACCAATGGCACGCGGGTGCGTGGCCGTGTGGGTTCGTCTGTCTCTATTAGAGCACGACCCACACGCTCTGTCAACGAGCCGTTAGCCGTTAGCCGTTAGCCGTTAGTCGTTAGCCGTTAGCCGTTAGCCGTTAGTCGTTAGTCGTTAGTCGTTAGTCGTTAGCCAACGTCCAGGTTTGCAACACGATGGCTGTCGCGGACGCATATATACGGTCGTTACATTGCCGATCGTCCATGCAGCTAACGACTAATAACTAATGACTAATAACTAACGACTAGAGAAAGAGCGAGACCGTGTACGAGGAACGGAGCGAGGTGGGGCGGCCATCCCAGACGGTTGGGCGTGAGGCCGCGTCCCAGCCCGGCCTGTCGGGCGCCGCGCCGCCAGGCCAGGACGAGCCGACCATCGTCATCGAGGACGAGGCGCTGCGCCTGGGCTTCACCCAGCTCCCCAACTACCTGTTCCAGATTCGCGGGCTCTCCCACGGCGCCAAACTCACCTACGCCCTCATCCTGAGCTACGCCTGGCAGCACGAGTATTGCTTCCCCGGTCAGGATCTGCTGGCGCGTGACCTGGAAGTGTCGACGCGCTCGGTCATCGAGTATCTCAAAGAACTGGTTGCCCAGAACCTTATCCGCATCCAGCGGCGCGGGCTGGGGCGCACCAACATCTACCACGTGCTGCGCTATCCACCAACACCCCTACCGACACCCGTGCCGACACCCGTGCCGTCCACGCCCGTTCCTCCACATGCGCCTGTTGTCGCTGCCACCTCCCGGACACGGGCCACGCCCGCCACCTCCCGGACACGGCCCACACCCGCGAAAACACGTACGCCACGCGGCTCTGCTGGCGCTTCACATCAAGAGGTGAGACGCAGTTCACTTACAGAGATGAAGGCTACTTCACTTCAAGGAGTGACACCAACGTCACATCCAGATATGCAACCCACTGCACGTCCAGAACTGCAGGATGTCGCAGCACCGCAAGTGCAGCCGGCTTCACGGAAAGAAAACGTACCCAGAGCAAGACACACCAAAGAAGACCCAGGGCAACAAACAGGCTCTCGGAGCGCGCCTGTTGCTGTTGTTGCTGCTGGTTTTTCAGAGGTGAACGATGAACCAATGAGACGCCGACCGTCGAAGGGAGTTCAGGATGCGTCACGAGCAACATCGTCCCCCCCGTTTGAGGACGGCGCTGTTCGTATAGCTCGGGCCGCGCTACAGGCCTACGGGGTGCGCGGCGAACGCCTGCTGGCGGAACTAACCGCCGATCCTGGCGAGGCGCTGGCGCAGGTCGAACGCCTGCAAGACGAGCTGGAGCGCGACGCCGTTGCCAACCCCGCTGGCTGGCTTGTCCAGGCCATCCGCGACCGCTATCGCCTCTCCACCAGCCCCACTATGCAAGATATGCAGGCGCCGCTGCCTTTCAGCGGCGACAATGAGCAAGATGCGCGACCACACGACGATCTTGCACGGAACACCGCCGACACGGACGATACGGCCAACGAGGGAGGAGAGGTTATGACATCCCATGGAACGGCGTGGGACAGCATCCGCGCCGAGTTGCGCGTCGAGCTGACCGCCGAGAACTACGAGCGTTGGTTTGCCCCTACAGTTGCGCTGTCCTACGTTGGGACCCGCCTCACCATCGGCGTGCCCGACGCGTTCGACCAGCAGTGGCTCGACCGCCGCCTGCGCGCCACCGTCGAACGCGTCGTTGCTCGTGTCCTGGGCGATACCTCGGTTGAGTTCGTCGTCGCCGATCGCGCCATCGCTTGATACGGGTGGTCTGCTCCCGACGACATCCAACACATACGCGCGCCACAGTTCCATATCCCTCTTACGCTGCCCGCATCATCTGGCGAACAACGGCGTATCCTCGCTACTACGATAGCAATAGGTGTCAATCCCAAGTCGATGACGTGGCGCAACCTTTCGTCCGCATAGTCTATACGAAAGGTTAATGTGATAAAGTTTCGTATGGAGATGAACAGCAATAGGAAGGCAGGACGGCTGGTCCAGCGTCGATGGACCCCTGACCTCCATGCGTTTGGCGGTCGGCGGTCGCGCCAGTCCTTCACCTACGAGGCCTATGTGCCCGACCCCATTGCCGACTCTAATCCCGTGCTGCCTGGCGACATCGCTCAGGTCGTCGTCGAGGCGGAGCGGGATGTCCGCGCCCTTAACGGCTTGCCGGCCGCGGCCAGCCTGGAGGCGGTGGCTCGCCAGCTCTTGCGTCAAGAGAGCGTGGCCAGTTCACGGATCGAGGGGCTAAAGCTCTCGCAGCGACGTCTGGCCGCGGCAATTTACTCGCCCGACCAGCGCGATGTGACGGCGCGGTTGGTCCTCAACAACATCTCGGCCATGGACGAAGCCATCGCGCTTGCTGGCGTCGCCCGCCCGTTTACGGTCGCGGACATCCAGCAGATCCACCGCACGCTGCGCACTACGTCGATCGACGCGCGTATCGCGGGCGTGTTGCGTCAGGAGCAGAATTGGATAGGCGGCGCCACCCCGCGCGACGCCGCGTTCATTCCGCCCCCGAGGACGAGGTACCAGGACTACTCGCAGACCTCTGTAGCTTTATCGACCGCGATGACATCCCGGCGGTCGTCCAGGCAGCGATCGTGCATGCCCAGTTCGAGACCATCCACCCTTTCGCCGATGGCAATGGCCGTGTAGGGCGTTGCCTCATCCACGTGGTGTTGCGCCGACGGGATGTAGCTGATCGCTACGTCCCCCCCTGTAAGCGTGATCCTGGCCACCAACGCCACCGCCTATATCCGCGGCCTAACCGAGTACCGGGCAGGTCTGGTCGCCGAGTGGTGTGGGCTGTTCGCCGCGGCGTTGAGATCGGCGGCGCGGAGAGCCGAGGCTTTGACGGATGAACTGCGGATGCTGGAAGACGCATGGCGCGAGCGCGCCGGCTATCCGCGGCGAGGCTCGGCTGCGGACACCCTGCTGGCCCAATTGCCGGCCTTCTCCATCGTGGACAGTGCAACGGTGCAGCGGATCGCCGGTGTGTCCGCCGTAGCGGCGCGCAACGCGCTCAATCATCTTGAACAGGCCAGGGTGCTGCGACAGATCACCGTTGGCAAGCGGAACCGGGCCTGGATGGCGCACGAGGTGTTCGAGGTTATCAACGCTTTCGAGTGGGACATCGCCACACTCGCGGACCCAGACGAGACACGGCGACCGGCGCCATCGTGTCGGCGCGCGTCAGCCCGGCTTCGCCCGTAGGCCATATTGGTCGACGTAGCCGCTCTGACATGGTCATAGCCGCGCACGTGGATTCATCAAGGCGCCCGAGGGCGATGCCCGGCTTTGAATATACTCTTTAGAGTAGGATATTAGAGAGAGTGGGATAGAGAGGTAGACAAGGAGACTACAATGGGACGCATGAATCAGATGCTACTCGTCCTTACAGGCGTCGCCGTCGGCGCGGCCGTCACGCAGCAACTGCGCCGCCCATCGCGAGAGCGTACCTGGACTGGTTACCTCCTCGGCGTCCCTTACGACTTCCGGCTCCCGACGCTGGCGCACCTGCGGGCGATCTTCTGGAACCCGGACAACCCGTCGCTCGTGGCCGCGCACCCCTTCGGCATCGGGTGGAGCCTCAACGTCTATCGCTTGGTCCATCCGAAGGCAGCGTAGGAAAACGAGATGATAAGCCAACAGTGGAAGCGTAGCTTGGCCGCGGTGGCCACACTATGAGTGGAGTGACAGGGCGCGTCCACGTGATCGCGTTGGTCAACCAGAAGGGCGGGAGCGGCAAGACGACGACGTGCCTCAACGTCGCCGGCGCCCTGGCCGAGCGCGACCTATCCGTGCTGGTCGTGGACCTTGATCCCCAGGCATCCT
>JAABUX010007352.1_pt1 | contig 12957 bp, 10 predicted proteins | sample 5561851 | NCBI WGS metagenome assembly JAABUX01 (sample SAMN10711883, study PRJNA513361) | rock metagenome | isolation source: Antarctica rocks | place: Antarctica: Victoria Land, Richard Nunatak red sandstone | collected 2016-01-03 | reverse complement strand
CGCCAGAAATTATCCTGACTTAGCTAAAGCGATTGAAGAGGCTTTTGGTAAGGTGTCTCTAGATAATATCCGAAGTTGGTTTACACATTGCTGTTACTGTACCTCAGCAGACTAGGAAACGCTATAGGAGCCAACTGCTTTCTAGGTAAGAATTACCGGCAAGCGCGTTGGTTTTTGTCCAACTGCTACAACAACGCCGAAAAGCGATCGCTAAAGCCAGCGGTGACAAAATTCTCAGGCTGGCTTGCCTGCAGGTAGGGCTAGAGGGGGTCAGTAGCCATAGCTTTCGGCGCACGGCTCTCACCCAAATGCATAACGCTGGTGTACGAATGAGGCATATTCAATACTTAGGACAAAGCTATCAGCGGTTATTGAGAAGTTACTGAGCGCAATCAACTTCTGCTGTTCACAAAACTAAACACCAAGCGCGATGTTTTCTGGTCGAATGCTACTTATACCCCAGTTGTCCGGGTTGGATGGTAGGGGAGACAAGGGAGAATTGTTAAAGAGCCATCGAGGAAAAGCCACACCCTAGACACAGCAAACACTTTACTTTTTTTAAGCTTAAGTTAACTTTATGTTAACCATACCTCTGCTTTCGATAAACAGCTTTTTTAAAATTGGGTCATCGTGTATAATCTTCGTGTGAGCCAATATAATCTTGAATTCAGGTTTCCCTTACTATGGCAAATCCAGATCAAAATAATCGGCAAATGGTTGGGTTCGAGCTAGATTCTCTAAGTTTCGATAGTTTCGATCGCAACGCTGAAAGAGATATTGTCTGTCTCAGTCCTATTCGCACTGTTATTAGACGTGAAGAGGAAATTCTCCTAATTAGGAGAGTAAGAAAGGTTGAAGAAATAGACGCCACTCCAGCTTGCCCGATCAACACTAGCCAAGTGTCACCTGGCCAGCAGACGGGAGGAATTATTTATGAAGATGCAAAAATTGAGTAAATGGAAGTCGGCAACAGTGTAGGATAAGCGCTCCACATAGCTGGGAAGATAGCTTAGCTATCTTCCTTTTAACACTAGTTTTTCAATCAAAGATGAAGTAAAAGCCCTGAGCGATGCCGCATCTGTTGATTCTGTTAACTTAAGTTGCCCTTTAGATCTAAAAGTTACTTAATATTGGTATTGAAGGCACCTGGAAACGAACTTCGAGCCAAATCTGCGGGATTATTTGCTCCAAGAGCGTCATGTCCCTGAAGCAGCCATTTGGGGAAGAAAGAAAAGCGAAGTCGCTCTGATCTGGTGTTCAGGAAGATGGTACCCATACTATTGAAGATGTCTCAGATTATTTTGATTTGTGCCTAGGTGCGGCAAAAGCCATCTTTTATCTGTAAGCATCGGCAGGGCATTGAAAAAGAATACGCTTGAGTTGCCTCCGAGATAGGAAGACAAACCTTTACAGATAAAGATGCTATTGATGGCTTTGCAGTAGTTTTCGAAAAAATCATTTGTGGCAGTCGTATGCTCAAAACTCCATCGCCTAAGCTAACACCAGGGACAGCTTATATCCAAGATTCCGTCTCCGGTCAACTCAGCAATCTCTATACTCTTGACCTATCTACTGGTAAAGGCACTTTAGTTGGAGCAATCACCAGGGAAGTTGCCGACATTGCGTTTGTGGGGTCTCACCTGTACGGACTTGACCTAAAGGACGGTGGTCAAACCATGCAGCTAATCGAGATTGACCCCGTTACAGGCAGAACAACGGTCATAGGCGATATTGGAGCCTATGCGGTCGGTTTAGCGTACCATAGCCAGCGTAACGTTCTTTATGCCACCACTGCTAAACAATTGGTTGCCATCAATCTGGAAACAGGTGCCAGTAAACCGATAGCTACTGTGGCTAATCAAGACTACAATTGCGGTGAAGTTGCCTTTGATCGTCACGGCAAAGCTTATATCACTCTCATCGGCTATGAGCGAAGGAAGTTGCTGGCCACCTGCGACCTTGATAACGGCAACGTAACCACCATTGGCGATATTGGCTTTCCTAATCTTGCCAGTATGGAATTTTACGACGATGTTATGTATGGAGTAACTGGTAGCTTCTTCGGACTAGGAGAAGACGGCCAGTTGCTTCGCATTGACACTACTACTGGCGTCGGCACCTTAGTTACTATGACCGATCCAATTGGTCGCTGGGCAGGAATCAGTATTTACGAACCAATACCTAAAGCGACCTCTACAATAATCCTCGAAGCAAACCCTGAAGCAACTGAGAGTGCAACTACCGCGAGAACTACGAGTCCGACTCCAGATGTAGAGGAGTTAGGTATTAATATTTTGACCATCGCTCCTCAAGAAAATTCTTACGTTATTAATGAAAGTCGGATAAAGAACCTGCAAGTACCTTCTTTACCAAATTTGGCCGGAATTTGGGATATCCGCAATCCTCAAACAGATATTATTTGTGTTTCCCCAATCCGTACTGTCATTCGACGCGAAGAGGAAATCGTGCTCATTCGCAAAGTTCGTAAAGTTGAGGAAATAGATGCCAGCCCCAGTTGTCCGATCAATTCTATCCAAGTCCAGCCGGGAAGCGATGTAGTGTAAGTCTGTGCGAACCCAGAAAACAACAAAAATGCCGCATAGTTCATACTAAGGTGGCACTTTCGGTAAAGCCCCAACCCCTCAAATGCTTGCCAAACAACGATTTGAGGCTCTTAATCTCTGAAAAACTGTTTCCGCCCTGCTTGGCGCATTCATCAGCAGTTATCGTGATGGTCTTCACCTGTTGGATAAATCCAACGCTTCCACGCTATAAAACCCACCAGCAGCCCTGGTAGTGGTTTAAAAAATAATAAAGGTAATTTTGTCCCTGCAGCCTATAGCAAACTTCAAAGCATTACGCTGCAACAAAATGAGACAGTTGGCTTTGTCAACAATGAGGAGCTAGGCTGGTATCATGATAATGCTGGTACTCTCAAGCTTACGCGAGCGATTACCGGCTAGGTACAGGCTTTCAACAGCCTTGCAGCAGCTCACAGCGATTTGAGCTGAATGGTATTTCTGAAGCTAACTCTACTACTCACTGTGAGTTGTTTTGATTTTGTTCTGAACGGTTCTTCCCATTTTGGAGAGATATAGCTATGAGTGATCAACTCCCCAATAAGATTATCATTAATGCGATCATTCGAGACTTTAAGGCTGACCATCCCGATTTTGAAACAGATCGTTTTACTTTGTGGAATAGGGATGATGACCTGCATAAACCGGAAAAAGGTATTATTCAAGCCCAACTAGGTGCCGATGGTAAACCTGTCTACAACGAGCAGCATAACCATCTATCTACATCAGGTGAAGTAAAATATTTTGACCAGTGGTACACAGATGTTGCCGGGGTGAATAAAGCGTTTGAGTATCCCCTGGAGTTGGAGCACACGGAAGGTGGGCATTATAAGTTCGAGAGCCATGAATTCTTTCCCCTTAATGGGTACCAAAACACATTTGGTAGGCTGTATCAGGAGATAGTTGATGAGCAGGGGCAGTTAACACCGAGCGGTCGGAAAGCTATCGAAAAAAATGAGGGTGTCCTAAAACATCCAGATCAGAGACCTTTTACTTGGAGTGATGTGGAAGGAAGGTTTCGCTTTGATGAGCGCTCCACAAGGCACAATTATCACTTCACGCTTGAGGGAGTAACGACGTTCACCTATCAGGGTACAGAATATTTCGGATTTGACGGGGATGATGATCTATGGATTTTCATTGATAACAAGTTGGTGATCGATTTAGGGGGACTTCATCAATCAGCGAGGCAGGACATAAACCTCAGACTGACGAACGAGAAAAACCGGGCTGCAGATAAATCTACCACGCTGGTACTTAAGCTGAAAGAAGATTTGGGCATTGAACACGCCGAAGACGATCTAGAACTGATTCTGCGAGTTGGGCAGCAGTATGACCTTCGGATGTTCTATGCAGAACGTCATACCTTCGACTCTAATTGTTGTGTTTATACTTCACTGCAGTTAACGTCAACCTCTCCTGCACAACCAAAAACATCTGTTAAGCCTTACTCAGCAGCCAATCCCCTGCTCCCCATCCTCGCGATCGATCCTTGGGATTGGAATCGCAATCCGCAAAAGGATATTGTTTGCATTGCACCAGTTCGTACTGTTGTCCGCCGCGAGGAAGAAATTGTCTTGATTCGGAGAGTCAGGAAGGTTGAAGAAGTAGAGCCAAATCCGACTTGCCCTATTGATACCATCCAACTGAATCAGACTCAGCAAGAGGGATAATTTATTTATTTCTTTATGAATTCTGGGGACTGGAACTGTCAAAGAAAGCTAGAACCATTCGTTAACAATAATTTAAGAATTTGTAGTTGCTTGTGGGGCTAAAATCCTTAGATAATAAGGATCGGTAAAGCAAATTTGTTGGGCAGGTTCCTAGAATCCATAAACAGCCTCACCCTCAAAAAGGTGACATCTAGTCCTCTATCGTCTCAAAAGCAGACTTACGTCCTCCGCCACGCTGGCGAATCCGTTAAGGCTCATTGCTGCATCATTATCCAACTCTTCCATGTTTAACCAGAGTGTGTAGCGATCGCTGCCCTCTCCATTGCTTCGTTGTAAGCATCCGAAGTGCCAGTTGAAAGAGTGGAATGTGGGCTCCACGCTCCTTAGTGCCATTTGTGCTAAAATTCTGACTTTATTGCGGGAAATGTCACTAACCTGAAAGCTCATGTGCATCAATGCCGAAAATTATAAAACTCTTATTTATCAAGGAGAGCTAAACCGTATTGCTGCTTGGGTTGAGGAATATCCAAATTTGGAAACAGGTGGAGACTTGTTTGGATTTTGGACAAATACAGGAGCACCTGTCCTTCAATTGGTACTCGGTCCTGGTTCAAATAGCCGACATTACCCCACAAGTTTTTACCAAGATCGGGATTTTTTGATTCAAGCTGGGAGAATTCTTCAGAATGAACATGGTCTGCAGCATATTGGTGAATGGCATTCTCATCACCAGATGGGTTTAGCAAAACCTAGCCCTGGGGATAGAGCAACTGTTTTTCGTGCCCTAGAGAAATACAACTTTCAAAAGTTTTTAATTTGCATTGCTAATTTAGAACCTAGTTCAGAATGTGGAAATAATGAGTTTAGAAACCAGTGGAAAGTAAACTTAGGTAGTTTTTTATTCACCAACTCAAGCTCTAACTACCAAAGCGGTTCTTGGGTAGTTCTTCTAGGTGATAGTCCCCTACGTAGTGCTCTTCAGCATTATCGATGGAAACCAGAAGGTGAGTTTTTGAATGAACCTTTACGTCAGTCAGACAGTTGGCGCGGTGTTATTGAAGAAACAACTCTCCAATTCAAAGAATCGCTCATTATGGAGCCGATTGAGATTTCCAAAGAGGTTTGGTATACCAAACCTGAAGGCAAAGTTTTGCTCAAGCGAATCTACGAAGAATTAAACAATTCCTTTGTAAATTGCCAAATGCTACGGAATTCATTAGAGCAAATATATTTTACCTTTGAAGAGCATCGAGGCAAGTGGCGAGTTCAGCTTCCTGACGATTATCCGGACTCACCACCTTCGATCCAATTTAATGGAAACCCTATAATAGTCGAGCCCTGGACGAAGGTTACAAGTATAGTTTATCTTGTTGTCGCTCAGTTAGAAATTAATCAGGAGGATGGTAATTAATGGGGTGGAGTTTGGTTCAACAACAACGTTTGCAAGCAGAAAGAAAAATTTTATCTAAATTTTTCCCCAGTTTTGAATGGATTAGTCCAAATGACAATAACAATACAAAAGTAGAAGGTAACGTTCCCAGCAATCTGGGTAATAACTATACTCTGAGAATTTACGTTCCGTCCGATTTTCCCAACTCTCGCCCAGACATGGTGGTAACGTCGCCTTATCCCCTAAGAGGATTTTTAGGGCAAGACTTGATACATTATGGTGCTACTTCAAAAATGCACACTTTAAAACCGAGAGACGGGTTTGTCAAAATTTGTCACTACAAAGACTGGCAACCTAACCTAACCCTATACTTAGTTATTTTGAAAGGTCGTATCTGGCTTGAAGCCCTTGAAGCACATAAAAGAAGTGGTAAGTATATAGCTGATTTTCTGCGTGAAATGCACTAGAATATATTTAATTAGGGAGTTTAGATGAGTTTAAACGCTCGTTTGTAAGGAGGCCCACCTCAAAATTCATGTCTGTTAAGTTATCAGAGGGACGTATAGATTCTTTATCAACCACTAAAAGAGGAGTGAGAACAATGACAAGCTCTAAAGAAGTGCAAAAGCATTTCGAAAAAATTGTTAAACAAGGGCAAAGATCTCTAGATCAACAGTTAGTTTTTGATCCGGCAACAGGTGACTTAGTCGTCCAGAAAAAAGGAGTAATTCAAGTTAGTGCTGATGCTGTAGTCGCAGATTCGATTACACAAGATGGATTTTTTGGAAGTTGCCCTAGCCAAGTGCAACCGAGACAAACTCGTATCCCTTCTTAGGGTAAGGTCTCTAAAGAAGAGTTTGTATTGCTCATATGCTATTGGTAGTGAGAGGACGGAGCACTCAGTCGTCGCCAGAACTAGACTTTTTAGCCTGGAACTCCGTCCCTCAATTTTCTTCAAGAAATATCCTCTTTAACATTTAAGCTTATGAGCACTACCTTTGTCTACATGCTTGAGGAGCAGGTGCAGGCTGCTTACGAAAGGTTTAGAACATCCCAAAATAATTTTTTGCCCGGTATAGCTTATGGCTTTGACGATGGTGATGTCTTTCACGTTTACACTTCTGTTCCTAAAGTACACATAGCAGGTTATCCTTGCCATTCAGCTATTCAGTTCTTAGTTAAAATGCCTGATGCTGAGGAAAGCTTGGGTATTGTTACTAAAATTGGCGAGACGATTGGCAATAATCCTAACCCTGTTGTTATCCTGCTTTTGGCAGCAGAGGATAAACGTTTAGAACATCGCGTTTTTATTTTTATATCTGGACAATTTCGAGAAGCAAGTCTCAAGTTCATTCCGGAGCAATCAGAACTTTACTCTCGGAGCCAAGGCTTGTTAGAAACTTCAGTTTTGGCAAATCGCCGAGTTGGAGTAGTTGGGTTAGGCAGTGGGGGTTCAACTGTCGCTCTGGAATTAGCCAAAGCAGGTGTTGGCAATTTTGTCCTCATAGATTTTGACCGCATGGAATTAGCTAATATTTCCAGACATGTTTGTGGAATTGGAGATTTAGGGCGATACAAAACAAAAGCGGTTAGGGACTTGCTTTATGCAAGAAACCCCTATATTAAGGTTAAAACTGCTGAAATCAATATTAACACAAATCTTGAGGAAACTAATAGCCTGCTCAAAGATTGCGATCTGATTATTGCTGCTACCGATAATGACAGAAGCCGCTTTAATCTCAACCAGATTGCTCTTCAATATAAAGTTCCGACTATTTTCGGCAGAGCAATAACTCGTGCGGCTGGTGGAGATGTCTTGCGAGTTCGTCCCTACCAAGGTCCTTGCTTAGCTTGTATTTTCACAAACGATTTTTTGAAGAGTCGCCCAGATGAAATTTCTCAATTCAGTCAAGCTCGCAGTCAAAACCCAGCCTATGTTTCAGATCAGGAAGTAAAAGCAACGATTCAAGTGGGACTGTCTTGCGATATCCTGCCAATCTCAAACATGATTGTAAAATTGGCTCTAGTAGAGCTTTCAGGTGGTTGTAAAGCAAGTGGGTTGGTATCACTGGCAGAGGATTTAGTTGCGGACTTCTATATCTGGGCTAATCGTCGGGAATTGAGTTATGCTAACTATCTGAAAATGGGGTACAGCTCAAAAACTCCTTCTATCCTACGTTGGTACGGAGCTAAGTACGAGCGAGATCTATCCTGTTTCGTGTGTGGAGATCAACCTGAATCTTTCTTATTTGAAGATAATATTTTTGCTGGCTAAAAACCTAAGTTCAGGGGTTTATGAGCTGTCAGAGCTAATTCACATCATGGTTTTCCTGTCAATGGGCCTCAACTTTGGCAACACCTGACTATCCTCAATTGCGGCAAAATATTCTCTCAGTTTCTCTATATATTCCTGATATTCTATGCTCAAGGCTGATTGCATCGCCTCGAAGGAGTTACCTCCTTCGAGTTGTAATACGTGGCGCGCGAGTTCATGCCTAATGAGATTGCTGCCACTCCAACTCAATCAGGTTGATCTCGGCAGAGCTTGAGCCCGGTCGAAGACCCGTTGGCTCTCTTGAGTACAGTTCCTCCATTGAAGATTTCCGACAGGACTTTGCCCCCAATTTCAATTACTCTACCGTATATGCTGTACTTGCGCTAGAATCCTTTTTGAGTAAGCTTTTTGAGACTTAACGGGAAAAGTCAGAATACACCCCTAAAGCAATTATTTATCAGGAGTCCTGTTAAGCCAAGTCGCAAGTCGAACTTCTGACTTGGCTTGACTCCTTGCCATATGAGGGCGGCGTGAAGTATGAAGAATTGATTAATCGTGTTGACCACACAAGAGTATTTCTCTATGCTTTTTTTAGGGGGGATGGATACAATAGATACATAGCACTCGTTCTAAAAAGCAAACGCCTTACCCAGTTTTTATGAAGATGGCTGGTTCCACTTCTGGTATCCTGCACGGCGTAACGCTGGGAGGAAAGCAATCGGGTTTATCGCTTCAATAGGGGGTGAGTTGCCTCAGCCTTCAATTTTGGGTAGTGGTAAATATGTAGTGATCAGACTCTCAAGCCTGCAAGGACGCATTATAATGATGAATAAAATACCAAATAGCACCAATATGATTCTCTAGCTTTTTTGAAAAAGATAGAGTGGCTCTAACTAAACGAGAAATCCGTTGGCGCATAGTGTTGTTAAAGCGCTCAATATGATTAGTTTTACCACTCTCTTTGCCGACTGGTCGGTGACGTTTTTTTGGGATAACATTTTCATAAGCTGCCCAGAAATCTGTATAACAAATAGCGCATTGTCATCGAGTGTTTCGGGGGGAATCATCCCCCCGAAAACTCTCGGATAAACTGGGGGCAGAGAGTTCCATAATTTTTTTGCTGCTTCTTTGCTGCGATCGCCAACGTAAACTCCAACAATTTCTCTAGTTTTTCTATCCATTGCAAGCCAAATCCATTGCTTGTTCCCCTTATTGTCTACAAATGACCAAGCTTCATCACATTCAAGGGTTAATTTCCCCTTTGGCAATGCTTACACCTGTATCTGTTGTGGAACTTGAGCATATTTATTATTGACATATTCTTGGAGCCAGGTTTCGGAAACTTGAGCAGCACGAGCAATGCCAGCCAGAGGAATCTTCTCAAGTAAAAGTCTAGCAATTAGTTCTTTAGTTTCTTTGTCAATGACTTTATTTGTCGGATTTTCTACAAACTGCCTTTTACAGTCTTGACACTGAAACTTAGAGGGTGTTTGAAAAGTTTTGAGGGGTTAAATTTTATGCCAACCGCCTCACCATAATACGGATCATGGCGAGGTAGATAAAAGTCTCTGAGGTTTCTGGCAATAACTCATAGTCTCTGACCAACCGACGGCACCCCAGGAGCCAGCCAAAAGAACGCTCCACTACCCACCTCTTTTTGAGCAAGACGAAGCCAATGGTAAGGCTCCGGTCGTAACACCACCTGGACAATCCAACGACAAACGTTCATCACCCACATCATGAAGGGCGCACCGTCAAAACCACCATCTGCCCAAATGGTGTGCAGACGAGACACCCCTTTGTCCATCTGTTTAACCTGTTTGAGCACTTTTTTGGCACCCTCTCGCTCTGGCACATTGGCTGCGGTGACCAGGACCCGCAATACTAACCCCAGAGTGTCAACTGTCATAAATCGCTTGCGTCCCTTGATGAGTTTGCCTGCATCGTAGCCCACCGATTGACTCACCCCTGCCGCACTCTTGACACTTTGAGAGTCAATGATTGCTTCTGAGGGACAAGGATTGCGTTCCTGCTCAATGCGGGTCCATTCTCGGAGACGATCGTGTATCTGCACCCACGTTCCATCTTTACGCCAAGCCGCGAAAGTAGGTGTATACGGTTTGCCAGGCCGGAAAATCACCGGGTAAGGCTCGCCATCGGACTCCCTCAACCAGGACGTAGAAAATGGCATTGAGTACCTCCCACATATCGACTTTACGAGGACGACCCCCAGGTTTTGGCTCTGGAATCAAGTCGTTGAGCAATTCAAATTGGGTTTGAGTCAGATTACTGGGGTAAGCTTTACTCATGACGCTCTCTCAGTGCTGTGTACTATGCATTCGCAGCTTACACTGAGTGAGCTTTTTTGCCACTCAAACGACTTTTCAAACACCCTCTTAGGCTTTTTATTATGAATTCTGCCATTTTTAACAGTATGTTGAGAACGACAACGAGGTCAAGTGGGTGTGGGAGCCGGCATAAACGCTGCAAACGTAAAAATTTGACATGACTTTTACCTTATAAAAACTAGCATTTTGCCGTCTCTGCTCTGATTTGAGAAAATTATCAATCAAATTGTTTTGATTGCCGATTCTAATAACAATTAAATTCTAAACCGATAAATAGAATTATTTTAAGTTAGTAAACCTATATCTTCACTACATATTTACCACTACCCATGAAAACACATAGAAACATTAGGGACTTTTTTACTTTATACTTTACCATTACTATTCAGGACTACCAAAAGATTAACTCAATCATCTAGAAATAGCTCAAAGCCTGATTATTCCGTTTAACTGTTCGGCAGATAGACGAATTAATCTGTAAAAGTAGCAAGCCTGAAACGTAAATGGAGCAAGCTTTCTGAGCTTAGCGTAAGTTTCTGCACGGATGATTATTTACCCCCGTCGAACCGTTAGAGTGATACTGTCCACCGGGTTTAGACGGGAGCGCTATCTGGTCAATCCAGGAATTGCCAGCCCCATATCCTTTGCCTTTTGGCTCCAGCCTCAATGGAAGTTCAGGAAATTCCTTAGATGCCATTTTCCCTAGCGGGTTAGCCTGATTTGGCTGGTTTATGGTAACGATGGTTAAACGTATCTTCGCCTCTGCTACTCATGGGTTCTTGCTAGACAGGATACCGATTTGGGCTATCAGTTACTGCCGTCTCACCCCGCTTTACGTTTCGATTCCCAGTCTAACCGTAGGGGTGATGCTGTCACCACAGCGCTTGTGGGGAGGGACTTCGGGTTTCTAGGATACTTCCCGTCACCCTCATGGTTGTCTAGTTATCAAGGGAAACATTCCCTTGTAGCTAATCTCCCTCAGTCCTAGCTGGACCTCAGTTTCTCGCTAACGAATCGCACCTTGGAATCCATATTGAGCGGTCGCATTTAATCTGAGCCAGGAATTGTGATGATTGCAAGCCGCAGCCTCGATGATTGCAAGCCGCTACAGTTACTAGCTCAGATATGACAATTTCTGCCCACGATCCTAAGTCTTCACTGATTGGATATGGTGGCAATTGTGCCATCCAGCTTGGTCAGTTTGACGGTGAATTTCTCGTTGTAGGTCTGAGCCCGATCTTGCAGAATGCTCAACGCTACTGCCTCACCCAACTGGATCGATGTATCAGAATCGCTGCGCCAGTGAATACCCGCATGGATGCCGTGCCCAAAGGTGATATTGTGCGCCAGCTTATTCAATTCGCCATTGACAGTAATTTCACCTGCATCACTGCCAGTATAATCGTTCAACATTTTTCCATCGCTGGAGGGTTCTTGCAGGTTTAAAATGCCACAGTTGCCATCGAAAAAGAACTTTAAGGCGGTGATGCAGGCACCAGCCACAGTGCCGTGTCCTGTGGGATAGGCTGGATGTGTCGGCGAACCTTCAGGAAAGGCTTGGGATAAAAAGTAGCTGCCCTTGTTTGCCATAGAACTCCTTTGCACTGCCTGTGAGTTCAGTACAGTCTGGCTAAGCTGACCTTGGATATTATTGCCCTGTCCAGTTTTGATCAAATGCACAATTGCGCCGCCCGATTCGGGACGATGGCGAAGATGTACAAACCACTTTTGATACCACACCGCCTTGAGCGCCTCTCTGGCCACCGAAGCAACTGTTGCTGCGATGTCCGGCGGACCAAACGTGCCGAAGCCGTTTTGGGTCTTGGAGCCGTTGTAGGGATTTCCCGGATTCAAAGGCGTTTCAATCGTGTTTAGTACCAGGTACGCAATAAAGTACGCTTGGTACAGGACATCCTCGTGGGTATACGCCGCCAGTCCACGTCCGTTGTGTAGATAGAGAGGAGTAACCTTGCCGCTGGGGTCCGTCACTGGTTGCAGCTTCAATCCCGTGTCCTGACCATTCTGTACCTGAAGAAAAGTCTTTGGATCAGTCATGTAATCGATATTTCCTGTAACCGTTCAGGGGGGGATCAAAAAAACGTCCAATATGAAATCACACGTAATCAGTACGAAAACCAGTCTAGATTGGATTTATACCGGATAATTGTGAGTAGTCAAAAGTGCTATACTGGTCTGCAAATTGTCTTTTAGACATTTTAGGTACGATATTTTGATGCGCATAAAACCCAAAGCTTTTGCTTAGCAAGGCTTTGACGTTTATGCGCATGATGTACCCCCCCGTGAACGGTTACTATTTCCTTCATTCGTAATGTATTTCTGAGTGATCGGCAAAGCACCCAGAGATGTGTCCTTGAGAAGAAACTGCGAGAGATAGGGACCAACTGTCTCGCCAGGAAATCCACCGCGGAACAGAAGTTCTGGAGTAACCTTGCCGCTGGAGTCTTTTGGCCCGTTGTAGCTGGCCGAGGACAATTCATTTGCAGCGTCTATGGCTGTGGTATTTGAGGGGTAGTCTTTAAACGCGACATCTCGCAGTAGCGAACCCGGTAGTGGTAAATATGTAGTGAAGCTCCAAACTTACTAACTTGAATTCCTTCTGTTTATCAGTTAAGGGATTGCTCCTCATTAAATGCAGCAATTAAAAAACCTTTTATCATAAGATTTTTAAATC
>JAABUX010007351.1_pt1 | contig 12958 bp, 9 predicted proteins | sample 5561851 | NCBI WGS metagenome assembly JAABUX01 (sample SAMN10711883, study PRJNA513361) | rock metagenome | isolation source: Antarctica rocks | place: Antarctica: Victoria Land, Richard Nunatak red sandstone | collected 2016-01-03 | reverse complement strand
GGCTTCTACCGTCTGGGCGAACCGACCGGTGACCCACGCATCCTGCACGCTCCGCGTCTCGCCCGCGCCTGGGATGCCCTCACCCAGATTCTTGCCGCGGCATAGCTGTCCCCGTCAACGGCCTATCGGGGCGTCCTCGGAACGGCGTTTAGATTCTGACCTCAGCACGACCCAACAACACCCCGGTGCGCGCGTCCCACACCTGCGCCGTGTCACCGATCGCGCCCGTGGTCACGACGGCGCGGCCGTCGGGGCTGAACGCCGCGCTAAAGTTGTCCCACTGCTTCCCGAGCCGCAGGACGACGATGGGCGCGCCGGTGCGCGCGTCCCACACCCGCGCCGTGCCGTCATAGCCCACGGTGACCACGCGGCGGCCATCGGGGCTGAACGCCGCGTCGCGCACCGGCTTGGTATGCCCGCGTAAGACGGCCACGCCCTTGCCGGTGCGCGCATCCCACACCCGCGCCGTGCCGTCGTTGTAGGCCGCGACCACGGCGCGCCCGTCCGCGCTGAACGCCGCGCTAGTCACAAAACGCGTGGCTTCCGCGCCAAGCGCCATCAGGAGCCGGCCGCTGCGCGCGTCCCACACCTGGGTCGCCTCCCCGTTGGCCGTAACCACGGCACGGCCGTCGGGGCTGAACGCCGCGCCCTGTGTATCGTCCACGGGGAGCGTGATCAGGGCCGCGCCGGTGCGCGCGTCCCTGATGCGCGGCCGGGCGAGATCGCTCGCGGTGAGCAGGGCGCGGCCGTCGGGGCTGAACGCCGCCTCGTAGGAGACGGTATCGCCGAGCCCGCGCAGGGTGGCGAGGCCCCGCCCCGTGCGCGCGTCCCACACCCGCGCCGTGCCGTCGTCGCTCGCAGTGACCACCCGGCGCCCGTCGGGGCTGAACGCGGCAACGCGCACCGTCTTGGTGTGCCCACGCAGCACCGCGCGCACGGACGAACGGGCCAGGGCTAGGCGCAGGGCGTCCTCGGCCTGGGGCGTGTCCGCGGCGCGCGCCGCCGCGACCGCCAGCAGCACCGCCAGGTCCGGGTTCGCCGCCCGCACGGCCTGCGCGTCCGCCGCCAGCTCGCGCGAGGTGTCGCCGTGCTGCCGCGCCACGACCGCGTTGCGCGTGCGCAGGGCCGCTTGCTCCTGCCGCACGGCCGCCTGCCGCTGGCTCCACGCCAGCGCGCCGCCGACGGTGAGCGCGAGGGCGACGAGCGCCGCGCTCGCCGTCAGTGCGGCCCGGCGCCGCCCCGCCCGCCGCTCCGCGGAGCGCAGCGCCGCGCTCGCCGCGAGGAAGGCCTGCTCGTCCTCGTTCAGCGCGGCGTCCCGGTCCCGGCCCGCCCGCCATTCCAGCGCCTCCGCCAGCCGGGCCCCGCGGTACAGAGCGCCGTCGTCCCGCCCCAGCCGTCGCCACTCCCGCGCCGCCTCGGTCAGCCGGCGCTGCGCGCGCAGCCCCGCCCGTTCGTCCTCCAGCCACCCGCGCAGGCGCGGCCAGCCGCGAATCAGCGCCTCGTGCGCGACCTCCACCCGCTCGTCGCCCCCCGCCGCGTCGGCGTCCACGGTCAGCAGCCGCGCGTCCACCAGCGCCCGCAGCACCGCCGCGGCCGCCGGCCCGTCCGCGGCCCGCGTCACCAACTCGTCCCAGGTGGCGCGGCGGCGCGTGTCCTCGGTGCCCTCCCCCGGCTCGACCAGGCGCAGCAGGACGCGCCGCGCGACGGCCTGCCGCGCGGGGTCGAGCGCGCCGTAGGTGGCCTCGGCGCGCGCGGCGATGGCGCCGGGCACCCCGCCGATCGCGCGGTAGGCCGCCTGGGTCAACACGCGCCCCTGCCGCCGCTCCCACAGCTCCAGGAGCGCCTGCCCCAGGAAGGGCAGTGCGCCTGGCTGGCCCGCCGCGTCGTCCAGGATCGCGTCGACCAATCCGTCCTCGAACGCCAGCCCCGCGCGCTCGGCCGGCCGCGTCACCGCCCGGCGCAGGGCCGCCCGGTCCGGGGGTCCGAGCAGGATCTGGCGCGCCGCGACCTGCCGGGCCAGCTCCGGGTAGGCCGCGCACCGCGCGTAGAAGTCCGCGCGCAGCGCCAGCACCACGACGCAGCGCCCGTCGGGGTCGGCCGCCGCGCCGAGCAGGGTGTCCAGGAAGCGCGCCCGCTCGCGCTCGTCGCGGCACAGCGTGAACACCTCCTCGCCCTGATCGACCACCCACACGAGGCGCTCGTCCGGGGGCCGGCCAGCCAGGGCCCGCCGCGCGCGGTCGCGGAGCGTGCGCGGGTCGGCCCGCAGCGCGTCGAGGGCCGGGGGCCGGTCGTCCGGCGGCGCCGGGTCGAGCCGCTTGAGGCGGGCGGCCAGCGCGGCCAGGGGCCACGCGCCGGGCGTGAGGACCTCGATCGTCCACCGCGCGCTCCCCGGCAGCACCCCCCCGCGCAGCGCGGGGAGCAGCCCCGCGCGCAGCAGCGAGGACTTGCCGCCGCCCGACGAGCCGAGCACGGCCAGGAAGGGTGCCGTCGCGAGCAGCCCGACGACCCGCGCGACCTCGTCCTCGCGCCCGTAGAAGAATGGGGCGTCCGCCTCGTCGAACGGGCGCAGGCCACGGTAGGGGCAGGCCTCCTCCCGCGGGTCGGGCGGGGAGGCGGGGGCGGTGCGCCGGGGCGTGCCCGCGGCCGCCGCGAAGGCGGCGCGCCCCGCCGGGTCGAGCCCCAGGGCGTCGGCGAGCAGCTCGAGAGTGTCGCGGCGCGGGGCGCGGTTGACCCCGCGCTCGAGGTCCTGGACGCCGCGCGGGGAGAGCCCGGCCCGCTCGGCCAGCCCCTCCTGCGTCAGCCCCGCCGCCATGCGGTGGCGCCGCAAGACCGCCCCGAAGTCGGGCACCCTCTCCGCGCTCTCGCCCATCCCCTGCTCACTCCTATCCCCCTATCCCCGCGGTGGTGAGACCCGCACCCTCATTTCCAGCCAGCATACCATGCCCGCCGCCACGTCCCTTGCCCCGCGCCCCTTGCCCCGTGCCCGCGGTGTCAAGCGTCGGCCGTAGATGTACCACTCCTCGTGAGAGTGCGTACTTGACGTTGGCAGGTGCCTAAGCGCCGCGCTCCAGAGCGTTTCCCTGTCTGCCAGCAATCAGCTAAAGGCGGGATACTAAGGTATGATCCAAACAAACCCTTCGCTCAATTGCACCCCCTGTCAGATCCGGCAGGTCGACTTCTTGCCGGCCTTGGTTCCCTGTGATCGCTGCGGCCAGGATGTCGGCCGCGTTGACGTCGCGACCCGTACCGCCATCGACATCGACCTGGAGCATCCCGCCTTGCTGGCGGTACGCGTCAGCGTCCACTACTGCTCTGCCTGTCACCATTACTTTCGCGCGCAGCCCCCGTTCTTACGCCCGGACGCCATCTACACGCGGCGTGTCGTGCGCAAAGCCGTCGAGTCCGTCTACGTCGACGGCCTGGCCTTCCGCACCGTGGGTCAGCGCCTAGCCCGTGACTTCTGGGTGCAGCCCAGCGAGGCCATCATCCGCCGGTGGTGTCGGGCCTACCATGCGGGCATCACCCTCGACGACGCCTATCAGGCGTGGATCGTCGCCGAATTCTCCGGCATTTTGTGCGTGGATGAACTCTATCAACACGATCTGGCGCTCTTGCTAGCCGTGGACCCGGCCGCGCCCGAGGGTGACCGCATCGTCGGCTACCAACTGGTGCGCGACGGCGTCGACAGCGCGGTGGTGGAGCAGTTCCTGACGCGCTTAGCCGCAGCCGGTATCCAGCCCGACGAGGTGATCACCGACGGCTCGACGCTGTATCCCCGCGTACTCGCCGACGTGTGGCCGCAGGCAGCGCATCAACTCTGCCTGTTCCATGAGACGCGCCGCCTGACGACGGCGGCCCAAGAGGTGATCCGCCAGGTCCGTCGGGCGCTACCGACACCTCCCCCTGCGGCGACGTATGGCTGGGGCGGCCCGTTGCGCACACAACCGCCCAGCGATGACCCGGCCGATCCCGCCGTCCAGCGTTGGCAGGCGTGGCAGGATGCCCGCCGGGCGGGTATCGCCCAGGTTCAAACCTTAGCCCGCCAGGGCCTCTCGCTGCGGGCCATCGCCCGGCAAACGGGCCTCCATCGCCGCACGATCCGCTCCTGGCTACGCCCCGCGCCCCCTCCGACGGGCAGCCTCCACATCGTCGCGCCCGCGGCGTCCTCGCCCACGCGTGCGTACCACCGGCGGACGCCCGCCCTCGTTGCGCAGATCCAACAGCTCGCCGCGCAGGGGCTCTCCTACGTCGAGATCGCGCGACAGACGGGCGTCCATCGGGTCAGTGTGTCCGCCTGGCTGCGGGAGCAGGACCAGACGGGAGAGCTCTCGCAGCCCGATCCGGTCGTCAGCGCGGACACCCGGCCCGCGGCGACACAGGGCGTCCCTGGTGGTGACGCCCCTCTGGCCCTGCTGGCGCCGCCGGCCCCCTGGACGAGTTGGGAGGAGGTGCGTCAGGTCCGGGAAGCGCTCAAGGAGCAGCGCGGCCTGCTACTGCGGCGACCCGCGCACCTCAGCACGCGGCAGCAGGTGCAGGTGGAGGCGCTTTTGGCGAGCCCGGTCGGGCCGACCTTGAGCGTGGCGCGCGACTTCCTCACCGACTGGTATACCCTCTTTAAAGATGAGCGGGGACAGAAGCGGAGCGTGGACGAGGCGCAGGCGCGCTACGCGGCGTGGCGTCAGGACGAGCGCTACGAGGAGTTGGCTCCGTTGCGGCGCGCGCGGGCACAGATGACTCCCGAGCGCTTCGCCCATCTGAGCCAGTTCTTACGCCATCCGGCCTGGGAGGCGACGAATAACGGGGTGGAGCGGGCGGGCCGGGGCTTTCGGCATGGGCAAGGGCCGCACTTCAACTTACGGAGCGTCGTGTCGATCGACGGCGCGCTGAAAGTACGTGCGTATCGCCGGAAGGAAACCGCGGCCATCGCTCTGCCACCGCCCGTTGCCCGCTGTCGTCGCGGGCGGCGTCTGGATCGACGGACCGAGGATCGCGTGGCCGCCTAATCGACGCAGGCGTGAAGGCCATTGCCAACGTCAAGTACGCACTCTCAAAGAACCCGTCAAGCAAGCGGCCAAAGTGACAATCAACCTGTCAGCTATATATCGCGAACCATTCGTAGCCTCATCTCGACTTCGATTCACCAAGTGATCGGGAGAGCCAGCTAATTGTGGCGAGTCGTCGTCCGCAAGGACATGCAGGCCTTATTCGCGGACTTGGACCTCGCCGCATAGACAACTTTTTGTCGATGTCACTATGACAAGCGCCTAACGACCTTTACAACTGCGATAACAATGGAGGCAGCAGCCGCTGCTCGGAATAGCCATCTAACAAGCTACACTGCCACCTGTACAGACTAGCCTGCGGTGCGGGTCCGTATATGCGCCTATCCACCAAGAAGCTGCAATCTCTCACGGCCTCTTTTACGTGTTGCAACGCATTTGTTTCATGGCCTTGTGCTTGCAGAATGGTCGCCTCGTTGAGCATGTGATGAATCCGTATCCTAGGCGTCTTGGAGGCGGCAATGTATTGCAACGCCTTGTCAAGGTCGCCACGGATATACGCTATTTTCGCGAGGTTTGTGTTGGCGCGGTCTCTATGGTCGTCAATGAGACCTGGGACGTACAATACGTTCATACCGGATTCTGTATTCAGGACTGACAAGACCTGATTATAATAGTTTTCAGCCTTATCGAGTTGCCGCAGGTCCAGCGAGAAATCGCCCAAGAACATAATTGCCATGGGATGGTCGGGCTCAAATGACAATGCAGCACGACATCGGTCATACGCCTGTTCAACATTTCCTAGGGCATAGTAATCCAATGCCAAAAGCGACAACAAGGTTGGCACATTGATGCCCATCGCTATGGACTGGTTGATTGCCTCAATATTCCTGTACCGCTTCGCGACGCTCGTGTCGTATTCTAGATTCTCTAAATGTTGACTAATAAGGGGAGCTGCTTCAACGGTAAGCTTCTTTTCGACAGCACATGGGATTAAAGATTCGTGTATACTCCCGTTCCACCGTATATCTGGATGACGACGATATAGTTTTGGGAGGCTAATTGTGGTCCAAAGACCGTTGCCGAAGTAGGTTTGGATATCGAATAAGTACATATCGCACTCCGATTGTATGACGTGGCGCATACGACCGAGATCTTCGATTGTCATACGTTCGTCCGCATCGAGCGAAACTATCCATTCCCCCGTCGCTGCCTCAATGGCCACATTACGCGCATCAGCAAGATCGCTTGCGTGATGCTGAACAAGCCGTGCTCCATATCGTTGAACGAGAGACGCTGTGCCGTCGGTCGAGCCTGTGTCAACGATGATCATTTCATCCATAAACGGACTAACCGCCTCCAAAAGCTCTGGAAGGTTGCGCTCCTCGTTTCGCACAATCATACAAAAGCTGATCCGCATGTTCCGCTATCTCCTTTTCCCGCGATCGAATTGTAACAGTCAGAGTAGCTTGTCGCTCTAAACCGTCGCAATTCTTATGTCTCGTCATATGTAAAAGTTGCCGCCGCAGTAAGCCATAAGCAGGTGGACTTTCGAGTAGATACTTGACGTGCTGTATGTGGCCGCCCCGTTAAGCGGTCCTGGTCATGTGGGAACTGCCAATTTTGGCCTTGACAAACTACTAGTGGGTCGTTTGTCATGCGCATAGCCATTCCTGACGTGTGGGACGCGCGGAGTAAAGTGGTTGTTGCGCACAGGCGCCGGACCCGCCGAGGGCATGACAGCGGTCACGCGCGCGCTTCCGCCGCGCCGCGCGGCGTCCACCCTATACGAACGCCGTTGGATGGCTGTTCCATCCGCACGCGGTCGCCTCAAGCCAGCCGATGATCTCCTCGGTGTGCGCGGATGCTGTCCGTCCAGCGCGCGACGCTTGAGGATGCGCTGGATAGACTCGGCCATGTTCAACCAACTCCCACCTAAGGGCGTATACAAGGGCAGGTTGCCGTGGGTACAGAGCCAGCACAACAACGCCCGCGTCTTGTGCCCCGCCAGGTTGTCCAGGACCAGCAGCATCCGCAGGGGGGGCAAGTCTTGGGGTAACGTGGCGCGGACGGCCAGCCCCTCCCGCCAGTTTTCCCAGAGTGCGCGGTTCTCCTCCACGCCCAGCGGCGCGCAGATGGACGGCAACGCCACCACGGTCGCGCCCAGTTCCTCCTTGAGCCAGCCGTGCAGCACCGCGTTGGGGCAACTCGTCACGCCTTTAACCCGCACCTGCCCCGTGGCGGGGTGGAACAGGGTTAGCATCTTGGCCGTCCCGCGCCGCACGTACTCGTGGGGATAGTGCGCCGGTTGTCCCAGGGGCACCCAGTGCGGCCCCGGATACGGCTGCGTCTGGAAGGGGCCAGCCTCATCCTGGCACCAGACCGCCAGACCGAGCGCGCTACCCATGCGATAGGCCCGCTCGATCAGTTTTTTGGGGTAGGGCATCGGGGTCCACGGCGACAACCTCCTCCTTATTCTGGAGTTTGTCTTCTAGCCCACATACACCGCCTATCTGAACTTGATTGAGCCGTGGTGGAAGGTGTTGCGCTCGCTCGCGATCAAGGGCCGACGGTTCGAGATCTGGGAGGAAGTGTGCCAGGCCGTGGCCGAGGCCACCGCTTATTGGAACAAGCATCGACATCCCTTCGTTTAGGGCCAGCGTCGCCGCTATCGACCGCGCCGCCAGGCAGGCATCGGCTTGTCGTCGAAGGCGGCCTAGTTGTACCGGATGGACCACTTAGTCGCTCACTTTTCTCAAATATTACCTGATGGCTGTAGCAATCACGCTGTCCTTTATATAACTCTCGCCCTTAGTACTACAACGTTAGGATCCGCCTGATCCGCCTGCGACTGACGTCGCATGGCAAAGAACGACGACTAAAGTCGTTGGGACGACGTGTGTTGAGACACTTCAGTGTCCGTGGTTTGCCATGCGACGTCAGTCGCAGGTCAATGTCACGTTGTAGTATTAGGCTATTGCCTACAAGTTAAGGTTCTGAGCCACATGTCAAGTACCCGGATTTCCGCCGCTCGGGGTGGCAAAGGGAGCGTAGCGGCATATACGCCGTGCTTCCACGAGCCCTTTGCTCGCGCACACGGCTGTCGCTCCGCTCTATGCCTCATGCGTTTGCGCAACGCGATAGGCGTTGGTTCGGCTCAAAAGTTGCAAAAAGGCCCTTGACAACGGCTTAAAATCCTTAACTTGTAGAAAAAGCCCTTAGGCATGGTTCAATCGGACTTGACAGTTTTACATCGGCGATGGCCGTAAAATAGCCCTGTGTAGGCGTGAAACAGCCACTGCCGATTTAATTTCGACTGTTCAGACTGTCAAGTTGCAGTACGCCTACGCTGAACCATGTCTTAGGCCTAACGCGGTTCTTTGGTCGACCGCTTTGGCTAGGAGGGCAATAATTACACTAAGGATAATGATTATCCCTAAGGCGACACGAAGTGTCACCACCTGCGCGACAGATCCGATAAGCGGAGGACCGCTCATTAGTCCGAGGTAGCCGGTGCTAGACACTGCCGCTATCGCGACACCGGAAGACATGTTTGATGTGCGACCGGCCGCACTTAGGATGATGGGAAAGGTGCTGGCAAAGCCAGCGCCAACGGAGGCAAAACCGATAATTGCCGCAAAGGGCTGGTTGATCGTTAGGGCCAAACAAAGTCCGAGTGCTGCCAAGGCTGAGCCGAAGCGTACCATCACGGTCGGCCCGAAACAGCTGATGAGGTTTCCGCCGACTAAGCGGCCGCTGGCCATGGCCAGCGAGAACGCGCCGAACCCAGCAGCAGCAAATCCAGCCGTTGTCCCAAGGCTCCTACGGAGATAAATTGCGCTCCAGTCGGACATCGCACCCTCGACCAGTAGCACACAGAATGCTAAGATGCCCAAGCTGATCAGCCTGCGCGTTAGCAGAGCAAACGTTGGCCCTCGGTTCGACGCACGATCATCAGTAAATAGTAGCTGGGGCGACACAACAAGCGTTATGATGGCCAGGATGACCGCCGCGCCAGCTAGATGCAGCGCAGGGTCGACTCCAAGGGATGCCATCACGCCACCTGTAGCAGCACCGGCTATACTACCAATGCTGTACAAGGCGTGAAACGACGACATGATCGGCCTGTTGTACTGTGCCTCGAGTGCTACCCCTTGCGTATTCATGGCGACAGACATCGCGCCACTAGTACCGCCTAATAGGACGAGCGCAAGCATAAGGAGAGGTATACTACCGGCTAACGCCGGTAAGGGTAATACAAGGCAATATGCAATTGCCATGACTCTAGTGATACGTCGACTTCCAAAGCGTGTGATGAGCCAGCCACTTGTTAACATAGCAAGGAGGCCTCCCATAGGCATCCCCAGGAGGGCTAAGCCGAGCGTGCCCGCGCTTGCCCCAAGCTTCTGCTGCACCGCAGGGATTCGCACAAACCAATTCGCGCCCACCGCTCCGTTGATAAAGAATATGGTTGCTATAGCTAGCCGAGCAATTCGTGGCGTGGCTCTTCGCATGCTCATATTAACACATTCTCCTCCCTAAACCGCACCTCAGCGCAGCCAGCCGGACGCGATGTAACAGAGGACATCATATTATTCAATCGCCACTACCCTCCTGCATGTTCAGCCAACACGCTGCCTGGAGGATCGGCACCTGTATCACGCACGGGTGGTCAGTCAGCCGACTCTGAATTCGGGTGCTCGTGTGGCTAGAAAGTTCGTCCATGATTACACAGAGGCTCTACTTGCGCTTACAATTGTATCATTAAACCTTGAACGGAAAACGCGCTTCTCTCCGACTCACATGCAGGAAAATGGCTTCTATCGCATCGTGGGCGGACCGCCCCGGTCGGAAGCCGTAGCTGTGTGGTTCGAAGCGTGCTTCCCATTCTGGTTCGAGCAGGAGCTTGGCCAACGCTTGCCTCGCCCGGTCGAACAGGGTGGGAATGCCCAACCCGCGCCGTTCCGTGGGGTTCCCCGGCTTGGGTATCCACACGCGACGAGTGGGGTGGGCGGTCGGCGTCAGGCGCAAGGTCGTGGCCAATTGGAGCCGCCGGTCGGGCGCGAGGTTCTTGACCCCATCGACGCCAGCGGTTTTCTTGCCGCGATTGTCCTGACTCACGCGCCGGACCGCCAAGCAGCGGGCCGACCAGGAGACCATCAAGAGGCGCTGGAGCCGGTGGACAGTCTTGACATCGCCACGGCGCGAGGCTCGGTAGATGCGGGTTTGGAGCTTGAAGACCCGGCGCTCGATGGCGTGCCAGTCCAGGTCGTTCCATTCATACACTGACGTTTCCGCCGTGCTCATGACATCTGCACTCCTACTACTGCCTCTACTTTCCAGGTCGCCGGACCCACGTCAGCCTATCCTAAGCGTTACCCCAGGCGTGCTTCTTGGGTCATCCCACCGCCCGCGCGCATGCGGGTGATGCCTGCTCCATCGTCGCCCTCGACGGAGAGCGGGCGGGCGGTTACTTCGTTCCTGACGGCCGTTTTGCGTGGCGGTAGGGTCACACTCTCCACCGGGGGTCTGGACGTGAATGCCGGTCGGGAGCTTCCTCGCCGGAGTCCTACCCGTGTCCGTTTTGGACCAAGCCACTACTCCACGTCGGCTTGTTCAACGTAACGATGGGTCAACCGTGTGTTCGCTTACGCTACCCATAGCCACCTGCAAGCAGTCGTCGCCAGTTGGAGTCTGGTGTGGCTGCGTCACCCCGCTTTACCGATTGATGATCAGTCGCTACGGTAGGGGCGCGGCATTCCCGCATTCACTCGGGGATGGGAATTTCGCCCACCATCGGCCGTCAAGTTGTCTAGCAGTTTGTCGGAGAGAACATGTTTTGCCACGAGATAGTGCACTTGGGGACCGTTTTGAAGCCAAGAAACGGGCTACAGACGCGCTTTTTGCCCTCCCGCAGTGCGAAAAACAGGGCCGATTAGCTTCTCTCCGACAAACTGCTAGGAGTACCTCCTATCCTCCCATCCCCCGCGTGGCCTGTGGCCGTGCGGTTTCGGGAGAACGAATCGCACCAGCTTTCGTTGTCCGACCCCAGAGGGGGTCTGGTCAGGATCTTGCAGGGAACCGTAGGCATGAGTGAGCACCCGCCGGACGGCATCACAGCGGAGGAGTGGACCGCGACTCCTCCCACCGTACGCGTGCTGGTGCGCGCGGTGCAGCAGCAGGTGACGCTCCTGGAGCAGCGCGTGCGTGTGCTGGAGGATCTGGCGTATGGTGTATCCCATGAGGTGACTCCGTGGTTGTGGTGGATGTAGATACCCTCCAGCATGCCACAGACGTCACTCTGCGCTTATTTGAATGGTATTGCTTCTAAAACGTTGAACTACTGGATAGCGGGGGGAGTTGTGTTTTGATCGAGCGCCGCGCTGCTTCATCAGCCAACTTACGATAGACCGAAACCGGTATTGGCAGCCCTTCACGCTGTGCGCGCCGTTTTCGAGCATATCCGGCATGCCCTGGTACACGCGCGGGTTGGCTGTCCGACCTACGAGTAATAGCTTGTATGTCGCGAATCAGCAAATCCATCCGTTCCTTGAACTCTTGGATTGGCATTAACAATCTTGGATCAATAACCAGAAAAAAATGCCCATCGTCCCTAGGGCAATCGCATTTAAATTCGCTTTGGCACCACAATGTTCCGCACTAAATAGGAATGATGCGGCTCATCCGGTCGAACATCTCGCAATTGGCCCATTCGACCCCCCAACCGCAATTCTACGTGTAACAGGAACGCAATGCATGATGCGTTACTGTCGCACGACATCCTGGATTTGGGCCTCCCAATGCCATAATTATGACATAGTTATGTCATAATTTAAATGCGATTGCCCTGCCATCGTCCCGGAGTAAATCGTTCCTTTCCGTTGGAAACGTAGCCTGACGCCCGAACTTTGCACCAGCAAGAACACCCGCCAATACTTCTAGTACTAGGGCAAGGCCGAATCCTTTATGCGATACTATTGGTGCTCCAAGCGGGAGCATTAGGTTACTCGACAGGGCAGCGCCCAAATCGGTTGTAAATGCCCCTGTCACATCGACGCCAAAAGAAATCTGGTCCCCCTCATCCGCAGCTAAGTAGATTTTGCTGCCAGCCGTAATCCCAGTCGCAATGTCAAGGCATAGGGGTGGCTCTTGACCTGCTGGGAACGCCCATGCGAGCGGATTGTTACCAACAACGGGTATAGTCGTTTCCGGTGGGGGGAGCATGATGTTACCGGTAGTGGTCGCAAAGCCAATGAGATCGTGAGCAACAGCCATGTTAGCATAATAACCGACCGCGCCGAGGTGGTTAGAATTGCGTGCTGCTGCAACAGCGAAACCTGTCATACGAGCACGCTCGATGCATTCCTCCATAGTACGATACGCGATTACCTGACCGGGTCCTGCGTCACCATGCACGATCACATTGGAGGGGCCCATTTCTTCGATGCGAATGTTAGGTAGAGGATTGACAATTCCTTGCTCAATTTGTGAAATATTGTATTGGGCAAGGACATGTTGCACAAGTACCGGACGAGTCCTACGCAGATCACCCGACTGCTCCCGACGCGGATGCCACTAGCTCTCAGTGTATCGACGCGTAGGTGTCGCCGCCAGTTGTGTGTAACATGCTGTTGCCCCTTACACAATTTGTGAAATATTGTTGTGGGCAAAGACATGTTGCACAGCTACCCTCCCGTATAGTGGACCCAGGAATCTGGACAGTGAAAGGGGGAGTTTATAGGTGGTAGACTAGACCACGATGAGACAACAATACAGTTCCGCCTACAAGGCCCGCGTCGTGCAGGAGTTGCTGCGCGAGGAGAAGACCGTTGTACAGATCGCCGCCGAGAGCGGGGTACATCCCAACCAATTAGGGCGCTGGAAGAGTCTGGCGATCCAGGGGTTGCCCAGCCTGTTCGACCGGCGCGACGCGGCCGAGGGCCTCAAGGACAAACACG
>JAABUX010007350.1_pt1 | contig 12959 bp, 24 predicted proteins | sample 5561851 | NCBI WGS metagenome assembly JAABUX01 (sample SAMN10711883, study PRJNA513361) | rock metagenome | isolation source: Antarctica rocks | place: Antarctica: Victoria Land, Richard Nunatak red sandstone | collected 2016-01-03 | reverse complement strand
AGCCGCCCCATAGCAACGGGAGCAGTATGTGTCACTCTTGGTCTGTCATTTGAGTAGCTACTGATGCATGAATGCACTGCAGGTTCCCTGGCGATGAAATACCCATCATCCGCGGCTCGGCCCTTGCTGCCTTGAAGGGCGAGAACCCGGAGCTTGGCAAGGATGCGATCATGAAGCTTATGGAAGCCGTCGACAACTACATCCCCTTACCGACTCGCGCTCTGGACAAGCCGTTTTCCATGCCCGTGGAGGACGTCTTCAGCATACAGGCAAGCATACTTTGCTGGGCTCCCACGAGTGCAAGCACACTTCACAATCCCTCTCTATACGTCCTGCTGCCCGGCGGGGTGTTCGACATCTCAGTGACGCACAGGCATTTTGATATCGTGGTGCAGGGACGTGGGACCGTGATCACAGGCCGCATCGAGCAGGGCATTGTCCGAACAGGTGACGAGATTGAGCTCGTCGGCATCCAGAACAAGCCGACAAAGTCGGTGGTGACAGGTGGGCCAGCGCAGCAGGGGCCCAATGTGTGGCAAGCTGCCTGCCTATCTTTGTTGCGCGCCAGTCGTTGACCTCGCCTTTGTGTGCAGGAGTCGAGATGTTCAAGAAGCAGCTCAGCGAGGGGCAGGCCGGCGATAACGTGGGCCTGCTTGTGCGCGGCATCAAACGTGATGACGTGGAGCGTGGCCAGGTCGCCTGCAAGCCTGGCAGCATTGCGCCAGCCCGGAAGTTTGAAGGCGAGCTCTACGCCCTGACTAAGGAGGAGGGCGGCCGCCACACACCATTCTTCAGCAACTACAAGCCGCAGTTCTTCTTCAGGACGGCTGACATCACAGGCGCGCCTTCCATGCCCTTCACTTGTGCAAGACCCAGGTCTGTCACTAGCTAAACCTTTGCGGCCGATCTCAGGTTTATGAGAAAATGCTTGTAGGCTCTGTCACGCTGCCGGACGGCATCGAGATGGTCATGCCGGGCGACAACATTACAGCGAACATTGAGCTCATCACGCCGGTGGCCATGGAGCCCGGCTTGCGGTTCGCTGTCAGAGAAGGAGGTCGGACAGTCGGTGCCGGCGTGGTCTCTAAGCTCTTGTAACTCGTTCCTCAGCAGCTCACATGTCCGTCATCAGCATGTTGGTCTGCTAACGCATGTATCACGATTTTATTGACCTCTGTAATTCTGGCAATGATGACCTGTATCGAATCTCATGCAAGCACCCAATGCCCATATGGAGTAGCCTCGCTTACAGTCCGCTTGCTGAGCTCATAGCTGTATGTTCAGTGATATATCCAGAGCAGTCACGGAATGTGTCAGTGCTCCACACGAAATGAAGTCAACACCGGTGGCAGCAATGGCCGACACTGTGGCAAGGGTCACGTTGCCGGAGGCTTCCGTCTCAAACCCTCCTGCCACAAGCTCGACAGCTTCTCGAAGAAGCTCAACATCAATACCATCTGCACACGTCAATACGTCAGCATGCTCACCGCTCATCGATGCCTCTGCTTAAGCTGCCAAGACCCAGAACAATATCAGCATGTGAAGGCCTGCCCACCTTTTGCAGATGGGTTACGGACTGCCATGTTGTCTAGCATTATGCGTGTCACGATGCAGCGCCGGTCCGCTTGTCGCAAGTCAAGCACTTGCTGCACCTCCTCTAGGGTAGTAGTCTCCACCTCGACGGGCAGCTGCAGTCCCCGCTCACGCAGGAACACCTGAGTAGGTGAGCCAACCGCTGTGAAGCATCTGCCATGTCTCTGTGACGACCTGACATACAGCAGATCAGCACGGTATGGTGTGAGTCGCACACTTCTGCACGCTCCACCGCGGCCGCGATGCCGCCTGCAGCTGCGATGTGGTTGTCTTTGATCATGATCATGTCATAAAGCCCCATCCGATCATTCACGCCGCCGCCAATCAGGACAGCCCATTTGTCCAGCACTCTCAGACCGGGGATGGTTTTCCTGGTATCAAGTATCCGTGACTTCGTGCCCTGGCATGGTAACAGGGATCTCTCGATATATGCAAGTGCATCACGTTGCATTGGCGTGCAGGAATATGTGGAGCATCATGCCTCGACTGCGACGACCATCGCTGCAGTGGCTGTTGCTGTCGCGCTCATGCGCTGCATTAGATTCAGCGCCACGCGCTCTGCTGTCAAGATTGCAATTGCACTGCCCTGAACCCGGCCGAACTCTTGGCCTCTGCTGACTCGATCCCCGTCGTTGACTAACCAGGTCACTGACAGAGATTCATTCACCAAGTGAAACACCTGCTTGAGAGACGGTTAAGTTGACATGAGTGACTCGAGACATGGAGCCAGGTACAAGCATAGCTGTAGCTTACCAGCTCTGCGACGACAAGTCCAGCAACAATACCGTCGGCCTTTGCCAGGAATGTTGCACTTGCCGATGTTGTGGGCGGCACCCTGCTCTGAGCACAGGACTCGATGACAAATCAAGCCTCTTGCACCGCAACAAGCAGTCAGCAGCACGCAGAATGGGAAGGTGTTTGCACGTTGCCAGTGATGTGAGATCCCCATGACCTCCGGCGTCCTCATCCAAGGCGGACTGCAGAAGGCTCAGCAGGTCGAAGGTGGGGTGAGCGGGGCAAGAGATGGGAGCATATGGCCTGCAGCAGCCCACAGTCTCCATGAGCCCATGGCTCATTCTGTAAGCCGAGGGTGGTGACACGAGTCTAGTGGCATCCCCAAAGGGAGCATATGTTGGGTCAGCACCGGTCGCAGTACGTCCTCCAATTTGCTGCACCCATGCTCGATGATACAGGAATAGCTCGTGCTGACGCTGCTCACTCTACATCAGTGACACGAAAATAATTGGCACAAGGAGGGGCGTCTATGTCAAGTAATGCTGTGTTGGAACGGAATCGCAGATAATCGACATGCAGAATTGTAGCCATACATGGCACGTGACCACGTGATGGTGTCGTTTAAGCATGCCATAAAGCTTTGTTGCCGTGGGCGCTGCGCATACCTACTTCAACCTTCAGGACAAGTCATGGGCACAGACTAGCCCATCAACCCATTCGCAAGCGATGCTCCAATCAGAAGCTGAGGCGTGGCCACTCGTTGAGGGTGTGTGCTGCGGACTTGTGCACGACGCCATGATGTGGGCCGGTCACCGATCGATCTGAAGGCCACCGGTGTGATGCGTCCGCTGATGTGGACAATATCATGCCATTGAGCATGCTGGCAGCTGCTCGAGCACAGACAGCGCGCTGAGGCTCTCGCGCTGATAGCATGCCGTGCCCGATTTCTCATAACATGCAGTGTCTTTGCTGTTAGCCGCACAGATGCAGCATGTCTATGACAAGCAGTCGATCTGCATCTTAAAATTGAGCCTAGACTCTTTGCCGGAAGGGCGTGACATCCGAACTGGCATCCAACTTGGAAACTGTGCTGACCGCCTCCCGTGCTGAACGACTCCGGTCACCGATTTGCACCTCAGCAGCTGTCGGGCATATGCGCGCTGTGCCTGCTGCATTTTTGGTGTCAGGAGTTGCGACCTGTTGCTGCTGTGCGGTCTGTACCTTGGTTTCCCTGGCTATAACCTTGCCCGTCAGCAGTGCATCATGCATTGGCTGTCCTGGATCGTGTCACGCAATCTCATGCTAGCAGGCAGGTGCCGTGTGCTCATATCGCCTGCACGGCTGCAGACAGCTCAATTGCAGCCACCAGTGAAGCACCTCTTTACAGCGTGCTTGCCGCTGAGACAGCCTGCCCGAAGCGATCATGCTCTGTGCTTGTGTGATGCTCCGCAAAAGCAGCAGGGCGTACCTCGCCGGGCATGGCTCGACGCATATCCGATTGTCCATTGTTGGATCGCGGGGCACCTCGCCACTCTCAGGTGAGATATCATGATCTTACAGGGGCTCAAACACACCTCGCAGCATTCTTGACAACCTGACCGTTATGACGCTCAACCTATGAAAGATCACTTGACTGCGAACGCAAAATTGGCAGCTCCCTCTTCGCCTCCTTCGTAATCTTCTTGCGCCGCAGTGATGGTGATGCTGGCACGACAGCATTTTGCGAGCTCTGCGAGAGCTGGGACAGATCGAAACGACGCCGGAACGAGGTGCTGATCACCGTCTGCACGGGAGATAAACAGTCACGAAAACCTTATGACAGCTCTACAATGGCAATGACATACCCTGGTGGATAATACGGCGTTGATGGTCTGTGAAGGCGAGCAAGAGCCGATCAGAGGCATAGTCCCGCACCTCATAGATTTGGTCATCCGCCAGGGCCTCGCCGTAATCCAGTGAGAAATGGAGGCCTGTACGCATGCAAGACGATTATTCGTCTCGACTTGTGCAGGAGTCCGTCAAGAGGCCCAGGTTGAGTTGCGTAGAGCAAAGGACAGTGCCATGTACAAGTGCCGAGCATTATGAGACCCTACCTCGGGACTCTTTGCGCTGCAGTGCAGACGAGACAACCAGCTCCCCGACGGTCACCAAGTTGCGTAGTTCAACCAGCTCCGTGTTTGTGCCGTAGGCCTGTCAACACGTGTAGCTTCAGGCACAGCTGTGAATGCATTGCTTGCTCCAAGGATGCATACCAACTGTACAGATGGCTGCAATGAATCGCAGGGCACAAATATTATGCTTCTCTTACCTGTCCAAGAGCGCGCACTTCCACATACAGCGACGCGAGCTGCAGCAGCGCTGCCTTGAGGCCTGCGGTGCTGCGCACAATCCCCGCCGCTTCCCATATGAGCTCTGTCAAATGCTGACGCTTGGATGCAACCCACGAGGCAGCCGGGGCAGGCAGGACGCGAGCTGACTTGGTTCCGCTGAAGTCCGCATGTGATGTTGCATGCTGTAACCCCTGCAGATGCATCACGAGCGCTTAGCGACAGAGTTACTGCACCACTTCTTGCAACATTCAGCGTCAGCAGATCTGTAGATGCTGTGATCAACATGCAAATATGGGCATAGGAACTCACCGTTGCAGCCATCTTTGTTGCGTACTCATGGTGCGCTACCGACGACTCGACAGCGCGATGAGCAAACACCAAACCCTCCAGCAGCGAGTTGGACGCCAAGCGATTGGCGCCGTGCAAGCCCGTGCAGGCGACCTCCCCGCAGGCAAAGAGACCAGCCACATTCGTTTCACCTGCAGAGGCAGTGCAGCAATATAGGCGGCATGCTTCCAACAGCCGCACATGTACATGGCAATGCAAACGTTACAAAGCGCACACAGAGTCGCACTCTCACTAGTGCACAAAAGCGGTGAGAGTACGAAGACACAAGATGCGCACCGTAAAGACCAGTGCGAACGCCACCACACATGTAGTGCTGCGCGGGGACCACCGGGATGGGATCCTTCGTGACGTCAATGCCCGCCTTGCCGCACTCCGCTGCAATGTTGGGGAAATGCGCCAGAACCTCCGCTGATGGCCGATGACTGATGTCTAGCAGCACGTGCTTGTCCCCGTGCGTCTGCAGTTGGTCATGGATGGCCCGCGCAACGATATCGCGTGGGGCGAGCTCCAAACGCTCATCATATCTGTGTACAGACAAACAGGGAATGCTGTCAGCTTGGTATGGCTTAGATAGCACGCAAACAAGTCATCATAATAGACGTAGAGCTATGAATGATAGCGCGCGTAGTTGTTGAACACAGTGAGTGGTCCTGATGAATGCCTGACGCAGCGCAGCGCACCTTTCCATGAAGCGATCTCCTGCACGGTTGAGCAAGAGGCCACCCTCGCCCCGGACAGCCTCTGAGATGAGGAATGATCGTCCGCCCATCTGTGATGGGTTGTAGAGGCTGGTTGGGTGAAACTGCACAAACTCCATGTTGGCAAGTGCCGCCTTGGCTCTGTGAGCCATTGCCATGCCGTCTCCCGTCGCAACTGCTGGGTTCGTTGTGTGTGGGAACACCTGCGAAACACCAAGAGCTGTCTACGCCCGTGTGCGTGCCGGAACTTTGCACAAAGCCACACCCACACTGCTGAGGTTTGCCAGGTTGCTGCAACAAATAAGTCGTACTGAGGCACAATAGACGAGACTCGAGCGCAAGCATAACCCGCACCTGGCCACCGCCACCGGTCGCGAGCATAGTCACGGGTGCGATGCAGCGAATCATGGCGTTGGCCCGCTGGTCCAGCACATCCACGCCGAAGCAGTGCGGCACGCCATTCGCCTCGCCCATCACCAAGTCCACCCCAAGATGGTGCTCGAAGAACGTGATGTTGGGATTGTCACGCGCCGCGGCCAGCAGCGCGCGTTCGACCTCACGTCCCGTCAGATCGGCAGCATGCACGATGCGCCGATGAGAGTGTCCGCCCTCTGCAAGGGGACGGTAACAGCTGTGAGTCGGTGCGACCTAGGACTTTGCGCATGACAGGGGACATGTTGATTTCGGTGTTCTGCTGCTTGAAGCTCATGACCGAGTGTATCAGCGGCGCGGCAGCGGTGCCAGAGGCGGGCGTAAATGAAAGCGAATCACGGAAATGACACGACAACAAACGCACCGCGCGTAAGGTGCAGCTGGCCACCCGCGCCCATCGTAAACTCCGTACCCAGCTTGACCAGCTCCATGACCCGCGCCGGCCCCTCGCGGCACACGGCGTCCACCGCGCTGCAGTGTAATGACGAACACCGAGGTCAAGCATGTCTGAGCAGAGACACCGCTTCATTGCTGAGGACGCAGTCTCCATGGTGTGGGTCAGAAGAGCATAATGACACAGGTATGGAGCAAACCTGAGCTTGTTGAGGAATGCGCCGGCGACGACGGTGTCACGGATGTGGTTGTCGATGGAGTCGGCGGCGTCCAGCACTGCGCAGATGCCACCCTGGGCGTACTGCGTGCAGCCGTCGTCAGCGGTGCTCTTGGTGATGATGCAGACGCTGCCGTACTGGGCAACCTTCAGGGCGTAGGAGAGGCCGGCGATGCCGCTGCCGAGTACGAGAAAGTCATGCTGCATCGTCTGCGCAGCCGGGCCATCGTCCGCGACCGGTTGTGCAGCCGACTTGCTGCTGCTGACCACGACACCAGCTGCGGCGGGCGCATGCGTTGGCTCAACTGACGCTGCCTTAGCTGCGAAGCCGCTACGGCGTGGAAGGCGACTGCCTGTGCTGCGGAGCGGCGTCCGAGCATGTTGGTGGATCTGCCTGTTTGGGCGACTGCCGGCGAAGGCACGTGGCCCCCTGTTTGCGATCATTGCGTTCATCGCTCCGCGCCGCTGTGAAAGACTGTGTTTGACTGGAGGCCAAGCTCCGTGCTCGCAGCGCTTAACGTGCCTGCAGGCCAAAAAGGGCAACGTGAGCTCGCGGTCAGCCACTCATCTGCGAGGGCAACGCAGGCGGCGCCGCCAACAAAGGCAAAAAAATTCATCAGCAGCCAAGCAACACGCGGGCAAGAGACGCGCTCGGCCGACCAGCCGCGACTTTTGCGGTAGCGTCAACTCTGTCGTCGACAAGCTGCAGCCGGCGCACCTGGAAGAAAACGGCGTATTTCTTGTTCCACACCCAAGCCGCCCGCTTCACCGTCATCAGAGCAGTTGTGCGTTCGCTAGTCCAGCAGGCATACACGACTGTCGAGCGCGGGAGAGAGCACTGCTGTTTTAGTTGGCGAACAAATTACGCGACTGTCCTTCGGGCTCGGGAACGGTGAAGCACCGTTTTAGGGTTTGACCAACTGCGTAGCAACCTACCCACGCCGAAGGGGCGCCTGCAGATTAGGCATTCATGTCGTATACATCGGTATGGGTGAAGACGGCCAACCCATCAGTGCAGACAAGCGTTACTCGCAGACAAGCGTCACTCGCACGGGACGACCTGCATGCATGTGCTGATCCCTGAAGGTCACTGCCGATGTCGCCTACCAACGAAGCATCGCAAGTCCACGGCTTGAATATTGCTCTTGACTCACTGCCTCCAGCCTTATCATCAGTCATCTGGATCAACTGCTGACACAGGATGATTGGCATGCTGGCCAGCATTGATCCAGTACCAAGCACGATTAGCTTATGCCAGGAATAGCCTTTGTGAGCGCGGTGGTGACAGGTCGTGCTCGTCCTCCTTCCCCTGCCGAGATGAGTGAGTTTGCTCAGTAAATGTCGGATGCCTACACGCTTACCGTCATGGAATGGCAAGGTCTCACCTTCTGGCACAGCGGCGTTGCTGCGGGCCTGCTGGCGCTGACGGCCACTGCTGGCCTTCGATGAGGTCCAAAACCTGATGGTCAAGTCATTGCTGCCGGTTGCCAGCATGTGCCCCAGAGGATGCCACGCCATGGTTGACAGCCCGCCCTCATGCGCACCGCTCACCTCGGCCTGTAGGGCGGCATGTTGCATGAGTTCAGCAGCACAGCAGCAGTTGACATGAAGGCAGAGCACAGCATCCTCGGGCACTGTTGTGATCTGGACTGTGTCGGCACCCTTGATGAATCTAGCAGTCAAATCACTGGTCCTCTGGCAATGAACATGGTGGCCTTGCAGAGGACATGCCTGTGGGTCAGGCCGTGCAACCAGCCAGTACACCAGGCTGCCATCTTGGCTGCCACTGCAGAAGAGCTCTTCGTGGACAGGGTGCCACACCGCGCACGCCACATCCCGAGTGTGGGCACCTCTGTACGTGTTGAGCTCCTTGAGCATGCGCAGGTCCCAGACCTGAACAGGAAGGAAAACAGAGTGCGCAACATGCAGCAAGCACCCTTGCTCAAACCCAGGATCATCAGCACAACAGGAAGCTTGCCTTGCACGACTGATCCCGACTGGCGCTCAGCAGCCAGTTGCCATTTGCGTTCCACCGCACAGACGTCACATGCTCGTTGTGTCCATGCAGCGTTGTCAACGCATCGCCGCTCCTGGCATCCCACATCTGCACAGCAGGATCAGTCGTTGCAAAGATCAACCGCTCGGCAGGCGGTCTGTGACAAGAAGTCACAGAAGTGCACTGCTCGTCGCACCTTGATCAGCAGGTCCTTGCTGCCAGATGCTATGAGACCTTGCGAAGGGTGCCAATCTGCAGATGTCACGTCACCGCCGTGGCCTGCCATGACACGCTCCTCCGCGCAGGTGGCAAAGTCCCACACCTATAAGCCAGCATGTGCATGCACTGGAAGCGTCCGTCAGCAATTGCCAAACAGACTGCACTGCAGGGCTGCGAAAGCGGCTCTGGCACCTTCAACGTGCCGTCCTTGGAGCAAGTTGCAAACTTTGCATCAGACGGCGCCACTGTGACGCCGCACACGGCGTCCTGATGCGCAGCCTCATCCTTCAAGAGCTCATAGTTCGTACGCCAATACTTGACACGGCCGCCATCGTCCACGCTGAGCATGTACCGCTCATTGTGCGTCCATACCATGCCACGGATGGCAGCCTCATGACCCTGCTCCACGGGCCAGCATCAATACGTAACTGCACCGCAATATGCAAACGGCTTCTCGGGCATCGAGTCTCCTAAATGCATGAGCCGAGGCCGCATGACTGGTGATCAGCCTGCTGTGGTCAGCCGAGGAAGGTCGAGACACATACACTGCATACACGCCCTGTGAAGCAAGCAAGCTACGCCGGATGGACTCCAGTGGCAATGTTAGTGTCTGGGTAGCACTAGCCTGTGCACGCCTGTAAAGCTGCTTCATAGCTGAAGTTGGTGCCGCCCCACAGAGTAAACTCTCCCCGCTGGGAGCCTGAGATGCATCTCCTGCCTTCTGGCGTCCATGTAAGGCACGTGACGGAGGCCTTGGCCTGCAGGGGTGACAGATCAGCATCACAGGGCGGCGACTGTATTTGGCACGGTATTGACCAAGGTGGACAAAACCGCTCTGCTGCCGCACCCGACTAAGGCTGGCGTGCGCGGCACATATGTTGAAGTTCACTGCCGGCTGGTGGGCATACGCAACAGGTGGAAGCACCTGCGACCACGTGCTGCAGCGGGTGAGGTGTGCTCCGCACTGCATGAGCTGCATGTGACAGGCACCAGAGCGTCCTCATACGGGCACCTCCAATGCACCAGCAGCTGTTGGCTGTATGCCGGCAGTGTCTGCTGGCGAGCGTTGCTGCGGCTGCGACGCGAGCAGATGAACATAGGAGCCAGTCGCGTCGACCGCTCTCCTGCAGTTGCATGGGCGCGAAGCTCAGCTGGACGGCAAAGTGCGCCGTGCTGTGTTGAGCACTGGAGCAAACCTCTGAACTTGCTTCCGCCCAGCCTGCTCGCCCTCCAAGCTGATATCGTGAAACGACGGGGCGTTCGGCAGGCCGAGCTGCTGCTGCGAGCTGCCCAACCAGGCCATGACTCCGGCAGGTAGGCATGCAGGGGTGTGTCAGGATTAGGCCGTACAGCGGGCGAGAGGAGATCAGCACGAGCGTTGCTCTTTGATCAGTCTTGTCGCCTGATCAGAGATCTGGAGATGTTGATCCATCGCTGTGAATCGGTCAGATCGAAATTCAATCGCATCTGCGAATCATTGGCTCTCTGTTCTTTGCCACCCCATCGCTGACGGTGCTCACGTGCAGCAAACGTGCCGGTGGAGCCGCGACGCCCCGCGCTCGTAGACATGAGCAGCGGGGCTCGGTATGACTAGGAACCGGTCCATGATTAGCATCTGGCCACGGCAGAGCGCTGCCGCGGCTGGTGCCGGGCTGCTGCTGCTGGTGATCAGTGTCTGGGGCGTCCACATGCTCTACTGGCAGGGATCGTCAACGGGCCTCGCCGTTCGCCAGACAGCCTCAGAGGATGCGCTGCCAGCCAGGCTGCCTCCAGTGTATCAGGTAGCTTGAATTCCACACATGGAGTAAGGCACAGCATCACAGGCCCGGAGTTCAGGCACAATTGGTGCCACTGGACAGATAATCGAGGGCCAGGAAGTCGTCCATGAACGGCTGGATGGTACACCCAGAGGGATCCTGGCCCTATTCCACGGGTGCCAGCACAGCGCTACCGACTTCTGGAGCAAGCAATTTTCGTGTGCCACATGCATTGGTGAGCGCGCGGCGTCGGCGCTGCAGGACTTGATATGTGCATAGCGTCATGAAGATACGACTCTCAAAGCACGCAGCTGGTGCCATCCGCAGGACTGCCAGAAGAGAAGCGCATAGTAAAGTCTGCAGTTGCGAGACAGTATGTTCCCATCGCTTTCTCATCCATGGACCGGGAAGGAAGCCGCTGCTGGGACACGGCTCCACCGCCAACAGTCACCCTCGACGTCCAGAAGGTGGCGTGTTGCATGGCTCACAGTTGGGCCACAATGAAGGCTGCCTGTGCTTGTTGTCAATCGAACCTGTGCCAGCGGTGACAAGCTGCTGAGCAGGTGCTGCATTCCCTTGATGTCACTGTGACACTGTGGTCCCCTGCAGGCGTCACTGGCGGCTGAGATGTTCAACAGCGGCCGGATGGGCTGGGAGCCGGTCATCGAGCCCTGGACCTTCCAGCGGGATGCAGAATCATGGCAACACCTGCCGGTGTATGCGCTGGGTGCGTCCAGTGGCGGAGCTTTCGTGCTGCTACTGCCTTTCCACATGCAGCTCCAGGTGCGTGCTTGCGCAGGCGGCTTAGGTTGCAGGAGACCTCCCGAATACCAAAAAATGACGTATGCGTTCGATGTTGCAGGGCGCCATCATTCAGATCATGGGGGTTCCCAGCAACATATGGTCCGAGCATGTGCCTAGCCTTACGTGGCAATACCCTCCTGCTGCATTCGTTCACATGACTAGGGACGCTCGGACGGCTGCCGTTGTGGCTGACGATGTAGCCGCACTCAGCAAAGCAGGCGTCCCCACTATAGAGCTCCGCGTGGAGCCAGCTGCAATGACTCCTGCCACCTTCGCAGAAACCATTGAGGAGGTGCGCAACGCTGACAGCCATCAAGCTGTTCGTCGCAACAACGTGCAATTGCTCTGCAACACCAGCTACAAGCAGTTGCGCGTATGCAGATCGATATGCAGACGTCAGAGCGAATATACAGCCTCTTCAAGGACGGTGACATGCTGGATGCCAATGACCGTCTGCAGCGTGACCCTCGGCAAGTGACGACGACAACTTACTCTATTTCAATCGATGCTTCCCAATTGATTCCCAGCTAACCTTGTCCTCGCCAAGCAGGAAAAACAGCCAGGAGTGGCAGGCACTCTTGCTAAGCAAGCTCGAAGATGTCTCCGCACTCGGACCGCTGGAAGCGGACAGGTCCTTCATTCACGAAGAGCTCAATGTTCTATGGGCCGGTGCGTGCTGTCACATCGCTCAGTCGAGTGAGTTGCTGTGGTGATGGTCATCGAAGCAACCACGCTCACCACGAACCCACCGCGCAGGCCATTAAATTGTCGCATCAGCAACCGACAGGGTACTGGACTGGTTCGAGGGCCAAGTGAAGCCAAAGAGCTCTGGAGCAGCCTGACGCTGATGGTGCGAGCATAGCTCGTGCAGCTATTGCATGCCCGGGGGCCGCATCCAGGGGGCCCCAGGCGGCGGCATATAGCCCGGCGGTGGCCTGTTGGGCGGCGGGAAGCCAGGTGGTGGCGCTCCAGTGGGTGGTGCGCCGGGCGGGAAGCCAGGGGGTGCGCCAGCCATCCAGGGCATGCCTACGTGATAGAAGGCCAAACATGAGATTGCGCAACGCAGCGGTTGCACAAGGGAGCCAGGGCGGCCTCGAAAAGCCATCATGCCAGAGCACACCTGGCGGCGCCATCCAAGGTGGCGGCTGCCCTGCCATAGGCGGCGCGCCCATCTGCTGCTGCTGAGGAGGCGGGCCCATCCCTGGGGGCGGTCCGCTGGGCTGCGCCATGGGCGGCGGCTGCATGAATGTGGGCGGCGGCGGCCTGGCGGGCGGCCACGGTGACGGCGGCGGTGGCATGTGCGTGCCGTTCGGCATGCCCCGCGGTGGCGCCCCGAACATGGGTGGCGGCGGTGCAGCAGCACCCATGGCGTGCGGGGCCGCGTCCACTTGCTGCCCCGTCTCCGGCCGCTGCTTGGGTCCCGCCGCAAACAGCTGG
>JAABUX010007349.1_pt1 | contig 12959 bp, 9 predicted proteins | sample 5561851 | NCBI WGS metagenome assembly JAABUX01 (sample SAMN10711883, study PRJNA513361) | rock metagenome | isolation source: Antarctica rocks | place: Antarctica: Victoria Land, Richard Nunatak red sandstone | collected 2016-01-03 | reverse complement strand
CGTCGGTGAGGGGGCGGAGAGGATCCTTCTTGCGGCGAGACATGGCGGCCTCCGTGGGTCGAGAGGCCGCTCATCCTACCCCGGGGGCGCGACTTATGGCCATGCCCAACGCGAATGACCCACTAGGCGGGCCGCCGTCGGAGGGAAGCCGGGCCGCCCGGGCGAGGCCGGCCCGCCAGCCCGCCTTGACCGTTCCGGGCCCTGGCCTTACACTCCGCGCCGGATCGTCGAGGCGTCGCCCATCATGGAAGGGGGCCACACCGTGGAGCCGCAGCCGCGACCGCATGACGAGCCGCCGCCCCTGGTCGTCCGGGCCTGGCGGGCCTGGCGCCATCGGGGGCCCCGCTACGCCTGGCACAAGGCGATGCGGCGGAGCCTGGGCCGATGGCCGGGCTTCAAGCGCAAGCTCGTGTACGCCGACCCCCGCGAGTACTGGACCTTGCGGGGCGGGGTCGACTACTTCCGCGAGCAGGAAGGCCAGGAGCTGCGGACCCAGCGGGCCGAGTGGCTGGCCCGGCGGATCAGCCGCTACCGGCCGACCTCGATCCTCGAAGTGGGCTGCGGCTACGGCAAGATGATCCGGGCCCTCCGCGCCTGCGTCGACGTCCCGATCACCGGCGTCGACTTCAGCCCGAGCCAGTTGGAGATGGCCCGCGTCTACTTGCAGGGGGTCGACGGCGTCGACCTCGCGCTGGCCTCGGGCACGCGGCTCCCCTTCGCCGACGGCTCGTTCGACCTGGTCGTCACCTCGGCCGTGATCCTCCACAACGCCCCGCCGGTCGCCGACGCGATCCGCCGCGAGGTCGTCCGCGTCGGCCGGCACTTCGCCGCGCACAACGAGGACGTCGACGTCACCTACAACCGCTACGGCTACGACACCTCCGCCTGGTACCTCGCCGAGGGCATCCCCCTGGCCGAGGTCGGCCCGATCCCCAGCGCCCCCTACGACTCGCAATTCTGCGTGGCCGAACTGTGGCATCGCTGACCTTCGCCGCGTCCGACCGGCCCTCTCCTACTCCCACTCCCGGGCCCGGGCCCACGCCCCCGGCCGCCACCGAAGGGCGGCGGGCCGTGCGGGACAGCCTGATCGTCGCCCTCGGCGGCCAGGTCGAGCGGGCCCTCGGCACGATCACCGCCCTGATGCTCCGCTGGGGCCTGGAGCCGGCGCAGCTCGGGGTCTACACCGGGCTGCGGCTCTACCTCGACAACACCAATCGGTCGAGCCTGGGCGTCGGCCTCGGCGCGGTCCAGGAGATCCCGATCCTCCTGGCCGGGGGGCGCGAGGCCGAGGCCCGCCGCGTGGCCGACATCGCCCACACCACCAACACGCTCACCTGCCTGGCCTACGCCCTGGGGCTCCTGGGCTGGGCCTACCTCCGGGCGCCGCTGGTGGCCGCCGACCCGCTGGCCGCCGAGTGGACCTGGGGGCTGGTCGCCGTCGCCGGCCTGGCCCTGCTCAAGCGGTACGAGAGCTTCCTGATCGCCGTGCTCCGGGCCCACCGGGAGTTCGCCCTGACGACGAAGCTCGACGTCTTCGAGTCGCTGGTCTCGATCGTCGCGGTCGGCTCGGGGCTGTGGTTGGCGGGCTTCTGGGGCCTGCTGGGAGCGGTGGCCGCGATCATCCTGGCCAAGATCGGCTACCTCCACGCCCGCCACCCGCTCCGGTTCGGCTGGGCCTGGGACGGCCCGACCGCGGCCCGGCTGATGGGGGTCGGCCTGCCGATCCTGGCCAACACGGCGGCCTTCGGCGCGGTGCTCAGCCTCGACCGCGTCCTGATCCTCTGGAGGGTCCCCGACGGCGACCGCGCGGCGGGCCTCTACACGATCGCGATCATGGGGACGAGCTGGAGCCTCGACCTGGCCGGCCGGATCGTCGCCGTGCTCTACACATACTTCCAGACCACGATGGGCCGGACCGGCGACCCTGCCGAGGTCGCCCGCCAGGCCCTCCGCGCCACCGAGGCCCAGGCCCCGCCCCTGGCCGCCGGCGGCGCCGTGGCCTACCTGGTCGGGCCGGCCTTCCTCGGCGCCCTGATGCCCCGCTACGCCGGGGGCCTGCCCGCACTCCGCCCCCTGCTCGTCGGCACGCTCCTGCTGGGCCTGGCCTGGCCGGCCCGCCAGATGCTCATCGCCGTCGGCCGCCCCTACCGCCTGGCCCTGGCCACCCTGGCGGGCCTGGCCCTGGCCGCCCTGGCCGGGGCGATCGGCGCCGACCGCGCGGGGATCGTCGGGGTCGCCTGGGGGATGACGGTCGGCTACGCCGCCGTCGCCTGGCTCACCGGCGCCACCGCCTGCGTCCCCGCCCTGGGCTGGGCCCCCTGGTGGGCCCACCAGGCCCGCCTGGCCCGGACCCTGATCGGCTTCGCCCTCGGGACCGCCCTCGCCGCCCACGCCCCGCTCGGGATCGCCGGCCGATGGCCCGACCTCGCCGCCCGCTGCCTGATCCTCGCCGCCTGGCTCGCCCCCGCCCTCTGGCTCTGGGGCCGGCGGCATGAGTGGGGCGGGTTCGGGAAGTCGCGCAAGACTACTCTTTGACGCGATGATCTTCGAATTGGGAATGCAACGGATGCTGCTCGACCTCGGGTTCCTGGCCCTCCTGGCGATCGTCGCGGCGGGCGTCGGCCTCCGGCTCCTGGGTCGGCTCGGGGCGACGCCGGGGCATCCGGCCGACGCCTGGGCGCTGGCGGTCCCGCTGGGGCTGGGGATTCTGGCGCTGGCGGTGCTCGGGCTGGCGGAGGCCGGGCTCCTGACGCCCGGGGCGATCGCCGGCCTGCTGGCGGCGGGCCTGGTCGCGGGCGGGAGGGGAGTGGTCGGGACGATCGGGGCGGCCCGCGGAGACCGCGGAGGCCGGTCGGGCATCGGCCTGGCGTTCGACCTCGCCTTGCTAGTTGCGCTGCTCGGCACGCTCCTGACGGCGCTGGCGCCGGTGACGGATGGCGATGCTTTGTGCTATCACCTCCAGGTCCCCAAGGTCTTCCTGGCCCGGCATTCGGCGACGTTCGAGCCGGACCTGCACGAGACGATCTACCCGCTGGTGACGGAGTCGCTCTATGCCGCGGGGCTGGCGATGCGCGGGCCGGTGGCGTGCCGGCTGATCCAGTGGCTGCTGGGCCTGGCGTTCGCGGCGAACGTGACGGCGCTGGCCCGGCCCGCGCTCGGCGACCGGGCCCGGTGGGCGGGGACGGTGGCCCTGCTCGTGCCGGCGATCTCCAACGGGATGGGCGCCCCGCTCAACGACGTCGCCCTCGCCGCGTTCGGCAACGCCGCGCTGCTCGCCTGGACCCGCTGGCACGACCGGCCCTCGGCGAGGGCGGCGGGCCTGGCCGGGGCGCTGGCCGGGCTGGCGACCGGGGTCAAATACCCGGCGCTGGTGCTGGCGGGATTGCTGGGGATGGGCTTCTTCGCCGGGCATTGGCGAACGCCTTGCTCGCTCGCGACCCGGGCCCGCCACGCCCTCGTCTTCGGCCTCGTCGCGCTGGCGGTCGGCGGCGGTTGGTATCTCCGGGCTTACCGGCACACGGGTAACCCTGTTTATCCGTTCTTCCGCGGGGCCTTCGGCGGCGCGGGGATCGACGAGGTGCTCGACCCGATCAAGCGGCCGATGGCGGTGACGGCCTGGAACCTGGCCACGGCGATCGTGCCGATGACGCTCCATCCCGATCGGTTCGACAGCTTCTCGCACCAGTTCGGGCCGGCGTTCCTGCTGTTCCTCCCGGCCTTGCTCTGGATGCGACCGCCCCGGCGCGTCTGGGGGATCGCGGCGGTGGGCTATGCGTTCCTCGTCCTCTGCCTGACCCAGCGGCAGAGCATGCGGTTCGTCCTGATCGCCGTCGGGCCGATGGCGGTGGGCGTGGCCTGGCTGGCGGCGGCCTGGTGGGACCGGCGGACCTGGCCGGGTCGAGTCCTGGTCGGGCTCCTGGTCGGATGCCTGGCCTTCGAGGCAGGCCTGGCGGCGGCCCGGGCGCGGCACGGCCTGGGCGTGGTCCTGGGCCGCGAGTCGGCCGAGTCGTACCTTTCTCGCCGCGAGCCGACCTCCGTCGTCGGCCGGTGGATGGGCGCCAACCTCCCGGCCGGCGCCCGGGTCGTGGGGCAGGACCACCGGGGGTTCTACCTCCCCGTCGACTACACGATGGAGCTGGCCCACCGGCGGCGGACCGGCCTGGGGCGGGGGGGCGAGACGGCCGACGAGGTGGTCGCCCGGCTCCGGGGGGAGGGGTTCACGCACGTCCTGCTCTGCCCGCCGGTGCCCGAGGACGCCGTCGAGTTCGACCCCACCCTCGGCCGATTGCTCGCCCCCTGGCTGGCCGAGGGCCGGCCGCTCTACCGCCGCGACCTCGGCGACGCCGACGGCGTCGTCCGCCGCTACGCGATCTATGCCCTGGACGACCGGGGGGAGGCCCGGCGATGACGGCCCGACACCCCACGATGGCCGAGCTGCGGGCCCGGGTTCACAAGGCCCGGCACCGCGAGATCGGCAACTGGCTGGCCCGGCGCGTCGGCCGGCCCTCGGCGGTCTACGGCACCTGGGCGGCGGTCCGGCTGGGCCTTTCGGCCAACCAGGTCACGCTCGGGGCGACCCTCGCCGGCCTGGGCGCGGCGGTCGCCGTCGGGTCGGGGGACCGCCTCGGGTTCATGCTCGGGGCGGCCCTGGCCCACCTGGCGTTCTGGCTCGACCACGTCGACGGCCAGGTCGCCCGCTGGCGGGGGACGGCCGGGCTCGACGGGGTCTATCTCGATTACCTGATGCATCACGCGACGGCCTCGGCCCTGGGCTTCGGCCTCGGCTACGGCCTGGCCGCGCGGGCCGGCGACGTCCGATGGGCGGCGGCCGGGTTCGCCGTCGCCGCCGGCTGGGCCTTCCTCGGCCTCCAGAACGACTGCCGCTACAAGGCGTTCTTCCAGAGGCTCAAGGCGGCCACCGGCGCCTACCGGGTCGAGGGGGGCGCCGGCGGCCGGCCGTCCCCGCCCGCCCCGTGGCCGAGGTCGGGCCGGGGGATGCTCACCTGGCCCGCCTTCAAGGCCTGCGAGCCCCACGCCGTCCTGATCGGCCTGACGGCCCTCGCCGGGCTCGCCCTCGTCTGGCCCGCCGCCTGGCTCGCCGCCTGGCGATGGGGAGTCCGGGGGATGGTCGTCCTGGCGCCCGCCTTGGCGGTCGCGAGGGTCGCGAAAGCGGCGAAAGACCGGGCGGTCGAGGGAGAGTTCGCCCGCTGGTTCCGGCCGGTCGAAGGAGAGGCGGCCGACCCGAGGGGATCTTCGTCGGGTGGATGAAATCCACCGATGTTCAGGCCATGCCGGAGAGGTTGGCGGTTTCGCCGGGGGCCTGCCGCGCGACGGCGGCGAGGGATAGGGCCGTGCCGATGGCCTGGTGGATTTCATCCGCCCTACGAAGTGAATGAAATCCGCAAATGTTCATACAAAATCGAAGGGATCGTCACGTGCTACCCCGGCGACCGACCGCCCGACGAGGCCGGGGCCCGGGCCACGCCGGGGGGTTGGCAGATTTCCATCCGCCGGACGGGAGAAGCCTCGATGGGGCGGTTGACACGGGCCTTCCCCCGGGGCAGAGTCGCGGGGAGATCGCACCGAGGCTTGCCGAGGCCCGCCCGATGGACGCACTTCCCACCCCCGACCACCTGCCGGCGATGCCCGCGAGCCCGGGCGGGCATGGGATCGGCATCGTGGGCGCGGGCTTCATCGTCCGCGACTGCCACCTGGTCGCCTATGCCGAGGCCGGGTTCCGGGTCGTCGGCCTGACGTCGCGGACCGAGGCGACGGCCCGCGCGGTCGCCGGGTTGCGCGGGGTGGGGCGGGTGTATCCGTCGGTCGAGGCGATGCTCGACGACCCGGGGGTGACGGTGGTCGACGTCGCCGTCCCGCCGCTGGAGCAGCCGGGGGTCATCCGCCGCGTGCTGGCCCATCCCCGCAAGCCCCGGGGCATCCTGGCGCAGAAGCCGCTGGCGATGACGGCGGCGGAGGGCCGGTCGCTCGTCGAGGCGTGCGAGGCGGCGGGCGTCCGCTTGCAGGTCAATCAGAACATGCGGTACGACCACTCGGTCCGCGTGCTCAAGGGGCTGCTCGACCGCGGCGACCTCGGCGAGCCCGTGCTGGCGACGATCGAGATGCGGGCGATCCCGCACTGGATGCCCTGGGCCGAGGGGGGACGATCCCTCTCGACGTTCATCATGAGCATCCACCACCTCGACACCCTCCGCCACTGGCTGGGCGACCCGAGCCGGGTCCTCGCCAGTACCCGGCCCGACCCCCGGACCCGGTTCGAGCACGAGGACGGCATCAACCTCTACATCCTGGAATACGCCGACGGCGCCCGGGCCTCCGCCTGGGACGACGTCTGGTCCGGCCCCGCCCGGGAAGGCACGGGGGCGGACATCGCGATCCGCTGGCGCTTCGAGGGGACCGCGGGCCTGGCCCTCGGCACGATCGGCTGGCCCGGCTGGCCCGACCGCGTCCCCAGCACGATCGACTATTCCACCGCGGCCGACGGCGGCCGATGGCACCGCCCCCGATGGCCCCAGGCCTGGTTCCCCGACGCCTTCGCCGGCCCGATGGCCGGGCTCCTCCGCGCGATCGAGGCCGGGACCGAGCCGGACATCTCCGGCCGCGACCACCTCGGGACCCTCGCCCTCTGCGAGGCCGTGCTCGCGGCGGCGACGGAGCATCGCGTGGTGACGATGGACGCCGCCCCGGCGTAATGTTCGCCGGGCGGCGGCGAATCCCCCGGTGACATCGCGTCGCGCCGCCGCCCCTCCCGAATCGACGAAGGAAGGCCCCGCCATGATCGAGTCCGAACAGAGCCTGCTGATCGGCCTGCTGATCGTCTGCTCGTCGCTGGTCGGCCTCGCGGCGATCGTCGGCGGGATCTGGTACGCGCGGGGCCGTCGGCTCCTGGAGCACGCCGAGCGGATGAAGGCCCTGGAGACGGGCCGGGAGTTGCCGGTCGGCGAGGCGGCCGGCGACGGCGAGGGGAAGGGGTCGTCCGGCAGGTGCTACTCGGTCGCGAGCCACGCCTGCTTCTGGGGTTTCATCCTCGCCGTCGGGGCCGCATCGAAGGACGGAGGGGGGTCGCCCGGGGCCGCCTACGCCATCGCCTCGGCGGCGGGCGCCGTGAGCGTGACGGCGGTGATCTGCGGGACGGTCCTGGCGTACCGCCCGCCGTCCCCTTCGCCCGAGCCCTCGGCCCGCCCGGTCAAGGTCCACTTCGACCCCGAGGGGGCCTGAGCGGCCACGGGGCGGGTCGATCGGGAATCCGAGATCGGGACTCAAGTCGGCGGGCGACCGTGCCGATTATGAGGGTGATGACGGCCGATACGCGGGCCGGCCGACGCCCCGATCCAGGAAGGACCCTGACATGCCGCGCCACGACCGAAACCGGGCCGCCGCCGACGCCTTCGGGACCTCGCGGATGAGCTACCCGGGCACGCTGGCGATGCTGGCCCTGGCCGTCGCGTTCCCGATCGCGCTGATGATCTTCAACCCCACGCTGATGTTCGAGCGGGGCTGGGAGCAGTACGTCGGCACGGCGATCTACTTCTGGGCCGTGGTCGCGCTGGGACGCGAGCTGGCCCGGCTCTGGCGTGGCGAGTCTGCCTTCGCCGAGGCGTCGGGCTGGCTCGGCGGCCGGGGGGAGGGGCTGCTCGGGGACGACGCGATCGGGGCGGGGGATCGCCGGGTCCTGCCGTCGCGAATCCGCCAGCTCGCGGTGTTCGCGGCCGAGAGCCGGTCGGCGTCGGTCGACCAGCTCATGGAGGTCAACCGCGAGGGGTCGGGGCTGGACCAGGAGCAGGCGGCCGGGCGGTTCACGCTGCCGAAGTACATCCTCTACCTCCTGCCGGTGATCGGCTTCATCGGCACGGTCGAGGGGATCTCCAAGGCCTTGATGAACATCAGCCTGGTCCTGCCGATGGTCAAGGACCTCGACGGGTTCATGAACAACCTGACGAGCGTGACCTCGGCCTTGCAGGTGGCCTTCGACAGCACGCTGCTGGCCCTGTTCCTGAGCGCCGCGCTGATGCTGGTGCTGACCCTGGTCTACCGCCGGTCCGAGGACCAACTGGCCCGGGTCGACCGCTGGGTGGTCGAGCACGCCCTGCCGAGGGTGGGGGCCGCGGCCGACCACCCGCTGGCCGCCGGGGTCTCCGAGGCGTTGGCCCCCCACCTGGAGGCGATGCGTCGCGACCTGATGGCCGCGCTGGAGCCGGCCACGCGGGCCTTGCAGGAGCTGTCCGCCCGGATGGGCGAGGGCCTCGGCCCGCACGTCGACCGGTTCGCCACCTCCGTCGACCGCCTCCCGGCCGCCCTCGCCGGCCTCCACGAGGGGGCCCAGGCGATCGGCCGGATCGGCGGCGACCTCGCCAGGCTCGGCACGCTCGACGACGGCGTCCGCCGCGGCGTCGGCATCCTCGGCCGGATCGAGGTGGCCCTGGCCAACGTCGAGCCCACCTCGCAGCCCCTCGACGAGATCAAGCGCGGCCTCGACCGCACCTGCGCCGCCATCGAAGGGCTCTCGCAGTCCTGGTCCTCCTCCTTCGAACGCTCCAGCCGTGCCAGCCAGGACCAGCTCGCCAAGACGATGAACAGCCTCAAGGACGCCCTCGACCTGCTCAACGTCAGCATGGAGCAGGGCAACGCCCTGTACCGGAGCATCGTCAAGAAGACGTTCTACTCGGACAACATGCCAAATCCCGACATCAAGGTCGCTTCGTGACGGCCGCCCCCGGCCGCGCCGTCGTCGAGGGGCCGGGATCTCGAACAAATCGTTGCCCCCGGCGAACGAGCGTGGGACGATGACCGCCCACGGCCCGGACGTCGGGGAGGGGCGAGGCGAAGGTTTAGGGCTCGCGCGAGCGGGCGGCGAGCCTCGATGGGCCTTCCCCCGGGATCAACAAGGGAGATCCTGATGCGGTACCCCGCCCTCGCCCCGTTCCTGCTCATGGCCGCCGCCGCGGTGGCCGACGACGACCCGGCCGTCCTCAAGGCCGGCCCCGGCGGCGGCCCGCCCCGAGCGATGCTCTCGGAGTTCCTGAAAGGGGAGGCCCGGAAGGCGTTCGATGCCCGCCGGGCGGCGGTGGCCGCCCTGAAGACGCCCGAGGACCTGGCGCGGCGGAACCGGGAGCTGAAGGGCAAGTTCCTGGAGGCGCTCGGCGACCTCCCCGAGAAGACCCCGTTGAACGCCCGCGTGGTGGGCACAGAGGCCCGCGACGGCTATCGGCTCGAACGGGTCATCTACGAGAGCCGGCCCGATCACCACGTCACCGCCCTGTTCTACCTCCCGGGAGGGACCCCGCCGTTCCCCGCGGTCCTGATGCCCTGCGGGCACGACGTCAACGGCAAGGCCGCGGCCAGCTATCAGCGGGCGTGCATCCTGCTCGCCCGGAACGGGATCGCGGCTCTTTGTTATGACCCGATCGGCCAGGGGGAGCGGAGGCAGGTCCTCGACCCCGAAGGCAGGCCGGACGGCCCGGGCAACACGACCGAGCACACGATGGTCGGCATCGGCGCGCTGCTCGTCGGCCGGAGCACCGCGGGCTACCGCGTCTGGGACGGCATCCGGGGCCTCGATTACCTCGCCGGCCGCCCGGAGGTCGACGCCCGCCGCCTCGGCTGCTCCGGCTGCTCCGGCGGGGGGACGATCACGTCGTACCTGATGGCCCTCGACGACCGGGTGGCCGCCGCGGCGCCGTCGTGCTACATCACCTCGATGGAGCGGCTCTTCGCCACGATCGGGCCGCAGGACGCGGAGCAGAACATCACCGGCCAGGTGGCCTTCGGCCTGGAGCACGCCGACTACCTCGGGCTCCGCGCCCCCAGGCCGACGCTGATCCTCTGCTCGACGCGCGACTTCTTCGACCAGCAGGGGACCTGGGCCAGCTTCCGCGAGGCGAAGCAGGTCTACGGGCGGCTGGGCCACCCCGAGCGGGTGGAGATCATCGAGGCGGACGAGCCGCACGGCTACGCCAGGGCGCACCGCGAGGCCATGGCCCGCTGGATGCGCCGATGGCTCCTGGCCAAGGACGACGCCCCGGTCGAGGGGGACGAACCCATCTCCCGCGATGCCGACCTGCAATGCACGCGGACCGGCCAGGTCCTCGCCGAGCTGCACGGCAAGTCGGCCTTCGACTTCAATGCCGCGCGCGGGGCCGAGCTGGCCCGCCGTCGCCCGGACCATTCGGCCGGGGGCGGCGAGGGCAAGCCGCGGCTGCTCGCGGAGGTCCGCCGCCTGATCGCGCTGCGGGACCCGATCGCGCCGGCCCGGCGCGAGGACCGGGGGGAGATCCCGCGGGGCGGCTTCGCCGGGCGTAAGCTGGCCTTCGCGACCGAGCCGGGGATCGAGGTGCCGGCCCGGCTCTTCGCGCCCGAGAAGGCCGACGGGGCCGCGCCGCTGACCATCGTCGTCGGGTACGACGGGGCCGAGGCGACCGGGCCGTCGGGGCCGGTCGAGGGGCTGCTCCAGCAGGGGCGGCGCGTGCTGGTGGCCGACCTCCGGGGGATGGGCGAGACGGCGCCCGCCGATGGGAAGTCCGGCCCGCTGGGCGTCGGGGTGCAGGAGGCGTTCCTCTCGCTCCACCTCGGCCGGCCGCTGCTCGGCCAGCGGGTCGGCGACCTGCTCGCGGTGATCGCCGCGCTGGCCGACGAGTCCCCCGGCGGGGTCGCCCTCGTCGGCCGCGGGGCCGCCGGGCCGGTCGCCCTGCACGCGGCGGCGCTGGAGCCCCGGGTCGTCGCGCTGACGATCGACGGCGCGATCACGTCCTGGTCGGACGTCGTCCGCACGCCGCTGACGCGGGACCAACTCACCAACGTCGTCCCCGGCGCACTCGCGTCCTACGACCTGCCCGACCTGGCCGCCTCGCTCGCCCCGAGGCCGCTCACGATCCGCGGGGCGGTCGACCCGGCGGGCCGGTCGGCGTCGCGAGGGCGGGTCGACGACGCCTACGCCGTCGCCCGGCAAGCTTATCGGCGACGGGGTGCCGAGACGTCGCTGACCGTGGACGGCGACCGCCCGGCCAGGGACGGTCGAGCGGGCCCGACGGGGGAATGACCGGGAGACGCGCCCGGCCCCCTCCACCGAACCCGACGGCGACGCCGCCGGGCGGGTCGGGAGGGGGTTCAACGGGCCTGGCCTGCCTCGGGGCCCGGGGGTCGGAGCCAGCGATCGAACCAGGCCAGCATCTCGGCCCGCATCGGGGGCGTGAAGGCGTGGCCGACCTCCGGGTAGAGGACGCTCCGGAATCGATCCCCCACGCCCAGGGCCTCGTAGGTCCGGCCGACGATCCGCCCCAGGGTCCTGACCCCGTCGGCGGGCGACCCGGCGTCGAGCCCTCCGGTCAGCGCCAGGCAGGGCCGGGGCGCGATCAGGGCGAGCACCCCTTCGGTGTCGAAGTGCTTGAGCAGCCCGTCCGCGAAATAATAGACGCCGTGCCGGCGGAGTTCGCCGTGCGCCATCAGCTCCTGGTATCGGGTCAGGCAGGCTACGGCCACGACCGCCGCGACCCGCTCGTCGACCGCGGCGAGCCACCAGGCCCGGGTGCTGCCCATGCTCATGCCGGTGGCGCCGATCCGGGCCGGGTCGACCTCCGGGCGGGTCACGAGGTAATCCAGCGCGATCCGATCATCGCGGACGAACAGGCCCCAGAGGGTCCGGCCGAGCCAGAGGTTGCGCTTGAAGAGGTCCTCCTGCTCGGCCCGGCCCGTCGCCGAGGCGCCGGAGGGCCCGGTCCCGGCGCGGTCGCCGTGCCAGTAGGCATCCGGGGCCATCACCGCGTAGCCGGCCCGGACGAAGACCTCGCCCAGCGGCTCCTCGCCGCCGTTCGTCCCGGGGATGATGACCTGCGTCTTGTCCGGGGTCGACGAGTGGAGCCAGAGGATCGCCGGCACCCGCCCCTTTCGGGCCTCCGGGATCAGGAGCAGCGACGTCACCTCGCCGCCGTCGCCGTCGCCGTTGTCGATGGCGACCTTCTCCAGCGTGTAGCCGCGGCGGATCTCCCGGGAGACGACCCGGGAGCGGGGCGGGGAGGGGCGTTCCGGGAGGTCGCCCAGCGACTTCAACACCGCGGCCAGGACGCCGGGCCTCCGCCCCCCCCATTCGGCGGCGTCGGCGGGGACGCGAAGCTCGGCCACGATCGGCCGGCGAGCGGAGGCCGGGACCTGGCGGTCGCGATCGGCGACGGCCCTGCGGAACGCCTCGGCGGCCTCGGGGCCGGAGGCGGGCTCCGGCCCCGGCCGATAGCCGACGATCACGAGTTGCCGCGCGATGCAATCGGCGACGGCCTCGGCCAGCCGGTCGGAGCCCTCGGGCGTGAAGTGGGTCCCGTCGGGCCCGAGCATCGCCCCCGGCCCGCCCCGCTCGACGACCCAGTACAGGTCGTCGACCGGCACCCCGGCCTCCCGCCCGACCGACGCGGCCGCCGCGTTGTAGCGACGGACGTCGGCGTCGGTGCGATCGAAGTCCACTCCCCGCCGGGCGTGCCGCTCGTCGATGATGGGCGTCGTGTTGGCGACGACCAGCGCGGCCTTGGTCTCGCCCCGGACCCGGGCGACGATCCGCCGGAGGTTCGCCTCATAGGCATCCACCTCGACCTGGTGAGGTCCGCCCGACCGCGGCCGCTTCAGGTCGTGCAGGCCGCAGTTCAGGTGCACGACGTCGGGCTTCTGGCGGATGACCCACTCGTCGAGGTGCTCGAGCACGTTCGAGCTGTCGCCGCCGTTGGCCGGGGGGCTGACGACGATCGCCTTGCCGACGAGGCGCTCGGCGACCTTCGGCGCGTAGCCCAATCGGATCGAGTCGCCGATCAGGACCACCTTCGGCAGCCCGGCCCCACCGGGCCCGTCGGCGTCCGCACCGGAGGCCGCGAGCCAGGTCAGCATCCCGAAGGCCACGACCCCACCCGTTCGATTCCGCATCATGATGTCACCGCCCCTCGGGCCACGGCTCTACAACGGCGGGC
>JAABUX010007348.1_pt1 | contig 12960 bp, 9 predicted proteins | sample 5561851 | NCBI WGS metagenome assembly JAABUX01 (sample SAMN10711883, study PRJNA513361) | rock metagenome | isolation source: Antarctica rocks | place: Antarctica: Victoria Land, Richard Nunatak red sandstone | collected 2016-01-03 | reverse complement strand
ATAAATTAATTTATAAGGCTTATAAAGGTAGTAGTACCTCTTATAAGCTCTACTAGTCTTATAGTTATATAATAACCTAGGACTTAAACCTAGGTACTTAGCGTACTAAAGATAATAGGGTTATAAGAGGGCTACTACCCTAGTAGTATAATAGGGTAGCGCGGCGTAGTAAGAGGGTTTAACTATCTATTATAAGAGTTAGTTAATAGGAATACCCTTAAATATAAAGAGTATAAAAATAATTTAAAAGAAGTATAATATAATAGGATATTAATAAGGTCTTTAAATAATTAATATAATAGATTTATATAAGAAGGTAATTTATAAGTAATATACTTATAATATATTTAAAGATAATTAAAGTCTATTATAAGGTAATAATATATATAAAGTAGTAAAGGATAATTAGTAAAGACTTACCTTAATTATTATTATAATTATTAACTATTTAATATATAGTACTATATTAATAATTAATCCTTTATATTATACTTATACTTTAATAGTAGTTATCTTATAAAATATTAATAGTATTAATATTAAATATATTAGCTTCTATTATTAATATATTAAGATATAACTTAAGGTAACTTATAATAGGTTAATATTAGTAATAATAGTTATAAAAGAAGTTAGAAGTAAATAAAATATAACTTTATTATATACTATATTATATATATTAATTACGCGATTTAATAGTATAATATTATTACCTAACTTTTATATTATTATTTATATTATATATTTATAAAGTAATATAATAGTAAACTTAATTAATAATTATATTCTACTATTAATATAAATTATAATTATAAAGGCTTTTATATATTAGTAGTATATAATATTAATAGTATATTACTATTATTATATTATTACTATCTTTAGAACTCTTTCCCTTACTTTTCCTACTAGGGTTTTAAAGGTTTTTAATAAGTCCTATTATAGATAGTAATAGTTAGTATTAAGGGATAAATAACCTTAAAGGGGAGGTAATTATTAGGATATCTTAATATATCTAGCTAATATAATACGGCCTATTAGTAGTATTCTAGTAGTATTAGTTTAGCTTCTTATTATCCTAATAAATATCCTTTTATCTAGATATCTAAGAGGCTAGGTAGCTTCCTTAAGGGGTATTTAGATAATCCTCCCTCTACCTCCTTAGAAGGTAGAGATTAGTTCTTTTATAAGTATAAAGTTACTAAAGTATTAAGTCTACCTTTATAATACTATCTACTCGCTAGTAGTTTATACTATCTATTCTAGCCCTTAGAAACTAGCCTTCTAGTCTAGTTCCTAATAAGTAATCTATATATTAGCTATTCTTTTATTAAACTTTCTCTTCTATATATTTAGGTAGCTTATATATAGTAATATAATAAATTCTATATACTTATAAGCTTTATTATTAAATAGATCTAGAACTCGCTACCCTTAAAATACTTAATATAACTAGTCTTATATACTAGAAGTTTATAGTATTATTAAATTATTTACCTTTCCCTTAAATAGGTTATATAATATATTAATTAGACTATCTAGGTATATTACTCCTAATTATATTATACTATATACCTTTTTATATATAAAGTAGAAGAACCTCTAGTCTTCCTTTAATTAATAAAAGTACTAAAATATTCTATTAATAAACCCTTAAATTATAAACCTCTTATATATTTTACTTATATATTTAATTACCCTTATATACCTCTAGATCCTATTATATTTAAGAATAGGATACTAGCGTAGGATAGGATTATAATAATTATATAAGTACTTAAGGATATTATTAATTATAGTAGAAATAAAGGAGGAAGACTAGTTAAATATTATTAATAACGTATATAAAGGACGTAGGTATAAGAATTTTACTAGAATAAGATATAAAGTAAGTTTTAAGCTAGGCTAATAATTATATTACTAGTTAATACTTTTAAGGTTAAAATAAGTAAGTAATTAATATATCTTATCCTTAATAAATTTAAATATCTACCTTATTTACTTAGGTAGGAAATTATTAAGACTCTACTCCTTACTTTAATACTTAATTAGTAGGATATAGGTGTAGTATAAGACTTAGCTAATATAGTATAAATTAAAGATAAGGAGGGCTAGAGTAGCTATATATATAATATCTATAGTACGTTATTATTAATAATATAAATAAATAGATAATTACTAAAAGGGGTTTTACGGGTAAATCCTAGATATATAAGGCTAAGCGGCGACGGCTTATATTCGGGTAAATTTAGATTAGGGTTAGCGTACGGCTAGACCCGTGCAAATCATTGAATAAACGTTGAATAATCTCACTGCAAAACCTGTCTAATCTCAGATTGAGTATCAGGTTCAAGCCGAATCGCCATAATTCCGCTCTATGAGGATAGTTCTATAACAAATGTTCCGTATGTACACCGCAAATAGAGGCCCCCAGAGACATCACGAGCACACACAGACTTCAGCAGTAGACCGTGACACCCAATCAACGGATAGGGGGGACCTTATGTATAGCTCTCACTAACCCACCACCACTCCCACCGCTCTTGTAACATCCACATCTATACCCCTCTAAACAAAACCAAAGACGAACCCACCTTAAACACCCACTATTCCCAACGACTATAAAGACTGTGACGAAATAGCAGCCTTTATTGCGCTCGCTGAAGCTGTGCGTTGATTATCGGTGGATAGTCAACTTGATCAGGATAGAACCATCTAGAAGGGGGTGGTATGTTTTTGTACGGAGCTAGTATGATGCTTGAAGATACTTGATATCATTGAGTATCGTATTTAGCCGCGAGATCTTTGCGCTTCGTTGATATTGTATAGCTGTCAAGATGGGGAGGCTATTGGTGGTAGTAGCCTGGTGCTGACAAGTTTCTATGCTTCCCGTTAAGACAGCTGAATGTATTTCATGGATCCAGAAGAGGTGATTCATCGAAATCTTCTTTGCGGTCGCTAAGAGGTGGGTATCCGGGGGAATTGGCACAGATGCCGGTGGCTAGAAAAGAAACCCCAGGGATTGAGTGTAGAAGAGTCGTTGGCAGTATAAGCGCAGTATGTCATATGCCTATTATAAGAATTCCGACGCTCAACGCTCGTTCGTTGAGCAAATGGGGGTTCAAAAGATCATAAATGGAATTCCTGCACACCAGCCCAAAGATCTAGTCAACCCTGGTAGGAATCTTGATCTGTCCAATCTTGCGATCCTGGTGCGGTATGCCATATCTGGCACCCACACCCTTCCTGCTCCTCCCATCCGCTCCCACGCTCTCAACCTTGATATCCTGAAATCTGAACACACTCCTTCCAGTTACAGCCCTGGTAACTTCTTGCGCCTCCTTCACCTTCCGAATCCTATCCGCCTCTTTCCTTTTGTCCGCCTCAAGCTCGTTCGCTGCTCTCTGCCTCTCCAGTCTTTCAGGTTTCGGCACTGCTTCATTCCTCCATTTCTCCAACTGTATGAGTTCAGGATGTGGGATGCGGTCTTCTGCGGGCAGTAGCGTACGGTCGAACACTTTGCCTGCGTCGCGACGCGTGAAGTGGCGGGATTCTGAGACGGGGTGGAAAATTTGAAGTTCGGTGGCGCGATGGACGGGGAGGTCGTTGATGGATTCGTGAGTGACTGGGTCATTGGGTATGTATGGAGTTTGAGGCAGCATCCTCTGCACAGCTTTTGCGTAGGCGGTTGCAAGCGGCTTGCCCTTTAAATTGAAAGTTTAGCAGGGGCCAAGAAGACGTTGACAATTACAGCAAATATAAAGCATGCCAGAGGAGGTTAAGTCAGAGAGTTGTAATTATGTTTGGTAACCATGGTGGAAGTCTTCAAGACTAATCGATGTGTTTTTTCTCATCATTGGGTTGGCAGCAGCGCAAGGTGACAAGCATCGAGGCCCAAATCACATACCTGCTTCTCCCATTCTTTCTCCACAGCCTTCAGCCTCACTACCGCAGCCACTCTCTTCATCTCGACATTCAAGACTGCGCTGGTATCTCTCACGCTCTTCCCATCTTCCATCACCCTCTTCCATATCGCATCTTTGAGCTCTTCACTTAGCACAGCTTGACTTCTATACTGCCGATTCATTGGGAACGGCATCAGGTCTTCGGCAGTCTCTTTCGGTAGCACCTGAATCTCTCTCTTCGCCTCTGAGATTGCCTCAGCTATACTTGCGTCTTTTCTTTCCCGGTTGGCTTGTCCATCTCCCTCTTCCTGCTCCTCCACATTCTCTCTTTCCTCACCTTTCTCCTGCTCCTTGACTTTCGCCTTGGCTCCTACATCTGCCGTCTTTGCCCTCAACAAATTTCCACTCCGATCATAGGCATTGAGGTAATTGGTGGAGCCGGGTAGGGGATGTCGGAATACTTCTCCCGGGCCGTTGAGCCAGCGGTACATCTCACCGCGCTGTCGAGTGGCATTCCGCGGAGTCGATGAAAATGGTCTTGAGCGTTCTTGGCAAAGACATTTGCAAATGTGAGAGGATCGTGACGACAGTACAGAGGGTGGTTGAAGTTTGGGATGCCGTATCCGAGGCGGCATTGACGTTGATGACGACTGTTAGTACACGAAAGGCTGTATCCGGCGTACAGAGAGTACCGACCTAGCGAAGGTCAATAGCAAAATCAAAAGATTGTAGAAATTGTAAAAAATCGGATGGCAGTCGCTATGCCAAGGCCGAAGGCTCAATTAGTGCTCTTTTCCCTATTCATTGAGAATAAAGTGTGTGATTCATGTTATTTGAATTCTGCAATCAATAGTAATGTACTAAATTATAGATAGCGTCTATTTCCTACAGGATTGTACGCCAGACGCCTCATTGTCTCTACTCCCCTCGAACTACGTTGGTCCATACACCAATCCTTCTTAGCCTAGACCAATAGCAGCCCATTCATACATCAAAAATCATCTCCCCTCTCGCAACATCATTTTTCGTGCCCAGACTCTAATTGTTCTGCTGGCTGTTGAGTATCCTGAGGATAGCCAAGAAAAGGTTGATGATGTCCAGATAAAGCGAGATTGCGGCAGCTATTTCCTCCTCGACGTGATAGTGGCGCATGATGAGTTGCGTATCGATCAGAATATACCCGCTGAAGATCAGCGCAGCGATCGAGCCATAGACCATCTCAGCTCTCTTGTTGTATGGGAAGAAAGCTCCTACAAAGCCGAAAAGGATAAGTATCCATAACGCACCAAAGAGATATGGCTGCCACGCAGTGAAGTCGTATTTGGTCTGGCAAGCGAACAACGTTAGAGCAACGAAGATACCGGCCGTCAGGACTAGTGCTAAAAGCACAATCTTCGTATCGTAGAAGGTGACGATGACGCCGATGGAGTAGGCTTCGAGCGCTGTGAAGCCGCTAAGAAAGAGTAGGTTCGTAGGGTATGATTTGCGTTTCCAGAAGGTCAAGAGCATGAAACCGATGGCTCCGAAGAGCGACACGTACATCATCCAAACGTTCGACTGGATCCAATGCTTATAGCCTTGACTGAAGTAGGAGATGGAGCTGACGGCCATCGTGGCGAGAATCTGGGCGGTCCTGTCATAATGAGCATCCGGCTCCAGCGAGGTTGGTATATACGTAATGAGCTTACAGGATGGCATAGACTTTGCGAACGAACTGCATCCGGATGGGGAGCGTAGCCTCAGCGACTGATCCACCAAACTATGCACATATGAGCCTTGCATGTAGAGAGTAGTTTCTGATATGATGCTCACCTTAAAGTCGTCTGGTAGATTGTCATCTTCGCCTCTGGGTCCTCCCAACATGGGATCATTCTGGCTGGCTTCGGCCTGGTACGAAGGAGGCGCCTGAGTGTAAGAGGGCGATGGCTCGTCGAAAGAGTCGCGCTGAGGAGCTGGTTGGTACTTGGTATTAGAGCCCATCGTGATGGATATGGAGGAAGTTGTAGTATGGAGGAAAGGTTGGTGGGGAGGAGGCGGCGACGAAGTTTCACATGCGCATACAACTTTAGTTCAGGCGCTCCGCCATCGTAACCTAGCCATTCTTGGTCTAGCTCTACCGAGATTTAACCGAAAGTGCATATGCTGCGACATGGTTGTGGCACTCATGCTGAGTTCTACTTACACTTCAGTAACCTCTTAATCTCGAGAACTTTTGCTCGAAATTCTATCTTCTTATGCTCTGCGCGCTCAGACGTTCGTACATTCTTTTATCTTAACAAGAGCTTGAAGCTCTGCAGGAACACAATTGTCATAGTCAACGTTTCTATTCAACCTGCTCTGTCTCTGTTCCATAGGTGCAGTCAGGGATGCAGGTACCTGGACCTTCTTCACGACGCTTGCTTTGCATGCTCCCTCGAGGTACTACCTAAAAGTGTGACACCGACTTTACCAAGTCGTACATCTCCACGATCCCTTCTTCACTGATGGGTGATATCTATGCTATCGTTTCTCTCATTGCTATTATGGTCAATATCTTATTGCTGAGTGGATTTGGATGACCTGTCAACGCTGGAGTCCTGTTGCTGGGACCTGCCTTCATCCCGGCAGATTATTCAGAGGCGAAGGTCAATGTTTGAATGCGTACAGAAAGCCTATATATTCCCCATGAGAAGATTCGACATGCACCATACTGCCCTAATTACATCAAGCTTGTCGCGCCAATGGCCCGCATCGTTCAACTTCATCAACCCCTTCATCAGCGAACACCATCCTCGATGGAGATATTACCCTCAATGCACTGGCTCTAGCCTTGCCTCTCGCATCAGCCTGCACGCCCGGCTACATCGCCATTGGAGCTGGCAGTAGGGTCTTGCATTCGCCCACATCTCTCGGAACCTATCAGATAAGTGTACTTGGCTGCTATGTATCAAGTATTCTCGACTCTAGGCAAGCGTAATTCACCTCCATTTGCAACCTTCTAAAGCATCTGTTCAAATTTCTGCAATGAATCATCTGATTACGACACCAATGTTTGCAATCACTGCCTGTGCGGTACTGAGCCCGTGAGCTACGTTATATATTTCCGAATATCACTTTTCTGGAGACGTATCTAGTGCTGACTTGAGTGACTGGAAGCAGTGAAGAACACTTTCCCGATGGCGGAGTACATTGCCATTCTCTGGCGTAGAACGCACTTTCCTACTTTCATTGGCCCGAGACTAGATATTGTTCAGCTTATAAGTCACAGAAAATCAAGATGTGATGGGACATGAGAACATATCATTCAACATTGGGGATCCTACACGTCAGCTTGCTGTATGAAAATCTTGCCATTTCATTGTCCAATTGCATTGGCACGACCCTTGCGGACGATTCGCGCTACACAGCCTGCACAGCGAACACCCACATAGTGAATGTCTCGCAAATCAATATCTCCCGGACTGGCGTGATAGGCCGATTACTTGGATTGCCCCAAACAGGTGGCGTGTGCATCCTGCACAAACCCGCAATCCAAGGCTCAAGCAGGAAGGCCAACAAAGCTATGAGGCCACAACTTGCCACGTCAATTTCACTTCAGAAAATTGTTTTCCTTTCTCCAGCACATAATTCATCATCCTGTAGTGGTGCTGATTCCTCCCATGATCCTCCGCCATAGGCCATGGATCCATTATCCCTGACAGCTAGCGTCATTGCAGTGGCTGGCGCGGCCCAACAAGTCGGGAAAGGGTTAAACGTCCTTAAGACAGCAAAAGATGCACCACAAGGGCTTGACGATTTGTTGAACGATGTCTCGAGATTTGAGATAGTGCTTGAAGTCGTCAAGAATGCGTTATCCGAGTCCGTGCGAGAAACACCAGCGTTGACGCAAGTTCTGAGCTGGCTCAAGGAAAGCTCCTCGAGGTTAACCAACTCGTCCAATACAGTTTGACGAAAGCGGGTGAGAACAACAAAGTCGACCGTTGGCAGTGGCTGAGGAGAGGGGATGAGGCTGGCAGGCTCAGAACTCAGCTTTATGGTATTCAAGGGGATCTCACAGCTTTGATCAATTCGAACAGCTTGTACGTTCTTTCGTACTCATCGTCTCACCTTTGGTACACTAATCATCTTCTCCCTCACGGCTTGTCATCTCGGTTCTCCAGTAGTCTAACACGTATTGGCACTTGTAGCACAACCTTACAGCAACTATCCATCAGCTCTCAGCTCTCGTTACGCGAGCAGCAGCACATTCGCCAGCAAATGAATAGGCAAGAAGCTATGCTTGCTCTTCTGTGCGCAAGACATGAACAGTCCTCGTCGACACCAGAAGCAATGGCATGGCCACTAAGAGACGGTTGCCTGTCGCATCCAAAAACCAATGAAGCTGTGACTAGGCCCAGCTCCACAAGGTTCACGGTAACAGTCAACAACCTAAACAAAAGGCCGTCTATACAATCCAAGAGTGTGGTTCGTTCAAGCAAATGCCGTCCATCCTGTGGCTGCTCCTGTCATCGTGTTCAAAGCCGCCGTGTACCAAGGTTTGGGAATTTTATGATTCGTGGAGTTCGATTTCCTGGCTCTCGCACTGTTTGCGATACCGAATCTTGCGAAGAACCCAGTCCGCTTTCAATTAGAGTGGATTTTTGCCCGCCGGCGTGGATTGCTCGGCAAATGTTGTCTATATTGTTTACTTCATCACCTCTGCGGGGTCCCGAACTGTTGCTCCGAGTGCCCCGAATGGCATCAAAGGAAAGTCCAATTGTGCAAGCTCTCAACCAAGGAGACCTTTCATGTTTCAAGATGCTTGTGGCCCAGGGAAAGGCGTCGCCGTACGATGTTGACGAGCATGGTCTCCCTTTCACATTGGTATGTATCAGGTTGCCCGTGAGACATAATGCTCCGATGATCTGCTGACGCTGACCTCGTATGCTGTAGACTTCACAGAGATGGCCTCGTACGTTGGCAAAAGTCGAATCTTTGGCCTACCTCCTTAATCTGGAAGTAGACTTACCTCGCTATAGGTGGACTTGGAATGGATCGTAAGGGCTATTCATAATTGGAGATATAATAGCTGAACTTCAATAGAGACTGCAGTGCTGCAAGCACCTACCTGATGCATATTGCACATAGTATACACTACAGAGCGTATGAAACTTGCTTGGCGTATCTTCGCAATGTCGACTGGGGTGATGTTTGCGAAGAGTTGAATCTTTCTGAGCTGCATAAAATCGTCCTTGGTCTAAGCCTCAAGACCTTGGATGCAGAGTCAAGCAGCCATCCCGGGAATCTTGACAAACAGGATCGAATGGGTTGTACTGCACTCTGGTACGCCAGCAGCTTCGGTCGCGAAGACTATGTTGCGATCCTACTGAGCCACGGAGCGAACCCGAACGTTGATATCAATCAGTTCCCTCTTCGCGCTGCTATTGGCCTCGAGAATCTCAACAGTATAAGACTTCTTCTTGAGCACGAAGCCATACTCCCTGTGCAAGCTTTTATGGACGCTTCCATGGACAATGAGCTCTGGAGATATACTCACGGTTGCTACCAATTTGTCGAGCCAAAGCAGATGGTGGACATTGATAAGTTGTTGTTCGTACATGGTTTCGACTATAACTGCCAAAATATGTTCGAATCTACCATGCTCATGCATTGCTGCAGGATTGGACCACTAAGACTAGGCTATTATTCGTATCGCAGCTTCCGCAAGGAGCGTCTGGAATTTCTGCTTGGAGTAGGTGTAGACCTTGAGCTGGAAGACGATCGAGGGCAAACCGCGGTAGCTCACGCTATCATGCATGCGAATGTCTATGCGTTCAACATATTGATTGGTGCCGGAGCCCGCCTCGGATTCCAGACGAGAGAAGGTTTGACTGTCTTGCACTTGACAATCCTGTGGGGTGATAACCTTGGCATTGTCCAGGCACTCATCGACTCCAGTACTTGTGCTATTCCCTTGGAAGCTCGAGATAAACGGGGATTGTCAGCCTTCGACCTCTTGAAGCGCAGGGTGAGACAGACGGATTCTATGTGGCCAAAGCCAAAAGACGATAGCCAATACTTATGGTACCCCTCCCGTGCGCACCGTTGGAAGACTTGAGCGCTTGAACTTCTACATTGCGAATACTCCAGAAGAGGAGGCAGAGATCATTGCGGCATTCGATGTACTGTTCCGAAAGCTCCAGGATGAAAGAGATGTACCAGTCCAAGCAAGATACCCCACATCGACAAGTTTGCTCAACATAGCGGATGACGAAGAAAGCGAAAGCGATGGTGTACTGAGGGAAGTAGACTTCATGCCGGGTGCATGGCCAGGCGACCAAGCGAGAATTACATCCACGCATGATTCCTTTTCCACTTTCTTCGTTCGTGAGGAAAGTCATTGAAATCCTGTGCATCCAGTGTCACCGGTCATGATGGGCAGTCTTGCATATAGCGTATAATCTAAGGGTGAAACGGCGACAAAGAGCGGATTCTTCGTTGGTCAAACGTTCCTAGCTTATCGGAATATAACTGTGCTAGATGGAATGAACAAGGGCCATTACTTTCATCAAATCAGCAGAGGTACTTAAAGATCTAGGCGCATCCAAGATTCTCCAATGGTGCTTGCTCCGCCTTATTGTCCATTACGTTCCTACCTCAAGATGAAACATTCTACACCTCAAGATCTTGCCCAGCATTCGAGATCCGATATGTTTTGTGGCTCGAAGCTGGCGAGCTTGCCGCAAAGAGCGATGAGAGATCTGACAATAGTTCGATGAGAAGAGGACATGAATCGAGGGCAGTTCAAACGGTCCCAGTTGTGTGATTCCACTACAGATCCAGTAGAACTATCAGATAGCGAGATATCAGCGTCTAATATTTGGCCTCATCTCAGGGGGAATCACGAATATCCATGCTATTCACAATGGATTGATTGATTCACGTGATATCAACTCTTGTACTGTAAGTCTAATCACATTCAAATTGGACTGTTCAATATTACTATAACGTAAAGTAATCTGTATACTTTACGGAGGTTGACACCAAAAGTCTTGAGCAAGCGCCAAATCTACAGGGACCGGGACGCCCAAGAGTTTAGGCCCAATCCTTTGAGGTCTAAGTACCAGGGGTGCGGTTTCCGGGGCAACCTGCCCCGCCATGTCCCTGAGGGACTGGTGCCACTCCCGTTAGCGCCTGCTCAAGACTTTTGGTGTCAACCTCCGTATCATTGGGGCAGAAATTGAACGCGTTTCTGCGTAGACTATTCTAGACGCGTTTTAGCGCGTCTCGAAAACAATGCATTCCTCCGTCCTAGTAGACAGGTACGCAGCAACAAACATACTTGACCAATGGCATTCTCTCGTCTGCCGCTCGAACTCCGTACCAGGATATATCAAGAGCTACTATGTCCACCGGGGGGTATTTACCTACACTGTGATTCGGAGCGGTGTTCATGCGGAAAACAAGAGACGGAGTTGAACGGCGAATACGACGATTCGAACAACGACCTCGAATGCGACGACAACGGAGACAAGTTCGACAAGGCGACCTCCATGACCCCCATACCGACCGCCATTCTCTACACAAATCGGCAATTACACACCGAGGTATCCCAAGTGCTGTACGGCTCTAATCGGTTCACCTTCAATGCTGCTCCCGTCGTTACCCTTCGATTCCTCAAAAACCTCCCACCAGCCTTTGCATCATTCATCAAACACATAGCCTTCACCAACAGAGCGACCGTAACAGACGTTGCTGACTGTATCAAGTGCTGGCATCTGCTCTGTGACTTCATCAGCTCCCACATGCAACTCATTGCAGTCACTATCCAGCTCCCACGCGACCCGTATCATGCAATTGAGACGAAGGTAGTTGATCCGCCGCAGGGCGGCGTGTGGTTCTGGTGGACTGCCGTGAATACCCTGACAGGTATGCTTATGGAGAGGAAGATACAGAAGCTGAGGCTCGCATATACTGTCACCTACCTTCATTGCGGCGAGGATGAAGATCTAGAAGACTATAATGCCATTAAATGTCTTAGACATCCACAATGGCAGGAAGAGTTCGCTAGGGAAGACCAGGAGCGTCGTGATTTCCAGGCGGCTAGTGAAGCTGGGCGCCCACAAAAGTTCACGTCTAGTGTTGATTTATTGAATGACCAGATAACGAGGCGGCAGAGGCTGGACTTTGTCGTCAGCCGTGAGGATAATCTTGTTGGCGATATGGGCACTGTGCTTGTGATAACCCGCCCACACAATCATTCGGAAGATGCATCTACCAAATGACCAGATACCAAAGCCACGATATCCGAGGATAATGTTCCACAACTCGTTGGTGCCAATTCTTCAGCATCAATCTCAACTTGCAATGCTACTTCAAAACCAACCAAATAGGTTCATCTATCCACTGAATTGGCAAGACCCGCTTCGGAATATCAAGAGCATTATGCTTGTTCTACCGATCACGAATCACTCTTAGGCCTCTGCCCTTCCTTCTCCGCCTGCATCCTGCAAACTCGCTTCGGATGCTATTGGATATGAAACCAGTCCTCACATATCCACTGCCCAAGGTTCGTCTCCAACTCGACAATATCGTCATGCAGGATGTCCATACACATCTCGACAGGAATGACTCATCTTATGGGATCACATATGATGGCGGAGTAGCCGCAGCAGTCTTGGACTTTGTCAGGGTATCAATACGCGCGGGAATGTCCTGCCATTCCCAGTGCTCGTCAATGGAAGTCCTACATCTGAGCATAGTCATCTTGAGCGATGTGCTTTCGACCGGATCTTAGGGAAGACAAGTAGAATAGGGGGTGTAGATATCTTCGGAAACCTTAGCGAGATGAATTGTCTCCTTATCTTGGGAGTCCACTAATGTAGACAGAAGCTATGAGATGGCGAGCAGGCACAAAAAGCGACAGAGCCGAAATCATACTCGTCTTCATAACGTCACATAGCCAGCCTGCGCTAGACATTGTATCGAATTCTCCCTCCATGAATACAACCACATAAGTATTGCCATTCCCCATCGATCGAGCTACATCCCAATCATCCATCTCCCCTTTCCCCCCTTCCCCACCCCATCACATCTC
>JAABUX010007347.1_pt1 | contig 12962 bp, 12 predicted proteins | sample 5561851 | NCBI WGS metagenome assembly JAABUX01 (sample SAMN10711883, study PRJNA513361) | rock metagenome | isolation source: Antarctica rocks | place: Antarctica: Victoria Land, Richard Nunatak red sandstone | collected 2016-01-03 | reverse complement strand
GCCCAGGACCCCACCAGCGACAACCCCAGGGGGACCGCCACCCCGCGACCGGCCGCTCGGAGCGCTGTCAACCCGCCCCCCGATCCCGCGGGCCGTCGAGGATCGCCGGGCTGGGCCGCTTACCTCCGCGACCCGCGCTCGGCGGTCCTGTTCTTTCTCGCCTCGGCCTTCTTGATCGGCGGCGGCCGGAAGGGGCTGCAAGCGCTCCGAGCCCGGCGGGTGGTCGCCGCGATCACCAGCTCGAACCCTGACCCAGCGGACGTCGAGGCCGCCGCCGATCACGGTCGGGCCGGCTTGATCGACCTGTTCCGCCTGCTCGGGACCGCCGACCGCCCCGAGGTCCGCGCCGCCGCCGGACGCGCCCTGGCTCGGTTGTGGAAGCTCGACGAGCTGATCGCCGAGGAAGAAAAGGCCGTCGTCCGCCGCGGGTTCAGCGCCACCTGGCAAGCCCGGCGGACCTACCCCCGAGGCTTGCGCGTCCCGATCACGATGGCGGTCGACTTCGGCGTCCCGTTCCTCCGAGCCGGCGATCGGGAAGTCGGACCCGCCAACCTCGCCTGGTCGTACCGGATCACCGGGACCGAGCGCGCCCGCCTCGAAGAGTGGACCGACTCGGCGCCCGGGTTCCCCTCGGCGACATTCACCATCGTCCCCGACGACTTCGCCACCCTCGGCCCGCACCGGCTGGTCCTGCACGCCCGGGTCAAGACGGTGGGCCTGACCGACGCCTGGGAGCTTGACCTCCCGCACTTGCCCTTCTCGTTCGAATTCGACCCGAATTTAACCGTCGGCGCCCTGCTTACCCTGCCCGACGACGCCCGAGGCGCCCGAATCAGCGCCGCCGTCCGCCTCGAACCGGCCCTTGATGCCGACGACTCCACGCATTCCATGCTCGACCTCACCGCTGACCTCGTCCTCCGCGACCCACCCCTCGTCGCCATCACTCCCCCCCTCCCCTGCGACCTCGCCCACCGCCTCGCCGTCGAGATCGAAGGCATCCCCGGTACCTGGGGCGCGGGAACGGTCGTCGCCGTCGCCGCCGGCATGGACCCCCGCGCGCCGATCCGCCTCCCCCTTGGCCCAATCGCCCACTTCTCCCCCGACGCGATCGACCGCCCCGGCCCGTACCGGCTGCGGGCGATCCTGACCGCCGACCCCGGCCTCGGCTGGGTCCACCCCGACATCCGCTCGATCTGGCCCGGCGACATCACCACCAACTGGGTCGACGTCCGGGTCATCCGCCGTTGACTCGCCGGAATCTGGGCGGAGCCGGCGAACCGCCGAATCACGGCGGGTGTCGCTTCTGGTCGTGACGCCTCGGTTCCGGGCACCGCCACCCGTTGCCCGGTTCGCCGCCCGACAATCCTCTGGGATCACGCTGTGCGCTCTGCCCGCCGTGTCACGGCGCGGCTGGGCGGCTCCGCATCGATCGGGCGGCACCAGCACGACCCCTTGAGAGCCGCATCATGCCCGCGAAGACCGCGCCGAGGGAACATGCCAAGGCGATGATTGACCGCTCGATCCGCCGTGCGCTGGCCCCGACGTACAGCAAGCCGAGGAAGACGTTTCTCCGGTTGCTGACCGAGATCCGGGGGCGGTCGGATCTACTCCGACCCGCCCGGTTCCAGGGGCGGATCGATATCGGCTGGCTCGACGCGATCCTCGGAGCGATCCTGGCGTTGACCGACTACCGCCGCGACTGGCTCCGGCCGGTCGAGGCGTGGGAGCCGGCGGGGTCGAACCCGATCCGGTTGTTCTCGTCGCTGGCTCATCACCTGTTGACCGAGTATCCGGTCCCGCCGGTCTTGCTATCAGGTTGGTTCCTTGGACCCGATTGGGACGGTCGGCGGCAGCGTCGCTGGTTTTTGCGGGCGGGGGCGGGGTTCAGCCTCCGAGTCGTCGGGTTCCCGATCGACCTGACCCGGCGGATGGCTCACGAACTGGCCCAAGCTCCAGTTCACTATCCGGTCCCGTTCGCGCTCCGGTGGGCTCAGGTCCGTGGTTTGGGCGGGTCCGATAGACTGGCCCGCGCCGTCGCCGTCACCCGATTGGGGCGGCGGTTTGGGGACGACGAGTTCTGGGTCACGCTGATCCACTTCTTGATCAACCACCCGAAGTTCGACCTCGCCCGGGTCGACGCCATCGTCGAGTACCTCCAGGACCAGAAGTTCGAGGAGGAGCGGGCCATCATCGGCGAGGCGACCGAGGTCGACCTCGACCCGCCGCAACCCGACCTGTCGCTCAAAGGCTGGACCCCCGCCTCGCTCCTCCGACGAGTGGCAGAGTGGCAAGCCCGCCGGCCGGTCGAGGCGGCCAAGCCCCGGAAAACCCTGATCCGCTGGGATCGCTCGGCGGTGGGGGAATATCTCCACATCGACCGGTCGGGCCAAACCTGGACGATCCGCGAACTGCTCGACAGCGACGCCCTCGCCGCCGAGGGGGAGGCGATGGACCACTGCGTCGCCACCTACACCGCCTGGTGCTCGAAGCGGCTCTCGACGATCTGGTCGGTCGGGATCGAAGGCCCCCAGGGCCGCGAGCGGGCTGCCACCGTGGAAGTCAACCCGGCCAACCGCCAGGTCGTCCAAAGCAAGGCCAAAAGCAACGAACCCCCCGACGCCGCCTGCCTGAGCATCGTCCGGCAATGGGCCGACCGGGAAGCGCTGGGGTGGGAGGTTTGATGGTGATCAATGATCAAGGCATGGCGATAAGTTTGATCCTCGAGGGCCGCTCGGGCGAGTGGTACAACCGGTGGGTCGCCTTGGTGAAACCGGTCGCCTGGGCCTGGCTGATCGCGACCAAGGTTTGCGGGTTGCTTCTCCACGCGGGATACCCCGGGTTCGACGACGCCGCAAGGACGAGTCGCGCGGGTCGTCCCGCCGAAAAACGGGGGCGACTGGGAAAATTATGTATGAAACCCGCTTCAGCCGGGAAAATACTCTGGTAACGATCGGGCGACTTAGCGAGCCCGAGGAGAAACGGCGGAGGGGTGCAGTTGGTGGCTCGTGACATTCAGATCCTCTTCGACGTCGGGGCGGCTGGTGGTTTGTCGGATGGGCAACTCCTGGAACGGTTCGTCGCCGGGCGCGATGAGGCCGTCTTCGAGGTGATCGTCCGCCGGCATGGTCCGATGGTCTGGGGTGTTTGCCGCCGGGTCTTGCGCGACCACCACGACGCTGAGGATGCGTTCCAGGCGACCTTCGTCGTGCTCGCCCGCCGCGCGACCGCTGTCACCCTGCGCGACAAGCTCGGCCCCTGGCTCCACGGCGTGGCGACGCGAACGGCGGCCAAGGTTCGCGCGACGAAGGCTCGGCGGCGGTGGCGGGAAAGTCAGGCTCCCGGGCCGGCCGAAGCGGAACCAACACCAGACAACGACCGCGACGACTGGCTCCCGCTCCTCGACCGCGAAGTCCAGCGCCTGCCCGAGAAGTACCGGATTCCGATCGTCCTCTGCGAGTTGGAAGGCAAGACGCACCGCGAAGCGGCCGACCAACTCGGCTGGCCGATCGGGACCGTTTCTGGGCGGTTGTCGCGGGCGCGGGCGCTCCTGGCACGGCGGCTGACGCGACCGGAATGGACCGATTCGGGGTTGCCCCTGGTTGTGCTCTCCACCGGGCGGATTGTCCCGACCCGGCTGATGACGCTCGCGGTGAAGTTGGCGAGCCCGAACGCGGTGGGGTTGGTCTCCGCCGAGGTGGTCCTGTTGACGGAAAGAGTGGTGCGAACGATGTGGCTCTCGAAAATCAAGCTGACAGCGGCGGTTCTACTCGGCGGTCTCCTCGCGGTTGGGGCGACCGGCCTCACCTACCGGGCGATGGCGGCCGATGGCTCGAACCCGCCGCCCGTCCTCCCGGCTAGCCCTCCCGCCGCTGCGCCCCAAAACGAGGCGAGCCCGGCGCCGGCCAGCCCGGCTCCCGTCCCGGAACCGCCGGCCGACCCGATGGCCTCGTATCCGTTCATGATCGATGCCACCGAGGTTTATGAGTTTCCCTCGTTGCAGGTCGCCTACCGGGACTTCAAGCTCAAGGCCGACGGCCCGGTCCAGGTCCTGCCCATGAAGACCGAACGCGGGGTGGCCGGGGCGGTACTGCTGGGCCTCGGCGATTTTGAATTTACCCCGGAGCCGGGCAAGACCATTACCGGCCACCAGCGCGCCGTCATGCTCCGGTTCAACCCCGACGAGCATGCGGCCATCCTCCCGCTCGCCAAGGGGAAGAAGGTCACCGATCAGGGGGCCGCGGAGTTGAGCCGCCACCTCTGTCGGGTGGTGGTCAACCACTGCTGGCAGCGCGGCGGGAAGGAGCTGATCATCCTCCCTAAGGGGGCGATGGCCGCAGTCCTCTACTCCCGCGAACACGGCGACTTGTTGATCTCGTTCGGTGACAAAGACAAGGTCGCCTACAACTTCACGACCAAGGTGCCCCTTTACGAGAAGAAATAACTCCTCGGTCGCCGGGTCGGCGTCCTCCTTGCCGTCCGTCACCGGCCCGGATAGCCTTTGGGGGCGACTCGAACGACCCCTTGGGAGAAATCCGCCGTGCGACGAAACGCTCTCGCCATGCTCGTCCCCGCCTTGCTGTTAACCGCCGGTCCCATCGTCGCTCAGGAGAAGGTGAAACTCCCGCCCAAGGTGACGGTCATCAAGGCCGGCAAGCTGTTCGACGCCCGCGCCGGCAAGATGCTGGCGGATCGCGCGATCGTGGTCGAAGGAGAGCGGATCAAGGCGGTCGGCGCGGCGGATGAAGTCTTGAAAACCGCACCCAAGGACGCCGCCGTCATCGACCTGTCGAAGTCGACCGTCCTGCCCGGCCTGATCGACTGCCATACCCACGTCTTGCTTCAAGGGGACATCACCCAGGAAGAGTACGACGAGCAGATCCTCAAGGAGTCCACCCCCTACCGCGCCATCCGGGCCACCGCCGCCGCGCGGATCGCCCTGGGGAACGGCTTCACCGCGATCCGCGACCTCGAAACCGAAGGGGCGATGTACGCCGACGTCGACGTCAAGCGGGCCATCGCCCGCGGGGTCATCCCCGGCCCCCGGATGTTCGTGGCGACCCGGGCGTTCTCGGCCACCGGGATGTACCCCGTGCTCGGGTATTCGTGGGAACTCAAGATGCCGGAGGGGGTCCAGGTCGTCGACGGCCCCGACCAGATCCGCAAGGCCGTCCGCGAGCAGGTCCGCTTCGGCGCCGACTGGATCAAGTTCTACTGCGACCGGAAATATTACCTCGAAAACGGCAAGCTCCGGAGCAAGGTCAACTTCACCGAGGAGGAGATGAAGGCGATCGTCGCCGAGTCCCACCGCCTCGATAAAAAGGTCGCCGCCCACGCCATCGGTAAGGACGGGATCATGGCCGCCCTCAAAGCCGGCGCTGACACCATCGAGCACGGCGACGGCTTCGACGCCGAATCCCTCGACCTGATGATCGCCAAAGGCGTCTACTGGTGCCCGACCATCTACGTCACCGCCTACGTCGCCGAAGGCCGCGCCGCCGCCGGTAACCCGATCTGGAAGACCATGCTCGACCTGGAACGCGAAGCCTTCGGGCTGGCCGTGAAGAAGGGTGCCAAGATCGCCTACGGGACGGACGCCGGCGGCTACGCCTGGACCGAGAACCAGGCCAAGGAACTCTCCTTCATGGTCCGCTACGGGATGACCCCCACCCAGGCCATCCAGTCCGCCACCACCGTCGCCGCCGAACTCCTCCAGGCCGAGAAAGACCTCGGCGCCATCGAACCCGGCAAGTACGCCGACATCGTCGCGGTGATGGGCGACCCTCTCGCCGACATCAGCGAGTTGGAGCGCGTCAAGTTCGTCATGAAGAACGGCGTAGTGTTCAAGGACGAAATCACGAAGTAACCTGAACGAGTGACATTCTATCACAAAATTTTATGGGCCGATGAGCCGTAATAGATGAGATCATGCAAATTGAGTAAAGTGAATCGAAAACGTCTTCGTTTCGTCAAAATGTTTCGTCTGCTTTACTCAGTTTGGGATCGCCAAGGAAACAACCTCCCGAAGTTGAATCCCGTTCGAACAGAGGACCAGACCGACTCAAATCTGGTTCGGGAAGTTGTTTCCTTGACGATCCTTAACCAAAACCGAATTATTCAGAAGCCATAGCCGTTCAAAGAAGCACAAAATTTGTCGAGCCCACTTGTCTCATTTTGATGCATCAGGGCGAAGCCGATGTTCGGGTTTTCGTATTGAATTTTGTCTGTGCTACCAGATAAATTGTAGTGAACTCCTGAGATGGGCCAGAAAACCGAGTTGCTTACATCTAAGTTGGCTACCATTAAAGAAAGATTGTGGAAAGAAATTCCCAACTTGTAAAATTTTGTCGGAAGTCTGTAACAGTCATAATCTTCTTTGTTTGCGCCGTCTGATAAAGCAAAGTTCCATTTTGTATTAAATGTAAAGTTAAACGGGACATTGCCTTGCATATGACCAGCAAAAACGGCAACGGAACTTGGTGGAGATTGGCTCTTGTAAAAAACATAGGGATGGATAGCAGGAATGACGGAATCGGAAGGAATATAAAATCCTAGAGAATAGGAAGTTTTTAACGCCCAACGTGACAGTGTAGCCTTTTCTTCTTCATTAAGTGAACTTATATGTCTCGTTCCGTTGATAAGACCAACAAGAAGTGGTTTGCATAAATTTTCGAGATTTGACATCCAGCCATTATTACACTTATGGCAGACGTTCCCGTTGACTAACGCTGAGAGAGGATGAGTACGTTTAACAGTATTTGTATATCTTGTTAAGTCCTCTACCCAATGGTTGATCCGATCGCGGTGTTGATTATTTTTCAACGAGAAGTTGTCTTTGAAAGTATCATGTGGGTTTCCCAGATGCCGCTGTGTTAAAACTATTGGGAAAAAGTGCATTTTGAAGTGATTTTGCATCCACTTCGGAACAACGTGTTCTTTACTTTGTTGCATGCCAACTGAATGGCAAAAAAGACATGGCTTGCGCAGGCTTCCCATAATTTTTTTCCTTGCTTGAGCGCTTAAGATGCTGAACCCGCGTCAAGTACTTTACCGAAAGGTGAGCATCAGAGGAAGACAAGTTAGAAAGTTTCGAGTCAATTTGTGCAAGTGCTTCGTTTCGCCTTTGGGTCGTCTCAGAGCTTGGACGGGTGCTTGGGCTTGAGGTGATCGTCGAACCAGTCGGCGAAGGTCTTTAGGTCCTGGTCTATCTGGGGCCAGCCGTGGGCGGCGCCGGGTTTGGGGATGAGCTTGGCTTCGACCCCGGCCTCTTTGAGCTTGGCGACCATGATCTCGGCTTGCTGGATCGGGACGAGTTTGTCGGCGTCGCCGTGGATGATCAGGGTGGGTGGGTCGTCGGGGGTGGCGTGGTTGATCGGGGAGATGGCTCGGGCGATCTCCTCGATTTTGGCTCGGTCGGTGATCGGCTCGTAGATCCTGCGCTTCGGCTCGATGGTCTGGAAGTCGAACGGGGCGGCGTAATCTTTCAAGATCCCCGCGCCGATGGCGGTCTCGCCGGGCTGGCCGTAGTTGAGGAAGTCGGTCGGTGGGAATAAGCAGGCGACGGCCTGGACCCGGCTGGAAACGCGGTCCACCGGGTCCTTGGCGAGGGAGTTCCCGGCGTTGCCCGCCGTCCCGAGCATCAAGGACAGGTGCCCGCCCGCCGAACTGCCGTAGACCCCCAGGCGGTCGGGGTCGATGGCGTAGTCTCCGGCGTGATACCGGATGAAGCGGACCGCGCGGTTCATGTCGTTGACGATTTCGGGGATGGTGAACTTCGGCTGGCAGCCGTGGACGACGGCGAAGACGGTGTACCCGCGGTCGGTCCAGAACTTCATCCGGTCGGGGTTGATCGAGTCGTGGCTCGAAATCCAGCCGCCGCTGACGATGGCGATTACCCCCAGGCCGTTGCCGCCGGCTTTGGGCTGGAAGACGTCCAAGGTCAAGGCGGTCCCGAATTTCCGCCCATAAACCACGTCTTCGGTCCGCCGGAACGAAGGCTCGTCGGCTCCGAGGAGCGGCCCGCCCGATCCGAGCCAGGCGGCGAACCAAAGAGCCGACGAGACGACCAGGGTTGCGGGGTGCGTTTTGACCATTGGATGTGCCTGGGATGGGGGTCGAAGGGGTTGGCTCCGCTTTGACCCATTGGACCAGGGGGACCGGCCCAACGCCACCCGCCACCCGGCGGTCGGCCTCGATCTATTAAGTCGTGCAGGAGGTCGCGCCCTGCGTAGGTGATCACGCGTTGAACGCGATCGGGCCTTACGGACTCTCGTCGGGAACTGCCGCAATCAAGCCCTTTCCCCTCCAGCTTGGCGAGCTCCAGGCAGATCTGCTGGTGCGTCGACGCCAGAAAAAGCCTGACGTTTGGCTGAGTTGCTTGACCGGATCATAGCCCGTCATCGGACCTTGCAGCATGTTGGCCAGAGTGGCGTGGGCGCGGGCCATGTTCGGTAGGCTCTATCGCCGGCAGAGGCAGGGCGGAGGTTCGGGAGCAGATGGGATGACGAGCTTGACGGGCATCTCTGACCACAATCCTGAGCAGCCTGCCGGCCGGGTAGTCCCAACAGGTTTTCGCGAAGGGGCAGCCAACCTAAGGCGGCGAATGCCGCTTGGACCAGGCGGCATCCGAGATGGCCAAACCATTCAACATCATGCCGAAGCTGCCGGTGCCGGCGACGAGATGACCTGATCGCGCTGCCGCAAGGATTGCCGACAGTGGCGGACCGCCTTCATCACGATGGGCGCGGCTGTGGCGGCGCGAACCTCCCCGCACAGTGATCCGCCGCCCGCCGTAGGAGGCGGATCCGCCCTGAGCGTCATGAATCGACTCAAGGCTTCAGGATAATCTTACCCACGTGTGCCCCGCTTTCGAGATGTTCGTGCGCCTGAGCGGCCTCGCTCAGCGGATAGACATGATCGATGATCGAGCGGATCTCGCCACTGGCGACCCAGGGCCACACGACCTGCTCCACCAGGGTCGCCAGTCGTGCCTTCTCGTCCGCAGTTCGCGCCCGCAACGTGGAGCCGGTCACCACCGCCCGTTTCTGCATCAGCAGCATCACGGGCAGTGTGACCTCCATGCCACCGAGGCCGGCGATGAAGACGATGCGACCTCTCGGCTTCAAGGCGGCGAGATTCTTTGCAAAGTAGTCGCCCCCGACCATGTCGAGCACGACGTCGACGCCTCCGGCGGCTTGCGCGGCCGAGCTGAAGTCCTCCGCCGAAGCATCGATGGCGATGTCTGCGCCCAAGGTCATCGCCGCCTGCGCCTTCTCGGGGCCTCGCGACGTGGTGATCACTCTCGCCCCCGCCGCCCGGCCCATCTGGATCGCCATCGCGCCGATGCCGGAAGTGGCTCCGTGCACCAAAAGGGTCTCTCCAGGTCGCAGGCCGCCGTCTTCGAAAACGTTGGCGTAGACCGTGAAGGCGGTCTCCGGCAGCCCCGCAGCCTCTTCGAAACTCAGCCCATCCGGGATGGGAAGGGCATGACGGGCGTCGCAGACCGCATAGTCGGCGTAGCCTCCCCCGCCGAGGAGCGCGCAGACGCGATCGCCAACGGACCAGCGCCCGGAACCCCGCACGACCTCGCCCGCCACCTCAAGCCCGAGCGTCGAGGGCGCGCCCGTCGCGGGCGGATAGAAGCCCATGCGCTGGAAGACGTCGGGCCGGTTCACGCCCGCAGCCCGTACTCTGATCAGGATCTCGTTATCCTTAGGGCTTGGGAGGTCGAGCTCGTTGAGCCTAAGCGCCGACGCAGGTCCACTGCCGCCATCGATGGCGATTGCGGACATTGTCACTGGAAGATCGGTCATGGTTTGGTCCTGATAGATGTTGCGGCAACCGTCATGTGAGCTTCACAATCATCTTGCCGACGTTCTCGCCCTTGAAAAGCTTGATGAAGGCGGAAGGTGCCTTGTCCACGCCACGGTCAACGGTCTGCTTCCACTGCACGCGACCTGCTGCGATCCAATGGGCCATCTGGTGGACGAACTCGGGCATGAGGTCGAAGTAGTTCGAGACGATGAAACCCTGCAGCTTCAAACTCCGGCCGACGGCCAGCGCAATGTTGGCCGGCCCAGCAGCCGCAGTCTCATCGTTATACCGCGAGATCATGCCGCAAAGGGCGAAGCGGGCGAAAGGCTTTGCACATTCCAAAGCCGCTTCTAAGTGGGAGCCGCCGACATTGTCGAAGTAGACATCGAGCCCGTCTGGCGCCGATCGCGCAAGAGCAGCGGTCAGATTCGGCTCAGACTTGTAGGCTCTGTTGACGATCCTACCAGTTACCTGTTGTCAGTTTAAGTCGGATTCGCCCGCTTCTGTCGGTTCTCACTCCCTCGGACACCATGCGTTACCTGATCACCGACGAGTTGTGGGCGGCCATGCAACCGCTGGTTCACCAAGTCAAACGGCATCACGGCGGACAACCGCCCGTCGTCCCGGATCGCCTCTTCTTCGAGGCCTTGCTCTACTGGGCTCGCACCGGCATCCCCTGGCGTGATCTGCCCCCGAACTTTGGCTCCTGGGACGCCCTCTCTAACCGCTTCCGTCGCTGGGTCGCCTCCGGGGCCATGAGGCGACTCTTCGAGGCGATCACCGACGATCCGCAGTTCGATGACGTCCGCCGCGTCTTCATCGACGGCACCAACGTCCGGACCCACCGGCATGGCTCGGGGGCGACGCGAAAAAAAAAATACCTTGGCCCCCAAGCGTCGGCCCGTTGCTAGGGGATCGGCCGCAGTCGAGGGGGCTTGACCAGCAAGATCATCGTGGTCGGCAGCGACGAGAATACGGCGTTGGCCTTAGTTGTCGTCCCGGGTCAGGCCCACGAGGCCCCGCACCTCAAAGCGTTGTTGATCCAGACCGCGGCGCGACTCCAGCCCAATGACGTCGCGGCCCCGCCGAACCCCGCCGAGGTGGTGATCCCCTCGCCGGAGGGGCCACCCTCAACGCCGGTGACCACCGAAGCGGTCAGAAAACCGCCGCGAAAGCCGGTCGATCAGTTGGCCGGCGACAAGGCCTTCAACGGGCAACCGCAACGCGAGGTCTGTGCCGCGTTGGGTGTGGAGTTGGTGTCACCGTCGAAGAAGAACGCGGTGCATCCGGTGCCGCTGGACAAGGCGGCGTATCGCGAGCGGAACCGGATTGAGCGACTCTTTGCCAAGGCCAAGGAGTTTCGCCGGGTGGAGACGCGGTACGAAAAGCTCAAGGAGACGTTCCTCGGGTTGCTTCACCTGGTCTTTGGCTTCATCCGCCTCCGAGCCAAATACAACGTCAACAGAGCCTAGTGACGGAGGCCAAGGGGCTTGCCCGCGACCCGTCGAGCGGCCTGGACCTTGGCGTACTCGTCGCTGGCGAGGAAGATGCTCGGGATCTGGTCGCGGAGGTTGTTGAGATTCTGGTTTTCCCAGAACGCGACATCGGCGTCGCTCGCGGGCCGGTTGAGGATGTCTCGGAACAAGGCCCGGATGAACGCGGGGTTGTTTCCCCCTTGGGCCTGGTAGTATTCGGGTGACGCGAAGTGGCGGAGGTCGGCGCGGTTGTCTTTGAGCCGGCGGTTGATCTGGCGGTTCTTGGGATCGCCGAGCGCCGCGAACCGTTCCAGGTCGGCGACGGCGGTCATCCCCACCCGCATGTCGTAAGTCAACCGCTCGGGCAAAGCGCCATGAGCCAGCGTCGCCAGGATCATATGCACGGCCACCAGCGGGGCCAGCCGCCCGCTTCGCTGGTACAAGCTGATCCAGACCAACCCGGCGATGAGGGTGATCGCCACCAGGGTGACACTCGGGAGGTGGACCAGCCCAAAGAGCGAGGCCGCCATGACCATCCCCAACGTCCGACTCCGGGTGATCTCCCGGCAAACCGGTCCCAAGAACCACTGTAACGCCAGTTGCTGCGCCAATGCCGCGCCAAACTTGCCGATCAGCCAGTTGGCCAACTTGAGCGGCGGCTTCTGGAGAAAGACGAACTCGAACGTCTCGTTCCGATCCCCCAGGAACCACGCGGCGACCATCAAGATCGTCGAGAGGACCAAGCACGCCGCCGTCGCTTCAAGCCAGGACCGCCCAGCGCTCTGGGTCGGCACTACGGTCGCAGCTCGCCGCCGGGCGACGGACAACACGACCGTCCCGCCGAGGACCGCGTAAACCACGACGTGAAACCACGCCGGCGCCCACCCTCGGAGGCTCCACAACTCCGCTTCAAGCAAGCCGAGCACAACGACTAACTCCGCCGCGGCCCGCGGGCGGTGCGACGGGTCAGGCCGAGCATCGAGGAAGGAAACGGCGTCCATGTCGATTCGTGATCCTCGGGTGGTTCTCCCGCCCCTCCGGGCGTGCGTTCAGTCGTCGATTGCCAGATATCGCCAATCCCCGCGAAAAGGTCCAGCCGACTTCGCGGTGATGGCTTTTATAAGGCACAAGGTTGGCCGGTCGGCGACAAAGGAAGGCTCAAGATGAGTTTTGCACCTTGAGGGTTCCACTTTGAGATGTTGACCGTTGCGGTTTGAAGCGGCTTCGGCATCGGTAGGAGGTTATGCCGGATCGCTCCGGCGTGCCCGCCTTCATCCACCGCCGACCAACCTTGTGTGCGGGAACTACCGGGCCAGATCGAGGATCGCGGTGCTGATCTCGACCGTGGTCGCGGCGTTGTACTGGTTGAGTTCGTCCTGGAATTGGTCGGCCTGGGCTTCGAGCTTGCGGACCAGTTCGAGGACCTCGGGCTTGAGGAAGGTAGCGTCGTAAACGTACTCGGCCCCGCCATAGCTTCCCGGCTCGGCGCCATGCTTGGTGGGGAGGTCGACCAGGAGCTTGATCCGGGTCTTGATCTCGGCCAGTTCGAAGATCCGCTCGAAGATCGGCAGGTTGGCCCGCTGGATCGCGCCTTTGACGGCGACGATCCCGGCCTGGATCGCCTCGTACCGGGCGAACTCGCCCCGGACGTCGACCGAAGAGTCCCTCTGGCCGATC
>JAABUX010007346.1_pt1 | contig 12962 bp, 14 predicted proteins | sample 5561851 | NCBI WGS metagenome assembly JAABUX01 (sample SAMN10711883, study PRJNA513361) | rock metagenome | isolation source: Antarctica rocks | place: Antarctica: Victoria Land, Richard Nunatak red sandstone | collected 2016-01-03 | reverse complement strand
TTCAATTTCTCTTAGATTCTAATTTCAAGCCCTGAATCGGCTTTTTAAATCAATAAGTTACAGCGTCTTTTGTGACTAAACGGGGGCGCTATAGTGACTAAACGGGGGCGTTGATGTGACTCAACGGGGGTTAAGGGTCTTGTTGTGACGTGACTTGACGAGAGCACACGTCATATTCACCATGGCCTTCATGTCGGGGTCTGGGGAGCAACGGAACGTAAAACCTATGTAAGGGCTGGCTCGTCGGCGTCGGTGCCGTGTGCGGCTGGGTTTCGCAGCGGCCTGAGTTCGCCGCGTGCGACGGCATCGGACAGGGTGAAGGCGTAGCGGCCGAGCATGTTGATGTGCTCGAAGCCGAGCGGCGACAGGCGGGCCACGTCCTCCGGGCGCACGTCGAAGTCCTCGGCCCGGAGCTGGTTCAGCGCCGCGTCCATGTAGATCGTGTTCCAGAGCACGATGACGTTGACCACCAGGCCCAAGGCGCCGAGCTGGTCCTCCTGGCCTTCGCGGTAGCGCTGGCGCAGCTCGCCGCGCTTGCCGTGGAACACGGCGCGGGCGAGCTGGTGCCGGCCCTCGCCACGGTTCAATTGGACCAGGATGCGGCGCCTGTATGCCTCGTCGTCGATGTAGGACAGCAAGTAGAGGCTCTTCACTACACGGCCCCACTCTTCCAGGGCGCGGGCCAGCCTGGTCGGGCGGTCGTTGGTTTGCAGCGTCCGGATCAGCCCGGCGGCCTGCACGGTGCCGAGCTTGAGCGAGCCGGCTAGGCGCAGCAGGTCGTCCCAGTTCTGGACGACCTGCGGCGTCTTGGCCCGGTGCCGCGCCAGGCCGTCCAGGGCGCCGTAGTCGGCTTTGGGGTCCACGCGCCAGAACCGGGTGCCACCGATGTCAGCCAGGCGCGGGCTGAACTGGAAGCCAAGTAGATGGAAAATCCCAAACATGACGTCGGTGTAGGCGCCGGTGTCGGTCATCACCTCCATGGGCTGGAGCGCAGTCTCCTGCTCCAGCAGCACGGACAACAGCGCCAGGCTGTCGCGCAGGGTGCCGGGCACGACGATGCCGCCCAGGCCGGTGAACTGGTCCGAGGTCAAGTTGTAGTAGGTGACGCCGCGCTCCTGGCCGAAGTAGCGCGGGTTCGGTCCGGAGTGGATGGTCCGCACGGGCACGACGAAGCGCAGCCCGTCCGCGGATGCCACGTCGCCGCCGCCCCATGCGCGGGCGAGCGGGATGGCGGCCTGGGCCGCGACCAGGGTGGCGTTGGAGCGGACGAGCGTGTCCGCCCGGATGTAGTTCTGCCGCACCCAGCTCAGCCGCGAGCGGCGCAGCGCCGGCGTGTCCAGCCGGATCAGCGGCTCCAGCCCGGTGTTGCAGGCTTCGGCCAGCAGAACAGCGCAGACGCTGGTCGCCAGGTCGCCCGCGCGGGCGCCACGCTCGCTGGCATGGGTGAACTCGGACGCAAAGCCGATGCGGGCATGCATCTCCAGCAGGATTTCGGGCAGGTCTACCCGCGGCATCCGTGCCGCGGCGGCGGCGCGGAGCGCAACCAGGCTGGCCGGCTCGTCCAGCTTGTCGAGGGCTGATAGGGATAGCGCCGCGGTGCCGTCCGCCGCCGTCTCGATCCGCACGCTGGCGTTCCCGGGCACCCGGGCGGCGGTGGCGCGGTAGGCGGCGTCCAGGCGCCCGGCCATGCGCGCGACCTCCTCGGGGCCGGACGCGGACATGCCGAGCGACCGGCACACGGCGGACCTGGCCGACTCCCAGGCGGCACCATCCAGCAGGCCCGCGCGGGGGTCGGCGTAGCGCAGGCTGGGTGAGGCGAAGAGGTCACGCCGGCGCAGGGCCGCGCGCATCCGGTCCACCACGCACAAGGTCCAGGCTTTCGGGTCCACGGCGCCGTCGTGGACCACATGCGGCAGCCAGCCTGGCGGCACGAACTCGATCGGCAGCCTGGCCGCGCCGCCGTCGCCCCTCCGCAGGTGGTGCAGGGCGGACAGCAAGGGCCTGGCGGCCGGTGTGGCGCCAAGGAGGGCCACGCGCGCCAGGCCGGGCAGGAAGCGGCGGATGCGGCTGTGCTGCGCCAGCAGCTCGTCGAAGTAGGGGGCGTCCGGCGGCCGGGCCAGCGCGTCCACCCGCGCCATTGCCGCCTCGATCACCTCGCGCGGCACCGCGGCGAATGCCGCCGCGCGCGGGTCGCCCTCGCCCTGCTCCAGCAGGGTCGGAAGGCCCATCGGCGTAAAACTGCACGGTAAGAGAGGCTGTTTAGGGCTGGTTCCCGGGCTGTTGGCCCGGAACCAGCCATTGTCGGTGCGGTGCCGGCATGAACTGGCTGTTTGCTGCGTGCAATCATGGCGTGCAATGTGCATTGCACGCAGCATCCACGTTTGGCACGGTGTATTGCACGCAGCAAACAGCGGGTCTAACGCGGGGGGTGACACTGCGTGCAATACAGGCACCCAAGTCGGCCCTTCCCCATCTGAACAGTGCTGAATTGGTGGGTCGCGGCAGTTCTTATCCCGCCCCGTGACATTGCGTGAAAGTCGCTACCGTGCGTTTTCACGCCGTTGGGCCTTCCGCCCCCAGCAGCACGACCCAGCCCTGGCGCAGGGTCAGCGCCGCAGCGTCCAGGTCGCGCAGGCCCCGCATCCGCGCCTCGCGACCAGTCTTCTGGGCATCGGTGAAGATCTGCGTCACCACGATGTCGAACAGGTCCAGCACGTCGTCCTGCGCCGTGGCCTCCAGCGTGTGGATGAACGCGATCAGCGTTGCCAAGCGCCGGTCGTCTGGCAGGCGGGCGACCGCCGACGCCTTGGCCGCCCCGGCGAACCGCGCCAGGGCCAGCACGCGCGTGCGCGGCAGCCGGTCCGTGCGGGGCAGCCCGGCCGCCAGCAGTCGCACCTCATCGAGCCTGGCCACGGCGCGGGCCAGCTCCGCCGTGCTCTGCAGCACCGGGCCGTCGCGCAGGCGGTCCAGCGGGCTTTGCCGCCTGCCGTCAGGTGTCACGAGCAATGCCTCCAGTCGCTCCGTTTGGTCGGCTGTGATGCCGGCCAGCATCTGCCGCCACAGGCGCTGCGCCGCTCTGGCGCGCACGCGGGCGATGCTGCGCTCCAGCGTGGTCACGCCGGGCAGCAGCACCTTGTGGGCGATCAGCCAGGCGGTGGCGCGGTCGAACAGGGCGCTGGGCCGGTCCGAGCCGGTCCAGCACAGGGCGTAGAGCCAGCGGTTGAGCCGGAACTGCACGAAGGGCTCAGAGAAGGCGCGGTAGCCGTAGCGGTCCCGGATTTCGGCCGGGTGGTTCCAGCGCCACTCGCTGCCTGCGTACTCCACCAGCAGCCCGGCGGCTTGGATGCCGAGCTGACCGGCCATGAACGCGACGGCCTGGGCCGGCACGTCCGCGGGCTGCTCCAGGAAGGTGCCCAGGAACCGGACAGTGCCAAGCTGGACGGCGAAGCCCAGCCGCATGTGCGCGCCGCGGCGCCCTGCCACGAAGGCACGGTCGGCGTCGTCGAGGTGGAAGTAGCGGGCCAACTGCTCGGGGGCAGGTTCGCCGGCGTAGCGGCCGTAGCGCCGCTCCTGCTCCTCGCTCAGGAAGGCCCGAACTAACGAAACGGCCTTCTGGTACGCATAGGCAGACAAATCAGGAACAGGCGCCTGTCGGAAAACCCCTTTGTGGTAGTTTCCGTATACTTTCCCATTCCGACAGGGTTTATCGTGCAGAAAATCGGCCCATTTTGCTCACCGTAGAGCCACAGCCGATGGCTGTCGGGAATCATCTGATTTCCGTTATCGCGCTGATATAGCTTGTGGAATTCCTTATGCGTACCAGGAGGCCGTTTCGTTAGTTCGGGCCAGGAAGGAGACGAGCAAACGAGTGCCGGCTTGTGGAGTTGTGCCTAGCGGCGCAGCTGTTGCTCAGTTCGGGCTGGCCGTGGGGCGCACTACAATTTCGGTCGTGTCGACGTCGTCCGGCTGCTCCACCGCGAACAGAATGGCGCGCGCGATCGCATCGGGCTGTAAAGCTATGCGGCGGAACGCCTTCATCTCCTCGCGGCCTTTCTCATCCGAAATGCTGTCGGCAAGCTCGGACTCGACGACACCCGGGCACACCACGGTCACACGAATCTTGTCGTTCTCCTGCCGAAGCCCGTCGGAGATGGCCCGCACCGCGAACTTGGTCGCGCAATAGACTGTCGCTGTCGGGGTTACCCGCAAGCCGGCGATGGAGGCGATGTTAATGATTTGGCCGAAACCTTGCCTGTTCATGACGGGCAAGACGGCAGCAACTCCATAGAGCATGCCCTTGATGTTGACATCGATCATCCGGTCCCATTCGTCGACCTTGAGCGACGCCATCGGGGACAGCGGCATTACGCCCGCGTTATTGACGATCACGTCGATCCGGCCGAACGCTTCGACCGCGGCCTGTACGAAGGCCTCAGTCTGTCGGCGGGAGGTGACGTCAAGTTCCATTGCCTTGGCTTTGCCGCCGGCAGCCTCGATCTCGCCGACCAGTCGGTCGAGCTTGTCAGTGCGCCGCGCGCCAACCATGACGACAGCCCCGGAAGCGGCGAGATGGCGGGCCGTAGCCTCGCCGATCCCGCTGCTCGCGCCGGTAATCAGGACGACTTTGTCCTCAATGCGTTGCATGTCTCTCCACCTCTGGATGCGGCTGTCTGGTGCGTGCTGGTCGAGGAGTTTGCGGGCGCCTGCTGAGGATTACTCGGGCGCTTGAAACGCCGTGATGCGTTACTTGATCTGCACGCTGATCCCGCCGTCAGCCATGACGACCGAGCCTAGTATGTAGCTCGCCCGGTCGGACGCCAGAAAGGCGACGATCTCGGCGATCTCCTCGGGCTGCGCGGCACGGCCAATTGGCGCCGTCTTGCCATGCTCAGCCAGGAAACCTGGCCCGTCGTCGAACACGTCGTTGAGGAGGTTGGTGACCACGTCGCCGACGCCGATCGCGTTCACGCGGATGCCGTGCCCAGCCACCTCCAGCGCGAGCGTGCGGGTGAGCTGGGCAAGTGCGCCCTTGGACGCGGCGTAGGCGGCGATCGTCGGGAACGCGAAGTAGGACGCATAGGATGCGATATTGATAATTGCTCCGCTCTTGTTCGGGATCATGGCCTTGGCCGCCTCGCGCGAGTGTAGGAAGGCGCCCGTGACATTCGTCTCCATGACCCGGTTCCAGTCCTCGCGACTGGTGTCGACAACGGGCTTGTAAAAGATGCGGCCCGCATTGTTCACCAGGATGTCGAGCCTGCCGAAGCGGTCTTGCGCAAGCGCCACAGCCCGCTCGGCGCTGCCGTCGTGGGTGATGTCGGCGACGAGTGGCACCAGGCCGTCGCGCGCTAGATGTTGGACGTCGGCATTGACATCCTAGGCTACAACCTTGGCGCCGCGGGCGTGCAGCAGTTCGGCCGTGGCGCGACCGATGCCGCTGGCGGCGCCTGTCACGATTGCGATCTTACCCTCGACCTCGTTCACGGCCTTAGAGTTGATTGGCATCAGCGTCCTCCTGCATCTGGTTGTGTCAGGAAGGTGCGGCCGCCTGCGCCTGTGTTTAATCTATCCTTTTCTGCAAACCCTGTTCAGGTTTCAGGGCACAATCGTCGACCTGCCATGGCGCAGGTGCTCAACAAGCGCGCGCAGCGCAGGCGAGCGCTGCCGCTGCCGAGGGTAATACAGCGAGAAGCCCGGGAAAGGTGCCGCCCATCGTTCAAGCAACCTTACTAGCCGTCCAGCCTCGACCAGCGGCCGGACCGCACTTTCCGCCCAGAACGCGATGCCGATCCCGTTGGCTGCAGCCTCAACCAGCGCGCGCTGCTCGCTGAGCACGAGTGGACCCGTTACGGCGAGCGAGAACCACCTGCCATCTTCTCCCGCGAACTCCCAATCATAGATTGCGTCCCGCCCCGGCCAGCGGAAGGCCAGGCAGCGATGGCCTGTCAGGTCTTGCGGAGTTTGCGGCATGCCGTAATGCGCCAGGTAGTCCGGGGAGGCGACCGCGACCTGGCGCAAATCATCGCCCAACCGCACCTCGATCACGTCCTGTTCCAGGAGCTCGCCCAATCTCAGACCGGCGTCGAAGCCGTCGGCGACGATGTCGGTCGTCGCATCATCGAGCCGGATATCAAGGACGACATCGGGATGGGTGTCGAGGAAGGCACGCAGTGCCGGCGCCAGGATGGTTTCATACGCCAGCCGCTGGGCATGAATGCTCAACCGACCGGCGATCCTTCCACCCACTTCTTGGGCCGCATGAACGGCCGCTTCGATCGCCGTAGCTGCCGGATCAAAGCCGTGCATCAGCGCAGCACCTGCCTCGGTAGTACTGACGCTGCGGGTCGTGCGGTTGAGCAGAAGAACACCGAGGCGCTCTTCAAGCTTGCGGATCGTCTGGCTGAGTGCCGAGCGCGATATTCGCAGTTCCACCGCCGCGGCTGAAAAGCTTCCCGCTCGCACAACCGCCGAGAATGCTTGTAGCTCGGCGAAGTCGCTGCCGCGCATTCACACCGCTCGCGGCAACGTGCCCAACGTAGCGCCGTTTGCTTGTAGATCCTCGACAGCGATTTTCCCGAGCAACTTGAGGCCAGTCGCCTTAAGCGTGCCGTCGGCGTGCAGGTAGTGATAAAGGGTACTGGCAGGCACGTCGCCTAACTCGCGGCAGATTGCTGGGACACTCCGCTCCCGGTCGGCCATAAGGTGCTGGGCATAGCGCAGCCGCTCTGGCGTCATCAGCCGTGGCCGCCCGCCCTTACGCCCGCGAACACGGGCGGCGGCAATGCCCTCCTTGACCCGTTGACGGATGACGTTGCGCTCCATCTCGGCAAAGGCGGCCTGGATCTGCAGGAAGGCGCGGCCCATCGGTGTTGTCGTATCGAACGAGGCATTGAGCGCCCGGAAGCCTACATCCCGGGCCTCAAGCTCGTCCACAAGGCGGATCAACTCGCCGGCGAGCCGCCCGAGGCGGTCGAGGTCAAGAACGACCAGCACGTCGCCCCGCCGGAGATAGTCGAGGCACGCCTTGAGGCCGGGCCGGTCGGTGCTGGCCCCGCTACCGCGGTCGTCGTAGACACGCTCGCAGCCGGCGGCCCGGAGCGCATCCACTTGGCGGTCAAACACCTGGCCCTCCTCACGGGTGGATACCCGGGCATAGCCGACCAGTTCCATCGTTTTCTCTGACTCCGCCTGCTCACGACAACCTCGACCAGACGAGGTTAACCGTCAACTGATTGCTGCGGGGTTATCGTGAGGCAAAGTGCCCGGCTCGGCACACTGACCATCTGTTCACGACAAAGAAGTGGTTGTCGTGAGCTGACGGCTCACGCACATCCCTCCCGCCAGCGACACCTCTCGGTCTTTACATCGGTTTTCCGTTCCGTTGATCCCCAGACCCTTAGATGGCCCTGGCGACCCCGTCGCGGCCGTTCAACCGCATTTCCCAAAGCTTGCCTTGCAGATGCTTGACGTGGGGCGCGCTGATGCGTTCCAAGCCAACTGCCTACCGTACGTTTCGCAGAGATGGGCCTTCCGCCCCAGGGTGCTCGCTACGGTGACCTGGTTGCAGCCGCCTCGCGCGGGTTGGCTTTGAAGGCGTCCAAAACCACACACAACCGTCTGGATGGAAAGCCGGGTGTGTCCTCGTCGAAACCTGCATCGTCTGGTATTGGACGCCTATCCGTTCACGTCCTACACTGCCTGGCGGCAAATAATCATGAAGGAAATCCAGCCATGGCAACGACCCAGCATCCCGCAGCCGAGCATCACCTGAAGGCAGCGACGCATCACTCGGCAGCCGAGCACCATCACCATGAGGCGGCTCACGAGCATAATCAGGGCAACCACGAAGAAGCCAAGAAGCACGCTACAGCTGCTCATGAGCACAGCGAGCAGGCGCACAAGCACACCACCGAAGCTCACGGTCATTCCAGCAAGTAACTCTACGATTAGCGTATAAGACTTACTACAATACGTCCCTCCCGCGCACATCGGCGTGAGGGACGTGCGCTTTATCGCCTTGCGACGTGGCACGACCGGTAGTCACTCACCCATCCCAAGAAAGGCTGCCAAGGCGCGGTCCACGTTTCCAAGCGCGGCTTCATCAAGGTGGCCGATCATGTTGCCGACTTTGGCGCGCGGGACGGTGACTGCCTTGTCCACCATTACCTGCGAGCGCAGCCGCAGTCCGGTGCCCTCGCCCGCCTCGACTGTAACCCGCAGCAACGGCACGTCATGCAGCTCGCTGGTTAGCGGCAGTACGGTGATGGAGGGGTGCTCAGCGTAGGCGTCTGCTTGCACGATCAATGCTGGCCGCGGCTTGCCATAGTCGCCCGATGTGACGACCGTCACCAGATCGCCCCGCCTCACGCAGTCCAGCCGGACGTGTCGGATACATCCTCAATCCAACGCATCACCTTGGCCTCGTCGCTGCCCGGATCGGTGGCACGCTCGGCCAGCACACGAGACTGTCGACGTGCTTCGGCGGCGAAAGCCTGTTCTCGCTGTCGCTCTACGTAGCCCCGCATGAAATCGCGCAGGACTTGAGCGGCCGGCTTGTCCTCCGCTTCCGTAGCGGTCTGGAAATCGGCCTTGAGCTTCGGGTCGATGCGGAAGTTGAAGCTCTCTTCCTTGGGATGCTGACTCTGCCGGGGCATCAAGCCTCACGTGGACTATGTTATTATGCAAGTGCATAATAGGCCCTAAAGGTAACCCGCTTCAAGTAGCGTCATGCTCTGCGGGCCGGCCGCCGTAGGCATCGACGACGATCTCCGCGGTTAGGTCGAACGCGGCTTAAGCTGTTCATGCTGGTGTACGGTCTTTGGTCTCCCCCCGGTGAGCCTCGCACGTCCAGCCGTTCCTGCTTGTTAGCCGCCTTCTGTTAGACTCGCCGGCGGCATGGTTGATAGCGCGGGACGCCTTCGTCCCGACGCCCTCTCCCGGTCACGGCGCGCAGGGGCGGTCAAGGATGCCGGAGGCACCGCGAAGCGGCGGAAGCCGAAGGCGACCGTCCTTGACGGCTCCGAGCACCGTGGCAATCGCTTCGACGCCATCGATCAGCGGTAGCGTCAGGTGAGCCCTTCATTGCGTCTCTTGTGCCGCTTGGCTGTCTTCGGTGCAACCAAACTTATCCACAACTCGAAGCTTATTAAGGAGAATCTACGTAGTAGTATTAAGGATATTAAGGATCTCGTAAGTCATTGTTTTAGAGATAGGATTCGACATTTTCGGGGCGTGATAGCCCGTGACTCGGGGGCGTGATCGCCCGTGTCTGGCCGGGCGTGATAGCCCGACACATCCACAGGCATCAGCCTACGTCCCCGACCTTCCTTCGCGGGACCAATTATGCGACTCGGAGGCGACGATGGCCGGCCTTTCAGTGACGCTTCGCAAGGGCTGGGCGTGATAGCCCGATACCTTGGCCAATTCGGAGTGTTTCCGGGGCTCAGACGGCGAAAACGGGGGCGAAACAGCCCTTCGCTCTCCGACTATCGGGCTATCACGCCCGGCACGTCAGGCATCTGCCGCCTCAGCTGGCCTTCGGGCCGCGATGCGGAACTTTGGAAAGGGCTTCATCTCGTAGCCTGGATGGTCGGCGGGCAAGACCGATCGAGCAGTGAAACGCAACGCTTCCTCGCCCTCCTCGCTCCGGTAAAGGTCTAGCCAGTATCCCGGTAGGCGCTGCTTATCGACAACCTTGCGAACATCCTTGGCAAAGTCCGTGACGCGCCGCGTCGAGCCTGATTTCTGGTGCAGCTGGGTCATGGTGAACGCCCATCCGCCGCCCTGATGTCCGCCGTGCTTTCGCACGACCCGGTACAGCCAACGCTCAATGCCTCCCGTGAGGTCGAAATAGCCTCGGTCGATGGACAAGACGAGCTTATCGTCGCAGATGCCCTGATACAGCCAATCTGCAATCGTGAACTCGATACCGAGAGACTTACCGTTCTCGTCTGTGGGTGCTGCCCACTCCTCAATCCAGCCGAAACCCTGCGGCCTAGTGCCCTTTTGCCGGATCGTCGTCTCGATCACGGTGCCCTTCAGCCGACGTAAGGCCTCGACGATCCGGCCGTACTCAGCGCCGCCGGTTGGACGGCCAATGGCCTTCAGAAGTTCGTAGAGACTAACTCGGAACTTACGAGATGTTGGCAGGCCGCGATTCATTGCCTCCCGCATCTGGCTTGCCGCCCAAATCAGGATGTCCGCATCCCAGATCGTCGCCATGCCGGTTTCCGAGTTGGCGGTCACACGCACGCGGATTTCCGTGGTGCCGTTGCGTACGCGGTAGTCAATCGGTTCAAGGCGCTTCCCTTTGGAAAGGCTGAAGAACGGCCGCTCCATCATCTCCTGCTGATCGTGAGTCGGTAGGTCGCCGGGCAACGCCACGAACAGATCGAGCTGATCCTTCTTGGGAGAACCCTCCCCTCCCCTTTTGGCCTTGGAAGTCAATGCCTACGCACCTTCGGCATCCAGGGCCTCGCTGACCTTGAACGCGATCCACGCGCTGCGGCTGATGCCCCGCCGCTTTGCAGCCGTGTCCACACGGCGCAACAGATCGCCGTTAAAGCGAAGCATGATCGGGGTCTTGCGCGCGTCTGCGACAGGGCTATCTGGCGCGGCATCAGCCACCTGACCGGCACCGTGAATGAAGGCACTGGCAGCCTGCTCGGGGTCGCGCCCGAGTGATGCTGTTCGATTGCTATTTGGCTTACGAGCGATTGCCATCCGCTTCCGCCTCTATATCTGAACGCTATACAAACACTGCTGCTACCAAGGCCGCAAGCTCTTGGACGGCCTTAAGGTCGCGTGGGGTTTGCTCGATGACTGAGCGGCCCACAGAGGCGGCGTTTGGAAACGCCTTCCGCCGGCCGATTGGCATGGGCAAGTACTCCAGACCTTCGATTTCTGTCAGATTCTCGGCAGCGGCGTCGTTGTCGCTGCCTTGAGCGTCAGCGGCATTGAGCACCAGCACGGCGCGGAGCTGGTCGTTGATCTCGCGCGCTTCTCTGACCAGGCTGGCGATGTTTTCGACGGCCCAAAGATCGAAGCTGCGCGGCTGGACGGGAATCAGGAGCGTGTTTGCGACGGTGAGCGCGGCACGGAGGCTACCGGTGTCTCTCCCGCCAACGTCAATGACGACATCGTTGTATTTCGGTGCGAGTTGGCGCGTCTGCGTCCGGATGGCAGCGCCATGTAGCGAAACGGCGGTGTAGCCCGCTTGCCCGAGCTGCTCGGTGCGAAGCTCGGTAAAGCTAGTTGCTGTCCCCTGTTCGTCGCCATCAACCAGAAGCACGTCATGCCCATCAAGGGCGCGCACAATAGCTAGGTTGATCGCGAGCGTCGTTTTGCCCACCCCGCCCTTAGTATTGCCGACAACGAGGATCACACTGCGCTCCGATACCCTACCGAGGTCGGTCTGTTCCCGATTCGCAATCTGGACGATATACAACCGCTATCCATAAGCAAGTCTGGTTGCAGCATGGCCGGGTGTTTATCCCTCCTGAGGTGCTTGGTTTGCTCCCTCTGCTCGGGCCAAAAGCCGCTGTACCTGGGCGGCCGACCAATGAGGCTTGCCGGCCGGCGTGAGAACGCCGCGCGCGTGCAGCTCCGCCGCGATGGTGCGAAGGCTGCTGGCGCCCTCAGCCTGCACCTGGCGCACCACGGCGAGCACGTCTCCCGCTCGGTCCGTGACCTGGCGGCTGCGGGCGGCCCGCGCCGCTGCCGCCATCGCGGGCGTGGCCGGGACAGGGGAGGGGTTGCCGAGACGGACGCCCCGCGCCTTGGCGACGGCCAAGGCCGCTCGCGTACGCTGGCTGATCAATCCGGCCTCCAGCTCGGCAACCGCCGCCATCTGCGTAGTAAGGAATTTGCCTACCGGCCCGGCCGGCACCGTGGGCAGGTCACAGAACACAACGCCGGCCTCGCCGCTGCCCTCCACCACGGACAGCAGGAAGCGCGCGTTGCGTGCCAGCCGGTCCAGCTTGGCGATCACCAGCACGGCACGGCGGGTGCGACACGACGCCAGCGCGGCGGCGAGCTGCGGCCGATCGGCGCGCTTGCCGCTCTCCACCTCTCGAAACTCCGCCACAACCTCGCCGTCAGCCTGGGCGACATGCGCGGCGACGGCTTGACGCTGCGCTTCAAGGCCGAGACCGGATCGCCCCTGGCCATCGGTCGAGACGCGCAGATAGCTGACAAAACGGGGAAGGGGAGGGGCCACGGCCCGAGTCTAGGGAGGGTGTATCACTCTGTCAAACGGTCGTTTGAGAGAATGATACACTTCGTCGGCGGCATTCCACGCATGCTGAGTCTTGCCTAACGGGCCTTATGGTAAGACGAGCTTAGGCGGACTACCTTTCGGATTTAAGTCCCGAATAGCCCGGTCGGCCTCCCTCTCAAGCTTAATAAGCTGTTGACGAATCTGGGAAGACTCAAACGATGCAGCGGACCGTCTTCCATAACGAGAAAAGTTGCGAACACCGATAGGATAGAATTTACGTCTAAGTTTCTTCGTGAAGATTTTGGATCCTGATCCACTAGCAAGTCTATCGCCCCCGTGTTTTTTAGCTTTCGCTATATTCTTTCGTAGCTTCCTCCACTGCTTACTAAGAGAACTCGCCCTAATAACTGCTCCCTTAGGCGAAACGTCGAAACCAAGATATTGGAAGCTCTTCGGATTCAGCGCATCGAATAGAATCTGTTCACATTTTTCTGGCTGAATTATAAGTTTATGGTGGGCAATGCAGCCCATTAGTAGTGCCGTAAGCTTGCTTTCTGCGTCCGGTTTACAAATAATTATGATGTCGTCAGAGTATCTTTGATAGAGAGCGCCATACTCACTGCAAGCATTTTTAAGAGCTAAATCCACGTGCAACATATATAAATTGGAAAAAGAACTACTAATAGGCGTTCCTTGCGGAATACCGTAATCATTCGGATTTTCGTGTATTTTTATGCCAAGAGAC
>JAABUX010007345.1_pt1 | contig 12962 bp, 11 predicted proteins | sample 5561851 | NCBI WGS metagenome assembly JAABUX01 (sample SAMN10711883, study PRJNA513361) | rock metagenome | isolation source: Antarctica rocks | place: Antarctica: Victoria Land, Richard Nunatak red sandstone | collected 2016-01-03 | reverse complement strand
TCTCCATCCCAAACCGCCTCCGATCTTAGCAGCACTTGTACGAGCACCTCTAAAATCACCAAGCCAGGTCAGAACTGCCAGGCGATACTCGCCGGATGGATACGACCCGCGAGACAATCCTTTCCCCGGATGCCCACTACCCAAACAGGGTGGACGGCATCGTCAGAATGGTGGGCGGCATGAGATTGGAACAGTGGGCGCCATCACGTCAGAACGCTGGGCGGCATCAGATCGGAATAGGTGGGCGGCTTACGTCGGAATCCGCACATTCAAGCGCTTGAAGTCGCTGCTGCATATTGACCAGCTCCCAACATGGACTGATCGCGGATCGCGAAGTTGGCTGTATGCTCATCTCATTCTTGCGTTGTTGTGCGATGACCTCAGCCAGGACTTTCTGGAATTTCCCCCTAAAGCTATGCTTGACGCGGCCTACGTGCCGTCGCTCTGGGCCACGCAGAAGACCGTGCTGATGGTGTTGCTTTCCATTATTCTCGGTCCACTCTCCCTCGCCAGCATCTTGGCGGCACAGGCAATCGTTCATCGCCACCTCGCGAACGCTCCGCGAAGACGAAAAACGGATATCCGATACCCGGTCCGAGACTTATTTTAGCGCGTATGGGGCAAAGAGGGCTGCCCCACAACGAGCTGTGTACATAAGGTCGCTAGAAAACGTAATAAGCAACTACAGCTAAAGTGGCCCAAATCGGTGTTACAAAAAGAAGCCCAAACATAATACCCTTAGGCGCTCCGAGCGCTGCCTGTGGGATGATCACCAATTCGCTTGGTATCTCTTCGACTGACGCCGGATCGCGTAGAAGCTCGATCAAATTTGGACTGACGATTTCAAGGCGCCCTAAGCGACGTCGTTCAATCTGCTCTTCAGCTTCAACGTCATCTGACCGCAGAGGATCTATACCCTGTGAGGTGCTCAAAAGCGTTTCCTGAGGGCACGATCATTCATTACCGCTGTTCCCTTCTGAAGTGATGACGGGTCCAAGTGCAATTTATGCCTAAAACTACTTTGGCTATTCCTAGAATGTAGTGTGCTTTATCGCATATATCTGATAATGATTGTCATTATTTGTTAAACGGCGCCAGCGCAGCATATAAGCGTGTTTGCGGCAGGAGGCAGGCCACATAGATATGAATCCACCGTCTTCCCGATCCGTCGTCCAGGTAAAAGGCCGAACAGCACGCAAAGTTATGTGGACGGCCTTGGAAGAGCAACGCTTGTTTGGCTTGCCTCGTCGCAGTTTTGCATCATGCTGGTTGGCTGACCGACGATAGCAGATCAGAGTTGGCGCGTTCTTGCGACTTGATGACGAGCATCTGGCATGGGTGGTAATCCGTCATGTGACGGATTACCACGGACAAGCGTCCTGCAGCATCGACACCGCAGGCATCGCCTGCATGACATGCTGCAACGGTTTGGGCAGGTCGGCATGCCGGCGCAGTAGGTCGCTGGAGATTTGGGGCTGCACGACTGAGCGACGACCGGTGCTTTGCAGCAATCAGAACATCTTCGAATTCCTTCATGAACCGCTGTTGATCGACGTTGCGGAGAAATCCGGTCAGTTGCGCCCTTATGTCCGGCCTATCGCGCGGCGTATGCCGCTGGCCATTATGGGTGTGTGCTTGCGTGTCAGGCACCAATCTGCGGGGCGTGCTCGAAGCACAACTTTGCGTTCGGTATTGCCTTAACTGTCTTGACCACAGCTTCTCCCATCACGCCGTTCAGCACGTCCTGCCGGATCAGCCGGGCTTGCGCCCGCCGCCTACCACCTCGCGTCAGGCTGTCACGCCACAGCGTCTGCTGCAGCAACATGTCCCGTCGCATGATAGACCTCTTCGCGTCATCACCGCCCAGGCGATGCGCGCCATCTTGTTCGCCAGCGCCAGCGCCAGCGCCACCGTCACCAGCCTTGCCGGGCGGCGCTCCAGGACCCCTCTGGCCCACGCTCCGGCGGCGCTGTTCCATCCCGGCGCCCGGCGAACCATCGATGTGGCCCCCAGCACCAGCAATCTGCGTATCTCCCGGTTGCCCGCCTTGGTGATCCGGCCAAGCGGAGTTTTCCCGCCCGTCGAATGCTGCCGCGGCACCAGGCCGAGCCAGGCGGCGAAGTGTCGCGCACTTTGGAACACGCCGATGTCGGCGACCGTCGCCGCGACCAGGGACGCGGTGATCGGGCCGATGCCGGGGATCGTCGCCAGGCGGCGCGCGGCGGCGTCGTGCCGGGCGTGGGCCACGATCTCCGCCTCGAACGTCTCGATGCTTTCATGCAGCGCGCTGCATTGATCAAACAAGGCAGTAAGCGCTTGCCGGGCTTTCGCCGGAACAGCCTCGTCTGCATCGACAAGCGCCAACAGCTCGCCAAGCTTGCCCATGCCCAATGGAACGGCCAGGCCGAACTCGGCGGTCAAGCCACAGATGGCGTTGGCCAGCATCGTCTGCTGCTTGACCAGCAAGGACCGGGCCGAGTGCAGGGCCAGGATGCCTTGCTGCTCCAGGCTCTTGATGGGCACGAACCTCACGCCCGGCCGGGATGCGGCCTCGCAGTTCCCGGCTGCGTCGGCCGCGTCGTTCTTCTTGCCCTTCTTCACGAAAGGCCTGACCGCCTCGGGCGCAATCAGCTTCACGTCGTGCCCAAAACCGGTCAGCACGCGCGCCCAGTGATGCGCCGCGCTGCACGCCTCCATGACCACCGTGCACGCTGCTTGCTCCTCGAAAAACGCGGTCAGCTCATCCCGTCGCAGCTTGCGCCGGGTCACCACCTGCCCGGCACCATCCACCGCGTGCACTTGGAAAACGGACTTGGCCGTGTCGAGGCCGATCATGGTAATACTCATTGGAGGCGGCTCCCTTTCTGCTGGTTCTCCCGACCCGCACTTTGGCACATCGATGCCGCTGGGGGCCGTCCACCCCATCTGCGGGAGAGCCACGAAAACGGGGCAACCTCAAGACACTGAGATGCTCTGTAATTATACGGTATAAATTATCGCAACTCGGTGCAATGTCATATCATACTCAACGATTGTCTGATACTACTATACAACGGATTAAGGTTCGTTGGCCTGCAAGTAGGAGAGATTTAACATGTTAGATCATATAAGATTATTGTCGTTTAGCGCTGCTGTCCTACTTTCTGCTGCAACTCAACCTATTGATGCATCAACTATAGCTCTCGATCTAAAAAACTACGTTTATCAAGCCACTCCAAATGGAAAAATGCTTTGCCAAAGTGATGGGCAGCTTTGCTTCTTTGGATATTGGAATAGCCAAACTGAATTCCAATATGTCTATTCAAATGGCATTCATGACTACATTTCTCGGACTACTGGGCCCGGAAACAGAATGGGTGTTATTAGAAGCGCAGCGGGCGGGGTCTTGCGTTGTTTTTCTAACGGCAGTAATTCCTGTACTGCACCTCCGAACTCCATTATATTTCCTGAATCACTTCCTGAACAGTTTGATACGAATGTTGTTTCATGGTCAACTGAGCTCGGCGCAGAGAATTCTAATGGCACACCAAAAACGCATATTCCAGGCGCCGTTAATTTTCAGAGCAGCAATTACGAGTACTTTGGCGTGCAGAATATGAATTTAAATACATGTATCCAAAACTACCTGGGTAATGTTGGGGTAATGATAGAAGTAGTATTTGTGAAGGGAGTGGGGTTTGGCGGGAATATTGGAACAATGGACGCTCTAGTAGTAGATGAATACGAGCTAGGCGCGAGCGCAGCGGAAAACCATGTAGAGAGATACTTTTATGTGCATGGATATGGTCGAGTTAGAGAAGCGAGTTCCTATTATAATCCAGACGACGGCCTGTATGACAAACCACTAAGTGGGAACTCTGTGCGGAATTCAATCCAGAACGTAACGCTCACGTCATCTCTAGAATGCCCCCAAGGAAGTGCACCTCTCTAACAGGCTGCTGAAATGCCCTCTGTTGATCGGGTTTACGGACCGTTTGCGACGATCAGGGATGCTCCCCGCCGTTCGGCCGACTATCGTTCGGCCGACCTTGGTTGACCGGCGGAGCGGTTTTGGTACGTAACAGCGCGGTTTGACCGGACTCGGGGCGTCATATGGCGGCGCCCAGCAGCTTCGGCAGGCGGACCAGATTGTAGGCGGCCATCGCGAAGGTGAATTGCCAATCGATTTTGAGCAGCCCGCGATGGCGCGCCTTGCGCAATCCGGCGACGGTTTTAGCCCAGCCGAACGCTTCCTCGATACGCTTGCGGATGCGCAGGCTGACGGCGTAGCCGGGATGGCGGGTGGTGCGGCCGTCAATCGCCGAGCCCCGCGCGCTGACGTTCTGCGCCACATGCGGCGTGGCGTTGACTTCGCGCAGTTCGGCCACGAAGTCCTGCGTGTCGAAGCCCTTGTCGCCGCCCACGGTGATCTTGTTCGCCCGGTCGGCATGCGATTCGAGCAGATGCAGTACCGCCAGACGCTCGGCATGACCCGATGCGCGGGTGGCCACCGCGCCGACGATCAGCCCGTTGCGGTTTTCCATCAGTGCGTGCCCCATGAAGGAGAGTTTGGCCTCCTTGCGACGGCTTTTGCGATACAGCTGGGCATCTGGGTCCGTGGTTGAGGCGTGCGTGTCGTTGCGGCGCTTCTGGCCATGAAAGTCCTGCTCGCCGTTGCGGCCCGCATCGGGCGGCGGCCCGGAGCCATCCCGCGGCCGGAAGCTCTTCGGGCTGGCCCATGCTTCTATCAGAGTGCCGTCCACCGAGAAGTGCTCGCTCGACAGCAGCCGCTTGACCCTCAGGTGCGCCAGCACGGCGGCCAGGAACTTGGCCGCCACTTCGCCGGCCAGCAGCCGGTCGCGGTTCTTGGTAAAGCTGGTCGCGTCCCACACCGGATCGTCGACGCCCAGGCCCACGAACCAGCGGAACAGCAGGTCGAACTCGATGCGCTCGACCAGTTGGCGCTCCGAACGAATGCTGTAGAAGGCCTGCAGCAGAAACGCCCGCAGAAGCCGCTCCGGCGGGATCAACTCCCGCCCGTCCGGCGCATACAGCGCGTCAAACTCCACCGACAGACGGGCCAGCGCATCGTTGGCGATAGCCCGGATCACCCGCAACGGGTGGTCGGGACGCACCCGCTTCTCCAAATCCACATAGCTGAACAGTGCCCCGGACTTCGCGTCGCTGCCGCGCATGACCCTACCCACCTCTGACCCGAGAGAGAGAGGGAATCACGTCAGCGACCGAGCCGCCACCGCTTTTCAGCAGCCTACTAAGCCTGCTTCGAACGCATGAAGAACTAAGTTCCCGGCTGCATTGCTGGCCAGGGCTGTTTAACGCTGCTTGGTCGGCTTTACTGGGTCTCCCCTGCAACACATGCGAGGCGAAGTGAGGCGGCCGATCGCAAAAGGAATTCCCGGATCAGCGAATGTCTGACTTCTGCGGCGGTAACTGGAATGGAGGTTGCTGTGGCTGTATTCTCACCGTTGCTGGACGTGCTGGCGGATGTTCCTGATCCGCGCCGGGCGCAGGGGCAACTCTACAAGCTGCCCCACGTGCTGCTGTTCTCCATCCTTGCCATCGTGACCGGCTGTAACTCGTATCGCGGCATTGTCACCTTCATCGCCGTCCATCGCCGCAGGCTGAACGCTGCGTTCTCATTGCAATGGAAGCGGGCACCCGCGCACACCGCCGTCCGCTACATCCTCCAAGGGCTCGAGCCGGCCGGAGTGGAGGCGGCTTTCCGCCGCCATGCCGCCCTGCTGCAGGCAGCGCGTGTTATGCCTGGGCAGGGCAGCATCGCGCTGGATGGCAAGACGTTGCGCGGCAGCTTCGACAAGTTCAACGATCGCGCTGCGGCGCAGGTGCTGAGCGCATTTGCCACCGACACCGCGCTCGTCCTCGCCCATATCGATATCGCTGAGAAATCCAACGAAATTCCAGCGGCGCAGACACTGCTGGCCGAAGTGGGCGTTGCCGATGGTGCCATCGTCACGCTCGACGCGCTGCACTGCCAAAAAAACATTTCGAAGCCGCAGCAGCAGCCAACGTCGCCCTGATCGTCGGCGTCAAGGACAACCAGCCAACCCTGCACCAGCAAATCCAGGAAGTCTCGGCCACCAAGACACCGCTCGGGTTCGCCCACAGCCACGACAAGGGCCGCAATCGCGACGAACGCCGCACCGTCACCGTCTTCGATCCCGCAGACAAGCTGGCCGACACCGGCTGGCATCCGCACGTCGCCGCCATCATCCAGGTCGAGCGCGACGTCTACACCCGCAACGCCAAAAACGGGCTGCTGCGTCACTCCGCCGAAACGGCCTTCTACGTCTCGAACACGCCGATCACCGCGACCCGCGCCGCCGATGCCATACGCGCGTACTGGAAAATCGAGAATACCTCCCACTACAGCCGCGACGTCACCTTGGGTGAAGACCGCTCGCGCATCCGCACCAACCCCGGCGTGTTCGCCCGCTTGCGCAGCTTCGCCTTCAACATCCTCAAGGCAAACCAAACCGACACGCTCAGCCAAGATCGCTACCGCGCTGGTCTCGCAGGCATCGGGAAGCTACTCAGAATGCTCGATGTTTCATAGCGTTGAACAGCCCTGGAGAACGAGGCTGACCAATAAAAACGGCGGCATCCGAAGATGCCGCCAAGTTTAACGGGAAAGCAATCGCTAAGAGCGGATCAACACTCCGACCTCATTAACTCCCTATTATCATGAACAGGCAAGTCATTTCTTATTCGTCATGTATGTTGTTACCAATAATAGGTGGATCTTCCGGCGTTACTTTACCGATAAATCTTAGGTGCCGCATTGCCGCTGCATTAAATGGCCAGAACTAACGAAACGGCCTTTCTGTACGCATAAGCGGACAAAGAGGGAACTCATGCTGCCTTGAGGTATGCGTCTGGGGCCGCGCGGAGCGGCCTCAATCCGTTGCTGTTTTCCGACATCTCGCGTGTTGCGCCCCAGATGTAGTCGCCGGTGAGGTTGACGTGCTCCCAGCCGAGTGGGGAGAGGTGGGCGAGGAGGTGGTCGGGCACGTCCTCGGCCTGTCTAAGTCCGGCCACCGCGCGCTCGAGATATCGGGTGTTCCAGAGGACGATGGCGGTCACCACCAGGTTGAGACCGGATGCCCGGTGCTGCTGGTTCTCGTAGGTGCGGTCACGGATCTCGCCGAGGCGATGGATGAACACCGCGCGCGCCAGGCTGTTGCGTGTCTCGCCCTTGTTCAGCTCCTGCCCGGTCGAGCGGCGCAGTTCGGGATCCTCGATCCAGTCGAGCGTGAACAGGGTGCGCTCCATCCGGCCCAGTTCGCGCAGCGCGGCCGCAATGCCGTTCTGCCGCGGGTGGGAGGCGAGCTGGCGTATGATCACCGATGCGGTGACGGTGCCGGCGCACAGGGAGGCGACGATGCGCAGGATGTCGGCCCAGTAGGCGCGGATCAGCGCCACGTTGATCCGGCCGCCAATCAGGGGCGCCAGCATCGGATGGTCGGTCGGCTTGCCGAAGCTGTAGAGGCGCCGGTGCTTGAGATCGGGGATGCGCGGCGCGAACTGGAAGCCGAGCAGCGAGCAGAGCGCAAAGACGTGCTCGGAATCGCCCCCGCCATCGGTGTGGTGTCGGCGGATCGTCACGTCGCTCTGATGGTAGAGCAGGGCGTCGAGCACGTGCAGCGCCTCGCTGGCGGTCGCCGCGATGACCTTGGTGAAGAACGGCCCGTAGCGGTCCGACAGGTGGGTGTAGATCTTGAAGCCGGGCTTCTGGCCGTAGTGGGAATTGAGGCGGCTGGCATCGCGGCCAAGGCCTGCGGCCTGGAAGAATTGCCCGTCCGACGAGGATGCGTTGCCGCTGCCGAAAGTGGCGGCGAAGGGTTCGCGCTGCTGCTGGTTGACCAGGCGGCGGAGCGCCAGGGCATAGGTTTCCTCGCGGATGTGCCAGTCCGATGTCCAGGCGAGCTGGCCGAGGCTGGCAACGCTGCACGCTTCGGCCATGCGAGTCAGGCCCAGGTTGAGGCCGTCGGCCAACAGCCCGGCCAGCAGCGTGCGGGCATCGGCCGCGGGTTCGCCGGTTTTCAGGTGGGTGAAACAGTCCGGGAACATGGTCCAGCCCGCAACCTCGGCCAGCAGGTCGGTGATGCGGATGCGCGGCAGCATGGCGTAGAGGCGGGCGGCCAGCGCTTCGGCCTCCGGCGGCGTGGACTTCTCGACGGGTGCGACCTTCAGCACGCCGCGATCGAGTGTCACGTCCGGCAACAGGCCATCCCTGGCGCGGGCATTGATCGCGGCCAGCCGTGCATCCAGCAACGCGCGGCGTTCCTCGATGAAGCGGTCGAAGTCGGGTTCGACTGCGACCGGCAGCGTGCCGGCCTGCTGCATGGCAAGCAGGGCGTCCTTGGAGATCAGCCGTTCCTCGAAGGAGCGGTATTGCCGGCTGCCGCCGACCCAGACCTCTCCTGCCGACAACCGGACGCGCAGCTCCGAGAGAACGCAAAGTTCATAGTGGCGCCGGTCGATCTCGCCGCCGGGCATCACGAGGCCTGCCCAGCGCTGCCGCACGAAGCCCGTCGGGGCGGATTTGGGCAGGCGCGCCGATCCCTTGCGGTTTGCCTCGCGCAGCACCTCGATGGCGCGCAGGAGCGAGGCCACAGCCGGCACGCCTTCAAAGGTGAGAGCGTCCAGGAAGGCGGGCGACCAGCGGCGGGCAGCGGCGTAGTGCTCGCCGATCTTTTCGTAGACGTCGAACTCCTCCGGCCGTGCCAGCGCCTCGGCTTCGGCAACGCTGGCGCAGAAGCGCTCCCACGGGATGACCGTCGTGATCGCCTCGAAGGCGTCCTGCTTGCCCTTCCGGGCGGCGATCACCGCCCCGCCCACCCGGGCGTAGAGGCGCACCTTGTCGTTGATGGCACGGGCGTCGGCCTGGAAGGCACGGGCCTGCCGGCCCTCGGCACGGCGGAACATGCTGCCGATCAGCCCGTCGAACAGGTTGATGGCCTGGTCGGTCAGGCTGGCCTGGAGATCCAGCGTGATGGCGACCAGCGTCGCGTGACGGCGCTGACGCTCGTAGTCAGCAATATGCTGCACGGTCACACGGGCGGCCTCGCGCGTGATCTGCGCCAGGCGCGCCTGATGGACCAGGTGGCCGCGGCTGGCATCGATGCCAGCCGCGCGGAGATGCTGCAGTCGGGCGATCAGGCCAAGCATGGCGGCAGGCTTGGCGGCTTGCGGCATCTGCCGCAGCCAGGTGAGCCAGTTCTGTCCCGTGTTCTCCCGACGCCTTGTCAGCTCGTCGAGGCATTTGCGTTGCTCCGCTGACAAACCCTGGGAGAGGCGGCGATGCACCTCCCGGCGGGCCTGGTGACGCAGGTCCGCACAGAGCCGTTCCAGGGCCGCCGGTGACGGGAGAACGATGCGGCGCTCCTGGCAGGTTTGCAGTACCAATTCGGCCAAGGTGGCCAGCCGGTCGTTCTCGATGGCCGGCGCGAGCAGGGTGCCCGTCAGTTCCATGGCGACGCGCCTCCCGAACGGGCGCAGCCCAAGGCGATCCTGGCACTCGATGGAGTGACGCTGACGGCTCCGCTCGGCGTTGCCAGAGTCGTCGGGCGTGTCGGGCGAGACGTCGATCTGCTGCGCAACGAAGCCCAGCATGGCCGAAGGTGGGCGCTCGCCGGGGCGCAGCGCACGGCCGGGGTAGCGCAGGTAGCAGAGCATCAGCGCATAACCGAGGCGGTTGTGATCGCCACGGCAGCGCCGGATGGCGGCGAGGTCGGCATCAGAGAGGGTGTAGTGGCGCACCAGCTCTCGCTGCTCGGTGGGCGGGTCGAACAGCTCGGCAATCTGCGCCTCGCCCAGTTGCTGCCGTCGCGCCACTCATGCCTCCTGCCCTTTGAGGCCGGCAGACCAGCCGATGCGGGCGAGCGAGTCGATCAACGTGCTGCGCTTGATGCCGAACGTCCGGCACACCGCAGCCTTGGTGGCGCCACCCTCAAGTGCGGCCGTCACGGCGGCGAGCTTCTCGGCGTCGATAGCCGCGGGCCGGCCGCCGCGCCGTCCACGCCGGCGTGCGGCGGCAAGCCCGGCCTGTACTCGCTCCTGGATCAGCGCCCGCTCGAACTGGGCAAGCGCCCCGAAGATGTGGAACAGGAACTCTCCATGCGGTGTCGTGGTGTCCATCTGCTCGGTCAACGACCGGAAGGCGACGCCACGGGTCTTGAGTTCGCCGACCGTGGTCAGCAGGTGGGGCAGCGAGCGACCGAGCCGGTCCAACTTCCACACAACCAGGCAATCGCCGGGGTGGAGGAAGGCGAGCGTCCTGGCCAGTCCAGCGCGATCGCCGCGGCTGCCGCTCGCCCTATCCTCGAACAGGTGGCGCCCGTCGACGCCGGCGGCGAGTAGCGCGTCGCGCTGCAGGTCCATCACCTGCCGGTCGCCATCGGTGGACACGCGCATGTAGCCGACCAGCATGTGCGGAAAACCTCATCCAGGGGGTTTTCGCATACTAGATCATTCCGACAGGATTTGTCGTACGCTCTTCGCACTCAAAACAGGCTGGTTCCGGGCGAATGTCGGAGGCTCACGGAAATCATCTGTTTGCCGTCATCGCTCGGCCGGGACCGCCATCCGCAAAAGCCCAAAACACTGAGCTTCAGGTGATTGCCGCCTCTGACCGTTCCAGCTTTGTCCGCTTATGCGTACAAACCGGCCGTTTCGTTGGTTCCGGCCGGCTGGCGTATCGCAACCAGGCCGTCGACCTGGACTGGGCCGGCGCGGCGAGCAACCGTGCGCAGCGGCCACTGTTCTGCGCCGTGACCAAGGCCGGGCGGTCGACCGGGGCCAATGTTGTCCGACAAGGCGGTCGCCCGGCTGATCAAGGAAATCGCCACCCGCGCTGGGCTCGACCCCACGCGCTAAAGCGGCCACTCGCTGCGCGCCGGCCTCGCCACAGCGGCCAGCGACGCCGGGCTGCCCTGCCCGACCCGATGCGCCAGACCCGACACAAGAGCACCCAGGTGGCGCTGGCATATCTCAGGCCCGCCGACCTGTGGCGCAACAACGTCACCGAACGCGTGTTTGAGGCAGCAAAGGACGTTGAGGACTGAGAATTGCCTTGCCGTGCCGCTAGACGTATTACTACACGTATTGGAGGTGTCACTATGCTAAAGAAACTCACGATCACAGTCGATGCCGAGGTTTACGATGGCCTGCACAGCGTCATCGGTCGCCGGCGCATCAGCCGGTTCCTAAACGATCTTGCACGGCCCTACGTCATCGGCCAGGATCTATCCGCTGGCTATGCCGCCATGGCCGCCGACAAGGCACGCGAGGCCGAGGCCGCGATCTGGAGTGAGGGATCGATTGCGGACGCGGCAGACGAGCCTTTGCGCCATGCCTGACCTTAGTCCACGCCGTGGCGACGTTTGGCTGGTCTCCTTTGATCCATCCCTTGGCGGCGAAGTGCAGAAAACCCGTCCCGCCGTCATCCTCAGCAACGACACGGCGAACGCCTTGTTGAACCGGCTGCAGGTCGTGCCCGTATCTAGCCAGGTCGCCCGCCTCTACCCTGCTGAAGCGTATATTGAGCTGGATGGCGAGCGGCGGAAGGCCATGGCCGACCAGATCACCACTGTCGCCAAGCAGCGGTTGCTGCGCCAACTCGGAACACTGTCAAAGGACGATCTTGACGCTGTCGCGCGCATCGTCTGCGTCCAGCTGAACCTGTAGCAGTGTATTTGGAGACCTAATACCAACGGCTCTTGTTGATGACCCTTGCCTAAGAGCAAAATCTCTCCACTTCCCGGGCAATCGTAAGGCCTCGGACCTCACGATCGGTCAGCGCCAAGGGTGATTGGTGTTAGGAGACTTGTGTGCGGATAACTTGATCCGACGCGGTGCGCTCTGATTCTCATGTTCGTTGTCAACCACAGTGGTCGCGGTTCATCGGCCGCGTGTCGCGGTGTCCGGCTGATTGGGTTGCACAAGGGAGGACGCGGCGGCGCAAGACGACGGTTGATCAGACTCTGATGCGCGGGTTGGTCACCGCAGGACCGGTGTTCGTCTTGGGCCTTCCTCTGTCTCAATGTCGCGGGTTGGTGCCGCCGAATCAGATCGAGGGTTGCCCTGACCTGCCGCCGCGCCCACCCCTGTGCAACGGGCGATGTCGCTTCTTCCTTTCCCGGTTGCCGCTTTTTGCTCGGGCCGGAACAGACCTACGCTGGCGCGTTGGCTGGCTGTGCCATGCGGGCGATGGCCCAGACGAACGCCGCCATTTCGCGGGCGATGGCGACCACGATGACGTTCTGCGGTTTGCCGGTTTTCTGTAGGCGCCGGTAGCGGGTGCACAGACGGACCTGTGCTTTCCAGGCGGCGGCTCTGATCGCCTCGGGCAGGCCCTCGTTACGCCGGGTGATGTCTTCACCCATGCGGGCGGGGAGTCGGTAGGTCCAGGCCCCTTCAACCAGCACCCGGCGCGCCCGGATGTTGCCGGCCTTGGTGATGTTGCCGCGGGCGACCTTGCGTCCGGACGAGTGCTCCTTGGGCACCAGGCCGAGCCATGCCATCAGCTGCCGCGGCGAAGTGAACCGGCCAAAGTCGCCGATCTCGGCCACCAGCGTCACGGCCGACATCAGCGCCACGCCTCGCATCGACTGGATGGCGGCAACCACGCCTGCCAGTGACCAGGCCGGCAGTAGTCTGCGAATGGCATCCTCGTGGCGGTTTTGCCGGGCACAAGCCACTTCCATGCGCTGGATCAGTTCCTCGAATACGATCTGCTCGGCGGGATGGGAGAAGCTTTGCCGGGCCAACCAGGCCCGATGTGCCCTGTGACCCTGCCCCCAACGTGCCCTCGCTTATGAGCAGAGTCCGTTCTCCGTATGCCCCTGCTTGGGGCGGGTTGCAAAGGCTGCTGGGGTGAGCCCATTCAGGCTCGTGTGTGGGCGTGCTGTGTTGTAGTCGACCCTCCATGCCTCGATGATCCG
>JAABUX010007344.1_pt1 | contig 12964 bp, 25 predicted proteins | sample 5561851 | NCBI WGS metagenome assembly JAABUX01 (sample SAMN10711883, study PRJNA513361) | rock metagenome | isolation source: Antarctica rocks | place: Antarctica: Victoria Land, Richard Nunatak red sandstone | collected 2016-01-03 | reverse complement strand
CCGTAGGTGCAAATCAATGCTATCCGCCGAGATTGCAGAGTTCAAGGCGGGCTTAAGGCTGGAGCCCTTGAGCACCTTACATGGCCAATGGAAGTGGAAGGCAACTCCACTGAGGCAACCTTTACTGCTCCAGCAGCGCCGATACTCACCGCAGCATCGATTGCCCATCCCCGCTGCCGTCCATAAACAATTTGCATCGTTGTAGTCCACATCAGCCTGTTGGTGCTACAGGTGTAGCAGCGTGCAAGCCCCGGGTGCAACCCGCGTCACATCATGTGACCCAGCTCCTCCGATGACAGCATGATGCAACATCGGCCGAGTGCTGTGCCCCGGCCGCGTCGATTTCGAGCCGCTCCAACCGGGCTCATGCGCCGCTGAGGGATCAGGGCTGAGGGCTCCAAGCTCTCAGGCCAGATCGCGCGAGTGCGGCAGTGCACACGTGTTGCGTGTTGCGCCAAAGAGCGGCTGCAATGCTGCGGATCGTGGCGTTCGCTGCGTTCGGCGGGCTGCTGGTGGGCTACGATTTGGGACTCATCGGCGGGGCGCTGCAGGGCATCAAGGTCGAGCTGGGGCTCTCGGAGGGCCAGCAAGTGCGGGGCACCTTTTGGTCATCCATGTTGGTTTGCAGAAACGTGCTGAGCCTGCCTGCAGCTCTGGGACAGCAATGAAAAAAGGCAATGAGAAGGGCAATCCAGGCCATGCATCAGCAACCGATGTTCCAATGCTGCCCAAGTCCGTCTATCGAGTTGCTGCGATGACTAGTGGCCGGCCCCGATGGTTCCGCTGCCTGTGCTCACAGGGAGCAAGCATCGGACCGCTGCCAGCCCACGACCTTCCATGTTGTGATTTGCATGCTCACCGTCGGCAATCTCAGCATACATGCATCTACTTCATGCGCAGGAGATGGTGGTGGGTGCGGCGAAGCTCGGCGCCTTCGTGGGCACCTTCCTGGGCGGCGCGTTGATGCTGCACTACGGCCGCCGCCTGACCATTGGCCTGGACAGCATCTTCTTCATGCTGGGCCCGCTGCTGATGGCCGCGTCGGAGGGACCCCTGTGAGCGCTCATGCGGCCTTTGCTCCTGGCCATGAATCACGACAGCCTTGGCTGCGCAACAAGAGACCCTAGATGTACACAAGCGACGGCAAACTGCCGTGCGTTCTGCACTGACACTGGCACGTCTGTATGTGACAAGAGTGTCTGCTGACCGGCACGCAGTGGCCTGGTGGCGGGCCGATTGCTGGTCGGCATCGGCATCGGCATCAGCGCGGTCGTGGTGCCCTCCTATTTGGGAGAGGTTGCGCCCGCGGAGGCGCGAGGCCGCATCGTGGAGGTCTATGAGGTGCGAGGCTGCGGCCCTAGAATGGTGCTTGCGGTCGTGACTAGGAACATCACTGCCGCAGCAGTGTCATGTGCAGGGGATGCTCATGGCGTCTGCACAAGCACAGCTAGTTGCCATCATGCAGTCCATACGACTGATGGCCCTTGTGTTGAGCAGGTGCTGTTGTGCCTTGGCATGCTACTGGCGGTGGCAGCCGACGTGCTGGTGGACTGGCTGCTCCACCACTCGTTCGGCGCCTGGCGCTGGATGGTCGGCCTACCCATCGTACCGGCGCTGCTCATGTCAGGCATGTCACCCTGGTCGAGCAGGCTTGGTTGAGTGCTGCGTGCGTTGCTTGCCCATGAGTTATGCAGTGACATAGCCTTGACTATCATGCGGCCTCGCACCGCTTCACAGACCTTTGTGCCCTGCAGCCGTATGCTCAAGCAGTTTCTTTTGTGAAGGTCTGCAGCATGTGCCACGGCGACGGGCGGGGCAAGTTGCTCATCAGTCAATGTATGCTTGCAGCGGCGCTGCTGCTGTTGCCGGAGTCGCCGCGCTGGCTGGTGGTCAACGGTCAGCTGGACGCGGCCCTGGCGGTCATGCGCCAGCTGTACAGCACCGGCATCCTGCCGGCTGGGACGGAGGCTAACACTGCCGAAGTGCGTATCTGACTACGGGCGCTTTGACCGTATGGCATGGTTCTGGGCTCCCACATTGGCAGCTGTGTTGGTCACAGCTGCATTCAGCAGCTGTGAACAGCCTCGCCTGCTGTTGAAACAGGTTTTGGCAAGTGGTCATCAAACAACTGCGTCCGCAGGTGGAGCAGGAGCTGCTTGAGCTGTGGAGTTCCGTCGAGAAGGAGAAAGCAGCTGCCCGCGAGCGCGCACATGTGGCACGGCGAGCCGGCAAAGCCCAGCTGCGCCGCCTCCGCGGCAACGAGAAGGCACGTGCCCATGCTCATGCTGCGGGATCTGCAAGTTGTCCAGGGTCTCAGCACTAGCAGCGTGTTGCAACGGCAATTGCTAAAAATGCCAATCGCTGACGTGCCAGTGTGTATAGAGTGAGTCTATCTGCTCACCACAAGCGCTGTGTGCCTCGCAGTGGAACCTGGGTAGGCGGGACAAACAGTGGCAGCCCCTGCGCGGTCACCCAGAGCAGGAGATGCCCGACCGTGGTCAGCACGACGGCAGCCGCTCCCAGCTACCTGCGCCTGCCGCGCTCCAGCTGTCCCAGATGGACTTGCAGGAAGCCGCCTGCAGCTCCGAGTCTGAGCAGCAAGTGCAGCGTCAGACCGACACGGTGCTGGTGGTCGGCAGCGGGGAGCGGCAGCCGCTGATGGGCACGGAGGATCAGCATACGCAGAGGCTCGATGCGCCCGCTGATTTGGCAACGACAAGCCTCTTGGCAGTCGATGCCGATGAACAGGCATCCAATGAGCAGCAGCCAGTGACGCAACTCCCGGAGCCCCCTGATGGCGTGCCGGCCAACGAGCACGAGCCAGGGCTGCTGGAACGCGCAACTGCAGCCCTCGAGAGGAGGTCATTTGGCAGGGCGGACTCGGCGCCATCAGCCAGCGTTGACGCCACCGCAGATGCGGCTCTGGCTGCCACACAGACGGGTGGCGGTCTCCGAGGCAGCGAACAGTCAGAGGGTGACATTGCAGACTCCTCAGCCCCTAAGGCAGGTGTCGTGTCCCGGGCCGCGGACTTGGCGCGACGGCCTTCGCAGCCGCTGGAAGCCGGCCTGGGACACGACAGGCTCGCCATCCGGACGAGCGTGCCGACGGTTGCCCACGATGGCGCTTCCAGCAGTAAAGGTGATGCAGCGGGCGCTAGCAGCTCAGCCGTAGCTGGCGACGACTCTCCAGTCATGCGGTGCGTTGCTGCTGCAGTCCTTTGTTTTTGTGACATGCTGACCGTTGTCCCTACCCCATTGCTCTGCGCAAGGCAAAGACTAATAGCAGATTGCGGCAATGCTATGGGCACGGAAATGGAAAGCTCGACCTGCACGCTGGATGCTTGTGATCCAACGGCCCGTTCTTGTGATAATCATATTGACAAGCCTGCTGCGTTGACAGGTACGACGATCAGGGCACGCCGATCTTCCATCAGTCTCTCAGCGCAGTGCCATCAGGGCTCAAACCCATCCGCACGCGCTCCGAGACGGAGGTTGCGCAGTTTCTAGATGGCGGCGGCTTCGACCAGGCACGCGCTATCTTGCTCGTTATATGCACAGCGTCTCGGTTTCTAACATATATGGTTTGTTTGTTGGGCCAGGCGCTATCGCCATGCATGTTGGACACGGGCAGGCTCAGCGCAGGAGGGTCCATTTGGAGGAGCAGAGCCGAGCTTTTTGACAATATGCAGGTTTCATGAGGGTTGGACACAGTCAGCAGCCTCACACACTACAATCACAGCCGTCAACACGTGCCTGTGCGCGTAGGATCTCCCGGCCGAGCCGCTGCGGCCGCTGCCCGCGGGGGAGCTCATGTACGGGCCGCCGCGGTTCTGGACCACCTTCCACGACATGCTGGTGGACGTGTACACCGTGTCGGTGGGCCCGGAGAAGCGCGCCTTCCAGATTGCGCTCTGGCTCGCCGTCTTCAACCAGGCGCGCGCGGTACTGATGCGCGTGACGTCGGCAGCTGTCGAAGGATCACCGATGCTGACAATGGCTTATGGTTCGATTTGGTGCATGCCCTTGCCGGAGCAAGTTGCTGCGCAGACTTTGCTTGCTGCCAAAGAGCTCATCCGAAGGGCAGCGGGCAGAGTTATCAAATGTGGTGGGATCAGTCATTTATGGCATCATTGGCAGCAATCTCATTGAACATGCGGCTCTGCTGAGACATGTGTAGCACCGCAGGCGTGCGCGTCAACATCCATCATCAACTATGCGCCGAACATGCTGATGCACGCTGGCGTGCCTGACAACGCAGCCGCGACGTCACTCTCGTCGATGGTCGGCTTCAGCAAGGTGCATGAATGGAGGCCGTTCTCCTATGGCAATTGCTGGCGCCCGCTCTCCACTTGGCACATGTCTCTCGCAACCTACATTGGTGCAGCCTTACCAGCCCAGTGCTCTCGAAGCATCTAGCGTCGTGATCCTTGGTTTTGCAAACTGCGTAGCTGGTTGGCGTTGGCGCGGCGTTGCTGCTGATCGACCGCCTGGGCCGGCGGCCGCTGCTGATTGGCGGCTCCGCGGCGTGCTGCCTGTCCATGCTGGCCATCGCCGCGGCGGACGCCTCCGCGGACGTGTCCCTCCTGCTGGCCGGCATGTGCAGCTTCATCGTGGCCTTCAGGCATGCCCTGGGTTCCCATCTGTTCGAAAATCTTGATTGACGCGGCCTATTCAAGACTGGACAGTTGGATGTGAAGCTTGTTCGGCTGGGAACAGCTGCCACTTCATCCTTCTGGTGGGCATCTAGTGTGGCCCAGCAGGATAGGCGTGCGAGTGTCCGACCCGGCTGCACTGAGCTTCCTGTGTGACACGCAGCATGTCCTGGGCGGGAGCGTTCTGGGTGCTCATGTCGGAGATGTTCAGCATGAGCGCCAAGTCCCCGGCCGTGTCCGCGGCGACGGCGATGCTGTTCCTCGCAGGTGAGCTGATCTCGCATTGCTACCTCGATGCCACCCACCGGTGTGAAGCGAACTGCACCGGTAGAGCCAGCCTATCAGGCTCTACATCTTCACAGCATAAGTGCAGCTTCTGCCCTCTGCTGCGAGCCATGCACGATCGTGCGCTGCTTGTGAATCCTTGATAATACAATCTTAAAAACAACACATTGGCTTTAAATTTGGTTTTTCAGCGACCTGAAACAAAGTCATACTGCTTCGTGAAAAAGTTTCTTTTTTGAAGTGATAGAAAAATCATCGACAGGTGCTGCGACGGACCTGACGTTCCTGTCACTGCGAACCTGGCTGGGCTACCGCAGCTTCGTCGTCTTCGCCGCCGTCTCCGGCGCGGGCGGCATGTACGTGTGGCGCATGCTGCCCGAGACCCGCGGCGCCACCCTGTCGGAGGTCCAGCGGCTCCTAGAGAGCAAAGTGTCAGGTATGATCTCTGCGGAGGGCCGCACGCTCCTCATGATTTTTGTGGTCCCCAGACTGGACAATGTCTTGACATGGAGGGCAAACACAGCATTACCGTGAACGAACGTCTGCTAACCCTGCGCTCTGTGCTGCAGAGAAACCTGCCGGCAGAGTCGGGGTCCTCTTGCGGGACCTGGAGCGAGGTGCCTCCTATGAGGAGCAGCGTCTGCGGCCGCTAGGGCCGCTGTCGGCGCCTCTCTAGTTGCTGCAGACCGTCTGTGCCGCAGTGTATGTGCTTGTGCTTCAGCTGAGCAGGTTGCGCTGCTCCGATTGTCGTTCTCGGGTTTCTAAGCTTTTTGTACTGGTCTCTGTCTAGCTTGTGTCTCGCAGTGCAGACCCGGCCGAAGTGCTTGAAGTTGATGATCAGCAAAATTGCAAGGACGGTCTAGGTGGAAATAGTGTATCAGCAGTGTCGATGGACGGCGAGGCTGTTGAACAAACTTTGGCACAGTTCCGAGAAGTATCTTTGTACCAAATACCACCTAGATCGGGCGCTGCCGGCCACAAAAGCGGTATGCATCGGTCCCCTCCCCTCCCCACCGTGTACCAGGCGACATGGAAACGCTTACAACGCAGCGCTAGAGCTGCTATCGGCGCCACATTGCGACGAAGGCGGCTCGTAGCATCCATTCACTGTCTATGCTTGCGTCAGGCGAATGGCAAGTGTCCGCGCGCATATTCACGGGCCGGCTCAGGGTGGTGTCGCGCGGCGAGCTGGCTGAGCTGCAGCTGTCAGACTTGGAGTCCGGCGAACTGTTCGCCGCATGCCCGGTGCCCTTCGGCCAGCGCGACCAGGCCGTCGAGCCCGTCTCTGACAGCTCACGCTACTTCGTGCTGCGCCTGGTGAGGGTTCTCCAACAGCGCAGACCAGCACACGCATGCACGTATCAGCGTTGCACAGTTCAGCCTCTCCAGGGCGTGCACTGCGCAAGCGTGTGTCTGTGGCTCATTCTGACAGGTGGATCAGACGACGGGTCGACACGCGTTCATGGGTTTGGGGTTCGGCGACCGCGGCGACGCTTTCGACTTCAATGTCGCCCTTTCGGACCATGAGAAGCATGTCCGGTGCAGAGCTTGCTCCCATCTGGCACCAGACGGCGTACCTCGACTGATGTGTGCGAGAATGACCTCCAGCATGGCGTATGTTTGCGACTAGCTCAGGGCCAGGTAGGCCTTGTGCAGGCGGGCAAGGGACGCGGAGCAGATGCAGGCTGCAGACTCTAGCCACACGACCGACAGCACGCCTCAGCCCGGGGAGTCCGACACAGCCAGCCTGTATCGGCTCCAGGACCTGAGCCTGAAGGCGCGTCCGCCTGGCGCTTACGGCGCTGCTTACTGCCGAGAGAACATACCATCGTGAACATCCCTGTGTGGCGGCAAGCGGTGGTAGTCAAGTATACTCGATGTAGCAGGCGGCGCGGCCGCCAGCAGCAGCCAAACAAAACGAGAACAGTCAAAGGAGCCGTTTTATGTTGTACGCAGGCTGGCCAGACCATAAAAGTGAAGGCGCCAGTGAGGACATCCGGCAGCGGCAGCAGCGGCTTCATGGCGGGGCTATCAGCGCCGCCAAGCACAAGCGGCGGCGGCAGCGGCGGGACGATCCTGAAGCTGTCGCCAATCGCGCCTCCGCCACAGCTTGCGCCTCCGCCACAGCTTGCGCCACCGCCGCTTCCTGGCCCTAGCGCAGCCGCTCCCAGCTCAAAACCTGTCAACGCCAGCAAGGTACGATGCTGTGCTCCTATAGGAGGGCGATCGCCCGGTGTAAGCGTCATATGCGCTCGCGTAGCTCTTGTCGCGTGCGGGGCTAAATTACGCCCACACCTGCGCAGGCACCAGCGGTGCCGCAAGCACAGGAACAGCCAGCAGACGATGGCTGGGCCAGCTTCGACTGAGGTCTAGTGCTTGAGCCCGAAGACCACCGTGCTGCACAACGGCGTCGTACCGCACCTAGGCCAATGAACACGGTGCCAACAGGGCAGGACGACAGTGCGTGCGGATCCATGTCACGTCGTCCATGCATAGCGAGGCGCTTTAAGCACCTCGTTGTCTGCCAGCAACTACTCAAAATTTGGTTCTGCCTGTGCTGACGTGCCGTTGAACTGGTATAGAGCTCAGACTGGCTGCAGCGAGGCAGGAAGGAGGCACTGGAAGAAGGGCATTGCAGGTCAGGGTTCAAGTCGAAAGTGCCGGCATCAGGCAGCTGCATCGAGACTCGAGATCAACCCATCGCAACAGTCGTGCTGGTGTCATGACCTCTGTGTGCCTGTGGTCGACGCGACAACCTTGATGATGTTTCGATTACCTGGCCGGCTTGGACCTGCGTTCCTGCTTTACGTGATGAGAGTCGTAGAATGAAGTGTCCGAGGGGCCCTGTCGATCGCCCCCGCACTATCTCAGTGGCGCTGGTGTTGTGCTTCCTCTGCACAGCACCTCGACATGCCGCAGGATGGCACTCAACCACGGACACGGAGTGCGTCTCCAGCCCCTGCAGACTAAGCCCCTGCCCTGTGTGCTGCCAACAAGAATGCTGACCAGTCTTACTGCTGACGCTTGCAGGGGGACTGTGACCGGGCTATCGAGTTTGGTCGGGGCCAAGCACACACGAGCCGGCTCGTGCGCTGCATGCGCTCCCCATTTGATGCCATTGCCTCACGTCTCCAGCAGTATGCTTGCCATGCAACCCAACGTGACGTGCAAACGTGCCGGTGCAGGTACATAGTGGAGTTCGCAACATCGAAAGCAGATGTCGCGGACTTCTGCGCGGCACGGGCCCGTGCGGGCCGCCCATGCATCCACCAGTACAGCCTGGCGCTCCTCGGCTGCTCTGTCGAGGTGCAGGGCGTAGCTCTGCAATGTTCCCTCAGCTGTGAGCAAGGGAACTGGAGATTCGGCGCATGCTTTTTACGACAACGACGGATCGCAGGCCGTTGAATTGCGATAGGCACTGATGCCTGCAAGATCAATCCATGCTGCTAGCACAGCAGCTCCAGAATTTGCCTCTCACCCTAGCGCAACAGGCCGACACGGGTCACTTAAATGCCTCTCTCTGTGCCGCAGCTGACGGAGCAGGAGGTGGAGCAGCTTCAGTCGGACCCGCGCGTCAAGTCGGTCCACACCAATGACGCCATCCACCCGCAGCAGGCCGCGGCGCCGGCGCTGACGACGCAGCAGGCTGCGCCCTGGAACCTGGCCCGCATCGCCCAGCCGGACCTGCCGCTCGACGGCCTCTACAAGTACGCCAGCGACGGCACCGGCGTCCGCGTGTACGTCCTCGACACGGTGAGGTCGGACGCTGCAGCCACCGATCCCCTCTGTGTGCTGCTGAGCTGCGGCTGAGCTCCGTCGCTCGGGTTGACCCAGTAAAGATGAGTCACAGCCAAGTCCGCCTCGCTGAGGGTTTCGGTAGGTTGGCAGATGGCCATTGGCGTGCTGGCAGCGAGATGATCGCACTTTGCACTGCGCCAAGCCGATTCGTGCGCGCCCCGCAGGGGATCCGGAGCGACCATGAACAGTTCCGGTATGGATTTGCAGACAGGGCCAAAGGGCTCACAGGTGACGCCTCACTGACAATCACAACATTCCTGGTCAAGTAATTGAATCCTGTGACTAGCAACGCATGACAGTTGCTTTCAAAGCTATCGCTACCAGTGTAGCCTCACAAACGCTAGGACAGCGCAGGTACCAGGGTCGTGAGCGGCTTTTCTGCATTTGGCGACGGCAACACGGAGGTGCGCAGCCGAACCCGGCTTGCCCACATGCAACGGGACGTAATGCGGTAGAGCCCGGTCTCCTCCTGCCCATCAACTGCTGCCTTCTCATATGGCATGTTGATCTGCTGCCCTGCAGGACTGCTTCGGCCACGGCACCCACGTCGCCGGCATTGCGGGTGGCCTCACCTACGGGGTCGCCAAGAATGCGACCCTCGTGGCTGGTGCGGCCCGACTTGTGGCACGGCCTCAGACTGCATTTGAGCCTTGTGCTTGAACGTATATCTAGAAGGCACTCTGCATATGTTCCTGAGCTGCAGGTCAGCGCAACCTCCGCAGTGCCAGCACTGATGTGCTGGGCATTCCTGGCGTGCAGTGCGGTGCGTGGACTGTCAGGGCAACGGGGCGGTGGACGCCGTCATCGCGGCGCTGGACTGGCTGGCGGGCGCGTACGTGCTGCCGGCGGTGGCGTCCCTGTCGCTGGGCTCCAACTCCATCAATGCCGCCCTGGACACGGCGCTGCAGAGCGTCATCGCGCTGGGTGTCACCGGCATCGTCGCCGCCGGCAACTATCAGAGCGGTGAGGTTCCACCAAGCCAGCTTCACATGCTCTGTGCAGCAGCAAGTGTACTGCTGGCTGCTGTCCTAAACCGCTTTCCGTGCACCAGCCATCTGCCCGACTATTTGACGACATGCGAAAGGTGTGCCAGCCCTGCATGAACACGGCATCGCAGTATGACATGGACTGTCGGATCGGTCTGTCAATGTCGACTGCGATGTAGTTGGCGACTCCGTGCCACCCTGCCGCGCAGACGCGTGCCTGCTCAGCCCGGCGCACGTACCGCAGTGCATCGCCGTGGCGGCCAGCGACGAGACCGACGCCCGCTGGGCGGACAGCAACTACGGGTCCTGCGTCGACCTGTACGCGCCGGGCGTGGACATCACCAGCGCCATGTTCACCAGCGCCACCGCCACCATCGTCGCCAGCGGCACCTCCATGGCCTGCCCCATGGTCTCCGGCGTCGCCGCGCAGTACCTCCAGGTCTGAGCGCCTCAGATGCTTTCATGCTGTCGCGAAAGTCAGCAGCACAGCGGCGCCTAGTACCCTTTAAACCCCAGCCTGAACCCTTCAAATGGAACGCTGTGCGTGCGCAGACTTCCCACGAGATGCCTGCTATGTGGACGCCATTTGACTACTTTAGACACCTTGAATGTCTGACGGTGGCGCATGCCGCAGCTTGCTGATGACCTCCCCGTTCATGTGCTGCAGAGGAACCCGGCGGCGCTGCCGGCGGAGGTGCAGGCGTTCGTGAAGGGCAACGCGGTGCCCGATCAGATCATCGGCGCGCTCACCAACGACGGCGACCCCAACCTGCTGCTGCAGGTCCGCATCCGAAGGCGACAATCCATGCTGCCAGCCACTGTCGCATCCGCTGATCATGCTTCGCGCTCTGAACAGACACAGCGTGCTGCGGTCTATCCATGCCGGCAATTGTGCAGCACACTGCAACACATCTGATTCGAGCTGAGACACAGCAGAGGACATGGGGATAGCAATTGAACTGACGAGGCGCTGCGACCCCGGCAGGAGGACCTGACAGCGCTGCCCACGGTGGCGATCGCGCCGGCGACGCTGGCGTCAGTGGTCTTGTTCGAGAACAGCTTCCAGACCAGCGCCAGCCAGACCATCACGCTCACCAACAGCGGCAGCAGCGCCGTCAACTTCAACGTGCGGCGCATGCGGTTGCCGTCAAGATGTGCCTCACTTCTGCGCGCACCACCGGCTGCTGATCAACCTGCATCACCGCCTGCGCCCCCTTGTTGCATGCACGACGCTGACATCAACGCCCGTGTCGCTGTCCTGCCACAGGCGACGGCGACGCCCAACGGCTTGTTCGGCGGATGGATTGCAACCAGCCCCGCCAGTGCGCATGCCGCCCTTCCCATGCATGCAGACAGGCTCTGATGGGTTCGTGTACACATGCCGCGTTGGACATCGCAACATGGCTTGTCCACAGCTCATGGTGCGAAGGTGACCATTGCGGATGAAGGCTGGGACGCTGATGGCACGCCCATGCTTTTCGTGTGGCTGCACGAAGGTGGGTCGGTGGCGCCCAACGGCGTGGCGACGGTGACGGTCGAGTATGACGTCAGTCAGATCGACTTCCAGGGCATCTACACCGCCGACGTGCTCATCACCACCAATGCGCAGCCCATCGCGAAGGCAAGCACCGGCAACGCCGGTTCTTGGCGCGCTGCAACAAACCGTTTCTGTTGCGCTCGTGGCAACCACACTGACGATGGACTTATGCCAGCTTTGCCCCGACTGCGGGCATCCGTCTGGGGCTGGCTGACATATCAACACAAGTAGAAGTGTGTTGCCTGATATTTTGCCCCACCGCTTGAGATTACCAAGACAAGCCTCTGCTGCAACAGACGTTCATGTGCTGCGCGCAGGCGTTCCAGCCGTCGGTGTACATCTTCTGTTCCCAGCTGCAGCAGGTGTCCAGGGGCGGCGTGCACGCGGTGCCCAGCATGGCCTTCGGCGCGGCGCAGGACACGCGGCCGCCGCCGCCGTCGTGGCCCGCGCTGTCGCTGCCGGCCGGCGCCGACTACGTCTTCGTGGAGCTCACCATCGGGTGCTCCGTGCGGCGATTACTAAAACCGTGGCTGAACATGCGAGGCAGGGGCCATCTCAGCGAAGAACTTTGTCGCTGGCCTTCTGCCAGCCCCGCCTCTGCTGCGGCTGAAAGAATGTGTGCTTGAGACTGCAACTGCAATCAGATCTTGGACTGGCTGCATAGCTAAGCACACATAGCCGAAAGGTCAGGTCCCTGGCCAGCATGAGCGATCGAGTGCGCTTGCATCAGCACCCGTCAGCCCTGATGGAAGAGCATGCTGCAGGTTCTCGCATCCGGTGGCGTTGCTGCCGGAGAGCGCGCTGGCCATCAGCGACGGCGGCGTCGTCGAGTCGCTGTCCAGCTTCGGACCCGATGGCGTCCTCTGCAGCAGCTTTCTCCTGCACGCCCGGGTGCCGCGCCGCGCATGTTGCGGCCATGCTGAGCTGCTCTAAAGCCTCATACAGTTCTGCTTCACACGGTAGGCACTGGATAGACTACACGGAGTGTGCGGGAGTCACTCAGTTGCGTTTTGTAAGTGATGTCAAGAGCGCTGCCGCCGGCTTGTTCCTGACAAGCGCACGATATCATCGTCCGCAGGTGCCGTTCCAGCAGTGGGACAGCCAGCAGACGACGGTGTGCGTGACGCTGGAGGGCGCGCAGGTGCAGGACATCTGGGGCACGCCCTTCCCGGGCGCCAAGAACTGCACCACCGTCGACCACAGGCGCGCCCGCGACTGCAGCCATGCCGTGTTTCAAAGCACGGATTCCGCTCGAGGTGGCGAGACCCATATGGTCGAGCGAAGGCACCAAACGCCGCAGAACTTTCTCCTCATGTGCTACAGCATGAGTCTTCGTGAATCAAGCAATGTGCAGGACCACACAAAACTTCGGCACGCACACGTGACTGCGAATGTGTGCGTGCAGGCCGCGCGGCGCGCTGCTGTCGCCGACGCTGCCGTTCAGCGGCGGCGTGGGCCTCGTGACCGGCGACCAGCTGGTGGCGCTGGTGGCGGCGTTCACGGAGCCGGTGACGGGCCTCACCGCTGCGAGCTTCGCGTTCGCCGGGCCGCCGGCCACCGCCACCGTCAGCGCCCTCCAGCTCGTGCGCTCCCATGTCCCTTGCAATGTTCTATTGTGTCGAGTTCAACTTGTAATTCTTGTGGACATTCTCGCGCCGCACGTCTGGGAAGCAGATATATGATGCTGTGTGCTAGGCCATAGCTTT